>ERZ808242.401-NODE-401-length-32066-cov-19.310331_pt1 | contig 32066 bp, 26 predicted proteins | sample MGYA00521244_ERZ808242 | MGnify/ENA primary metagenome ERZ808242 (study PRJEB31516, sample SAMN03275573) | gut metagenome | biome: mammalia-associated habitat; material: feces | host: Papio cynocephalus | place: Kenya | collected 2012-07-27 ... | reverse complement strand
AGCATCAATATTGCAAGAAAACAAACACATTTCAAATTAGTTCTGGAAAACATATCTACCATCCGTTAACAGTCTAATCTTTGATAACGGAAACGTCCATCTGGAATTTGCTTATATCTTTTTCAAGACAATGAATTGCGACTCTTCAATTTCACGTTGTTTGTCTCTCCAGTAACCAGGAACAGTATAATGCACTCATAGAAAATCACCTATGAGTCCATCTTTCAAAATCCATCAAAGGTGATTTTTTCAACTCATGCAACAGTGCACAACAATCATTATATGTTTGCATCTACAAAAGAACAAAACATAACAACATCAGTCGAATGATACAACGACTTTCATATATGAGCCAGGGTTCTTCTCTATATCTGTGATAACTGCAGGAGCATCTTCGACTTTAATAACTCTGGTCAATATCTTCATCATATCAACTCTCTTGCTGTTGATAAGCTCAAGAGCTTCCTCAAACTCTCCTGCGCTTGTTCTGGCTCCTCTTATGTCTATCTCCTTCTTTGTTATTATATCAGTAGGAATACTAGTCTCCTTTTTCGGCCATCCGGTGAATGTTATTCTACCTGCATTCGAGACATAATCGAGAGTCGAACGTATCGCAGCATTTGCACCAGAGCACTCCATAACCTGCTCGGCCATTCTGCCAGATGTTATCTTTGATATCTCAGAATATGTATCCATCTTCATAGAGTTAATCACATGCTCGATTCCAAGACTCGAAGCAAACTCAAGACGCTCTTGGACAATATCAATCAAAATCGCGTGTGCATTATAAGCCTGGGCAACCATTCCAGCAACAAGGCCAATCGGTCCAGCTCCAACAATGGCGCAATGCTCACCTGCCTTCAAACCTCCTCGGTGTATACCATGAAGAGAAATCGTCAACGGCTCTGCCATCGCAGCTTCAACCATAGTCATCCCATCTGGGATTTTTACAAGAAGATCTGCAGGATGAGTGAAATACTCCGCCATGCCACCATCAACATGAACCCCCAGGACTTTCAAGTCTGTACAGCAATTCGTACGACCTATCGAACAAGGATAGCAATGCCCACAGTATATGTAAGGATCTACGACAACCCTATCACCTGACTTTATTCCATTCTTGTTGTTTTCGGGAATCGAAATTACGATACCAGCTAGTTCATGCCCTATTATCCTTGGATAAGACACAAGACCGTTAGTTCCCCTGAATGCTCCTATATCACTACCACATATTCCTGCGGCTGAGATCTTTATCAATGCCTCTCCTTTTCGTGGTTTTGGCATTGGGATATCCACGCAAGAAATCTCCCATGGCTTTTCCAACTTTATAGCTTTCATTTCTCACACCACCATCAAAGAGAACAGATTTTGTTCCATACTTCATCAATCACAGGGATACCATTCTCAAGATTGTCTTTCCTTGTATTCCACTCTATTTCTCCTGGGTAGAAGACACTTCCGCCTTCTCTTTCTGGAATAGAGGAATTAACATCTTCTGTGATTGCATTGACAATGCTGTCCGTGATCTCTGTGCTGTTCATTTTCCCTGGATCGATTGCAATCATGATTTGAGTCAGCCCAACCTCGTCGCCGAATGTTCCAATTGTCTTAACTGAATTTGCATTGGATAGGACAGTCGCTACCGCATCCAAAGCGATAGATATCCCACTTCCTTTCCAATACCCCATAGGGAGGACTCTCCATGATTTCTCTATCTCTGCTGGATCTGTAGTAAGATTTCCTTTTGTGTCATAACCTCCATAGACTGGAAGCTGTAAACCCTTTAACTTGTATTCCTCAATCTTGCCATACGAGAATTGCGAAACAGCGCAATCGACAACAAGATGTTGGCCATTGCTTCTTGGAACCGAAATTATAAACGGATTGTTACCAATCTTCTTATCCTTGCCTCCCCAAGCTGGCATATTAGGCTGGGTATTTGACCAACATATGCCAATGCAACCAGCATCAGCGGCTTGCCAACCATATGCACCGCCTCGCATCCAGTGGTTGTTGTTTCCAAGCGCAACAATTCCGATTCCATATTGCTTCGCAAGCTCTACAGCTCTCTTCATTGCTCTATGCGCGTTCAATGGTCCGAATCCTCTATGGCCATTCCAGCGTTCAAATGCCATGAATGCCTCATCGCATGTTGCAACATTCTCTGGCTTGATTGTCCCATGGTCAAGATACTCTACAACGCGAGGAAATCTATTAATACCATGCGAATATATACCGTCAAGGCTATTATCTGCAAACACTGTTGCCGCAGCATCAGCATTTTCATCATCAAATCCACGTAAGATAAGAACTCGTTTAAATTGTGCTTTCAATTCATCATATTTAACTCTCATATATAAGCCATCCTTGAAATTTATAGAAGATAATTACGCTCTGGATTGCCTCTCCACTCTCCAACAAGAGGAGGATTTACAATCGAGAACCATTTTGTCATCAAATTGAAATTGCGCTTTGCATTCTTCAGTTCATCCAACGCTTTGTCAGGATCCCAATATTGCTTTTGCAACTTTGAGAACTCCTCTAGCACAGATTGCATATCACTGCTTCCAGCCAAGTCATGGCACTCATGAGGATCTGATGCCATATCGAACAATTGCGGCATCTCATACCCTGCGTGCATAACATATTTGTATTGCCCCTTTCTAAGCATTAGACTAGGGTTATCACCCTTGATATCGCTACACATAGATACGACAACCCGGTTCTTGTCAGGCTCTTCATTTCCATACAAGACAGGCATAAGGTTTTTGCCATCAACAGATGGAAGATTATCGGAAGAAGAATAACATGTAAGAGTTGGAGCAATATCCAATAGCGAAGAAAGCTCTTTAATCCTACGGCCTTTTTCTATGCCATTCCCCATGAAAACAAGTGGTACTCTTGACGCAGCATCGTAGAAATTCGTCTTCCAGAAATATCCATGCTCGCCTATATTGTCACCATGGTCAGATGAGTAAACAATCAAAGTATTATCAAGCCCCAATGTTTTATCGACAGTATCAATAATACGTCCAATATACGAATCAAGAAGCTCAACCATAGAGTAATATGCAGCTCTGATTCTCTTTACATCAGCTTTTGTTACTTGATCAATCTTACGGTTTTCAAACCAGAGTTTCTCAGCAGGATGCATTGCATCTCTCTGCTCTTTTGATGGAAAATCAATCTCTGGAAGAATGTCATAGTAGTATTGATAAAGCTCCTTTGGTGCAATATAAGGGCAGTGAGGACCATAGAAACCAATTGTCATGAACAAAGGCCTCTTGTCATTGCGGGATTCAAGATACGAGCATGCTGTGTTCAAGACATCAGCATCATAATCAAGAACTGCAGAGTTTCCAGCTCCAGATTTTCTGATAGATGTCAAATTCTGCCCAGATGATCTCTTGAATGAACCATAGATTGCTTCTTCGTTATCCTCGCCTACAAAGCTTGGAGTTATATCACCAACAAAATGCTTTTCAAAACCATGCCATTGATCCCACCCGACAAAATGCATTCTGCCAGAAAGCACAGTCTCGTATCCACTATCAGTAAGAGAAGCTGGCAACGTAGCATTGCAAGAGGAAAGTGCTTGCATATTGTTGAAAACACCATTATGAGAAGGCAACTGCCCTGTCATGATCCCTGCCCTGCTAGGTACGCAAAGTGGCGCAGAACAGTAACAATTATCAAAGCATGTCCCATTTTTATATAGCAAATCCAAGTTTGGAGTACGAACAAAAGCATCTCCCGCATTTCGCATTACAAATGGATTATGCTGATCAGATAGGATATAGATAATATTCTTATTATTCATCTTGCACATCCTGCTCAATTGAAGAAGCCTGTTGGATCTTTCTTCCCTTTTTGATTGCTCTTACATTTGCCCAAATCAAATAAGCTGTAAGCAAAATAATCAAAATACATATAGGTCTGGTTAGAATATATGCAAAAACATTCGTCCCTGTGGCTTTAACAATCGTCAAAGTTCGTACATAATTGCTTTCAATAATTGATCCCAAAATCAATCCGAGAACAATAGGAGTATTGGGTATCTCAAGCTTAGAGAAGAGAACGCCAACAAGCCCAAGAACAAGTGCTACAAAAACATCATTCATTGAATTGTTTACACTATAAGCACCAATCATGGAGAACAAAATCACGCTTGGAATTATATACTTCATCTTTATCTTCAGAATTGAAGAGAAAACAGGAATACCAACAACTCCTATAATGAGCATGAATATAGTAGCAATAAACATTCCTCCAAGAAATGTATAGACAACATCTGCATGCTCAACAAACAAGCTTTGACCGGGGACAAGACCATGGATTGTCAATGCTCCAAACATTATGGCGCTTGTTGCAGAACCAGGAATACCAAGAGCAAGCATTGGAACAAGAGAGCCTCCAACAGCAGCATTATTAGCACTTTCAGGAGCAATTATACCAGCAGGGCATCCTTTGCCAAAGTTCCCTTCCTTGTCGCTCCCTTTTGCATCTCCATATGCTAGAAATGATGCAATAGCACCACCTGTGCCAGGCAGAATTCCAATAAATGTTCCAACGACCGTCGATTTCAAAAGTACTTTCAAGTACTTTGTGAACATTTCTTTCATAACAGTCTTGAAACTGTTTGCTTTAAGCTCAATCTTCTCGTCTTGTTTTGTTTGTCGAAGTTGGCCAATCGCTTGCTTTACCATTTCTGTAATAGCAAACAATCCAATCACAGCCGGAATCAGATCGATTCCTCCTCTGAGAGCTCTTATACCAAATGTGAATCTCATCTGTCCTGTCACATCATCTGTGCCAATCATAGCAAGAAACAATCCAAAGCAGGCTGCAAAAAGCCCTTTAAGCACATTTTTTCCAGTAAGAGAACCAACTATGGTAAGTCCGCATATTGCTACAAGCATCATCTCAGGAGGTCCGAATTTCACCGCAACTTTTGCAAGCACAGGTGCGAACAACACAAGCACTATAAGCCCAACAAGACCACCAAACGCCGAAGCTCCGACGGAATAGTAGAGAGCCTTCCTCCCCTCACCCTTTCTTGTCATCAAATTGCCCTCAAGCGCTGTGCATGCACTCTCGGCTGTGCCTGGGCAGTTTATCAAAATCCCGGAAATGGATCCTCCATAGGATGACCCCATGTAGATGCCACCTAAAAACAATAGCCCCATAGCAGGACCCATTGTGTATGTGAATGGAAGCATCACAGCAATGCCAATGCCTCCATTCATTCCAGGGATTGCACCAAGAACAATGCCGATCAACGCTCCGAGAAAGCTAATCAATAGAGTATCCAAGCTAAACAAATTAGCCATAATAGTCATAAACATAGATAACACAATCCCCTTTGAAGCTGTTACACACCTTCGTAATAGTCTTTTCTCATCGCAAAATCGTCTTTAAGGAATTTATCAAGCTCGGCTCCTGTCAAGAGTTGAGGAATTTCTCCTTGTGCTTTGATATTCTCGCTAATTTCACCTTCAAAACCTTCTTCTAGTGCATCAACAAGCTTATCAACGATTGCTTGATCAATACCTTTTGGTCCAACAATCATTCTTACAGCTGGATTGACAGCATCGTACCCTTGCTCTCGGAATGTAGGCACATCAGGATAAGAAGAAAGACGATCCGCAAGCATAAGACCAAGAATCGACAGGTTATTCTCACTTGCCTGCTTTACAAACTTTGCACCGAGGATTCCAGCTTCTATATGACCGCCAAGAAGATCTGCGAAGACTTTATTTCCACCTCCATATACAACACCAGTAAATTCTGCTCCAGTTGCATTTTCAAACAAAGTCAATGTCATTTCTTGAGTTGGGGAAGGAAGTCCAATCGTTACAGCTTTTGGGTTTGCTTTAGCATAAGCAATGAACTCATCAAGGCTTGAGTACTTCGATCCCTTCTTGAGAACAATTATATCGCCTGTTGTGTTAAGCCCTGCAATATATGTGAAATCATCAACTGTGAACTCGCAACCTTCTTGCCCAAATGCAAAGCTCGCAACATCTGTGTTCGAAAAAACTCCAATTGTATATCCATCTGGATCAGAGTCTGCAATATCCTCCATTGCTAGAAGGCCTCCGGCAGAGCCATTATTAACAACGACAAATGGCTTTCCCACTATTGTTTCAAGAGGATTTGTTGCTGCTCTTGCCATTGCATCTGTGCCACCGCCAGCAGCAGCAATAACAATACATGTAACCTCCTTGCTTGGCCACGTATCAACAGTTTTCTCCTCAGCGCCATTAGCAAAAACCGGTGCGATAACAGCAAATGCCATTAACATTACGACAGCAAGTGTAAAAATCTTTCTAGACATATAAAAACTCCTTTTGTCTCAATCAAAATACAGAAATTATTTTACCTTTAGGACATCTAATCCTTAACCCATAAGTAAAGATCAAATATGAAACAGCAATTAATGCTATAGAAAACAAAACAGAAACCAGAATTCCTTTTTTCGATTTATCTTTGTTTACGAAAATGGTGATAGCAAGAATCTCTACAAATGCCGTGAAATAGAATCCAAAGTATTTTCCAAGCGCTGGATTGATTACAAGCATCATCATTAAGATCAATTCCTGCCAATTAAAGCCAAAAAACTTTTCATTCTTTCCAAGAAAAATACTCTCAAGAAATATCAAGGTCCCAAATAAAAACATCAGCCAAAATACAATAGCAGGATAATTGCTAGATGGCTTTTTGTTATAAAACATTGCAAAAACAGAGAAAAAGCATCCAACAATGCCTGCGATAAAGTTTTTGCTTATTGCAGTCTCCTTCGAGAAACTGGGTTTCATTTTTCCTACAACCTCCCTTTATTGATTAATTTTTATCCTAGAATATATCTTTGTCAAGAAAAATCTTTCTTTACTTTTTCTCAGTTTTGTCAATATTTTTCTTTGATATTTGATTTATTGTTGTTTTTTTCTTTTTACTTTTTAATAATCTATAACCGAAGGGGATTGCTATGATCGAAAAACCAACACTTCACGATATCGCAAAGATTACAGGTGTAACACCCGCAACAGTACATAAAGCACTTTCAAATACAAAAGGCGTAAGCGAAAAGAAGAAAAAAGAGATACTGGATGTTGCAAAAGCACTTAATTACACTACTTCAAAACTTCTAATTCCGAATAAGAAAACTATTGTAGCACTATTTCCAGCACCGAAAAATGAAGACAAGATATTTTATCAGTTTATATGGTCAGGAATCGCAAAAAGAGAAGAAGAAATAGCCGGAGATGCTCTTCGAATCATAAAGATAACATTTGATGGCACGATAACAGATCAGAGGCAAAAGATGGAGCAAATATTAAATCTCTATACTGGCCATATAGATGGACTTGCCACTGTAATCTGGGACGAGGAGCAAATGGAACCGATGATTAACAAATTCATCAATGCAGGAATTCGAATATATACAATAGCAAGCGATGCCCCACACAGCAAAAGGACGTCATCCATTATGGTAGATCCATCAAGAACAGGAAGACTTGCCGCTGAATTCATGGGGTCAGTCCTCTCGGGTTTTTGCAGAGTGATAATCATCGGCACAAAAAGAGATGCATCCAACCATGCCAGCATAGTAAGAGGCTTCTTTGAACAAATGAGCATAACAAATCCAAAGATTCAAATTATTGAGATTTATGAATCAAAGGAATACCCTGAGAGGCTTTTGCAATCGTTAGATGAATTCCTCTCAAAATTCGATGACATAAAAGGCATCTATGCAAACAATGCAAGAACAACAGCGAAGATATTGGAAACTTTGGATAAAAAAAAGCAATCCATCGTTGTTATTGGAAGCGAGCTGTTTAATAAATCGATGGAAGCTATGAAATCACACTCAATGAAGGCAATAATCGATCAAAATGCCTTTAAAATGGCCTATGATTCGATAACAAACATATACGACAATTTAGTCCTAGATAAGCCAATAGATGAAATAAGCTACATTCCTTGCTCTCTTTATCTAGAAAACAACCTGCCAAATGAATCCCCAGAAAAGAACATAAAAGAGCTTAGCTCAAAGCTCGACAAGGAGTTTCTTTATGATCTTGGCTTTCTTAAATGATGAATCTTGCTCTTTTTGTGGCTAATCTTCTATAGCTTCAATCTCATCTCATACCAGTTTTCATACACTTTATTCATATTGGCGTGATTGTAGAGTGAATTTTAGAAATCATGTGCTAAAATAATATCTGAAGAGAGGATTTCTACAGATGGAGATGCGCGATTTCAGAATTTCACAGATAACACGGGACAAAATAAAATTCAATGAGCCGCTCTTTTGTACACAACAAGATATTTCAGCTTTTTATAGACAAGCTGCTGAACTTGCATTCAAATACAATGCAAAAGAAAAATCAGAAGGGGGAAATGGGCCCTTTTTGTCAGCAGGAAATCTTAATGCTGCGGCCATTTTGCATCTTGTTTATCAAATAGTGCTCTCTTATCTCATTGACGATGGACACTCAGATTTCTTCTCAAGACGTATTGCTACAGTTCAAAACAATGAAGAACTGAGCTATTCTCTTTCCTTCTTCTCCAAAGAGTTTCCATCAAAACTATTAGAAGGAAAAACAATCAATAATAGGCAAAAACTCACAGAAGACATGAGAGGTTTCTTCATCTTCCAGCTGATATTGGAAAATCCTGCTTTCATTAAAGCAACAAAACCTCTTCTCTTGCCCGATGGGCTTGAGCTTCCAAAAACATTCAGAGCTCTTTCATCAATCCTCTCGTCTTTCGTCAAAGATGATCTTAGGGATGGTAGCCCAAACACCTCTGACATTTTCACTTTTCTCTCAATGCCCTCAAAGCTTTTCCCTGATTCATTGACAGACCAAATCGGATACATTCTGAGAGAATGGTCATACATGCTCCCCTCCGATCTAAAAAGAGAGCTGGAACTTTCAATAGATTACATAAGAGAAGAAGAGAAAGACCACGGATTTGGAGGAGCACCTGCGCCAATGCCAGTGATTGACTACTCTTCTGAAGACAACGAATACGAGGCCTTCTCTAGCGATTCAAATTGGATGCCAAAAGTTGTAATGATTGCGAAGTCGACATTGGTTTGGCTGGATCAACTATCAAAGGAATATGGCTATGAGATAAAAACGCTCGACAAGATTCCAGACCATGAGCTTGATTTATTACAAGAAAGAGGCTTTACAGCTTTGTGGCTAATTGGGCTTTGGGAAAGGTCTCATGCATCTGCCGAGATAAAACATCTTTGTGGAAATGCGGACGCTGTTGCTTCTGCATACTCACTTAAAGACTATGATATAGCATCAAAGATTGGTGGATGGGCATCGCTCGAGAATCTAAAACAACGTTGCAAAAAAAGAGGGATAAGACTTGCATCCGATATGGTCCCCAACCATACAGGAATAGATGGCAATTGGGTATATGAACATCCTGATTACTACATAGAACAAGACTGGCCTCCATTCCCAAACTATAGTTACAATGGACCGGATCTATCGACAAACCCAGATTGGGAGATAAAGATAGAAGATCACTACTATGATAGGACAGATGCTGCTGTCACATTCTTGCTTAAAGACAAAAGAAGCGGGAAAGTCAGATATGTTTTCCACGGAAATGATGGAACAACAATGCCTTGGAATGATACAGCACAACTTGATTACCTTAATCCTACTACAAGAGAAGCTGTCATTCAGAAGATAATCCATGTTGCAAGAAACTTTCCAATCATACGCTTTGATGCGGCAATGACTCTTGCAAAAAGGCATATAGAAAGGCTTTGGTACCCAAAACCAGGCACCGGTGGTGATATAGCTGGAAGAACAGCTCATGCAATGGATGTAAATGAATTCAACAGGAGGATTCCTGAGGAATTCTGGAGGGAAGTTGTCGACAGAATTGCAAAAGAGGTCCCTGATACGCTTCTCCTTGCTGAGGCATTCTGGATGATGGAAGGCTATTTCGTAAGAACGCTTGGAATGCATAGAGTCTACAATTCTGCGTTCATGAATATGCTGAAAAACCAAGAGAACCAGAAATACAGGCAATCGATAAAGAATACTCTTGAATTTGAGCCGGAGATCCTCAAGCGCTATGTGAATTTCATGAGTAATCCAGATGAAGAGACAGCAATTGCACAATTTGGAGATGGAGACAGATATTTTGCGATTGCAACTCTTCTTTCCACTATCCCCGGCCTTCCTATGTTTGGACATGGGCAAATTGAAGGATACAGAGAAAAATATGGAATGGAATACCAAAGAGCATACAATGACGAAAAGCCAAACGAGTGGCTTGTTGGCGAGCATTACAGAAGAATATTTCCTCTTTTGCGACGACGCTATCTTTTCTCGGGCGTCGACAACTTCAACCTCTATGATTGCTATGATGAAAATGGCGATATACAGGAGTCTGTTTATGCATTTGCAAATGGCTCTGGAGAGGAAAGAACACTGGTTTTTGTCAACAACCAATACGAAAGGACCGGAGGCACCATACACAAATCTGTAAAAAAACTGACAAAAGTCGGCGACAACAAAGTACAAGTTGAGACAACTATTGCCGAGAACTTATCTTTGCATTTCAGTCCATGCCATTATGTGCTGATGGATAATTTCTCGGATTCACTAACATACATAATGCCATCAATCAACGTTTTCGACAGTGGTATCAACATAAAGCTCTCTGGCTATGAATCTCGAGTCTATTGGAACATAAGGGAAGTAGAAGACACAGATGGTGTATATGAGCGGATATATAGACAATATAATTCAAGAGGAATAAAGGACATAAAAGTTGCTGTTGGGCTTTTACGCTTAGAGCCGGTTTTCAAAGTCATGACAACGCTTCGAGAGAAAGAGACTTTGAAGCAGATTGAATCAATTATCAACTCGAGTGCTACAAAAGCAGACGAAAGGTCATTGCTTCTCTCTTTGGCTGTTGCCTACTCGACTCTTGATGAGATATATCCAAAACTTAATGAAACATCAAAATCTATGATTGGAACAAAGCCAGATGATATCGATCCTGCACCTGTTGTTAGCTATATTCGTACAGCTACAAGGCTCTTTTCAAAAAAAGGGCCAAAGGTCTTCTCTAGCTGGGCATCTCTTGATGATACTCTTACCATAATGTTAGCTGCATCGCTATTTCTTTTGCCTTTCAAGAAAGACAAAGACCCAAGGGCTCTTATGGAAATAGCGGATAGACTTCTTCTTGAATACTTCTTCTCGGATGCATTTGACGATAAGAATTTGGATATGGATTCAAGAAGAGCAATATCTCATGAAGCTGCGCTTCTTTTATCAGCAATAACAATCTATAGTGAAATGGAAATCGAAAAACTTGATAAAGATCCTATAACACTTGTATCAGCACTACTGAACGATACTGGAGTGATGAACCTCGTAAAATGCAATGAGTACAATGGCGAGCTTTGGTACAACAAGGAAAGGATGCAAAAGACTCTTTTGGTTGCAACGCTTGCCTATGCTATAGTTTCTAATAAAAGCAATGACGATATTGACGAATTTGCACATAGACTCCTCGAAAAAGAGATTAACAGCGAATATAAGCTAAATACTCTTTTGAGTTTGAAACAATTAGATAACAGAACTCAAAGAGTCTAATAAGCTTATTTAGAGGAGAAACCATTTTTGCGGTATTCCTCTTTTTCATTGGGCTTAATTTCGCTAAAATGAAATTTGTAATTTAAACAAAGGAGAGCCCTATCTATGCGTGAAGAAACAGCTAGAGTATATGAGCTAGTGTGCAAAAAGGATCCTGAGCAAAGAGAATTCCATCAAGCTGTAAAGAACTTTTTATCGTCAATTGACAAGATAATCGATGATCTTCCGGAGGTCAGTTATCACAAGATACTTGAAAGAATGACAGAGCCTGAAAGAACAGTAATGTTCAGAGTGCCTTGGATTGATGATACAGGAAGAATCCAAATAAACAGAGGATTCAGAGTGCAAATGTCATCTGCAATAGGACCATACAAAGGAGGATTGAGACTCCACCCTTCAGTAAATCTTTCAATAATGAAATTCCTTGCATTTGAGCAAGTATTCAAGAATTCGCTCACAGGTCTTCCTATGGGAGGCGGCAAAGGCGGATCGGATTTCAACCCAAAAGGCAAGTCTGATGCTGAAGTCATGAGATTTTGCCAATCATTCATGACAGAGCTTTACAGGCATATCGGTGCTGATACAGATGTTCCAGCGGGAGACATCGGAGTTGGTGGCAGAGAGATTGGATTCCTTTTCGGACAGTACAAGAGGATTTCAAACCAATTTACAGGAATCCTAACAGGAAAAGGATTGGATTTTGGCGGTTCATTGATCAGGCCAGAGGCAACTGGCTATGGTCTTGTATACTTATCTGAAGCGCTCCTTTCAGACAGGAACATGTCTATATCTGGCTCAACTTGCCTTGTATCAGGATCTGGAAATGTTGCACAGTACACAGTTGAAAAGATCAACCAGCTTGGCGGAAAAGTCGTAACACTATCAGACTCATCAGGCATGATCTATGACGAAGCTGGCATCTCAGAAGAAAAACTTGAATTTGTAAAAATTCTGAAGAACGTCAAAAGAGGAAGGATCAAAGAGTATGCAGAAAAATATCCTTCAGCAACATATATAGAGCGCGTCAATGGAACAGCAAACCCTATATGGGATATCAAAGCAGATTTGGCATTCCCATGTGCAACTCAAAACGAAATACTTGATATGGATGCAAACAATCTTATAAGAAATGGTATCAAATATATAGGAGAAGGCGCCAACATGCCATGCTCGTTGGAAGCAGAGAGTATTTTCATCAACAATGGAATTCTTGTTGCTCCAGCAAAAGCTGCAAATGCAGGTGGCGTTGCCGTATCTGGCTTGGAGATGGCTCAAAACAGCGCTCGTCTCTCATGGTCGAAGGAAAAAGTTGATCAAGAGCTTCAAAGAATCATGAAAGGAATATACAAAAACATCTCAGAAGCAGCTGAGACATACTCTGATAAAAACAACTTCATAGATGGTGCTAACATTGCAGGCTTCATGAAAGTAGCAAGAGCAATGATTGCTCAAGGTTATGTATAAGCATAGCAAAATCAGATAGTTGGCTATCCCTTCGGGGATAGTTTTTTTATCTCTGCTGTTTCGCCCCTTTTGCTCTTGAAAAAAAACAAAGGCATCCTCACAATAGAAAGGATTGCTTTTATAAGGGGAATTAAATGGACAAAATCGGGTTTGACAGCAAAAAATATGTAGAAGAACAAACAAAGTTCATTCTCGATAGAGTCAACAAAAGTGAAGGTCGCTTATATATCGAATGCGGTGGAAAGCTACTTCATGACATGCATGCATCACGAGTGCTTCCAGGATTTGATCCCAACAACAAAATGAAGGTGTTGCAAGCGCTGAAAGAGCATTTGGACATAATAATATGTATCTATGCTGGCGACATAGAGAAAAGAAAAATGCGAGGCGACTTTGGAATCTCATATGATGCTGATGTGTTGAAAATGATTGAAGACTTTTCTTCATATGGTATTACTTGCAACAAAGTAGTAATTACAAGATTTGCAAACCAGCCATCAGCATGCCAATTCAAAGATAAGCTTGAAAGACGAGGAATCAAAGTATATTTGCATGAAGCAACTCCTGGATACCCTCAAAACATTGATCTTGTAGTATCAGATCTGGGATATGGCAAAAACGAGTATATTCCTGTATCGGCACCTGTTGTCATCGTCAATGCCCCTGGACCTGGTTCCGGAAAGCTTGCAACATGCCTTAACCAGATGTACCATGAGGCAAAGAGAGGAGAAAAACCAAGCTACTCAAAACTTGAAACTTTTCCTATCTGGAATCTTCCGCTTGAGCATCCTGTGAATATAGCATATGAAGCAGCAACAGTCGATTTGGACGACATTAATATGATCGACCACTTCCATTTGCATGCCTACAACAAAATTGCTGTAAACTACAATCGAGATATCGAAGCGTTTCCTCTACTTACTAAAATTCTTGAGAAGATCACAGGAAAAAGCATCTATAAATCCCCTACTGACATGGGAGTAAACCGTTGTGGCTTTGGCATAACAGACGACAAAATATGCCAAGAAGCTGGCAAGCAAGAGATTGTCCGACGATACTACAAAACCCAAGTAGATTACGCATCTGGACTTTGCGATGAAAATACAGTTGCTCGAATGACATCCATAATGGACAGGCTTAATTTGAAACCCGAAGACAGGAATGTCGTAAGACCCGCTAAGGAAGCTCTAGAAAGAGCTATAAAAGAACAAAAAGGCAAGGATGGGACTGTTTGTGCAGCTGCCATTGAGCTTCCAGATGGAAAAATTGTTACCGCTCATAACTCTGAGATGCTACATGCTTCTTCGGCTTTGATTTTAAATGCCCTTAAGGTACTCTCATCAATCGATAAAAATATAGATTTAATTGATAACAAAGTCATTGAAAGCATAAGAATAATGAAAAGAGATATTCTTGAGGGAAAGGGTGTGTCAATGAATCTAGATGAGACATTGATTGCACTTGCCATGTCCGCTTCAGAGGACAAAAGGGCAAAACAAGCAATGGAAGCCCTACCTCTTTTAAAGGGATCAGAGGTACATCTTACGCATATACCTTCTGCGGGAGACAGCAAGGGTCTCAGAAAACTTGGCTTGCAATTCACATCAGAACCAATATACCCTGCGAGGAATTTATAGAATGGCAGAAAGAGAGAAATTATCATCAAGACTTGGATTCATCTTGTTATCAGCAGGATGTGCAATCGGACTGGGGAATGTATGGCGTTTCCCATATATCACAGGTAAATATGGCGGAGCGGCTTTCGTCCTTCTCTATCTTTTGTTTCTTCTTCTCATTGGCCTTCCTGTCATGACAATGGAGTTTTCAATTGGACGAGCCAGCAGAAAAAACATAGTAGGTGCTTACTATGCATTGGAACCAAAAGGAACAAAATGGCATATTGCTGGCCCCTTTGCATATGTTGGCAACTATCTATTGCTGATGTTCTATACAACAATCACTGGCTGGCTTCTTTATTATTTCGTAAAATGCCTATCTGGTGCATTCTCAGGAGAAACCGAAAGCGTTGTATCTGGAGTATTCTCATCGCTGATGGCACGTCCTGGGCTCCAGATTGTGTTTATGGCTATTGCACTTTTGTTGACAGCAACAACTGTCATTGGAGGACTACAAAAAGGCGTTGAGAAAATCACAAAAACAATGATGATGATCTTGTTTTTGATGATGATTGTCCTTGCTATCCACGCTTGCCTTCTAGATGGAGCCTCAAATGGGCTTTCCTTCTATCTCAAGCCAGATTTCTCGAAACTTGTCGATAGTGGCATATTCAATGCGATATATGCTGCAATGGGACAAGCATTCTTCACACTATCGCTTGGAATCGGCGCAATGGCAATATTTGGCTCATACTTCTCGAGCGAGAGATCGCTTTCTGGGGAGACCGTAAAGATAATGGTGCTAGATACATCGGTCGCACTCTTATCTGGGCTTATAATATTCCCTGCTTGTTTCTCATATGGAGTTGAGGCGGGTTCTGGACCTGCTCTATTGTTTTTGTCTCTTCCAGAGGTTTTTGCACAAATGGCTGGTGGCCGTTTTTGGGGAGCATTGTTCTTTCTTGCTATGGCATTTGCAGCGCTTTCCACTTTAATTGCGGTATTTGAAAACATCGTATCATTCTGGATTGATGTAAAAGGCATGAAAAGAGATAAGGCTGTTGCCCTTAATTTCGTACTTCTATTTGTCTTGTCTATTCCTTGTATCCTTGGCTTCAATGTACTCTCATCATTCCAACCATTAGGTCCTGGATCCGGAGTATTGGACCTTGAGGATTTCATTGTATCAAATATAATCCTACCTCTAGGATCATTGGTAATGGTCTTCTTCTGTACATCAAAAAAAGGCTGGGGATGGAATGGCTTTATTGCAGAAGCCGACAAAGGTGAAGGAATGAAGTTCCCATCATGGCTCAGATTTTATTGCAAATGGATTCTTCCTTTGATAATAATCTTTGTTTGCGTCTCAGGAATAATAGAGAAGTTCATCTAATATTCGCATTGGAAATGCCCGTCGTCAAAAACGGGCATTTATTTATCGCTTTATGTGTTTTAAGAATCGAGCTCTAGTCTCATAAGAATAAGCTCTTGCCAGCCTGTTTTTGCCCGGAAGCCTCTTGGATTGCGTCCATACTCTTTAAAACCTACAGATTCATACAACCTGACAGCAGAAACATTCTTCGCCACAGCTTCCAGCTCCATTTGCACATTCAATGTAGGCAAAAATCAGAGTTGGACGAGAAATTGAAGAACACCTTGGAATATAGCAGATTATTCCAGATTCTTCATACATCGGCAGTCTGTATATCTTGTGCAACCAAGAAACTCGGAACCAGCGTTTGGCCATTTCTTGGCGGTTCTCACTACAAGAGAAGATCCACACCGAGGGCATAAACCATTCTCAATGCGCTCTTCCTTTTCTGCAATCTTCGGTTTTACCCTCGAGATGTGGCTTCTACTGTCGGTTTCTGATGCGAGAAGGAGTAGCTTTTTCCTGATATCCACAATCTCATCTTCAGAAAGACTATCTTTATATGCGGTATCGATTTCATGCATGATTCTACGAAGATTGCTCTGATAAAGCACATATACTCCAGAGGAATTTACTATCACATCTTTGAATTCTGCCTCATCACTGAAAACAATGAGAGAATGAATCGGCCCTTTATATCTTTTCAGGTTCTTCTTGATACAGCAGATATGAGAGTTATTCTGGCGGATTGGGTTATACAGCTTGTTCTTTATTGATTCTCCTCTGATTCCCGTGGATAGCACCTGTGTCCAGTACTGATTTTTCTCATTTCCAAATATCCAGCCCTTATAGTTCTTGACTTCAATGACATAGATTCCACTGTCAGCAATGACAAGCTCATCAATCTGTGCTGTCCTGCCATCAGGCCAGGGAAGGCACAGATTCTTTATTGGAACGGCAGTTGTATTTGCAAAAGCTCTATCAGCAATCCGTGAAACTTTCCTTTCTCCCCTCTCGCCTTTGTATTCAGCAATCACATCACCAAATACCGCCTGTTTTACAGCTCTTCGTACATGACCTCTTATCCATCTGTCAGGGTTAGAAAGGAACGCCCAGAAACTCATTCTATTTCCGGCTCTTCTTGCGAACCATATAATTTACCGATCAGCTCGTGTGTAAGGTTCTTTGCTATTGTAGCCGCACTATAAAATGAAGATCCTGAGAACTTCGCATCGGCAACAACAGCTCCTGTTTCAACATCGACACATGTCATATTCATTCTGCTTAATGTCCAATGCAAAACATCCCATGTGGCATTGTATGAAAAATCAATATAGTACTGTTTAACGGGAATAAGTTCTGTCCCACCAGCCTCAATCTTTACAGTCGCATTTATTGCCTCATCCAAGGAATCAACATAATCTACATCATCTGAAGACAGATACTGAGAAGCTAAGAAAGAAACCAAATCGCTCTTGATTGCAAAATTCACATTTTGTGCAATCGAATCAGTCGTGGCAATCGCATAAGCATCTGAAAGCTTAGAACTTGCGACTCCAACTACCTCATAATCCTCATTTAAAACAGGGCCTCCACTGTTGCCCGGTTGGATAGGAGCTGAAATCTGAACACTGTTCGTGTCACCACCTAAGCCTGTCATGGAATTGATAATACCGTTTGTTACTCTGATTTCATTTCCAAGAATATCTGTCAAGGGATAGCCCAATACGAAAATCGGGGTAGCAACTGAATAATCAGAAGAGGAAAGTAGATTAAAATATGGCCCATCTATAGGATCTCCTCTCAATATCGCAATATCGTTCTGTTCGCTTGTGAAAATAGGAACTGCATTATTCTTTATTCCTTTCTGATAATATGTGATTTCATTTTCACCATTCAGAACATGATTATTTGTAATGATTATGTCTGGCGCAACATAGAATCCACTTCCTGATACTTCCGATGTCTCAGCTGGAGGTATAGACATTGCATTGTAAACGCTTTCTACATTCAATCCGTGATCAAGGAAAACTTCTTCTATAGATTCATATACACCTATGTCATCACCATACCTGGCAATATAAAACAAATCACCTCGATTCATCTCGACAGATGGATCCACTTGTACATTTGTAGAAACACATCCAACAAAAAGAACAGAAGCAGCTACAAATAAAAAACAAAGCTTTCTCATTACTTCCTCCAAGGCAGAAACTTTTTCTATTTGCACATTTTATCACAATTTACGCTTTTTAACTCTAGATTCACTTTCCCCGGCAGTAATCAGAAGACAAACCACAACTCCTCCCTTCTGATTGCAAAAGTTCGAATCCAACATCCATACATATGGTGGACGAACACATACGCCGTCCCAGCGAGGATGTGAAGCATTATGCATAAACTCATAATTTCGTATGGCAGATCGAGTGATACGAAGATGTGGACCAACGACACCATCAACTTAAAGGTTATTGTCGTCAGTTAAACGAGCCTATGAAAATGTAATTAAGAAGAGATCTTTGTACATAAGTGCGGATAAAACAATGTGCATTAGCCGATCTTTTGTTGTTAATAATATCTTTCAAGCAAATAAATTATCAGTCTCGAAGAGTACCGGTAAATCATATCAAACATGTTTATACACATCTAATGGCGATTGCTTCTTAGAATGGATGATTTGAGCATATTGCACTCTAATGCGCATTACTCGTAATTTATCAATAGCAACACTATAAAAATAGCTTACAAGTAAACATTGTCGATATACAGCACCGAATACTATAAAGCATTGTGTCTTTCATTATCATAATGCCGTTTTTACAACTTCACTCCAGAGTTTTCCATTGTCATACTCCCACTGTCAAAGACTGTGGAATTCTTGCCATGTAAGCAAACTAGACCTTACAAGCCGGTCATGTACAACTGCGAACAAACTCCTCTAACTCTGAGAGTGTTGTTATCTAGAGTCTCCATAATCTGTGCATCGGACTTTCTCGATGCAATTTTCATAATCCCTACAAATTAGAAAAAGCCAAATCAAATACATTCCTGCCCTAATGTTTCTTTATTGTCTTCATGTTGAGATCCTCAATACGGACTATGCAATATATTTCGCAAAGTCTTCTTTCTGTCTTCCAAAAGAAATACCTTCGCCTGCTTGCAATATCAATATGGCTCCTTATCCGTTCCATGCCTAAGCTTTTCTCTTTCAAATAGTTTCCAGAATCATGCTGCATTCATAACTCATGTTCATTTTGTATTGCCGAACATTTTCCTTTTCGCTATATTTCTAGCCATGAATATAAAAGCTATTGCAAATAAAATTGGCATTGATTATGAGAAAGTAGTTGAGGATTTTTGTGGCGATATATCCACTTTGGGTGCTAGAATTGAGAACTTCGCATCATCCGATTTTGCAAATAAATTGAATGCATATCTTGATAGCTCAGATTACGAGAACACAAAAGCTCTTTCGCATTCAATCAGGAAAGATGCTGAGAAAATAGGACTTGATTCTATCGCTAAAAGTGCAAAGAGAGTCGAGGATGCCGACTCTGATAAAATAAAGAATGCAACTCTTGTCCTGATAGAGAAGATCGAAGATGCCACGTCGATAATAGAAAACCCCAACTAAGGATAGTTTTTATTATATCCCAAGTTCCATTTTCAATTGAGTCGAATATGGAGCAATAGCTCCTTTTGTAGAGACGACATAGCTTGCTATGATACTTGCTCTCTCCAAAGCAAGATTGGGATCCTTTGTTTTTGAGAGAAAATACAAGAATGCAGCAGAAACGCTGTCGCCAGCACCAACTGTATCTACAACTTTCGTCTCTTGGGCTTTGGCAAAGTAATCCTTTCCTCTTTCCTTGTAGGATATCCCATATGGGCCATGTGTCACTAAAATCCCTCTTAGCTTTGGATATTTACTTAAAATCTTCTTTTCAAATGAGCTTTCCTTTATTCCCAACATATCTGATATTATCGAAAGCTCTTCGTCATTAAGCTTCAAAATAGTCGCGTAGCTAAGGCTCGTCTCGATTTCTTCTTTTGAGTAGAAAGGTTTTCTCAAATTTACATCGAAAAGAATCTCTCTTGCATTAATTCCGTCAAGTAGTTTTTCCAAAGTAAGTCTTGTTATACCTGAGCGTTGAGCAAGTGTACCAAAGACAACACCATCCCAATTATCATTGAATATAGTCTTGTATTCCTGTGGAAATAGCTCTATTTCATCCCATGCAGCTGGAGAATTGAAAACATATTTTGCCATTCCGTTCTCATCAAGAACAACATCGGCTCGCCCTGTCTCTCGTGAGGAAAGCCCTATATATTTGGTATCGACATCTGTTGCAGATATCTCTGACAAAGCCCTCTTGCCAAGCTCATCTGCGCCTATTGCTGAAACAAGATACGATTTTGCTCCAAAGCGCGCAAGGTGAACAGCAACATTCAACGGTGCACCTCCAAGCTCTGCTCCGGATAAAAATTGATCGAAGATTATTTCCCCAAAAGATAAAAACTTCACTCCGCCCCCTCCAGAATCTTCAATATGCATCCTTTTCGAAATTCGATCCCTTTATTATTTAAGTACTTCTCAACCTCGACACTCCCAGCACCGGGTTGAATCAAGACAAATGGAATGTTTTTTTTCGTTCTCTTGAGAATATTGAGTCCTTTAACTGGATTTATGCATAGATCCAGAACATCGATATCACATTTTATATCATCAATTAACTCGAATTCCTCTGGAATGGACACTACAGCATATCCATTGTCGAGAAGCTCTTTCTTGATTTTGAAAGCTGCCTTTTCGGGATTTGTGGTGTCTCCTACTACGGCAAAATACTTTTTCTCGAGAATCTCCTGATTTGTCATATACAAAGGATAATGGCAAATCAGGATAACTCCAAGATGGTTGGATTATTTTTTGTAAGCGTCCTCATGAACACCTGAGATAGCTCTTCCGGAAGGTTCGTTCATCTTCCTGAATGCCTCATCCCATTCAAGCGCCTTAGCTGTCGAACATGCAACAGACGCCTCATGCGGAACACATTTTGCAGCTGATTCAGACGGGAAATGCTTTGCAAAGATCGTTCTGTAGTAATACTCTTCCTTAGTTGCAGGAGTATTGATTGGATAGCGCTTATCAGCCATTGCAAACTCTTTGTCAGAAACAGCTTTATTCGTCATCTCTCTCAAAGTATCAATCCATGAATACCCCACACCGTCTGAGAATTGCTCTTTCTGTCTCCATACAATATCAGCTGGAAGATAGTCCTTGAATGCTTCTCTCAAAATCCATTTCTCGATTCTCATCTTGCCATTTTCAACAATGCACATCTTGTCTTTCGGATTTACTCTCATCGCTATGTCAACAAATTCCTTATCCAAGAATGGCACTCTTCCCTCAACACCCCATGCCGCGAGTGCTTTATTTGCCCTTAAGCAATCATAAAGATGGAGTTTTGTCAGCTTCCTCACTGTCTCTTCATGGAATTCTTTTGCATTAGGTGCTTTATGAAAATACAGATAGCCTCCAAATAGCTCATCAGATCCTTCACCTGAAAGAACCATTTTTATTCCCATCGACTTGATCACACGAGCTAGCAAATACATAGGAGTAGATGCTCTAACTGTCGTTATATCATAAGTCTCGAGATGATAAATCACATCATCAAGTGCATCCAATGCTTCTTGAATCGTGAAGTGGATCTCATGGTGCACTGTTCCGATATAATCGGCAGCTTTTTGAGCCGCAACCAGATCTGGAGCACCCTCAAGTCCAATTGCGAATGAATGGAGCCTTGGCCACCAAGCTGTTTCCTTGTCTCCTGTCTCTATTCGTTTTTTTGCATACTTTGCTGTTATTGCAGCTATTATAGAGCTATCGAGTCCGCCAGAGAGAAGAACGCCATATGGGACATCTGACATCATTTGTCTCTTGACTGCCGCCTCAAGCCCCTCTCTTATTGCATCGATTGATGTAACATTGTTCTTAACATTATCGTAGTTTTCCCAATCTCTTTTGTACCATTTATGTGTCTTTCCATCTGAGGATGTGAAATAAGATCCAGGAGGAAATTCTGCAACTGTTGTACATACATTCTCCAAAGCCTTCAATTCAGATGCAACATAGAAGTGTCCATCCTTATCCCATCCCTGATAGAGTGGAATTATGCCTAAATGGTCTCTTCCAATAAGGTAAAAATCCTTTTTGCTGTCATAGAGAGCAAAGGCGAAAATACCGTTCAAATCCTCGAAGAAATCAACGCCCTTATCCTGGTAGAGCGCAAGAATAACCTCACAATCAGATCCAGTTTGAAAATCATATTTTCCCTTGTATCGCTCTCTGATTTCCATATGGTTGTAAATCTCTCCGTTAACAGCCAACACAACTGAGCCATCCTTCGAATAGAGAGGTTGCTTGCCAGATGTTGGATCAACGATTGCAAGCCTTTCATGAGAGAGGATAGTATTATTTGATGCATAGACGCCTGACCAGTCCGGTCCTCTATGCCTAATAGTCCTAGACATCCCTAACACTTGCTCACGATATTTTGCGGAGCCCTCTTTGATGTCAAACATACCTACAAATCCACACATACCAATCCTCCTAAAAAAGAAAAAGGCGTACTTACCCTAATGAGATGAACGCCTTTGGTCAGAGCTTAGACTACTACTTTTCTCATTATGTAGTCAACTTTTCTCACGTCGCCAAACCCACCAAGTATCCAAAGATGTCTTCTTCAACCCTAATTTGTGTTGCAACTCCAAAGAGGCATCATTGCCATATAGAACGTTGCAATACGGAGTGCGGTGCTCCGAAAGCGTTTGGTTTATCCTTTGCTTTTCCAAAATAGTACCATACCCTCTCTTTCTATACTCTGGCATGACTTCAAGCATCCCCATCGCCCCTTCATAGTGCTCTCCAACAAATCCAACAAGCGAGTCTATGTTATCAAATAGTCCTGTGACAAAGCCTCCATCGAGTCTATTTTTTATATATTCATCATCTGCAAGATGGTAGTTTTTCCTTACGATATCGAAATATGACAAATCAAGTTTCTTCATCTTAAACCCATCTTGTAGCTCGAAATTCATCTTCTCTCCTGTGTAAACGAATTCGAAGTAGCCTTCACCTTCAAAGCTTTCATTCCTTTCTAGAAATGCCTTGGCAAGGTTAGCGCCCCTGATAAAAAAAAGAGGATATGTTGTATCGACAGAATCAAGAATCGAATCAATAAAACTATCATCAAACGAAATCAAAAAACACTCTTTCTCTTTCGATGTGCCAATAAATCCTTTTTCATATAACTTATGATGGTCAATAACACCTGTCTTAATCGCATCTGAGATTGACGCGAACTCAATACTTTTCAAAAAATCCATGTTTTGAATGTATCCAATTTGCTCACTATACGCAAGAAAGTACACTATTGAGTATCAAAAACCTTGCACTCTATCGTTTTTTAATGCGAACATAGTTCTTAAATATGTTTAAATATAAGCTAACTCGCAGGGATAAAAAGTTCATCTATGGTTTAAGCAAATATTTTTGTTTGAATCCAGATAGCATAGTCCCTGAAACTATAAATGAAGAAAACAATACGCCAGTGCAAAAGAAACTGGCGAAAAAATACCTTTTGAAGAGTTCTGATGCAATATCAAGTCAAACATTTGTCATCCCGGTTTCAAATGGAGCTGTAACAGGGTATTTGTTCACAAATAGAAGGGTAAATGACATTACAGGACTCGGTTCATTGATTATATACTTCCATGGAGGCGGTTGGGTTTATGGCAACATGGATTTTTACTCGATCTATTTAAAACATTTAGCAGAAGAGACAGAGTCCAATATTTTGCTTGTGGATTATCACTTGGCACCCAAATACAAGTTTCCTACAGCAATTGAAGACTGCTATGATGCCTTCATATGGGCATGTGGTGGTGCAAAATACTGGAAGGTTGATCCAGACAGAATATACTTGGCAGGAGATGGAGCTGGGGCAAATCTTGCAGCAGTTGCATCAATTCTCGCAAGAGACAGGAATGCTCCTGCAATTGCCGGACAAATCCTCATTTATCCAATCGTTGATTGCCGACTCAGGACAAACTCGATGATGGAACACAAAGACAGCCCGACTTTAAATGAAAAAATGCTCACCTACTATGTAATGAGCTATGCCAGAGAACCAAAAGATATCCTCTCACCTATTTTCTCTCCACTTTTGTCGCAAGATTTGACAAGACTTCCAAACGCATTGCTCCTTAGCGCTGAATTCGATCCCCTTAAAGATGATGCAATGCTCTACGAAAAAGCTTTGAATGATGCTGGCAACAAGGCAAGACTCTTCATGATCAATGGAGCATTCAATGGTTTTATGCCATTCAAACATGCATCAGGACGAAGAGAAGCAGAAAGCACGATATGGCAATTTGTGAGCGGTCGTTCATTGGATCACATAAAACTGATGAATAAAAAAGACATCAAGCTGGCAAAGCTAGAAAGGCCAACGATTTCCAAGCAAGACAGAAAAGAAGAAGAATCCTCTCATTATTAGAGAGGACTCATGTACTCCTAGTGCATCTGGGGATAATCAAGGGGGACACCATCGACTACACTAAGCCACGAATCCTCACTAATAAGCTTTTGTATTCAAAAGCAATATTTGATAAAATTAGTGCACACAATGTCATAAAAAGTCAAGGCAGTTTAGTAAAAAACCAAATTTTGTGGTAGAAAATATAACAATCTACCAAATTTTGGAAAATCACTGACGAAGAGTATTGTAACATACATGACAAGAAAAGAAAGAAGTTTGTTAATGTCAAGAATTCGGGGAAAAGATACAAAGATCGAACTCGAATTAAGAAAAGAGCTATATAGACGTGGGATACGCTACAGGAAAAACTCAAAAACCATATATGGCCACCCTGACATTTCGATAAAGAAGTATAAGATAGCAATCTTCTGCGATGGAGATTTCTGGCATGGATATAATTGGGAAGATCGAAAAAACAGCCTGAAAACCAATAAGAGTTATTGGTTCGATAAAATCGAAAGAAATATGGAGAAGGATATAGAAGTCAATCATGTTCTTGGCCATTTGGGGTACACAGTCATAAGGATATGGGAACACGAGATAGAGAAAGACACAAAAGGCGTTGCCGATATGATTGAATCAAAGATAAACGAAGCGAGGTGTACATGAATTATTTTTCATTTGGAGATTGAGTGTTGCATTGCAAAACGTTATATTCTATCTTGCTATGCATCGCAATCTTGATTTGAAAAAAGACAATCTTTGGAAACTTGCCTTCTCTCTCGCAATACCAACAGCACTTGCACAACTTGTTAATGTTCTATATGCAATTGTCGATCGAATGTTCATTGGCCACATTGCCGAGGTAGGAGATTTAGCGCTAGCAGGGGTTGGCGTTGCCGCTCCAATTACAACATTTATAACATCGTTTGCCGCCCTTATAGGACTTGGAGGGGCTCCTATAATGGCAATGAAAGCTGGTTATGGCCAAAAGAAAGAAGCTGAAGTTATCGTCTCAACGGCTTTTTATCTTCTTGTCATACTTTCTTTGATTCTTGCGCCCATCTTCTTCTTCCTAAGGAAACCAATGCTTATGTTCTTTGGAGCATCCAGTGCAACGTTTCCATATGCATCGAGCTATATTGGATGGTATCTTCTAGGTACACCTTTTGCTCTTCTTGCTTCCGGAATGAACAGCTATTTGATAAACCAAGGAAAAACAGCAAGAGCAATGAGTGCTGTTTTTTGCGGAGCAATCCTGAATACAATACTGGACCCAGTCTTCATCTTCATCTTAAATATGGGAGTTAAAGGAGCTGCCATTGCGACAGTAATCTCGCAATTAGTCTCTGCCTTTTTTGTCCTGTTTTCTCTTGTATCAAAGAAAATCGACATAAGATTGTACTTGAGGAATTTCGATTACAAGCTTACGAAAACGATAATGAAATTTGGTCTCTCTCCTTTCCTGATAATGAGCACAGACTCAGCTTTGCTCATAGTTCTAAATTCGGTACTTCAACGTTATGGAGGAGATGCTAATGGCGATATATTGATCACTGCTGCAACTATAGTGCAATCATACTTCACACTCTTGATGAATCCTTTGGCAGGAATCACCGGCGGGTGCCAAGGCTTGATCAGCTACAACTATGGATCTGGATTCTCATTAAGAGTAAAAAAGGGAATAATATGCATCCAAGTTATAGCAACGCTTTATACGATATTGCTCACAATAGCAACACCTTTCTTTGCTCCAAAGTTTGCACTCCTTTTTACAAAGGACGTTTCCATGGCCATAACAGCCTCAAGATACATGAGGATATTTACTCTTCTTATCATCCCTCTATCCTTCCAATATGTGAATGTCGATGAAATGACAGCCCTGGGAAAGATACGCTTTGCCCTTCCCTTGTCGCTATTCAGAAAATGCACCTTTTTTATTGCAACAATTACGTTGCCAATATTCCTAAGTGCCGATTCTGCATTCTATGCAGAACCTCTTTGCGATCTACTATCGGGGATAGTTTCGACCATAGTAATGTGGACGCAACTTCCAAAAATATTAGCCGAGAGAGACAATGAGGGCCTAACCATAATCTGATCAAAAGTTTTCACATTGAGCACTGATTGTTTAAATTATAGTTTTTGTGTATTTGATGGAATATCCATTGACATAGTGCTTAAAAACAATACAAAGATTGCCTTTTTATTATGGTTAATGGGTTTTGTTGCAACAAGATAGGTGCTTGTTTGTTATTTTTTGCTTTGAATTGAAAATTTTTATAAATTTTTTTAAAAAACCCTTTACATGCTCGAAAAAGATAACTATATTTATCGCAAGAATCAGGAAGATTATTATCTTCCCCATTCTAACCTCCTTTTGTTCCCCATACTGGTTTACCTCCTTTTGTCCAGATGGGGTTTTTTATTGCCTTGAGGATTTTTGCCATATATTTTGCAACTGTTATCTTTAAATTTGCATCCTAAGTAGATATCATTTCATACGTTTGATTCTACTTTGATTGGAGATAATGATGATAGACAAAGACCAAATAGATGCCATAATTGCAGAACGATACAGATTATCAAAGGTTTTCGATGGGGAATGGGCCTACCCTATTCAGCTTTGTTGGGATCATTTGACAGAGATATTCACCAAAAACATGGATGACACTATCTATTTCCTTGATAATGTTTGTACAGCAGATGAATTCGGATGGATATCTGACGTTTTCGATTTTGTTGCAGAAAAAAGCCAAAGCAGAGAATTCATCGATGCATTATATAGAGTTGCAAAGAAATATCCTGAGGAAGTCGAGGAAAACAACCTGATGTACTTCATCAAGGATGCTGAATCAAAGCTCAAATAAAAGCTATACAACTATCAAGTCATATTCCCTTGTGCCGAGACCTATCTTCTCTGCGTGCTCGAGTTGTGATTTCCACTCGGACTCAGGAGTTGAATTTCTGAAATTGTCCTCCATTTTCTTGAAGTTGGGATCAGCTAGATGCCTTGCAAGCTGCGAGCCTGGCATCGGATTTGCTTTCAAGCAAGCATCAGCGCAAGCTTGATCAAGAGCGACAGGATCGAAAGAGCAGAACATTCCTATGTTGGGCAATATAGGCATATCGTTCTCTCCATGGCAATCGCAATTGGGCGAAACATCCACTACAAGCGATATATGGAAATTCGGCCTTGAGTCGACAACAGCTTTCGAGTACTCTGCCATCTTTGCATTCAGCTCTCCAATCGCACTGTTGCTCGTAAATGAAATTGCATCGAAATTGCAAGCACCAAGGCATCTGCCACAACCAACACACTTGTCTTTGTCGACATGCATCTTCCTTGTCTTTTCGTCGAATACAAGACCAGAGTTGGCACACTCTCTCTGGCATCGTCTACAACCACGGCAGAACTTTTCGTTTATAGTCGGCTTACCGCCTGAGTGTTGTTCGCATTTTCCAGCTCTTGATCCAGAGCCCATTCCGATATTCTTAATAGTTCCACCAAAGCCTGTCATCTCATGTCCTTTGAAGTGGGTCAATGAGATAAACACATCGGCATCCATAATCGCACGTCCGATCTTTGCTTTCTTCACGTACTCGCCATTTTCTACCGGCACTTCGATGTCATCAGTCCCCTTCAAACCATCTGCTATTATTACAGGACATCCTACAGTAAGTGGCGTAAAACCATTCTCCCACGCACAATACAAATGCTCGATTGCATTCTTCCTGGAACCAGGATACATAGTATTGCAATCCGTCAAAAAAGGCTTTCCGCCAAGCTCTTTCACAACATCGGCTACTGCTTTTGCATAGTTAGGCCTCAAGTAGCTTATGTTGCCGAGTTCTCCAAAGTGCATTTTTATTGCAACAAATTTCCCATCCATATCGATTGATGATATGCCAGCTTTCTTTATGAGCTTCTTAAGCTTGACAGGAAGGCTATCCCCAAACGCAATAGTATGAAAATCCGTAAAATATACTTTGGCTCTTTGCATTTCGCTACATCTCCTAACAGGTATTGATTCTAACATAAAGAGCAAATTGGTCAATTACCGCTTTTGCTCCATTGGCTATTTTATCTTTTTTGCCATATTATTGTCTTGTAGGAGAATGAAATGAGCGGAAAGAGAGTTGACCATATAAGTTGGGACGAATACTTCATGGGAGTTGCTGTCCTTTCATCGCTAAGAAGCAAAGATCCAAACACACAAGTTGGCGCATGCATAGTATCTGAAGATAAGAAAATAATTGGTGTTGGCTACAATGGATTTCCCTCTGGATGTTCGGATGATGATCTGCCTTGGGAGAGAGAGGGCGATTGGCTCGATACAAAGTACCCATTTGTATGCCATGCAGAGCTAAATGCTATCTTGAACTCTAACAACTCTTCCTCCTTGAAAGGATCCACTCTCTATGTGGCGCTCTTTCCTTGCAATGAATGCGCAAAAGCTGTAATCCAAGCTGGAATAAGGAAAATAGTGTATTTATCTGATAAGTATAGCGAAACTGATGCAACAAAAGCCTCTAAAAGGATGCTTGATGCAGCCGGCGTGGAATATATGCCTCTGCAAACAGAAAGAAAAGAGATTACAATAAAGCTGTAGAAAAATTCAATTGAATTCACGCTCCCAGCTGTTAACATATTCAAGGATAGGTATCACATGGTGCCCCTTTGGGACTTTAGCGGCCATCCGGAAATGGAGAAAAAAGCTATGAAGCTTAAAGTAAACAATGTTGATGTATATCCTGAGCATGATTGCAAACTGCTAGACTATCTTCGAAACACATTGAAACTCACAGGAACAAAGGATGGATGTTCTGAAGGTGCATGCGGAGCGTGTACTGTGATAATAAACGGAAAAGCCACGAAAGCTTGTATTCCAATGCTTTCAAAGCTAGATGGCGCTGAAGTAATCACAATTGAAGGGCTGTCAGAGCTTGAGAAAGAGATCTATGCATATTGTTTTGCTGAAGCTGGTGCTGTCCAATGTGGATTTTGCATACCGGGAATGATCATGTCAGCAAAAGCTCTTCTAGATAAAAACAAAGCTCCAACTAGGGAAGATGTCAAGAAAGCACTAAGAGGCAACATATGCAGATGCACTGGATATGTTAAGATTGAAGATGCTATCTTGATGGCAGCAGAATACATCAGAAAAGGAATCACTGCCGTACCAGAGAAAGAAAGTGGCAGGATTTCAACTGTTTTCAGGCGAATAGATGCAACAGAGAAAGCCCTAGGAGATGGAAAATACACAGACGATTACATAGTCGATGGTATGGTGTATGCATCAGCTCTTCGTACGCCAGCGCCTCGTGCAAAGATAATCAAAATCGACACGTCAGAGTGTGAAAAAGATCAAAGATGCGTCTCTGTGATAAAAAGAGAACAAGTCCCAGAGAACAAAATAGGACACTTAAAGCAAGACTGGGATGTTCTAATTGGGGAAGGCATGATATCCAACTACATTGGAGATGCCATTTGCCTTGTAGTCTCGGAAGATCAAAGCGCTCTTAATGATCTAAAAAGCAAAATCCATGTAGAATATGAAGAGCTTGATGGTGTTTTTTCGATAGAAGAAGCTTTAAAGGATAAGATAATCGTACACTCAGAAATGAATACAAATATCCTGAGCAAACAGCACATATTGCGCGGAGATGCTTCAAAGGAGCTGGAGAGATGCGATTATGTGGTTGAGAATGATTATCACACACCTTATACAGAACACGCATTCATGGAGCCTGAATGCGCATTGGCAATGCCAGACAAAAATGGAGGGATCTTCGCGATAACTGGAGGCCAATCTATATATGACGATCAAAGGGAAATTGCCAGGATGCTACATATACCAAGGCACAAAGTGAGAGTTCGCTCAGCATTAGTTGGAGGTGGCTTTGGAGGCAAAGAGGATATGTCTGTGCAACATCATGCTGCGCTCTGTGCTTATATCCTTAAAAGGCCTGTAAAGGTGAAACTATCAAGGCAAGAATCACTCATGGTACATCCAAAAAGGCACCCAATGGACATACATATAAAGCTTGGAGCTGACAAGAATGGTCGTCTCAAAGCCCTAAAAGCAACAATCGTTGCCGATACTGGAGCATATGCCTCTCTTGGAGAGCCTGTGTTGCAAAGAGCTTGCACACATGCGTCAGGCCCATACAATTACAAGCATCTTGATGTGTATGGAGAAGCTCTATATACAAACAATGTCCCAAGTGGCGCATTCCGAGGCTTTGGAGTAACACAATCATGTTTTGCTATTGAAAGCGCAATAGATGAACTTGCTGAAAAAATCGGCATAGATCCATACCAGATGCGACTATTGAATATAGTGAAGCCTGGCCAAGCGCTTCCTAACGGACAGATTGCATCAAGTGACACTGGAATAAAAGAATGCATGGAAGCTGTGAAAGATGCTTATTATTCGTCAAAGAGGACAGGAATCGCGCTTGCAATGAAAAACTCAGGAATAGGAGTAGGCGTGCCTGATACAGGAAGATGCAAGATGAGTATCGAAAACAGCATTGTCCACATACGAACATCCGCTGCTTGCATGGGGCAAGGAATCGCAACTGTCGCATTGCAAATAGCTGTTGAAACAACAGGACTCAGCCCAGAATGCTTCAACGTAGAGTCTCCCGACACATCACGCACTCCTGACTCTGGCACTTCAACAGCCTCAAGACAAACAGCTTTCACAGGAGAAGCTGTAAGACGTTGCGCTCAAAAACTGAAAACAGAGCTTGGAGAGTTCTCTCTCAAAGAACTAGAAGGTGCTGAATTCTATGCCGAATTCTGTTATGACACAGACCCGATTACATCACAAAAAGGGAATCCAATATCACATTTAGCCTACTCATACTCTGCCCAGGTTGCCGAGCTCGATGAAAATAGAAAAGTAAAGAAGATAACAGCTGCTTGCGATGCTGGCACTGTAATCAATATGAAAGCGATAGAGGGCCAGATTGAGGGCGGTGTAGTAATGGGCATGGGATTTGCTCTGACAGAGAAATTCCAAAGCGATAAAGGAATCGTTAAATCGAAATATGGTACACTTGGCCTGATAAGAGCAATAGATGTGCCTGAGATTGATGTCTATTGCGTAGAGGCCAAAGGAAAGCTTCCAACAGGCTACGGAGCAAAGGGAATCGGGGAGCTTTGTACAATTGCAACAGCTCCAGCAATTGCCAATGCATATAAAAAGGTTGATGGAATCAGAAGAAGATCTCTTCCTCTTCAAGGCACACCTTACAGCAAATGACATATTGATAAAAAACATCTGCCAGCAATAGCTGTCGGCAGATGTATCTCTTTATTTGAAATATAATACTGACTACTTTCCGTATATATGCAAAAGTTCTGCTAGCATATCTTCAAGCTTTTTCACGCATCGTCCACACTTTGTGCCAGCAC
>ERZ808242.400-NODE-400-length-32142-cov-7.293359_pt1 | contig 32142 bp, 31 predicted proteins | sample MGYA00521244_ERZ808242 | MGnify/ENA primary metagenome ERZ808242 (study PRJEB31516, sample SAMN03275573) | gut metagenome | biome: mammalia-associated habitat; material: feces | host: Papio cynocephalus | place: Kenya | collected 2012-07-27 ... | reverse complement strand
ATTTTGTGTAATCAGATGATATTTCAGTTGAGTTTTAGTTTTTCATTCAAGGGTTAAGTTACAAATATATTCCAATGCTAAACGATACGCAGTATCACGTTCATTTTCATCAGATGTTTCCAAATCGATGATAAAACTATTATCAATTTTGTATATCTCATCAATAAAGGCAAAATCAAAGTGAAGGTGTTGGTACGAATCCATAAATGACAAGAACCGCTCAGGTGTAAAAATAAATATGTTTCTTTCAGATAGATTAAATTGTTCTTCGCTTAGAGAATGAATCTTGTATGATTGGAATGTGTCTAACTTGCATAAACGGGCATAATTTTCGGATAAAAGGCTAATTGCTGGAAAAATCAAAAGAATATTCTGATATTGCATCTTTTGTATAATTTCATATACTAAAAAGGTCTTTCCAAAAGAAGTAGGTGCCGTCAAAACAAAACGATTTTGTTGCCCGATTCTAAAACTGTCAAGAACATTTTTTTGATACCGATGTAATTTGCTACTTCCTCTAATAAGGCTGGCATCATGAAATAGAGCACTTATGGTAAGTGTTTTGATATTCTCATCAGATATACGACAATCTGTAAACTTGTCTTTGAATAAGTCAAAATATTGCGGGATTCCCGCTTCATTAGCCAAAAATATAAGGAAATTCATATCCGCTTCAGAAATAGGCTCATTTTTTATAAAGTCAAAAAAGCCACATACTTCTTTTACAAAAGTCGCCGCATCTGAATTCTTTTTGTATGAATAATACGCTTTAATTATATTAGCGGTTCTCGTGAGTCTATCCATTCAATCACATTCTCCTTGATTTTCTTAACTTCCGATAGTGGTAAAAAAATAAAAAATAACCGGTAGTCAAACGAAGCGGGTACAATAATATTAAGCCGTGTATATTCTGAAGCAATATGCTCAATACACTTTTTTATGCTCTGATGATATTGATCAGTGCTGTTTTTTTGATAAGCAATAAATATAGGGTATATTAACCGAATTCCTCTATTTCTTATTTCATGTGATAGATTAATATCTGGATTTTCTTCCCATGAATTTAACAAGTTTTCAAGTTGTTCATTGTGTGTTGAGATATGGAGGCGCTCATCTATGATTGCAAGTAAATTTCTATTTAAATATCCATCAGAAAGTGAAGTGCTTAATTTTTCCAGAACAGGGGTTATTGCGTCTTTATATCGCACATAGAATTTTGCTTCTCCAAACCATAAGTCAATATTTCCTTTTCTCTCCATTAAATGAAAAACGTCAAAACCTTTAGCCTCGCTATTTTCAATAGGAGAATAAAAATATCCTCGTGCGGCAAGAACACTCGTATTTAAAAACACACGCAAGATTAAATCTAAGAGTACTTCACCATAAAAACCATACTTTAGCTTAGTATCCTCAGATGCTCCAGGGTTGTAGCGGATACGACTAAGAATAGCTTTTCGTTGTTCACGTTCTAAAGCAGTGTAATCAATTTCATATTCGTTGATTGCAAATTCTACAATGCCATTATAGATAATTTTAGAAATTTCTTGGGGATTAGAATTACTGAAACAAATATCATTTTGGGAAGAAAGGCATGATTTATCTAAGCCACTTTCTTGATGCGGCAACTTGCATTCAAATAAAATTGCATTACGTATAGCATTCTTTAGTGCATCTCTCATGCCTTATCCCTCCGATGTTAATTTCCGGAATTAAATTCGACAAGTTTTTCCCAATCAATACTACCATCCTCAAAGCAAAACTCTTGGGTAAACTCACGAACGAGCCGATTTGAAGCCTTCTGATAGGAGGCATCAAATTCTTCCACATATTTCTCTGGCAGTTTGTCCATGAAACGGATTAGCTTTATGTAGAATTCTTCATCTCCAGTCAATTCTGTCCAGAAATCCTTACCTGCCAATTCCATATAGAACTTAGGAAGCCCTCGGTTGGAAACTTTCTTTTTTCCATAACCATAACCAACAATTGGGACAAAGCGTTTCTTAGCCTGCTGTGCTAGCTTACTTGCTGCCATAAAGTTCTGCTCCTGCTTCTTACGGCTGTCCGCATTAAAAACACTTGTACCAGATTTTACAGCAATCGCATAGATAGTATTGTTTCGCTCTACCATAATGTCAACGCCTTCTGCTAAAGCTTTCTGCCCTTGTGCAGCAGCGGTAGCAATAGGTTCAAAGAAAACATTTCCAAATATTGTTTCCTCAGATGAGGAGACAAATGCAGCAAGGATTGCATCAATAATTTGGGCAGCCCCATTCATAGCCTTCGCTCGGAACAAGTACGGGTTCTTACGCTTCATAACTTTTTTGATGTTGAGTTTGTCAATATTGCTGATTAAGTTTGTGTAAAAATTATCCAATGCAGCTGCAATCGCTTCTACGATCGCTTCTTCATTGTAATTGTTATTTATTGACATAACAGCTTCCTCCTATTTCAATAGCTTGCTTCAGTTTTTGATGGATGTCTGTCCCTCTAAATCGTTTTGTGCGGATTTCAGCGGATTGATTCGCAACAGAAAGTACAGCATTTCCCAATGCTAATGCCAGTCCAACCGGTACAGCATTGCCTATTTGCCTATATTTTGCAACGCTTGTCCCTATGAACTGCCAACCATCAGGAAACTGCTGGATACGGGCATATTCCCGGATACTCAAAGGCCTGTCTTGGGTCGGATGGCACATCATGGTTGCTTTTTGTGTCGGCGAGGTCACTAAAGTTGGCGAAGGCTGGCTATAAGATAATCTCCGATAAAAGCCAACTTTTCCGCCGCCAGAACCATAAGCACCGCCCATAGCTTCTTTCCGAATATCTTCCGGTAGGTCACGCCAATTTCCGCCCTCTGGGACAAGGCGGAGATATGCAAGGCGGTCTTTACTAAAGGCAGCACATTCCCCGTAATTATTTTCTAAATCCCGGATGGTATCATTCAAGGTACGCCAGCGGTATTGTGAGTCTTGGTGCATCTGGAAGTGTGTCGGGAATGGCAGAAAAATATCTTCATTGTCCCGGCTTCCGATCAGCACAAACCGTTCCCGAAATTGAGGTACACCATAATTGACGGCATCCAAAATCCCATACACCGTTTTATATCCTAATTTATCAAATTCTGAGAGGATAACATCTAATACAGTTCCCAAATGCTGTTCAGGATTGTTTTTATCACGCTCCGCAAGGGGCATATGCTTTAATGGGGCAGACATAATCCCTTTTACATTTTCCATAATGAAAAAACGGGGACGGATATAGTCAATCATTCGGATAAAATCCATAAACAAGCTACCCCTTGGATCATTAATCCCCAGACGCTTACCGGCAGTAGAAAACGGTTGACAGGGTGGGCCGCCGCAAATGAGGAAGGGCTCTCCCTGTTTAAGCCCGGTTAGTTCTAGCAAATCCGCTTCATCAATCTCGCGGATATCCCCGCCCAGCACCTTGTGCCCATTTGCACGCATGGTGGCAACACAGGCAGGGTCAAAGTCCTGTCCAATTACGATGTTGAGACCAGCTTTTGAAAGGCCAATATCCAGTCCCATTGCCCCAGAAAATAAGGAAATTACATCCCGGTTTGAAGCATTATCTTTAAAGCGTAACAAATTCATGTATATCCTCCCATTAAACCTTTTCTCCATCTGAAAGGACAAAGTAGCGTTCAAAAGAACATCCCAATGTTTCTGCCAGATATTCTAAATCAGAGATTGTAAAACTCTCTCGTTTCATTTTTGCGTTGAAATTCTGAGGGGTAGTCCCCATACGTCTTGCCAATTCAGCAACACTGACATTGCAGCGGACACAAAGTACTTTAATTTGTTCTGATATTGTCATAAGGGTACTCCTTTTATCTTATCAATACATAAATTGAAAATATAAAGTAATTGTTTTATATTTTCAATTTAGTACCTTGTGCTATCTATCATAGCAGTAAATTGGCTCATTTGCAATTCTAACATCAAATTTTTGATGGCTTGCACGCATTCTACTGTATGTTTTTACATCTTTTGCCCCCAAATGTGCATGGGAACCCAATTCATAGCAATCAACTTAAAATCATTTTTCCAATCACGGGCCATATTGAGTTCAATCTTTTTGATTTAACATTCCCCGTTATGGCTCATCTTTTGTTTCTTGATGTTACGATTAAAGATAGAAATCTACTATTGGATTATCACTATACCAGGGGTATCAAGCAGTTTTATAGTTCTTCTGATAGCAGATACACTTGTTCCATCATCTTTTTTATCAGTGCTTGAAAGACTGCGGAAGAGTTCGAAATTCATAAGAGTATAGTGCTTGAGATAGTAACAATATGGAACGATTTTGTAAAAAGCATATTTGGATGATAGAATAAAGAAAACACATTCAAAAAAATAAATGCGACAGAAGGATTAGCAAACCTTTTGTCGCATTTTATCTTTTATGTGGTGGAGTTGTATTATTTGTTAAGCCGCCAATATAGTCTAAAGACACATCATAGAATTTAGCAAGGGTAATAGCCAACTCGAAAGGCAACATTGATTAAATGTAAGGAGTGTGGATGGTCTTTCCGCAGAACTGTCCGCACATACAAAAATACTTATGTGCGCTGGGTGTGTTCCGGGCATAATGGCAAAGGTGCTGACAGTTGCCCGAATGCGATTGCAGTAGATGAAGAAGAACTGATTCAGGCATTGCAGGAGTATTTTCAAGATGTTCTTAGTAAGAAGAAAAAGGTTATTAACCATGTTATTAAAGAATTTCAGCGTGTTTACAAAGCAAAAGATGAAAATATAGAGTATGAAAAAGAGTTAAATGCCAAGCTGGAAAAGCTGAAAAAATCCCGTGAGAAATATATGGATATGTATACTGATGACCTCATTTCCAGAGAAGAACTGAATGAGAAAATCGGGGGTATGAGAAAAGAGATTGAACATTTGGAAAATGAACTGAAAATGGTATCTTATCATTTGACAAAGGGTGAGCAGTTGGAAACAATTCTTAACAATACATTCAAGCAACTGGAAGATATTACGGATGTTCATGAAATGTCCAATGAACAGTTAAAACATTTAATCAATACAGTATGGGTCAATCAGATTTCTGTTTGATTTTGAGGGTTTGGGAGATGCTCCCAACAAGTAAAAACGCATTTTGCGTGTACAAATGCACTGCTTGCCAAGTTGTGAATATAGGATTGAAATTAAATTTGAATTTAGAAAGAACAGAGCAAAGAAGAGGATGCCAATCATAAAATTGTATATTGGATTGGCATTGAAACGCTTGAAAAGGTTTAGTAATATAAAATCTTTTTCAAGCGTTTTCTTTCATTTTTATAGCTTTGAATGGAATATGCTGTAGTCGGGCTTGGTGTAATTTTTGAAAAAGTATGCTGGGAATGGACAAAAGTCCAGTATTTGGGAAACGTAATTTGATTTCAAGTGGATTATGCTTAGATTAAATAAAAAGGTCTGGTCTAATCTAAGAATCCTTCTCATAGTATGGGAGAGAAAGACAGGCGATGTAAGGGGGTGTTGCTTTCGCTTGAAACGGACGAAATTGAATTATCGTTTTCATAATCCAAATTCAGCGGAAGATACCGCAGATTTCCTGAGCAAACTTTTAATAGAAGTAAATGTCGGGAAGGTAGAGAGGGTGATAGAGGAGGCTGCATTGTATGCAGAGAGTGGGGATTACATATTAGAAAATTTATCGGAAAACAAGGAGAAATTATGTGTGGGGTAAGAGGAGCAAGGTGAGAGCCTTGCTTTTCTTATTTATGGTAGTAGATTAAACATAATTGAGTATATCTTTATAAGCGTTATGATGTTATAGACTTTAATCGACAAAAATTTATAAAATTCGATGCCACAGACAAGTTTATGAGATATTATCTCAAATACTCCTTGCAAATATTCTTAATAGAGATATAATAAAGATATAACGGAGGGTAAAAGACATGTTATGCCAGTTTACAGTTAAAAATTTCAAAAGTATAAGAGATGAAGTGACATTTGATATGCAGGCGGCTGCAATATCAGAGCACGAGGATAGAATTATCATAGATAAGGATGAGAAAAAGTATTTACCAGTGTCAGCTATTTATGGCCCGAATGGCGGAGGAAAATCCAATGTTTTGGCGGCACTGCATACCTTGGTGGCAAAAGTGTTACGTCCTCTTTTTGCCACAGAGGATAGTGAGGAAAAGGTTTTGCTTCAAAAGAAAATAATCGTAGAACCATTTGCATTTTCGGAGAGTAAGGAAGAACCTACAGAATTTGAATTATTCTTCCGAACCACAGCTTCAGAGTACAGATACATTTTGCACGTAAAGCGAGATATCGTTTTATATGAGAGCTTGGATAGAGTCAAACTCGAAACAGGCAGAAAATCAGCCCTTTTTACCAGAGATGAAAATGGTATTGTTTTGAAGGGAGCTTTTGCAAAACTGAAAGTCAGTGATGAATTATCTAAAACACTTACACTGCTTTCTTATTTAGGAATTGCTTATAAGGGAAATGCGGTGGTTAAGGATGTATTAAGTTGGTTTGAATATGGAATCGAATTCTTGAATTATGGAAATCCAATACAAGAACTCCGAATGGCTGTGTCCACATCAGAAGAGGTGAAACAGTTAATGCTTCAGATGATTCAGGAGATGGACTTAGACATTGTAGATTTCAGGGTGGAAGAAAAAGAGAATGAAAGAATAGATATATTCACGAAGCATTGCGTAGATGATGTGGAAACAGAAATCAATTTGTTTGATGAATCCAGTGGTACACAGAAATTGTTCGGATTACTTCCGTTTATTGCAGAAAGCTTGATTACCGGAACCGTGCTTGTGATTGACGAGTTAGACGCAAAGATCCATCCGGTTTTACTTCGCCATATCATCATGATGTTTAATGATATGGGTATCAATAGACACAAAGCACAGTTGATTTTCACATCGCACGATTTGTCAACGATGAACAGCGAAGTGTTCCGCAGAGATGAGATTTGGTTTGTGGCAAAAGGAAATGCACAGAATTCTAAACTTTATTCTTTGGTAGAGTTCAAGAATGAAAAAGGGGAATCTGTCAGAAAGGATGCCAAATTTGACAAGCAATATCTGGAAGGTAAGTACGGCGCTGATCCGTACCTCAGAAGAATTATAGATTGGGGGAAAGTGAATGCCTAAAAAAGCCAGAACTGAAAAATGGAAGAAGAAACGTCGCCAGGAATATTTGGAGATGAAACAGTATAGGTACTATATCTTTTGCGAAGGACAGCAGACGGAACCTAATTATTTCTTAGGATTTAAGAAACTGATAGAGGAAAATCCGATTTATAAAGATATGGTATTGATTGAAATTGAACCATGCCAGGCAGAAACTATGCGAGTGATTGGAATGGCTGAGGACTATGTTAAGAAGAACAGGATTCAGAAGGGACAAGTCTGGTGTGTGTATGATAAGGACAGCTTTCCGGCAGAACATTTCAACGGTGTTGAGGAATGAGCCAATAGTTTGAATAAAATTAATCCGGAATTACAGTATCATGCGGCGTGGAGTAATGAATGTATTGAGTTTTGGTTCCTGCTTCATTTTGCGTATTATACTGCGAATAACCACAGGACAGAGTATATTTCATTCTTGAATGATAAATTCAAAGAACTGGGAATCGGAAAATATCAAAAGAACATGAATGATATTTTTACGATTCTGATGGAATACGGGAATCCTAAGCTGGCGCTTCGATATGCAAGGAGAAATTAGTGGAAAGGCGAAAGTATATAAAGTTATAGAACCTAAAATTCGATACATGGTAGAGCATGGGTTAAGTTATCTGGGGTAAAAAGAAAGGCAAGTCTATCTGCTTAGGCTTGCCTTTTCCAGTTCTATTCAGTACAATAATAGTTGTAACGGAACGTAAAAATATTGACAGAAAGGTCAACAGCTATGAACATCGCCGCATATTGCCGAGTATCTACAGACAAAGAAGACCAGCTCAATAGCTTAGAGACTCAAAAGGAATTCTTTTTAGAATACACAAAACGCACCGGGGACAACCTTATTAAACTATATGCAGACGAAGGTATTTCCGGAACCAAAATCAAAAATCGTAAGGAATTTCAGCGTATGCTTGCAGATGCCGAAAAAGGCTTATTTGATATGGTTGTAGTTAAGGATATTTCTCGTTTTGCCAGAAATACCGTTGATTTACTGCAAAGTGTCCGCAAATTGAAATCTCTAGGTATTGAGACACAGTTCCTGACCGCCAACATGACAAGTATGGGCAACAGCGAATTTGTCTTAACCATCTTTGGTGCATTAGCCCAGGAGGAAAGTGCCAATACTTCCAAACGTATTAAATTTGGTAAGAAGATGAATGCGGAAAAGGGACGTGTTCCGAACATCGTTTTTGGCTATGATAAGACGATTGGTGACTATTTTAACCTTTCTATCAATGAGAACGAGGCAAAAGCAATTCGTCAGATTTTTCAGTGGTACACAGAGGAAGGCTATGGCGGAGCGAAGATTGCAAATATGCTCAATGAACGAGGCATCAAGACCAAGCGTGGTAATAACTGGAGCCAGAATTCCGTTTGCCGAATTCTGACCAATGAGATATACACCGGGAAGATTATCAACGGCAAAGAAGAGATTGCAGATTTTCTGACAGGACAGAGAAAAGAAAAAGATGAATCAGAATGGCTTGTTACGATTCGACCAGAACTTCGGATTATTGAGGATGAAGTCTTTGATAAGGCACAGGATATCTTAAAAGGTCGTCATGATTCCTTCAAAATTACTCATGAGCGACAGAGTAACAAATATTTATTCTCCACACTGATTAAGTGCAAGGAGTGCGGTTGGTCTTTTCGCAGAACGGTTCGCCAATACAAAAATACTTATGTACGCTGGGTGTGTTCCGGGCATAACGGGAAAGGTGCGGATAGTTGCCCAAATGCCATAACGGTAGATGAGGAAGAACTGATTCAGGTACTACAGGAGTATTTTCAGGATGTACTCAGTAAGAAGAAAAAGGTAATTGACTATGTAATTAAGGAATTTCAAAGGGTATATAAAGCAAAGGATGAAAATATTGAGTACGAAAAGCAGCTAAATGTCGAATTGAACAAGCTTCGTAAATTCCGTGAAAAATACATGGATATGTATACCGATGATTTGATTTCCAGAGAGGAGTTGAATGAGAAAATCGGTGGAATGCGAAAAGAGATTGAACGGTTGGAGAATGAACTGAAAATGGTCTCTTATCATCTGACCAAGGGAGAACAACTGGAAGCAATTCTGAATAGCACATTCAAGCAACTGGAAGATATCACGGATGTTCATGAAATGACAAATGCACAGTTGAAACGACTGATTAATAAAATTGAAGTGGACAAGGATGGCAATGTAGATATTTACCTGCGTCTTATTGGTGATTTGGGATTGGATGAAACTGTTTTAATTGAAGGAGATGAAAACACTGAGGAAAAAGGAACTAAAACAGTTCCAAATAGTTACAACCATACATAAGGACGTTACAGACCGCCTGATGCAGATTAATCCGACACTTGCAAAGGAGGCAAGATGCGTTCTGGACGTAAATAAATCGGAGCGGCATATCAGGGGCGGCATGGCAACCAAAGAAAAGTATGCGCACCAGCACCGGAACGGACTGTAAATGCGTGGCAGAAAATAAAGAAAACCATATAACGTGCCGATACATATCCCAAAGGATAAAAGCTGTTGAAGAAATTGCGGCAGGGAAGCCGCGTGCGGAAATCAGGGAGGATGTATCGGCATGTTTACAATGGCGGGAACAATAAAAAACAGTGTGCGCATGGCAGCACTGGATCAGAAATGGCAGCAGAAAAAGAACAGTTTCGGGCAGGATAAGAAGAAACCGGCGGAAATGACAGCGGAAGAACGGCAGCTTCAGGATTTCAGGGAACAGGCAGAGCAGATGCGGAAAAGCCAGAAGCATGCCAATATCGATGCCAAGCTGGCAGCAGGCGAAGAACTTACCCCTGAAGAAATTGAGTATTTACGGCAGAATAATCCGCAGGCACTAAAGGACTATGAGGACACCCAGAAGGAGCGGGAAAGCTATAAAAGGGCGCTCCGCAACTGCAGAACGAAAGAAGAGGTAGAGCGGTTAAAGTATACCAAGATGGGGCAGTTTATGGCGGAAGCCAAGAAAATATCCAGCAATGCTTGCATTCCCAAGGGGAAAAAGGTTGCACTGTTAAAGAGAATTCTGCAGCAGGCAACCGCTGTAGAGGACGAACATAAGGAATTTTTGAAGACAAGCCGCTATGCAAGTCTTCCTACGGAAGAGGAAGCAAGAGAGGCGGAAAAGGCCGAAAAAGAACAGCGGGAAGCGGAAACCACAGGAGCAGACGAAACGGAAGATGTGGGAGATGCAGAAGGTGCAGAGGATGTAAAGAATTCTGATGCGGAAGGAGCAGAGGGAACCAAGGGCGCAGATGCAGAAGGTATGGAGTGCACAAAGGACACTGAAGCAGAAAGCGCAGACCACACAAAGAAAACACCGTTACCGGACACCCCGGAGCTTCCCAAGGACACCCGCCGCAAAAAGAAAGCGCAGCCTGCCGGCAGTTTGCCGGAGGGCTCTGCAGCCATCCACAGTATTTTAACAAGTGTAGTGGCATCGGCAGATGGCATCCCCGGTGAAATAAATGTGAAAATTTAACTTTACAAATCACGAAAACGTTCTTTCATTTCTTTAATGTAATAGGAATTATCAATAGTCAGGCTTTCTACAGGAAGCTGGTACAGGCGGGAAAGACATAGCATAATGGCTACCGGAGGGTCGGACTTTCCTTCTTCAAACATTTTGTATTCATCGGGTGAAATCTGCAGAAAGAAAGCAACATCTTCCGGTTGATAATGATACATTTCACGCAGTAAAATCAGGCGTGCACGAAGTCTCTCCCCATAAGGCTCCTGAAGATATTTTCGGGGAACCAGTTGGTTGTGCTCTATCATGGTATCCTTGCCGAGCAGCCAATCAATGGAAACTTGTAAGTATTGTGAAATCCTATTGGTAAGAACAATATCCGGAATTAGCTGACCGGCTTCCAGATTTTGATACATTCCAATGGAAATGCCAAGTTCTGAGGCAACCTGCTCCTGAGAGAGAGCTTTCTGGTTGCGTATATTTCTTAAACGCTGGGTAAAAATGGGCGATTCAGGGAAACTGTTTGGATTATTGGAAAACAGATTGGAAGATGTATCATTTCCCAAAAGCCAATCAGTGGATATATTAAGAATATGGCTGATTTCAGTAAGCACATCTAAGCCCGGTTCGCGGATACCGGATTCATAGTTATTAATTGTCTGACGAGAAACTCCAAGATATTCAGCCAGAGCGCCCTGCGTAAGGTGATTATCCATTCGGGCTTGCTTTAAGCGGTTGGCAAATAGGTTCATACGATTACCTCCTGAGAACAACGACACAGTTTGTCAAGGAAAAAAATATAAATCCAAGGCATAAATGGTAACATAAAATTGTCTTTTTTTAGAAGAAAAGACAATTTTATAGATATATAGTAAACAAGTTGTGGCTATCGGGGGAATAAATTTTGAATTATGATAACACTTTGAATAACACTTTGTAAATAGCTTCAAACTGAAATATTTACTTTTTTATTTATTATGCCTATAATCAAGCCATTAAAAGCAAAGGCGCTGTGTAGCAATACATGGCGCCTTTTTGATTAGGAGGAATTGGCATGAAGAATTGGAACATTGAGGAATTAAAAGCACAGGCAAAAACTTATGATAAAAAAGAAGTTTATGCCGGAAAAGTCAAAAAGGTTCAGGATGAGATGAAAAAAAACGACCTGACAGCCATTATCAGCTTTAAGCCACAAAACACATTTGCATTGTCAGGGTTTAACCCGATTCTTTACAGTCATCCCGTAGTGGTGATTGTTCCGGCAGAAGGAGAAGCAGTATTACTGGTACACAGCTTACGGGCAAATCATTCCAAGGATCAGGCGTGCCTGAGAGATATCCGGTTGTTTGGTGCATGGGGAACGCAGAAACCTATGGCAGATAATGCATATGATGCCATTTCCATGATTTTGGATGAGAAGAAACTGAAAGGGGGCAAAATCGGATACGAAGGGGATTTCCTTTCTATGACCCAGTTCAATAAATTAAAAGAAATATCAGAGGCTGCGGAAATGGTGAATGTGCAGGATTTACTGCTGAATAGTCGGATGATTAAAACAGAATATGAAATTCTGATGCTGAAAATGGCTTCTTATTTAGCTAACATCGGTATGGTGGCAGCTATTGATAATATTCGCAAAAGCGAAATCGAAGCAAGTATAGCTGCAGAAATTGCGATGCGGCAGGCATGGTCCAAGGATTTGGGCGAATATGAAGTAGCAAGCTTTGGCAATACAGAAGGCGGTATTGTGAATGCATTGTGGTGTTACTCATGTTCAGGAACGAGAGTACCATATGGTTGTGAATGTCCCAGCAATCGTGTTCCTAAGGAAGGAGAAGTTTGTCTTCCGGTTTGCTGGGCAGCGATAGACGGCTATCACACAGAAAATGAGAGAACCGTTATGATTGGTGATATTGACGAGCGTCATCTCGAAGCATATAAGGCAATGAACGAAGGACGGAGGCGTGCATTTGCTATGATGAAAGAGGGAGTAACCGCGGGAGAGGTATATGATGCGGCTACATCCGCTTATGTAGAAGCCGGTTTCGAGGCATATTTACCAGGTCGTGTCGGACATGGCATGGGACAAAGCCTGCATGAAGTACCTTCCTTAAATCGAAACAGTAAAATGGTACTGAAAGAAGGAATGGTATGTACGGTAGAGCCGGGATTGGTATTCCCCGACTGGGGCTCCACAAGACATTCCGATACCGTTGTTATTCGTAAGGATGGTATAGAAATTCTTACTACTTATGAGGAAGAGTTTATAAAAAGATAAATACGGGTAAGGAGGTACCGGATGAAAGTTATTCTCAATCAGTTAGAAGAAAAAAACAGAGTCTTAAGGCTGACCGGTACTGATTATGAACAGGGATTTCAACATGGAGTTCTGACAGCCGGGCTCATAAAGAAAAATCTTACGGATATGAAAAAATGGGTTCATGATTTATACGGTGGAAAGGAAGAGGTGATCCGGCAATATTACGCAGACGCATTGAACTTCCTGCGAACCAGGAGACCGGAGGTACTGGATGAGTTAAAAGGCATTTCTGAAGGTGCCCGGATTCCATTTCAGGATATTCTTTTCTTGAATGTGCAAATTTATTTTACATTAAAATGGATTGCACCGGAGTGCAGCCAGTTTTGCAGCATTCTGAAAGAGGAAACAGGCTGGAAGACATATACCGGAAAAAATCGGGATAACTCAGCGGGCCCCAGGGAAACAGTCGTTTTATGCCGGGAATATCCGTATGGTCTTAAGATGATTGAAGTAGGATTCGCGGGTATTGTTACCGGACCGGGTAATGTTCTGACAAGCAGAGGAATCAGCATAACAAGCTCCGGTGTCTGGTCGGAACGATTGCCTGTTAATCCGGAGGATTTTAAGAACGGAGAAGCTTTGCCGGATACACACAGACTGGCTAAAAATATTTCTTCGATAGAAGAAGCTGAAAGTTACCTGAAAGAGCTACATAGAGCCAGTGGGATAAATTATATTGTTGCCCGAACGGGAGAGGCAAAGCTGTTTTCTTTAAGTGCAAGAGATGTAAAAGTCAGAGAAACAGGAAAAAACATCTGTGCGACCAATCATTATCCGTTTGAAGAGTGGAGTGATCTGTCACAAAGAGAAAATGAGTACCCATCCACGCATTACCGGTACAGGCGGATACTACGGTTGATGGAAGAGGCACATTCAGAGAAAGACTTTTGGAGCATACTTTCCGACCACAAGGAATTCCCGCAGAATTCCATATGCAGGCACAGGCAACATGGAACAGGGGCAACGACAACGTATGGTGCACTGAGCTTTATTGAGGATGAAATCATGTATGTTGCATTCGGCAATCCCTGCCAGATACCGGCATCACAGATACATGATGGAATTATATTAGAATTTTAGGAGGGATGTTTATGAAAAAAAGAAATCGAATTTTAGCAGGTATTTTAGCAGCGCTACTGACATTTTCTTTAGCTGGCTGCGGAGGACAGGGTACTGCCGGAAACACAGCAGGGACAGCCGGTACAGCAGAGGATGCTTCACAGGTACAGGAGGAGAACAACGGCACAGCGGCAAATGCGGATGGAATTACCATTGCCGTAAGCTCGGATATTACAACTCTGGATCCGCAGAATGCATCCGGTACGGTTACGGCAACTGTCTTTTTTAATATGTTTGACTGCCTTACAAGAATGGATGCAGAAGGTAATGTAGAATGTCTTCTTGCAGAATCCTATGAAAATTTAGATGATACAACCTGGCAGTTTAAGTTACGTCAGGGTGTCACTTTTACCAACGGCGAAGTATTTAATGCAGATACCGTAAAATACAGTGTGGAACGTATTTTAGATGAAAATTACGGTTCTTCTGTTATGGCGGACTTTGCTGACATTGATGGTGTGGAAGTGGTAGATGACTATACTGTCAATATTATTACCAAGACGCCTTTCCCAAGTCTGCCTCTGCGTCTGACTTATTTAGCAATGGTGCCTAAGGATTATATTACAGAGAACGGAGACGATTATTTTGCAGCAAATCCCGTGGGTACGGGTGCTTATAAGCTGGAGTCTTATGAAGAGGGTAACCAGCTTGTTCTGACGGCGAATGAGGATTACTTTATGGGTGCTCCGGAAGTAAAGAAGGTAACATTCAAGATTATTAAAGAGGAATCCACCAGAGTTATGGCTGTGCAGGCGGGTGAAGTGGACATTGCCATGAGTATTCCGGTAAGTCAGATTGGCGCCATTGATGCAACAGAAGGTTATTCCATTATTGCCGGACCGGCAGACAGAACTATGTTCCTGGGAATGAATACCATAGGAAATGAGGCATTATCTAAAAAAGAAGTTCGTCAGGCTATCTGTTATGCCATTGATATGGATACCATTATCAGCGTGATTTTGGGAGGCTATGCTGACAAAACAGCTGCTTTATCATTACCTCAGTGGAGTGGTTATGATGCATCGGTTACTCCTTACGAATACGATCCTGAAAAAGCGAAACAGATGTTGGCAGATGCCGGATATGCAAGTGGTTTAAGCTTGGAGATTGCAGTAGTAAACGGCGAATATCCCTGCTTTTCTGAAATCGCGGAAGCAATTGCCGGACAACTTCAGTCTGTGGGCATTGACGCTTATGTGAATTACTATGAAAAGTCTGTACTTCGCGGAGCTGTGAAAGACAATTCTATTCCGGCTTTATATCTTATGGGACTTGGCGGACCGTACGCAGAAAACAACCAGACATTACGAATTATCTGTGGTACAGGAGAAAGGTATTCTACATGGAGTAATGAGGAATTCGACACATTGCGTGCCGAGGCAGGCAGCGAATTTGACGAGACAAAGAGAAATGAACTTTGGAGCCAGATTCAGTCCCTTATTAAGGAAGAAGCTCCGGTAGCAAGTTTATATCAGCTTTACGGAGTATATGCGGTAAGAGATAATCTTGACTGGACTCCGGCGCTGAACGAAGTTATTCAGGTAAATGAAATATCTTATAAGTAAGATTGAGTTACAGGTTATCCGGCAGGGGAAATTTCCCCTTGCCGGAAAGATAAAGGAGTTTGGGAATGGCTAAATATATATCAAAAAGACTATTACAGGCAATATTCGTTTTATTAGGGGTGTCCTTAGTTGCCTTTATTATCCTGCACCTGAGCGGCGATCCTTTATCCTTACTGATTTCGTCCGGTGCAACACCGGAGCAGGAGGCTGCAATCAGAACAAAAATGGGACTGGATGATCCTCTGTATATACAGTATTTTCGGTTTCTGGCACAGATTCTGCATGGAGATTTTGGAGAATCCCTGTATTATAAGCAATCTACATTGTCATTGATTATGAATCGGCTTCCGGCAACCATACAACTGACATTTGCCGGTATATTAGTGGCCACAGTGATAGGAATTCCCCTCGGTATTATAGCAGCAACAAAAAAAGGCAGTGTGGTGGATTCTGTAGTGCGCATTATCGCTATCTGCGGACAGGCTATTCCGTCCTTCTGGTTAGGACTCATGATGATACTGATATTTTCCGTAAAATTAAAATGGCTTCCCACATCAGGACGCGGAACCTTTGACCAGATGATAATGCCGGCCATCACAGTAGGGCTCTTTTCTATGGCAAGTGTATGCAGACTGACGCGGTCTACTATGATAGAAACCCTGAAGACGGATTATATCCGCACGGCAAAAGCGAAAGGGTTACATAAAGCACGGATTATTGTAATACATGCCCTCAGAAATTCTTTACTGCCTGTAGTGACTACCATTGGTATGGAAATAGGACATTTATTAGGCGGAACACTTTTGACAGAGACTATTTTTTCATGGCCCGGTATAGGTTCTCTGGCAGTTCAGGCAATTACAAACCGTGATTATCCACTGGTACAGACAGCGGTTTTAATAACTGCGTTTATGTTTGTAATTGTAAATCTGATTGTAGATTTATTGTATGCGGTAATTGATCCCAGAATTGATGTTACAAACGCAAAATTGGAGTAAAAGGCAGGTGAGTTTATGAAACGAAAAAATATTTCCTTAATTATAAGCTGTCTTATCCTGGGGATTATGGCGCTGGCAGCCATTTTCTGCAAACAAATCTGTCCCTATGATCCCAATGCCCAGGATTTGACAAGCAGTTTTATACCTCCTTTTTCCACAGGACATATATTGGGAACCGATAATCTTGGAAGAGATATTTTATGTAGAATTATCTATGGGGCAAGAATTTCTTTGTTTGTTGGAATCGTAGGTACTGTAATCGGTTTTGCGGTAGGAGTAGCCTTGGGGATTGTATCCGGATATTTCGGCGGAATTATTGATACTGTCATCATGCGTGTAGGCGATATTCAGCTCGCTTTTCCGTTTACGCTTCTTGCAATTGCCATTATTGCGGTTTTGGGAGCCGGAGTGAAAAATATCATTATTGTTGCCGTTATCACAGGCTGGATTAAATATGCCAGAGTCGTTCGTTCCGATGTGCTTGCTGTGAAAAAAATGGAATATATCCAGGCATGCAAGTCTTTGGGACTGTCTCATCTAAGAATTATGAAACACATTTTTCCCAATGTCATTCCGGCAGCCATTATTACCGCTACCCTGGAAACGGGAAGAATCATTCTTATGGAATCTACATTATCCTTTTTGGGTATGGGTGTTCCGACTAACGTACCGGCATGGGGCTCCATGCTGTCGGCAGGAAGAACCTACATAATGACTCAGCCCTGGTTATGTATATTTCCCGGCATAGCTATTTGTCTGGTAATTCTTTCTGTGAATATGATTGGCGACTGGCTGAGAGTATTTTTTGATCCCAAAGCAGAATAGACGCAATATTAAATTTAGGAAAGGGTGGATAATATGGCCCATTTTTTAGAAGTAGAAAATCTAAAAATAGGATTTGAAATAAAGGGACGTACCGTTGTGGCGGTAGATGATGTTTCCTTTTCGGTGGATAAGGGAGAAACCTTGTGCATAGTGGGTGAGTCCGGTTCCGGAAAAAGTGTTACCTCTATGGCAATTATGCAGCTTTTGGCAGTACCTCCTGCCAGGTATCTGGGCGGAACTATTTACTTTGATGGGGAAAATCTGCTGGAGAAAACGGAAAGAGAAATGAATGCCATTCGCGGGAAAAGGATTGCCATGATTTTTCAGGAACCTATGACGGCGCTGAATCCGGTGCTCACCATCGGTTATCAGATGACAGAAACCATCCGTACCCACATGGGATTGCATAAAAAACAGGCAATACAACGTGCGGAAGAATTACTGCAGGAAGTAGGAATCAATGATGTAAAGAAAAGAATGAAACAGTATCCCCATGAACTTTCCGGAGGCATGAAACAAAGAGTTATGATTGCCATGGCATTATCCTGTAATCCGCAGCTTCTTATTGCAGATGAACCAACTACTGCATTGGATGTAACGATACAGGCACAGATTCTCAGTCTGTTAAAAAGGATAAAAAAAGACTTTGGAATGACAGTGGTATTTATTACGCATGATCTTGGTGTGGTAGCGGGGATTGCGGATAAAGTGGCTGTTATGTATGCCGGAAAAATTGTGGAAACAGGAGAGGTTCATGAGATATTTGCAAATCCCAGACATCCATACACCCAGGGACTTATCAGTTGTATTCCGAAACTGGATACCAATGATACCCGGCTGACAACTATTCAGGGAATGGTTCCGAGACTGGTTGATATGCCGGCAGGTTGCCGCTTTTCTACAAGGTGCCCTTATGCGGATGAAAGGTGCAGGAAGCAGACACCGGAATATCAAACAGAAGGAACACACAGTTATGCGTGCTACAAAGTATGACAGGAGGATAAGAAAATGAAATTCGATCCGATTGTGAAAGTTGAAAACTTAAAACAACATTTTGAACTGTCATCCAGGCAAAAGATATATGCAGTAGATGGAGTTGATTTAGAAGTCCACAGGGGAACTATATTAGGCATTGTGGGGGAATCCGGATGCGGAAAGTCGACGCTTGCCAAGACCATTATGCGTCTGTATAAGCCCACGGCAGGGAAAATATTTATCAATGATGAAGAGTGGACCAATGTGCCGGAGGCTCTTTTAAGAAGTAAAAGAGTGGCTGTTCAAATGGTATTTCAGGATCCATACGGAACTCTTAATCCCCGGATGAAAATAGGGGATGCCATTATGGAGCCCATGAAGGTTCATAAGATTTGTACGTCTAAAAAAGAACTGATAAAACGTAGGGACGAATTATTGCGAATGGTCGAGTTAAACCCGGCAGATGCGGACAAATATCCCCATGAATTTTCGGGTGGCCAGAGACAGCGGATTGGCATTGCCCGGGCATTGTCTACGAATCCGGAACTTTTAATCTGTGATGAACCTGTTTCGGCATTGGATGTGTCGGTGCAATCACAAATTTTAAACTTACTTCTTGATTTGAAGGACAAGCTGGACCTGACAATTATTTTTATAGCACATGGGCTTAATGTTGTAAAATACATATCTGACAGAGTAGCTGTTATGTATCTGGGAAAAATTGTGGAGATAGCTGACAGTGAAGAATTATTTGCCAATCCCCGGCATCCTTATACACAGATTTTGCTTTCTGCCATTCCTATACCGGATCCGGATTGTCAGGTTACTCCGATGGAAATGACAGGAGAAATCCCCAGCCCCGCCAATCCGCCGTCCGGATGCAAATTTCATACAAGGTGCCCTTATGCAACAGAAAAATGTAAAGAGGAAATGCCGGAATTGATGGATATAGGAAAGCATCATTTAGTGGCATGTAATCGGATGGAATATGAAAAATAAAAATATATTACTTTTATCTACCGGAGGAACAATCGCATCAGTGCCTGGAAAGCATGGCTTAAGTCCGGAAGCCAAAGGGCAGATGTTGGTTGAATGTCTGCCGGAGGACCTGAAAAAAGAATATGTAAAAGTAACTTATGAGGATATTCTGTGCATAGACAGTTCCAATATGCATGCAAAAGAGTGGATAACCATAGCGGAAAAAATACTGAAAATACAAAATGAGTATGATGCGGTAATCATAACGCATGGTACGGATACCATGGCATATACGGCATCCATGCTGAGTTATCTGCTGGTCGGATGTCACATCCCCGTAATACTTACCGGAGCGCAAAAGCCATTAGGCATCCGGGGGACAGATGCACTGAAAAATATTCAGGATGCATTCCGGGTAGCGTATACAGCCGAATATCCCATGGTAATGGTTGTGTTTTATGGCAGAATTATTCTGGGAAATCATTCCTGTAAAGTGAATGCCACTTCCTATGATGCATTTCATAGTGTGTATTCGGAATACATTGGGAGAATAGAAAAAAAGAAAGTAATATGGAATAAAGCTTTACTGGAAAAGATTTTACAGAACGAAGCACCGGTGCAGCATATGGGAATTTCCGATCAGGTAATACTTGTGAAACTGTATCCCGGCATCAGCGGAGAAATTTTTTCATGGATTAACGACAAAGAATACCGCGGAATTGTGTTAGAGAGTTTTGGATGCGGCGGAATTCCCAGCATGTACGGAGATGTTCTGAATCAGATAGGCGAACTGGTTCACGATGGAAAGGTAGTTGCCGTAAAAACACAGTGCTATTATGGCAATACCAATATGGATATATATGAAGTCGGAAAAAGGGCATTGATGCAGGGAGCCGTGTGCATCAGCAATATGACAACGGAAGCCTTGGTCACAAAGCTTATGTGGGCATTGGATTTTTGCAGTGGAGAGCAGGCTGTCCGGCTTTTGAAAAAAGACGTTTGCGGTGAACTCACACACGTGAGAAGAAACAGATAGAGAAAGGTGTGGAAAAAGTATGAAAGTAGCAGTTTTAGGACTTGGAAAAATAGGACACAATACAGCGGCACTGATGGTAAACAGAGGATTTGAAGTATCAGGCTTTACAAGGGATGAAAAAAAAGCAGAAGCAATTAATGAGTACGGAATTACAGTAAGCGGAGCACTGGAAGGGAATTTCAGGGTAAATGCGACTACGGATATAAAGGAAGCTATTACCGGAGCCAGATTTCTTATTGTGACTACAACAGCAAAAGGACATAAACCCATGGCGGAACTTCTGAAAGGAAACCTGGAAGAAGGACAGAGAATTGTCATTATAACAGGTAACTGGGGAGCCTATGAATTTTACAGTGTATTAAAAGACGAGCTTAAGGAAAAAAAGGTGATTGTAGGAGAAACAAGTGGAAATCTTGCAGCATCGCCTACTCTTACATATCCCGCTACAACTTTTATGAAACCATCTAAAAAAAGCATGAGCTTTGCAACGATACCGGCAAAAGAAGCCCCGGAAGTTGTAAAAGAATTAAAACAGGCTTTCCCTGAATTTTATGCAGTAGAAAATATACTGGATACTTCTATGAACAATACCAATCCACCGGTGCATGTTCCTTTTTGCATTTTCAACATTACCAGAATGGCAAATGCGGAAGATGTACAGTTTTATGGGGAATGCCTACCGCCTATCCTGCTTGATTTTACAATGAAGGCAGATGAAGAAAGATGTGCGGTATCTAAGGCAATAGGAGGAATTTCTAAGTCCATTCTGGAACTGATGAACACGGCGTGGAATGTGAATTATGATAACATTAAAGATTTAGGATTAAATAATCAAAGTTTGAAGAGTGTGAAGCTGCCCAAAACACCATATCACCGCTTTTTAACAGAGGATGTACCATATGGTTATATGGCAATCAGCCGGCTGGGAAAGAAATATCATGTGCCAACACCGAGAATAGATTTGCTTGTGGAGGCTTATAAATATTTGCTGGCGGATAAAGCGGAACTGGACGGACCGGAGTTTGATGTTGATATGGAAGAAGTGATTTAGCTATAGCAGCATAAATAAGTTGTAAATAAGTTAAAAATGGTGTTTACATTTTTGTATTTTGTGTATATAATCAAGTCAAATTTTAGCAAAGGCGCTATGTAGAAATACATGGCGCTTTTTTCTATGCAGAAAGGCAGGTTTTTCATATGGAAGAACAGCAGAAAAAAAGCACGGCGGAAGTGCTGGTGGAATGTTTGAAGGAAGAAGGCGTGGACACCATATTCGGCATTCCCGGAGAAGAAACGCTGGATTTGATGTTTGCCATTAAAAAAAGCGGCATTCATTTTATAGATACGAGGCATGAGCAGGGAGCGGCATTTATGGCGGATGTATATGGCAGACTGACCGGTAAAGCGGGTGTCTGCCTGTCCACACTGGGACCGGGAGCCACCAACCTGGTAACCGGCGTGGCGGATGCGTTCCTGGACGGTTCCCCGCTGGTGGCGATTACCGGTCAGGTAGGAACCGACCAGATGCAGTTGACAAGTCACCAGTATCTGGATTTAACCACCATGTTTGCACCCATTACCAAACGAACCAAGCAGATTATCCGGCCGGATACCGTGGCAGAAATTACCCGACTGGCGTTCAAGTATGCGGAAAATGAGAAGCCGGGCGCCACGCATATTGATTTACCGAAAAATATTGCCAAGATGCCGGCGGATGTAGCACCCTTAAAGAAGCAGGAAAAGCTGGTGGAGTATGCTTCCGCAAAAGCGGTTGCGGCAGCAAGTGAACTGATTAAACAGGCAAAAGTGCCGGTGATACTTGCCGGCAACGGCGCGGTACGGCAGCATGCGTCCAAGGCATTGACGGAGTTTGTGAATAAGCTGCATATTCCGGTGGTAAATACCATGATGGCAAAGGGCATTGTTTCCATGGACAACCCTTACAGTCTGTGGACGCTGGGGATACCCCAGAAGGATTATGTCAATAAAATATTTGAGGAGGCGGATCTGGTTATCGGTGTGGGCTATGACATGGTGGAATGCGCGCCGTCCAAGTGGAATGTCCGCCCCGGCACCAAAATCATACATATTGCCTGTGAGCCTGCCGATGTCAATAAACGTTATCAGCCGGATGCGGAGCTGGTGGGAGATATTTCCAACAGCCTGCAGAAAATTTTAAATATCACCGAAAGAGAGGAAGAACCGGTATTTGCCCTGCAATTAAAGGAGCGAATGGTAAAAGAGCAGGAAGAAATGGCGGCGGATGATTCCTATCCCATGAAGCCGGCAAGAATTTTGGCGGATGTGCGCAAAATAATGGGAAAAGAGGACATTGTACTTTCCGATGTGGGCGCCCACAAAATGTGGATTGCCAGACATTACCACTGCTACGAGCCCAATACCTGTTTAATCAGCAATGGTTTTGCCAGCATGGGCTTCTCCGTGCCGGGCGCCATCAGTGCCAAAATGCTCTACCCGGAACGAAGGGTACTGGCAATCTGCGGAGACGGCGGATTTATGATGAATAATCAGGAACTGGAAACGGCAGTGCGTGAAAAAGTGCCCTTTGTTACTCTGATTTGGGAGGACGAGGCTTACGGTCTTATTAAATGGAAGGAACAGGAGCAGTTCGGCGACAGTTGTTATGTGGATTTTACCAATCCCGATTTCAAAATGATGGCAGAATCCATGCATTGCAAGGGCTATGAAGTACATTCGGCACAAGAACTGATACCGACGCTGGAAGAGGCATTTGCCCAGAAGGTGCCTGCGGTTGTCGTGGTGAAAGTGGATTACAGCGAAAACATGAAACTCAGCGCCCACTTAAAAGAGATTACGCTTTGACAACCGGACGGATAGTCTTTATAATGGGAAACAGATATTTAGACTATTACGAAAGGCATGGTAGGATAATGGATAGAGAAATGGTTGTAGTTCTCGATTTCGGCGGTCAGTATAACCAGTTGATAGCCCGCAGAGTCAGAGAATGCAATGTATATTGTGAAGTGCATCCGTACAACCTTCCTTTGGACAAGCTGAAAGAAATACATCCCAAGGGAATTATTTTCACAGGAGGCCCCAACAGCGTATACGGCGAAGAGTCCCCTCTTTGTGATATGGAAGTGTTCAAACTGGGTGTGCCCGTACTTGGTATCTGCTACGGTTCCCAGCTCATGGCGCATATGCTGGGAGGAAAAGTGGCAACCGCACCTGTCAGCGAATACGGCAAAACTGAGGTTACGGTGAACAACAAGACCAAGTTGTTTGAAGGCGTATCCGAAAAAACAATCTGTTGGATGAGCCACACAGATTATATCGAAAAGGCACCGGCTGATTTTACCGTTACGGCACATACACCGGTATGTCCCGTTGCGGCAATGGAAAATGTGGAGAAAAACCTGTATGCGGTACAGTTCCATCCCGAAGTAATGCATACACAGGAAGGTATGAAGATGCTTCACAACTTCGTTATGAACATCTGCGGATGTACCGGAAGCTGGAAGATGGATTCCTTCGTGGAAACAAGCATTCAGGCAATCCGAGAAAAAGTCGGAAACGGCAAAGTGCTTTGTGCCCTGTCCGGCGGTGTTGACTCTTCCGTTGCAGCAGTAATGCTGGCAAAGGCAGTCGGCAAGCAGCTTACCTGTGTATTTGTAGACCACGGTCTGCTTCGTAAAAACGAAGGAGATGAAGTAGAAGCGGTATTCGGACCCGACGGCCCCTACGACTTAAACTTTATCCGTGTCAATGCGCAGGAGCGTTTTTACAGCAAACTGGCAGGCGTTACCGAACCGGAACGCAAGCGTAAAATTATCGGTGAAGAATTCATCCGCGTATTTGAGGAAGAAGCAAAGAAAATCGGAGCCGTGGATTTCCTGGTACAGGGAACCATTTATCCCGATGTAATTGAAAGCGGTCTCGGCAAATCAGCCGTTATCAAGAGCCACCACAACGTAGGCGGACTTCCAGACTATGTAGATTTCAAAGAGATTATTGAGCCGTTACGTCTTTTGTTTAAGGATGAAGTCCGTAAGGCAGGCCGTGAACTCGGCATTCCCGAATACCTGGTAAACCGTCAGCCGTTCCCCGGTCCCGGTCTTGGTATCCGTATCATTGGCGAAGTTACCGCAGAAAAGGTCAAAATCGTTCAGGATGCTGACTACATCTACCGCGAAGAAATCGCCAAAGCCGGCATTGCACCGGAACTTGGTCAGTACTTTGCAGCCCTGACCAACATGAGAAGCGTCGGCTGCATGGGTGACGAGCGTACCTACGATTACGCCGTGGCACTCCGTGCCGTAACCACCTCCGACTTTATGACCGCAGAAGCTGCCCAGCTTCCCTGGGACCTCCTCGGCAAAGTCACCAACCGAATTGTAAACGAAGTGAAGGGTGTAAACCGCGTAGTCTACGACTGCACCAGCAAGCCGCCCGGAACGATTGAGTTTGAATAAGGGGTTGTTGAAGTGCTCATCAGCGAAAGAATCTTCCTTTTAATGGATAAGAACGGACTAAGCCAGAAAGAATTTTCAGAGCAGACCGGGATTTCCCAAAGTACGATCAGTGATTGGAAACGGAAAAAAACAAATCCATCTGCGGACAAAATACTTAAAATATGTGAAGTATTACACATTACGCCAAATGAATTATTAGCAGAGGGAACAGTTCATGATGATGGCAGGATGGATTATGTATTTGCACTGAATAAAGACGAAGCGGTTGTTTTGGAAAGTTTCAGAAGTCTGGAAAGCCGACAAAAAGAACGACTATTGGGCTATATGACCGCTTTGAAAGAAAATAAGTGACACTTTAAATCGTATGTCAGGGATGTCTTGACATACGATTTCTTTTGAAATAAAATACGCATATACGTTACGTATATACAATCATAGAAATGGAGAGAGAATATGGGAGATGTAAGTATTATTGCAAGACGACTTGAAGATGGTCATGTTCAGTATGGATGGAGCGGAAATGACGGATATTATAAAGTGGTAGGGGTACGACTTCTATTGTGGTATCTGGAGCCGGAAGATGTGGAATATCTTTTTGGATTGGGGCAGACCGCATTAATTGGAAAACGTGGAAGCGAATACGGAGGATACCGTTGGCTTGAAACACATAACCTTACGGGTGAACCATTTTGGTTAGACTGTTCGGAACGAAGTATTTTCAGTAGAATTGCATTTATTGATTATGGATATTTTTATGATTTGGATCACAAATGGTACTATATCATTCCGGGACCGTTTAGGATTAAGATGCCTTTAGAGTTGATCGATCAGAATGTAGATGAACAAAACTATGAATTTGATTTTTGTGAAAAAGTTCAAGATAAAATATTACATTATATTCTGGGGGATTATAGAGAAAAAAATCCGGAGTTTGCTGAGTTTTTGGATAAAGAAGGATATTGCGTAGAGGATATCCTTGAAAATATAAGCGAAGATGGATTGTTATCGGTTCTGGAATTCTATCACAAGTATCGGAAAATATTTGATTATTTTGATGACTGGATTCTTATTAAAACAAATGAGGAAGATACTGAAATCACAGATATTGTTATGAAGAAAAAGAGTGAAAATTATGTCGAGACATGTGAGTGGTAAGATCTGGAGTTTAGTTTAGATAGATAAACCTAAGATAGGAGGTCAAACATGATAACCAATGCTTTTTGACAACTCAGAAGCCATATTTGGACCGAAGCTGCCTTTGTGCTAACTTGAAAAAGTAAATATCAGTGCAATAATTAAATACCCAAGGATACATAACAGTAAGTGGAAAGTATCCAGTAAATACTTTGAGGAAAGGGTTTACGGAATTGAATCAAATAATACAAAATAGTGTGTTGAATTTGTAGTATTTATGGTAAAATACAGGAGGATGCGATGTCTTTAGCAGATAAGATTTTTACATGTTTTGAAGGAGCAGAGAGGTTTACATTAAAAGAAGCATACGAAAAATATTCGGACAAACCGGCTGAAACAATTCGGGCAAGGATATATGATAATTTGGGCGTGAAATTTAAACGTATCGCAAAGGGTATATATTGCACGGTCGAATCAGAGAATGAAAAGTGTATCGTTTTAGAAGGTGATGGACGGGATTTATCTATTATAGAAGATAATAGTATAGATTGTATTTTTACAGACCATCCATGGCTGGATATAAAATCAAATAAAGGTGGAACCAGAGCATTTGCAGTGTATGATTGTTTCAAATATACACTAGATGACTTTAAGGAAAAAGCAAGGGTTTTAAAAGATGGTTGTTTTTTGGTAGAAGTTCTACCGGCGGAGAATGAAAATAACTATGAATATTTATATCAGATTAAGCAATATGCAAAAGAAGCGGGCTTCATTTATTATTCGAAGGTTGCATGGAAGAAAGGAACCTTTGTAAGCAATACAGGAAGAAAAGCAAAAAATACGCAAGATATTATGATTTTCTCTAAAGGAAAAGCGAGAAATATGCGTATTGACACAAAGAGAACAGAGCAGACCGGTAAATTGACATATATGAGTGGCTGTAAAGGAATGCTACCGACTATGTTTGATGTTCAACCTGTATCAAAGAAGAATAGAATTCATCAAAGTGAATTACCGGTTCCGTTGTGTGAGCAAATTCTTGAGTTCTTGACTTATGAAGGAGAGGTCGTTTTAGATTCGTTTGCGGGCAGTGGTGCTGTGGGTGAGGCGGCACTAAATCTGAAAAGAAATTGCATTCTAATTGAAATATTAAAAGATAATATTGAAAAGATTAAGAAAAGATTTGAGAATAATGTTTTGATGAAAACAGCAATGGAGTGGTAAAAAATGAATCTGACAATGGACGATAAAGTGGCTGAAAATTATAAAAGTAATTCTCAGAAAATACGAGTAATAACAGAACAGTGGGTAAGCAATAATTTGTTCTGTCCGTATTGCGGTAAAGAAAAGATTGCTCATTTTGAGAATAATAGACCAGTTGCGGATTTTTATTGTATAGATTGTGCGGAGGAATACGAATTAAAAAGTAAGAATGGAACAATTGAGAATAAGGTAAATGATGGCGCATATGACACAATGATAAAAAGAATTGAATCAATTAATAATCCGAACTTCTTTTTTATGAACTACAATAAGCAGGATTTGCATGTAAAAGATTTTTTGATGGTTCCGAAGTATTTTTTCTCTCCAGCGATTATCGAAAAGAGAAAACCTTTATCGGATACGGCAAGAAGGGCAGGTTGGGTAGGTTGTAATATAGTCTTGAAGCAAATTCCTGAAGAAGGAAGAATTTTCATAGTAAAAAATGAAATTGAGATACCGCAGAAAGAAATTATATCAAAAGTAAAAAGAACAGATTTTATAAAACAGTATAAGTTAGATGCAAGAGGTTGGGTTTTAGATGTTTTAAATTGTGTGAATCAAATAGAAGGACGAGATTTTACTTTGGAGCAGATGTATAAGTTTGAAGATGTACTGTCAAAGAAACATCCAGATAACAACCATATTAAAGATAAGATACGTCAGCAGCTCCAGATACTAAGAGATAAAGGAGTATTAGAATTTAGAGGAAGGGGACATTACAGAAAAATATAGAGTTATTAGCTTGACAATGGAATAAAAGAGTGAGATTAGGATGACAATAAAATGCAAACTTGGCATGCAACAGAGGTGTTTCCTTGACAATTTATCTGATGGAGAAAGACTTAGTTGGCTTAACTGAATTTGACTGATATAATAAGTTTCACTACAGCAATGAAAGTGGTGATATGAGTGAAAATAGATAGAATTGGGTTAGAATGTGTAGAGAATAAGTTTTTAAAACTGCCAAATATTCAGAAGTATGAAGTTGTCCACAGAACAGAAGATGGTTTTATTGCATCTGTGGAGATGGATGATGGGTATGAGTTTCATATAGATGCCTGCTTCCTGAATAGGGTATTCCCGTCCACAATTATAAAGTTGATTGAGAAGCAGGATAAAAGCCGGGGAGTGAGCATTTTTGTTGCGCCATATATTTCAGAGAGAACCGCACAAATATGCGAAGATAACGGAATGGGTTATTTTGACTATGCCGGAAACTGTTGGTTTGTAGGTCATTCGATTTATTTGTCTGAAAAAGGAAATAAGAATCCAAGGCCCAAAGAGCAAAGACCCGTGTCCATATTTGAAAGGACTTCCGTGGTGTCTTCCTGTATTTTACGCGAGTTGTTTGTGGATGTAACGAAGATATGGAAGCTTAAATATCTATCGGAAAAGGTAAATTGCAGTATTGGACAGGTATCCAAACTGATGAAAGTTCTGGTGGAAAATGCATGGGTAGAAAAACTGCCGGATGGTTACAAGGTTATCGATCCGGAATCGCTCTTGGTGGAATGGAGCAGGGATTATGGTAAAAAAGAAATAACATCATACGCTTGCTATAGTTTAGATAATATATCTGTTATTGAGGAGCGATTGAAGAAATTAAAGATAGATATGGGAATTGATTCTTATCTTACCGGATTGTCCGGTGGAGTGCGCTATACGCCGGTGGTGCGTTACAATAAGCTACATGTTTACATCGCACCGGAGGGTATTCAGGAAGCAATCCGATATTTGGACATGAAAGAAGTAAACAGCGGTTCAAATGTGGTTATTCTTCCGTTGGAAAATGATTCTTATATCAAGGATTACAGGGTGATTGACGAGTCCGCAGTAGTATCCCCTCTGCAAATATATTTGGATTGTATGCAGATAAAGGGCAGGGGAGAAGAAATGGCGGAAGCTGTTTTGCGGAAGGAGATTCTTAGATGATAAGAGATGAAGATTTGAAAAGCAGCGTAGATTATTCGAAAGGTCAGAAGCGGGCTGCACATAGAGTTCTGGTAGAGCTGGTTAATATTTTTTAGGAATATGAAGATGAAATCCGTGTGGTAGGAGGCTGGGTTCCGGATTTAATGTTTCCGGAAGAAGGTCATGTGGGAAGTGTGGATGTAGATATTATGATTAATCATCTGACTTTGCAGGATGAAGGCTATCAGAACATGTCGAGGATACTTCAGAAAAACGGATATGAGGAGCATACGGAGAAATATTTTTCCTTTGTGAAGACAGTGATAGTGGACGGAATATCTTATGATGTAGATATTTTAGCAGGCATGTACGATGGTACCCAACCGAAGAGAAGAAGTCAGCATGTGCAGGGGATTAAGGAATTAAAGGCCACAGGCGGTAATTTTGCATTTGAATTTCCGGCACAGAAGATTAGTGTGGAGGCAGAACGCCCGGATGGAGCAACAGATGTTGCAAATGTCAGTGTTGTAGCAGTAGTACCTTATATAATAATGAAAACGGCAGCAATGGGCAGAGGAAAAGCAAAGGATGCTTATGATATTTACTTTATCATCAAGCATTATATTGGTGGAGTAAGAGAGTTGGCAAAAGAATTTGAACCTGTAAGGGACAAAAATATTGTAAAAGAAGCGAAAGATAAGTTAGCAGGTAAATTTGCTTCTGAAAATCATGCCGGTCCAAAAGATGTGGCGGATTTTATAGATTTAGAGGATGAAGAAAGTATAGAAATGACCAAGAGGGATGCATACGAACAAGTGCAGGCATTATTGAAGTTAATATAGGTATTAAGCGTATTGTAAATGTAATATTCTCACCGGTCTCAATGCCGCATATTGGATGCAGTTGCATGAGGATATGCGTAGCACAGGTTTTTATATTAAGACAGTAGATGAACACTGCGACCGGTTTGCCGTTATTGATCAGGAAGTAGTTTGGTATGGAAATATTAATCTGCTGGCGAAGGATAGGGCAGATGACAGTATTATGAGGGGAATGAGTAAAGAGATAGCAGGTGAATTTATGGACATAAAGCAGCTAATTGGCGAAGCCACAGATTACGATAAAAAGGTTGCACTTGAGACAAAGAAACCTAAAAGCTGGTGCAAGAGTATAAGTGCATTTGCAAATTGTTATGGCGGCAAGCTGGTATTTGGTGTAGCAAACGATGATGCATTGGTTGGCCTTGCCGATGCTGAAGGGGATGCAGAGAAAATTAGTGAAATAATTAAAACACACCTTAATCCAATACCAGAGTTTAAGCTTTCATTTGAAAAAGATGAAGACAAGACATTTGTTATTGTAGAAGTTATGAAAGGGCAGCAGACACCATATTATTATGAAGGCGATGGACAACTTATTGCATTTATGCGTGTAGGAAATGAAAGTGTTCCGACGACTCCGGCACAGTTAAGAGAGTTGGTACTTCGTGGAAGTGGTGAAAGCTATGATAGTCTGAAGTCAAGATATGATTTTAATAATATGTCTTTCACAAAATTAAAATCGGTATATAAGCAAAGAACGGGAAATACATTTGAAGATACAGATTATGAATCTTTTGGTTTGATTGATGAGAAAGGCAATCTGACGAATGCAGGGGCACTTCTGGCAGATGAATCTCCGGTTCGCCATTCCAGATTATTTTGTACAAGGTGGAATGGACTTACGAAGGCATCTGGTATAGTAGATGCACTTGATGATAAGGAATATAGTGGCAGTCTTGTCACATTATTGCAGGCAGGAACGGATTTTGTAAGAAATAATTCCAAGAAAGCATGGCGTAAGGTTGGTGACGGCAGAATTGAAATGCCTGATTATCCGGATCGTGCAGTGCTTGAAGGTGTAGTAAATGCATTGATTCATAGAAATTATATGGAAATAGGCAGCGAAGTTCATATAGATATGTTTGATGATAGAATTGAAATATATTCACCGGGTGGAATGGTAAGTGGAATATCTTTAGCGGGAAAAGATTTATTGAAAATTCCATCAAGGCGAAGAAATCCGATATTAGCTGATATATTCAGCCGCTTGAAGTACATGGAGCGTAGAGGTAGTGGATTTAAAAAGATATTGGCAGATTACGAGAGACAAGTTGAATTTGATGAGACTAAGATGCCGGTTTTTGATGCAGATAATGAGGATTTTACATTGACTTTGTATAATTTGAATTATGGTTCTGGTTATGCAACACAGGCAAATGAAAATGTCATAGAAAATGTCATAGAAAATGTCATAGAAATTTCGGAAGAAAAAATTAAGAAGTTAATGCCGGAGTATTCTAAGAAGAAGCTTGCTAAAGCATGTGAGATTCTGAAAATGATTTCGGAAAACCCGAATATTTCTATAGATGAATTAAGAATAGCCTTAGGCGTTACGGATAGAACAATTGCAAGATATATATCAGAATTAAAGGATAAAAGTATCATAGAACGTAAAGGTCCGGATAACGGTGGCAAATGGAAAATTAGGTAAGTAAATGACAATAAATATGGCACTCAAAGTGACACCCAAACTTTCGCTCAAGGATATTCCGGAGTTAGTTTCAACGAAGTCTCACGAGATTTGAGACTCTATGATAGAGCAAAACGCGATAAAACCGAGATTTTCAGGAGAATTATAAAGTTGTAGTCTCAAGTCAGTCTCATTTTTGAAAATGTTTGTTGAGACTGAGGAGGTTCAAAATTATGGACATAAGCAAAAAGGATTGGAAATTATTTCGAGAAAGATTATCAGGCTGGCAGGAGAATTATATGGAAGGTCTTGTTAAAACGTATGCAGATTTTCTGAATGATGATAAAAAGCCTGCATCAGAGAAATTTTGGGA
>ERZ808242.399-NODE-399-length-32217-cov-6.815372_pt1 | contig 32217 bp, 22 predicted proteins | sample MGYA00521244_ERZ808242 | MGnify/ENA primary metagenome ERZ808242 (study PRJEB31516, sample SAMN03275573) | gut metagenome | biome: mammalia-associated habitat; material: feces | host: Papio cynocephalus | place: Kenya | collected 2012-07-27 ... | reverse complement strand
TACGGTAGATGCAATGCACAGATTTATGGAAGAACAGGGATATACACTTGATATAACGGATCAGAGAATGCACCACGAGATTTATCTGAGCGATGCGAGGAAGGTAGCGCCGGAGAAGCTGAAGACTGTAATCAGGCACACGATAAGGAAAGATTAAGGGTATGGCATATATAAAAATTAGTGTCAAGTCCCTTGACATCATTGTTTTTAAAAATATAGGATGCAATACTTGAATGATCCGTCCTAAATGGTGTATTATTCAACTGAAACACGGCTTTTATGTATGCACACCATGGCGCACTCTAACGGGTGTAAGTCCCGAACACGCCCGGATAGTGGAAATGAATAGCCGGAGGGGAGATTCAATCATGCGGAAAATGAGATTACCAAAACCGACAGGGGAATATGCAGTCGGAACATTTACGTACACGGTCAAAGACGACAGGAAAGAAATAATGCATCAGGGAGGCATGCGAAGCGTGGCAGCAAGGGTTTATTATCCGGTGCTTAGGGAAAGCGTAAAGGGGCTTACGAAAGCGGTGGCATTATCGGATAATATGCTGAAAGGCTTCAAGGATACTTTTAAGGTGGTGCCTGACTTTAGAAAGAATCCGGAGTCTAATCTGACAGAATGTTATTTAAATGCAAATAGGATACCGGGAAAAAAGTTCCCGCTGATTATGTTTAATCATGCCTATAATTCGTATAGAGAAGGGAATTCCTGTCTTTGTACAGAACTTGCTTCTAACGGATATATTGTAATATCTGTGGCTCATTCCTACGAGGCTGTGTGCAGTGAGTTTGATGACGGAACCGTTCTGTTTTTCGATAAAACCATAAAAAAGAAAATGTATGAGCCTATGATTGGCGGAATTATAACAATGTTTAAACTGGTGAGGGCTAAAGGAAGTGATGAAGAACTGGCGCAAAAGTTTGATGAGGCACAGAGAAAGTATTGTAAATTTATGATGGAAAGACTTCCAGAGTGGATAAAGGATAACGAGGCAGCTCTTGAATACGCAAAGAAAGAATTGTCAGATATGATTGACTTTGAAAAGGGCGTTGGTGTATCCGGACATTCGATGGGTGGAGATACCGCTTATGCACTTTGTGCGAGAAATGAAGACTTTGTCTGCGGTATTAATCTTGATGGCGGATTGTTCGGAGATTATACAAATGATATACTGAGAAGGCCATTTATGCAGGTTAGCTGCAAAAATAATGAAAATGTAGTGAACAGGGTTTATATCCGTCATACTGAGCCGGTTTATAAAGTTTTATTCAAAGATATGACACATATCGGATTTGCCGATGCGATAAAGTATATACTGCCAATAAAGTTATTGGTTGGAAAACTTGATGCCGATGTGCTGCATGAGAATCTCTGTAAATGTCATCTGGAGTTTTTTGACACATATCTAAAGAAGCGGAAGGACATACCGGAGTTGAAAAGCAGCGATTATGTAAAGGTATCTGTATATGAGGCAGATATGAGTGAGGAAACATAACCGGGGAGTTTGCGGAAACTCAAGAAGGAATATATGGATTGCTTTTTTCAGATACTTATGTATAATGAAAATATCTGAAAGGCATGATATATTACCACCAAGACATTGTTCATTGGTATTTACCATTGTTTATGAAAGTGAATTCTGGTAAATAAAGGAGAACAAAGAATTGATTGTAATTTAAAATGTCCCACATTTGCTTTCCCGTGGGAAGGCTTTGTTGGGGTATCATTATGCCTTTTAGTATATTAAATACTAGGAGGTTTTTTATTTATGGAAACGAATGATATCATATTTGTTCAAAATCAGATTGGATATGAATTTTCTAATTCTGATTTACTTCAACAGGCATTTATAAGAAGGTCGTATTCAAATGAAAATGGTGGTCAGAACAATGAAGTACTGGAGTTTATAGGGGATAAGGTCCTTGACTATGTGGTAGTTAAAATTCTCTGCTCCAGATTTGGAAGAATGACCTCAGAGGCAGAATGGAATGAATATCAATGTCAGTATTCGGAAGGAAAACTGACGGAGATGAAAAAAAATCTTGTACAGAGGTCATACCTTGCGGATAGAATACAAATGCTTGATTTGGAGAAGTTTCTAATAATGGGGCAGAGTGACTGCAAACAGAATGTACAAAATGAAGATTCTGTTCAGGAGGACCTTTTCGAGGCAATTCTGGGAGCCATTGCCATTGATTCCGACTGGGATATGCAGGCATTGCAGGATGCTGTGGAAATAATGCTTAATCCCGATGAAAGCTTTGAGGGGGATGAGAATTATGTGGAACTGATTCAGGAGTGGACACTCAAAGATAGCGGTTCTACTCCTTTATATTATTTTGAAAAAGGTAGCTATTCATCAACTTGGTATTCCCCTTTTCAAGGAGTATCACAGACTTATAAATCACTTAATGGCCCTGAAGCAAGGGAATTACAGCAATCAACATATCGCTGTCTTTTAAGAATCAGTGATGACCTTCCGGCATTCAGAGGATTTGGAAGAAGCAAAAATCAGGCAAGAAAAAATGTATGTAAGCTGGCATATGAGTATCTGGAAGAACATGATTGTCTGTATACTATCCGGGATGAAATTGATGAGCCTGACAAAAATAAGGCAATTAACCAGCTGGAGATATTGGCAAGACGGGGATATTTTTCGATTCCAACCTATGATTTTTCAGAAGAATATGATAGAAACGGAAATCCAATATGGCACTGCAGATGTATGATAGAAGGGGAGAAGAAAATATATAAAGCAAAGTCTTCCTCAAAGAAAGAAGCAAAAAAATCAGCAGCATTTAAGATGCTTACCTATGTTTTGGAAAACTATTAGCGGTATATTTTCAGTGGAAAAAATTAGCTCCATACAACGAATGGTTTAAAGTAGTAAGATTTTACATTTTAACGGTTGCTTTTTTCCTTCCAATCATATAGAATGTCTAAAGATTGACAAAAATGTCATAAAGTACCAATGAGGAGGGAAAATTATGTTTTGTGGAAAATGCGGCAGACAGAATGATGATAATGCCAAGTTTTGTATCGGATGCGGACAACCGCTTAACGCAGCAGCGTCTGCGCAGGGAGCAGCACCCATGAATACAGGAGCCCCTGTTCAGGGAGCAGCACCCGTAAATGCGGGAACCCCTGCGCAGGGAGCAGCACCCGTAAATGCAGGAACTCCTGCACAGGGAGCAGCACCCGTAAATGCAGGAGCACCTGCGCAGGGAGCAGTGCCTGTGAACGCACCAGTGCAGCCGAAGAATGCGGCTCCTAAAAAGCAGATTCCGGTGAAAACACTTATTATTGCAGCAGCGGCGGCGCTTGCAGCTATCATCGCCATTGTTGTGATTGTTATTGTGGCAATCAACGCCGGAAAGACCATTAACCTGGACAAGTATCTTACCATCGAGGCAAGCGGTTACGACGGATACGGAAATGCGAAGGTAACGATTGACTGGGATGCCATTGAGGCAAAGTACGGCAAGAAATTATCCTTTACGGGTAAGGCGAAAAAAGAATACGGCGACTGGCTAAGGCTCACAACACCGATAGATGTGCTGGAGTCTTATGTAAGCGTAAGCTTAGAGCAGTACAACAATCTTTCCAACGGTATGGAAGTGGAATATATCTGGAACATAAGCGATGAAGTGAAGGATTATCTGAACTGCAAAGTGAAATACAAGGACTCTGTATATGTGGTAAGCGGACTGGAAGAAGTCGGTACCTTTGATGCCTTTGCGGATTTATCCGTTTCCTTTACCGGAACGGCACCCAACGGTTACATCAGTATGGAGTACACAGGTTCCGAATTGAGCTACTATGACTTCCAGGCAAGCCAGATTGACGGACTTTGCAACGGCGATACCATAACCATTACGATTAACGGTTCGGATATGTCCTACTATGCACAGAATTTAGGCAAGGTGCCTGACAGTCTTGAAAAGCAGTATACGGTAGAAGGTTTACCGGAATATGTAAGCAGCTATTCAGCCCTTACGGAGGATTTTCTTAACAATGTAAAATCCGAAGCGGAAGACAGCATTTATGCGTATGCAGCCAACTCTTACAATACAGAATCTTCTTTAACCGATTTGCAGTATGCGGGCTATGTTTTTGACTATGTAAAAGACGGAAGCGGCTATGTAAGCTATTACAATGATCTGTATGTGATTTATACCGGTACGGCTTCCAACTCCGAAGGAAGCTTTGCAACAACCAAGGTATATTTCCCTGTCAGATTTACCAACATTCTTTTAGCAGACGGTACACTTTCTTACGAGGATAACAGAGGCGTTTGCGGTTCCGCTTACTTTGGAAACAGCTGGTACAGCACCAGAGGCTATATCAATCCGCTGATTTGCTACATGGAAATCGTAGAAGCCAACCGTGACTATTACACAGCGGAATGCGGAGACGGTTTTGAAGTGTATGCGGAATATGAGACCATTTCCCAGCTTTCCGATATCAGTGAGGAATACAAGCAGACCTTATATGCAGATGCGCAGGACCAGATTTTAAGCTATATTGCAAACAGCTACAATGGCGGTTCGGAAGCAACAGACCTTGCGGTCAAAGGAGAGTATCTGCTCCTTGCCAAGGATCAGGGAACCGATTTCAGAAACAATAACCGTTATGTAGTGGTTTATTCTGCAACGGTCTCCAATTCCCAGGGAAAATTTGAAACCACAACCGTTTATTTCCCGGTGGAATACGACGGCATTGTAAAGCTGCCAGGTGACGAATATATGACGACAGCATCGGTAGGAATGTTAGGTTACTCAACCTTTGCGGATAGCTGGTACAACACAAAGGGTTACATCGACGGTACACAGATGTACTCCGATATCGTGACATCCAACCGTGAAAACTATACCTATGAAGTATCCGAAGGACTTACGGAATTCGGAAACTAAAATGGCAAAGTAAGACAGAAAAAAATAAGCATGACAAAGAAAGTCCTCCTGTTCTGCTGTGATGTAGAAAATACAAACGCAGATACAGGAGGATTTTTTATGAAAATTTCTATGATTTCATAGGCTTTTTTGTAGAAATTGTCCGGTACAAAAAGAGAAAAATTTCGCTATGATAAAAGAAAGAAGAGAGGCATAAGCTAAAACAGGGGGATTTCTTTATGCAGAATGGAAATTTTTTATTTGGATGCGGAGCATTTGATGTATTACGCTATGTGAATGCCACGAAAGAAAGCGAAAAAGAAAAGTACGGAAAGCGGACAAAAGAGTGGCTTGCTTTGTTTAATTACGGAACACTGCCTTTTTACTGGGGGACTTACGAACCGAAAGAGGGAGATGTCAGACAGACGGAAATGGATAAATGCGTAGAATTTCTTACAGCAAGAGGCGTTACCTTAAAGGGGCATCCGCTGTGCTGGCATACGGTATGTGCAGACTGGCTGTTATCCTGCGATGACAAAACTATTTTTGAAAAACAACTGGAACGGATAAACCGGGAAGTAAGCCATTTCAAAGGAAAGATTACCTATTGGGATGTGATTAATGAAACGGCTATTTTGCCGGTCTTTGATAAGTATGATAATGCGGTAAGCAGAATTTGTGCCCGGTACGGAAGGATGACTCTGATAAAAGAGGTTTTTGCGGCGGCAAAGGCAGCAGACCCGGAAGCAAAGCTTTTAATAAATGACTTTAATACCACGGACAAATATGAGAAAGTGATAGAAGAGTGCCTACAGGCCGGTGTGCCGATAGATGCAATCGGCATTCAGTCCCATCAGCATCAGGGATATTGGGGTGCGGAAAAAATAAGAGAAGTCATTGAACGGTTTTCCCGTTTTGGACTGCCGGTGCATTTTACGGAAAATACCCTTCTGTCCGGTATGCTTATGCCGCCGGAAATAGAGGATTTGAATGATTATCAGGTAAAAAACTGGGATACGGTGCCGTTTATGGAAATCAGACAACAGGATGAGCTGGCGGAAATGTACGGTATTCTCTTAAACAGTCCTTATGTGAAAGCGGCTACTTACTGGGATTTCGCGGACGGTGCATGGCTGAATGCACCAAGCGGGCTGGTACGGGCGGACGGTACACCAAAGCCCGCGTACGATAAGTTGAAAAGCATCGTGGAAAATCGGCATACTGAGGAAAGACGTGAGGTTTGAGAAAAATACCAGTGTCAGAAATGGAAATTCGGAAAAATGAAAATGGGAAGCAGAACGAAAAAGGTTCTGCTTCTTTTTTGATGGAAAATGGGCGAAAATAACGGCAAGGGAGTGCAGCTAAAAATTTTATGGCAAAAACGGGGAAGATAGAGTAAAATAGAAACATATGGTTTAAGAAAAGGAGCGGAAGAAAAGTGAAGTTAGAGGAATTACTGGAAGGCGTTTCTTATCAGATTTTACAAAAGCCCGCAGGCGCACAGGAAGCAAGGGAAAGCGGTGCGGCGGATAAAGACATTCTGGAAAAAGACATTCCCGCCATCGTGTTTGACAACCGAAAGGTGACGGAGGGTTGTCTTTTTGTCTGCGTAAAGGGAATGAAATACGACAGCCATGAGCATGTGGAAGAAATTGCGGCAGCAGGCGCCAAGGTGATTGTGGTGGAGCAGGAAATCACGCTGCCCGCCTACCCGGAAGTGGCGGTGCTTAAGGTGGCATCCACCCGGTATGCCATGGCGTTCATTGCGGCAGCCTGGTATCACCATCCCGCAGAAAAGATGAAGATTATTGGCATCACCGGTACGAAAGGAAAAACCACCACAACCTATCTGGTGAAGTCCATTTTAGAGAATGCGGGACATAAGGTAGGCCTTGTGGGCACCATAGAAATCATTATCGGTGAGGAGCATATACACGCCCAGAACACCACGCCGGAGTCCTACGTGCTGCAGGAGTATTTCAGCCGCATGGCAGAAGCCGGCTGTGACACCGTGGTCATGGAAGTATCTTCCCAGGCTCTGATGTTACATAGAACCCAGGGCTTTGTATTTGATTACGGTATTTTCACCAATCTGGAGCCGGACCACATCGGCGAAGGCGAGCATGCTTCCTTTGAAGAGTACATGGCATGCAAGGGACTTTTATTCAGACAGTGCAAGGTGGGCATTGTAAACGGCGATGACGTGCACTGCGATAAAGTCATTGAGGGCCACACCTGCAGCATTGAAAAGTTCGGACTTTCCGATAAAAACGATTTAAGAGCCACCAACCTGCATCTGGTAAAGAAGCCCGGGGAACTGGGCGTGGCATTTCGGGCAGAAGGCCTGCTCAATCTGGACGTGGAGGTGGCAACCCCTGGTAAATTCAGCGTTTACAATGCGCTGACCGCCATGGCTATCTGCAGACATTTCGGCGTGTCAGATGACAATATTAAGAAAGCGCTGTTAGCGGCAAAGGTCAAGGGACGCATCGAAATGGTAAAGGTATCCGATAAGTTTACCCTGCTGATTGACTATGCCCACAACGCCATGGCGCTGGAGAGCCTGTTAAAGTCCTTAAAGGAATATGAGCCCCACAGACTGGTGTGCGTGTTCGGCTGCGGAGGCAACCGTTCCAAAATCCGCCGCTACGAAATGGGCGAGGTCAGCGGCAATTTAGCGGACTTTACCATTATTACCTCCGACAATCCCCGCTTTGAGGAGCCGCAGGCGATTATCGACGACATCAAAACCGGTATGGCAAAAACCAAGGGCAAATACATTGAAATCTGCGACAGAAAAGAAGCCATTGCCTATGCCATTGACCATGGAGAAGAGGGCGACATTATTGTGCTGGCAGGAAAGGGCCATGAGGATTACCAGGAAATCAAAGGGGTAAAATATCCCATGGATGAACGGGATCTGATTGCAGATATCTTAAAAGAGCGGGGCAGACAGGCATAAACACACGATTGGTGAGGAACGGCATGGAAAAATATGCGGATATCATTATTGACATCGCTCATGAAAAAGTAGACCGGCCATTTCAGTACAGGATTCCGGCATCCATGGAAAACGAACTGAAGGAGGGCATGTGCGTGAAAGTGCCCTTCGGTGCCGGCAATAAAGAACGCACCGGATACTGCGTTGCCATAAAGGACAAACCGGAATGGGACGTGGAAAAAATAAAGGATATCACGGAAATCGTGGAAGGGCATGTATCGGTGGAAGATAAACAGATGCTGATAGCGGCGTTTTTAAAACGCAACTACGGTTCCACCATGATACAGGCAATCAAGACGGTCATTCCGGCAAAAAAAGAAGTCAAAGCGGTGGAACGGCGGTTCGTGCATCTGGCACTTCCGGAGAAGGAAGCGAGGGAAGCCCTGCTTACCTTTGCCCATAAAAAACAGGTGGCGAAGGTAAGACTGCTTACGGAACTTCTGGAAACGCCCACACTGCCCATGACCCTAATTGCCGGTAAACTGCATGTAACGGGAACCACGGTAAAAGCACTGGAAAAACAAGGAATTGTTACGGTAGAGGTAGAGAGCAGTCTGCGCAATCCGGTAAAAATTACAAGGAAGGAAAGCAGCAGAAATACCTTAAGCGCCGGACAGAAAGAGATTGTGGACACCGTGCTTTCCGAATTTGATGCGGGAGTCAGACAGACGTATCTGCTGTACGGCATTACCGGAAGCGGCAAAACGGAAGTGTATATGAATTTGATTGAAGGCATGGTGGAACGGGGAAAACAGGCAATTGTGCTGATACCGGAAATTGCTCTCACCTACCAGACGCTTCTTCGGTTTTACACCCGCTTCGGCGACCGGGTGTCCGTACTCAATTCCACTCTTTCCCAGGGCGAAAAATACGACCAGTGCGAGCGGGCAAAACGCGGGGAAATCGATGTGATGATAGGCCCCCGTTCGGCGCTGTTTACCCCTTTCCCCAACATCGGCCTTATCATTATGGATGAGGAGCAGGAGAGCAGCTACAAAAGCGAAAATGCACCGAAGTACCACGCCAGGGAAGTGGCCGAAGAGGTGGCAAGGCTGCACGGAGGCAGTGTGCTCTTAGGTTCGGCGACACCGTCCATGGAGGCATACTACCGGGCAAAGCACGGCGAATATAAGCTGTTTACCTTAAAGGAAAGACTCACCGGCGGAAGCCTTCCTGCCGTGTATACCGTGGATCTGCGGGAAGAGTTAAAAAACGGAAACCGCTCCATATTCAGTGAAAAGCTAAGAGAACTGATGACGGACCGGTTACAGAAAAAAGAGCAGATTATGCTGTTTTTAAACCGGCGCGGGTATGCGGGCTTTGTGTCCTGCCGGTCATGCGGTCATGTGATGAAGTGTCCCCACTGCGATGTGTCCCTGTCGGAGCACAGGGGCAGCCGGTTAGTCTGTCATTACTGCGGGTACAGCATACCTGCCGTAAAAAGGTGTCCCGAATGCGGTTCCCCGTATATTTCGGGATTTCGGGCGGGCACCCAGCAGATAGAGGACAAGGTAAAGGAAATGTTTCCGGAGGCGAGGGTACTGCGCATGGATGCGGACACCACCGGCAAAAAGGAAAGCTACGAGGAAATTTTATCCGCGTTTGCCAACCGGGAAGCGGATATTTTGATTGGCACCCAGATGATTGTGAAGGGACATGATTTCCCGCAGGTGACCCTGATTGGGGTGATTGCGGCGGATATGTCGCTTTCCGTGGGTGACTACCGGGCTTCGGAGCGCACCTTTGATTTGCTGACGCAGGCGGTGGGACGTGCCGGAAGGGGCAGCCTTCCCGGGGAGGCGGTCATCCAGACCTACCAGCCGGAGCATTACAGCATTGTGCATGCGGCTGCGCAGGACTACGAAGGCTTTTACGAAGAAGAAATCCTGTACCGGGAGCTTTTGCGGTATCCCCCTGCCTGTCATATGCTGGCGGTGCAGATTTTTGCCGCGAAAGAGGAAAACGGGCAGAAACTGGCGCAGATGCTGGCGGATACGGCAAAAAAATACGTGACGGAAACGGACAGCGCAGACAAAAGACTGTTAGTCATCGGGCCCGCACCGGCCGGGATAGGAAAACTTCATGATATTTTTAGATTTGTTTTCTATATAAAATACGAAAAGTATGATAAACTGATAGAGATAAAGGATGAGTTGGAAGCACAGGTACAGGGCATGCAGCTTAAAAACGAAAGCATGCAGATAGATTTTGACCCTGTAAATGCCTTTTGACAGATGGAAGGAGCTTAACGATGGCATTAAGAAAGATAAGAGAAATCGGCGACGATATTCTGACCAAGAAATGTAAAGAAGTAACGGAGATGACACCCCGTACCAGACAACTGATAGAGGATATGCTGGATACCATGTACGAAGCAAACGGCGTGGGACTGGCAGCACCCCAGGTAGGTATCTTAAAAAGAATCGTGGTTATTGATACCACGGGTGAGGACCCTTATGTTCTGATTAATCCCCGTATTGTGGAAAAGAGCGGCGAACAGACCGGTCAGGAGGGCTGTTTAAGCGTGCCCGGCAAATGCGGTGTGGTAACCAGACCCAACTATGTAAAGGCGGTTGCCTTAAACGAAGACATGAAGCCTATCGAAGTAGAGGGTACGGAGCTTTTAGCAAGAGCCATCTGCCACGAACTGGACCATCTGGACGGTCATTTGTATGTGGAAAAGGTAGAGGGCGAACTGCAGAACATGGAAGTAGAGGATGACGAATAATGAAAATAGTGTTTATGGGAACCCCGGATTTTTCGGTGGGAGCCCTGGAAGCATTGCTGAAAGCCGGACATGAGGTGACGGCGGTGGTGACACAGCCGGACAAATGCAAGGGCAGAAGCGACAAGCTTATTTTTTCACCGGTAAAGGAATGTGCCCTGGCACACGGTATTCCGGTGCTGCAGCCGGAGCGGATTAAACGCCCGGAAGCGGTGGAAGAGTTACGGAAATACCCGGCGGATGTGTTTGTGGTTGCCGCTTTCGGCCAGATTTTATCCAAAGAAATTTTAGACATGCCGAAGTACGGAAGCATCAATATTCACGCCTCCCTTCTGCCGAAGTACCGCGGCTCCAGCCCCATACAGTGGGCGGTTATTAACGGCGAACAGGAAACTGGCGTCACCATCATGCAGATGGATGAGGGACTGGACACCGGCGATATTTTATACCAGAAGACCTTAAAGCTGGCGCCTAAGGAAACCGGCGAATCCCTGTTTGAAAGACTGGCGGTTCTGGGAGCGGAAGCGATTGTGGAAGCACTGCCTTTACTGGAAGAGGGAAAACTTATCCCCATTCCCCAGAAGGAAGAAGAGGCCACCAGAACGGTCATGCTTAAGAAAACCATGGGCGAAATCGACTGGACGAAGAGTGCTGTGGAAATAGAAAGACTGGTAAGGGGCTTAAATTCCTGGCCCAGCGCCTATACCCATATGGGTGGAAAACAGCTTAAAATCTGGGATGCGGATGTGGATAAAGACGCGGATGTAAGGCCCGGAGAAATTGCGTTTGTGGAAAAACAGCGTTTTGCCGTAGGCTGCGGAGAAGGAATTCTCTGGATTAACAGCTTACAGTTGGAAGGAAAAAAGAGAATGGATACACAGGCATTTCTGCTTGGCAATCCGGTTACACCGGGCATGCGGCTCGGATAAGGCAGCCGGTATCTTTTGACATTATCTTTTTTATAAGAAAGGAAGTGCAGCAGTATGTATGGTTATTATTGGGACCCCACGTACATTTTGGTTATTATCGGCGCCCTCATCTGTATGCTTGCCAGCGCCAATGTGGACGCCAGCATGCGGAAATATAAGAGAGTACGGAATGCCCGCAACATGACGGGTGCGGAGGTGGCGCAGAGGATTTTGGAGGCAAACGGCATCTATGATGTCAGAGTGGAATGCCTGCAGTCGGGCGCTCTTTCCGGCGACCATTACGACCCGCGTACCAAAACCGTGCGGCTCTCCTATGAAAATTACAGTTATCCGTCCGTGACGGCAGCAGCGGTAGCCGCCCACGAATGCGGACATGCCAAACAGGACAATGAGGACTATATGCCCCTGCGTATCCGTTCCGCACTGGTTCCGGTAGCCAACTTCGGCAGCCGTTTCGGTCTGCCTCTTGTGGTACTGGGTATTATCTTAAGTTTTAACCAGATTTTAATTCAGATAGGTATCTGGATGTTTGCGCTGGCGGTGCTGTTCCAGTTTGTGACCCTGCCCGTGGAATTCAATGCGTCCAAGCGGGGACTGGAAGCTCTGTCAAGTACCGGCATTTTAGGAACGGAAGAGGAAACCGGTGCGAAGAAGGTGCTCTTTGCGGCAGCGCTTACCTATGTGGCAGCGGCGGCATCTTCCCTGCTGCAGCTTTTGCGGTTGTCCATGATAAGCAAAAGAAGGGACTAAGCCATGGCAGCGGAAAATATCAGAGACATTGTGCTTTCCATGCTTCTTACGGTGGAAAAAGAGGAAGCCTATTCCCATCTTCTGGTGAAGGACGTACTGGAAAAGTACGATTATCTGCCGGGGCAGGAAAAGGCTTTCTTAAAGAGACTTTTTGAAGGAACGTTGGAGCGCCGGATAGAGCTGGACTACGACATCAACCAGTTTGCCAGCCTGCCGGTCAGAAAAATGAAGCCGCTTATCCGTAATATCCTGAGGATGAGCGCTTACCAGATTTTATTTATGGACAGTGTGCCGGATTTTGCCGCCATAAACGAGGCGGTGAAGCTTACGGACAAACATAAATTCCACAATTTAAAAGGCTTTGTAAACGGCGTGCTGCGGAAGCTTTCCGGCGGAAAGGAAACTCTGAAAAAGCCGGACAAAAAGGATAAGGTGCTGTATTTATCGGTGACGTATTCCATGCCGGAATGGCTGGTAAAGCATTTCCTTACGGAGTATTCGTTTGAAGAAACGGAACAAATTTTTGCGGCTTTTATGCAGGTAAGACCGGTGACCATGCGTTTCAGGCTGGGACTTTCCGACAAGGAAAAAGAAGCCGTTATCCGCGGCATGGAAGAGAAGGGCTGTGTGGTGGAACAGCATGCTTTGTTCCCCATGGCGTATTATCTGAAAAACTGTGAAAATGTAACGGAGCTTCCCGGATTTGCGGAAGGGCTATTTACCCTGCAGGATGTGAGCAGCATGGAGGCAGTTCTCTCGGCAGGCATAAAGCCCGGCGACAGGGTACTCGATATCTGCGCGGCGCCCGGCGGCAAAACCGTGCTGGCTGCGGAGCTTGCCACAGAAAAGGGACAGGTGCTTTCCCGGGATGTCAGCGAAAAGAAAACGGTGCTCATCGAGGACTATGTAAACCGCATGGGACTTCGCAACGTAACGGTGGAAGCGGCGGATGCCACGGTGTTCGATGCTTCTTTGGAAAATACCATGGATGTGGTGCTGGCGGATGTTCCCTGCAGCGGTCTGGGTGTTATGGGCAGAAAGCGGGACATCAAATACCGGCAGAAGGAGGAGACATTAACGGAGCTTCCGAAGCTGCAGAAGGAAATCGTGAAAAACGCGGTACGCTATGTGAAGCCGGGCGGCATTCTTCTTTACAGCACCTGTACCTTGAACCGGGCGGAGAATGAAGATATGGCGGCCTTTATCGAAAAGGAGCTTTTTATGAAGCCGGTTCTTAAAAATACCACGGCGGAAAAAGGATATGTGCGTCTTACACCCCATGTGCAGGATACGGACGGCTTCTTTTTCGCCAGATTCAGGAAAGAAGAGAAATGACAGAGAAAAAAGATATTAAATCCATGTCCATGGAGGCGCTGGCAGCGGAAATGGAAGCGCTGGGCGTGAAAAAATTCAGGACGGCGCAGCTTTACGACTGGATGCATGTAAAGCTGTCCAGGGGCTTTGACGAGATGAGCAATCTGCCCAAGGATTTCCGGGAGAAATGCAAGGAGCTTTACACGTATACGGCGCTGATTCCGGTGGAGGTGCAGGAGTCTCAAATAGACGGCACGAGAAAATTTTTGTTCGGACTTGCCGACGGCAATGTGGTGGAAAGCGTGTGGATGAAGTACAAACATGGTAATTCCGTGTGCATTTCTTCCCAGGTCGGCTGCCGTATGGGCTGTCGGTTCTGCGCATCCACACTGGACGGACTGGAGAGAAATCTGACGCCGGGGGAAATGTTGGACCAGATTTACGCCATTACCCGGTACACGGGGGAACGGGTTTCCAACGTGGTGGTGATGGGAACCGGCGAACCCATGGACAACTATGACAACCTGCTTACCTTTATAAAGATGCTGACGGACGAGCACGGGCTTCACATCAGCCAGCGAAACGTCACGGTTTCCACCTGCGGACTGGTGCCCATGATGAAGAAGCTGGCGGAGAAAGAGCTGCAGATTACACTGGCGCTTTCCCTGCATGCGGTGACGGATGAAAAAAGACGGGAGTTAATGCCCATTGCCAACAAGTATTCCATCGCGGAGCTGATGGAGGCGTGCGACTATTATTTTGCCAGAACGGGACGCCGGATTTCCTTTGAATACAGCCTTGTGGGCGGCGTCAACGACACAAAAGAGGATGCGGAAGGGCTGATTGACCTGGCTGGAAAGAGAAACTGCCACATCAATCTGATACCGGTCAATCCCATCAAGGAAAGAGATTATGTGCAGTCGGAAAAAGAAGCCATTATGGCATTCAAGGGCAGACTGGAAAAGAGCCATATCAATGTAACCGTCCGCCGGGAAATGGGACGGGATATCGACGGCGCCTGCGGACAGCTTCGAAGGAAGAAAATGCAGGAAAAGAAAGAACAGCAGTGAGTTTAGACACAGAGGACAAGGGAATACTATACTTGTCCTTTTTTCTTTATTGTGTTATTATGTATTGTACTATCGTTTTTTATACGAATATGAGGGAACACAAGGAGGCAGCGGGTGTTAACGACATTTTCCGAAACGGACATTGGAAGAAAGCGAAAAGTAAATCAGGATTATGTATATGCGTCTGCACAGCCGGTGGGCGTTCTTCCCAATCTGTTTATTGTGGCGGATGGCATGGGAGGACACAATGCCGGAGATTATGCTTCTAAAAGTACAGTGGAGACGATTATAAAAGAGGTGGAGAATACCAGCGAAAAGTATCCCAACCGCATTCTGGACGACGCCATTAAAAAGGCGAACCACCATATTATTGAACTCGCGGAAAACTGCGAGGAACTAAGCGGTATGGGTACCACAGTGGTAGCAGCCACCATAGACGGCAGCGAACTTGTGGTTGCCAATGTGGGTGACAGCAGACTTTATGTACTGAACGGGGAGCTTAAGCAGATTACCGTTGACCACTCTTTAGTGGAGGAAATGGTGCGCATGGGCGGCCTTGACAGATCAGAAGCCAGAAATCACCCGAAAAAAAATATCATTACCAGAGCCATAGGCGCACTGGATACGGTCAGGGTTGACTTCTTTGAGGTGGAGCTGAAAAAAGGGGATATGGTTCTGCTTTGTTCGGATGGACTTACCAATATGCTTGAGGATAAAGAAATCGAAGCGATTTTGAAAGACGCGGGCAGCATGAAGGAAAAAGCAGACAGGCTGATAGGCGCAGCCAATGAAAACGGCGGAAAAGACAACATCGCCGTGGTATTGATTGAACCATTTGCAGAAACGTAAGGAGTTAGGCATGATAAAGATTGGTATGATGATAGGAGACCGCTACGAGATACTCGAAAAAATCGGTACCGGCGGCATGTCCGATGTTTATAAGGCAAAGTGCCACAAATTAAACCGTTTTGTGGCTGTCAAAGTACTGAAGCAGGAATTTTCGGAAAATGCTAATTTTGTGTCCAAATTCCGCGTGGAAGCGCAGGCGGCAGCAGGTCTTATGCATCCCAATATTGTAAATGTTTACGATGTGGGAGAAGAAAACGGCATCTACTACATTGTTATGGAGCTGGTAGATGGCATTACCTTAAAGAAATATATTGAGAAAAAAGTAAATTTATCCTATAAAGAAGCCGTGAGCATTGCCATCCAGGTATGTATGGGTATTGAAGCGGCTCACAACAATCACATCATTCACCGGGATATCAAGCCCCAGAACATTATCATTTCCAAGGAAGGAAAGGTAAAGGTTACGGACTTCGGTATTGCCAAGGCGGCGACCAGCAACACCATTACTTCCAATGTAATGGGTTCCGTGCATTACACCTCTCCCGAACAGGCAAGAGGCGGCTTCAGCGATGAAAAGAGCGATGTGTATTCCCTGGGTATTACCCTGTTTGAAATGCTGACCGGCAGAGTGCCGTTTAACGGCGAAACCACGGTGGCGATTGCCATTAAGCACATTCAGGAACCCATGCCTTCCCCGAGGGAATTTGTACCGGATATTCCCATCAGCGTGGAGCAGATTGTCATGAAATGCTGCCAGAAGAGCCCGGACAGAAGATACCAGTCCATGGCGGAGCTGATTGAGGATTTGAAAAAAGCGCTGCTTTACCCGGACGAGGATTTCGTGGTGATGCGCGACCCGGATGCGGAGGGCACCACCCGGAACGTGACGGAGCACGAAATGTCCCAGATTAAGAGACAGACGGAGCACAGGGACTATTCCGAAGACAATTTACGCTTAAAGAGCGATACCATACCGCCGGAATCCGAAGAATATCAGGAAGAAGAATACGAGGAATACGGCAATCCCAAGGTGGAGCGACTGACGACCGTTCTTACCATTGTGGCAGGGATTGTCATCTGCTGCATTATCATTTTCTTTGTGGGCAAGATTACCAATATGTTCGGCTTCGGCAAGACATCCTCTGCGGGAACGGAAAGCAGTGTGGCGGAGGACGGCGATACCGTGACGATGATTGCCGTATCCGGCATGAGTCTGGGAGAAGCACAGAGCACCTTAAAGAAAATGGGGCTCACGGTGCAGCTTTCCTATGCGGTATCCGATGTTTACGAAAAAAATATGGTTATCAGTGCGGATGTGGAAGAGGGAACCCCTCTTGCCAAGGGAAGCGTGGTAACCCTTACCATCAGTACAGGTACGGAGGGCGTGGATGTGCCCAATGTATCGGGGCTTTCTTTTGAGGACGCCCAGAAGAGTCTCAGGGATGCGGGCTTTGCCGTAAAGAAGACGGAAGGCTACAGCTCCAATATTGAAAAAGGCTATATCATTACCCAGTCGCCCGCAGGCGGAGAAAAGGCACCTATGGGCAGCGAGGTAACGGTCAAGGTAAGCCGCGGCCAGGAAGACTATACCGTGAAGGTTCCCAATCTTCTGGGACTGCCGGAGGACGAAGCGGTAGCCCAGCTCATTGAGGCGGGACTTACCGTGGGAAGTACTTCCTATATCAGCTCCAACGATTATGTGGAAGGTCTGGTATGCTACCAGAGCTATTCCATTGACTCCTATGTGGAGCCCGGCACCGCTATTGACATCAAGGTCAGCACCGGTGCGGAAGCCGTGACCTACCGTTACAATGCAAGCATCGAAGCGCCTACCAAGGAAGAGGCGCCGGACTATGTGGCAGGCACCACGGTTGGCGTTACCCTTGTGGTAGAGGACGGCAAAAAGCTTCTGGATACGGCAAACGCCACCTTCCCGCTTTCCGTAAACTTCCACGGACTGACTTCTCCGAGGGGCACCATTACCTTTTCCTACACCGTGACGACGGACAGCCAGACGGTTACCAACGAAGCGGGCGAAACAACGGTCATTCCGGGTACTATCGAGAACCGCTCCTTTACCAGGGAAGTGGAATTTGAACGGGAATAATAAAACAATACGGGTTAATTTATGCAGGGAAAAATCATAAAAGGAATTGCGGGATTTTATTATGTGTGCGTCACAAATCCCGCAGAGGATACAACCGAAATTTACGAATGCAAAGCCAAGGGCATCTTCCGCAAAGACGGAACCAAGCCTCTGGTGGGGGATGATGTAGAAATGGAAGTGCTTGACGAAGATGCCGGAAAGGGCAACATCCAAAAGATACTTCCGAGGAAAAATGCACTCATCCGTCCGGCGGTAGCCAATGTAGACCAGGCACTGGTTATTTTTGCGGCGGCGAAACCGGCACCGAATTTTAATCTGTTGGACCGTTTCCTGATTATGATGGCAGGACAGGAGCTTCCCTGCATTATCTGTTTTAACAAGCAGGACATCGTGGACGAAGAGGAGAGGCAGAAGCTGACCGCTATCTACGAAAACTGCGGCTGCCGGGTGGTGTTTGCCAGTGCCACAAAGGGCGAAGGCACCGAAGAAATCCGAGAGCTCTTAAAAGGAAAGACCACTACGGTGGCGGGGCCCAGCGGTGTGGGGAAATCTTCCATGGTAAACAGCCTTTGCGGGGACACCCACATGGAAACCGGGGAAATCAGCGAAAAGATTGACAGAGGAAAACACACCACCCGCCATGCGGAGTTATTACTCATCGGTCCCGACACCTACATTGTGGACACGCCGGGCTTCAGTTCTCTTTCCGTATTTAATATGGAAAAAGAAGAACTGAAAGACTTTTATCCGGAGTTTGCAAAATATGAGGACGAGTGCCGGTTCCGCGGCTGCAGCCATATAAGTGAGCCGGACTGCGGCGTAAAAAATGCCTTACAGGACGGCAAAATCAGCCCCATGCGCTATGAAAATTATGTGCAGATTTACGAGGAGTTAAAGGCACAGAAGAAGTGGAAATAGATGTTTTTGAAGGGAAAGTAAAAAAACACTTTCCTTTTTTTGATTTTTCCTGTATAATTAAAAATCATCTTACATGGATGATCTGAACATTCTATACGCAATACTTTACATAAGTCATGTAAAATCCCAAACAAACCAAAAGAAAACACCCCAACTTCATAGGAGGAAAAGATGAGAGAAAAGTATGAATCGCTGGCTCTTACACAGTTAAAGGAGCTTGCAAAAGTCCGGGGCATCAAAGGTGTGTCTGCCATGAAAAAAAGCGATGTGGTAGAAGCTATGCTTGCTTTGGATGAGAAAGAAAAGGCAGAAAAAGAAAAGCAGGACAAGGCTGACAAGCCCGCAAAAGCAGAACAGCCTGTGAAAAAAGAAAAGACAGAAAGTAACGAGAGAGCGGAAAAAATAAACACTTATGAAGCAGGCAGCTTTCCTTCCGATTTGGACAGCGGACAGGAAGCCAACGGTATTCTCGAGGTTATGCCGGACGGCTACGGATTTATCCGGTGTGAAAATTACATGCCGGGCGACCATGACGTGTATGTGGCTCCCAGCCAGATAAGAAGATTCGGCTTAAAGACCGGCGATATCCTGATTGGCAACAAGAGAACAAAGACCCAGCAGGAAAAATTCAGCGCCCTGCTTTACATTAAATCCGTAAACGGCTTTACCCTGGAGGAAACCTTAAAGCGCTCCAACTTTGAGGAAATGACTCCTATCTTCCCGGATGAAAGAATTAAGCTGGAGGTTCCCGGCGGCAGCATGGCAATGCGTGTCATGGACCTGGTGAGCCCCATCGGCAAGGGACAGAGAGGTATGATTGTATCTCCCCCCAAAGCCGGCAAGACAACCTTATTAAAACAGGTTGCCAAATCCATTCAGAGAAACGAACCGAATATGCACATGCTTATCTTACTGATTGATGAGCGTCCCGAAGAAGTAACCGATATCAAGGAAGCCATTGAAGGACCGAATGTGGATGTTATTTATTCCACCTTTGACGAGCTGCCGGAGCATCATAAGCGGGTATCCGAAATGGTTATCGAGCGCGCCAAGAGACTGGTGGAGCACGGTATGGACGTGGTTATCCTGCTTGACAGCATTACCCGTCTGACAAGAGCCTACAACTTAGTGGTATCCCCCAGCGGAAGAACCCTTTCCGGCGGTCTTGACCCCGGAGCCCTGCATATGCCGAAGCGTTTCTTCGGTGCGGCGAGAAACCTCCGCAACGGCGGAAGCCTGACCATTTTGGCAACGGCGCTGGTTGATACCGGTTCCAAGATGGACGATGTGGTATATGAAGAATTTAAGGGTACCGGCAACATGGAAATCGTTCTGGACAGAAAGCTTTCCGAAAAGAGAATTTTCCCCGCTATCGATTTGCAGAAGTCCAGCACCAGAAGAGAGGACCTTCTGCTGAATGCAGACGAGCTGGAAGCGGTCAATATCGTGAGAAAATCCCTGAACGGCTTAAAACCCGACGAAGCAACGGACCGAATTCTCGATATGTTCTCCAAAACCAGAAACAATCAGGAGTTCGTCAATATGTCAAAAAAAATGAAGTTTATATAAAAAATACTTGCAAAGACGGACGCAACATGATACACTAAATTCGCTGTTTGTGGTTCCATAAGCAGTGCGGATGAGAACAAGATTTAATTTACATTAACTATAGAGAGGTGAAAAAGATGAAAGAAGGAATCCATCCCCAGTATTATCAGGCAACCGTTACCTGCAACTGTGGCAACACTTTTGTAACCGGTTCCACCAAACCTGAAATCCACGTAGAAGTTTGCTCCAAGTGCCATTCATTCTACACAGGTCAGCAGAAATCTGCAAGAACTGACGGACGTATCGACAAGTTCAACAAGAAGTACGGCGTGGAAAGCAAATAGTTTTTCCATAAATAAGATTTCCAAAAGGTTGAGGTGTATATCTCAACCTTTTATGGTATATGCACATATTGTGCAAAGGAAATAACAGTGGAAAGGAAATGTTATGGCAAAGAAAAAACATAGTCACTATTCCGGTATCGGCGGACAGGCCGTTCTGGAAGGTGTTATGATGAAAAATAAAGAAAAGTATGCCGTGGCAGTCAGAAAGCCCAACGGAGAAATCGAAGTGGAGCTGGAAAACCATCAGGGCGTGGGCGGCAACAGCGTTTTCAAGAACTTGCCTTTTATTCGCGGCATTTTTAATTTCGTGGATTCCATGGTACTGGGAACCAGGTGCCTCAATTTTTCGGCAGAGTTCTATGAGGACGAAGAAGAGCAGGAAACGAAGTTCGATAAGTTTTTGAATAAAATTACCGGCGGCAAGGCGGAAAAGGTGCTTTCTGCTTTTGTGGTGGCGTTTTCCGTTATTTTAGCAGTGGCGATTTTTATTGTGCTGCCGTATTTCATTACTTCCTTATTTAAGGCATATGTACGCAGCAGTATTTTAATGACGATTATCGAAGGATGTATCCGTATTCTCATTTTTCTTCTGTACGTGGTGGGTATTTCTGCCATGAAGGATATCAAGAGATTATACATGTATCACGGCGCGGAGCATAAATGTATCAACTGTATCGAAAGAGGAAAGCCTCTTACCGTGCGCAACGTTATGCGCAGCTCCAGACTGCATAAAAGATGCGGCACCAGCTTTATGTTCTTTGTACTGTTTATCAGTATTATTTTGTTCTTCTTTATCCAGGTGAGCAATCCGGTATTAAAGATTGTGCTTCGTATTCTGCTTATTCCCGTGATTGCCGGTATTTCTTATGAAATTATCCGTCTGGCAGGAAAGAGCGACAACATTTTCATAAAGATTTTGTCCGCACCCGGCATGGCAATTCAGAAGCTGACCACCAAGGAGCCCACAAAGGATATGGTGGAAGTGGGCATTGCTTCCGTAGAGGCAGTGTTTGACTGGAAGAAGTTTCTGATTGAAGAATTCAACTATGATCCTTCTTATTTTGAAGAGGAGTCTTCGGAGAATACCGGAGAGGATGAACAGGCATGACCTACCGGGAGTGTTATGAATACGGAAGAAACGTGCTGAAGGAAGCAGCCGTTCCGGATGCAGATCTGGATGCCAGACTGCTTTTGGAATTTGTCTGTCAGACCTCTTACAACGACCTGCTGCTTTACGGAGACAGAATCGTGGAAGAGGAGAAGGTTTCTTCTTATAAAATGCTTATACAGAAAAGAAAGGAAAGAGTGCCCTTACAGCAGATTACCGGCGAACAGTATTTCTGCGGCTATCCTTTCTTTGTGAATGAAAATGTACTGACACCGAGAGCCGATACGGAAATTCTGGTGGAAGAAGCCTTAAAGAAACTGAAATCCGGCGACAGTATTCTGGACATGTGCACGGGCTCCGGCTGCATTCTGCTTAGTCTCCTGCTTATGAAAGAAGGCTGCAGGGGCATCGGTGTGGATTTGTCGGTAAAAGCCCTGCAGGTGGCGGAGAAAAACAGACGGAAACTGCTCCCGGAGAAGACGGACTGCGTATTTTTACAGAGCAATTTGTTTGAAGCCCTGCCGGAAGAAAAATTTTCCCTTGTGGTTTCCAATCCCCCGTATATTAAGACGGCGGATATAGAGGAACTGATGCCGGAGGTAAAGGACCACGAACCGAGGATGGCGCTGGACGGAGAGGCGGACGGGCTGTTCTTTTACCGGAAGATTGCGGGAGAGGCAAAACGGTATCTTACAAAAGGCGGTTATATCCTGTTTGAAATCGGTTTCGACCAGAGAGAACAGGTTTGCGGTATATTAACGGAAAATGGCTACTGCGAAGTAGAGGCGCACAAGGACTATGCCGGACTTGACAGAGTAGTCATGGGAAGAATGGAGTAAAGAGATGTTTGATAAGTTAGATGATTTATTAAGACGATACGAAGAAATTATGAATGAGCTTCACGAGCCGGATGTGGCAAACGACCAGACCCGTTTCCGCAAGCTGATGAAGGAGCAGAGCGACTTAACTCCCATCGTGGAAGCTTATACCGAATACAAAAAATGCAAGCAGGATGTGGAAGATTCCATCCAGATGCTGGAAGAAGAAAATGACGAAGAAATGCGTAAGATGCTGAAGGAAGAGCTTTCCGCCAGCAAGAAGCGCATTGAAGAATTAGAGCAGGAGATGAAGGTGCTTCTGCTTCCCAAGGACCCCAACGACGACAAGAACGTTATCGTGGAAATCCGTGCCGGTGCGGGCGGCGACGAGTCCGCTCTGTTTGCAGCGGAAATTTACCGTATGTATGTGCACTATGCGGAGAGCCAGAGATGGAAGGTCGAGCTTGTGAGCATGGATGAAATCGGCATCGGCGGCATGAAGGAAGTTACCTTTATGCTAAACGGACCGGGAGCCTACTCCAAGATGAAATACGAAAGCGGCGTACACCGTGTGCAGAGAGTTCCCGAAACCGAAAGCGGCGGACGTATCCATACCTCCACCATTACCGTTGCGGTTATGCCGGAAGCGGAAGATGTGGATGTTGTCATCGACGACAAGGATATCCGAATTGACGTTATGCGTGCTTCCGGTAACGGCGGTCAGTGTGTCAACACCACGGACTCTGCCGTACGTCTGACCCACTATCCTTCCGGTATTGTGGTTTACAGCCAGACCGAGAAGTCCCAGATTCAGAACAAAGCAAAGGCATTCGCATTGCTGCGTGCCAAGTTATACGACATTGAACAGCAGAAAGCCCATGATGCAGAGGCGGAGTTAAGAAGAAGCCAGGTCGGCACCGGCGACCGTTCCGAGAAAATCCGTACCTACAATTTCCCGCAGGGACGTGTGACGGACCACCGCATCGGACTCACCCTCTATAAGCTGGACAAAATCATGAACGGCGACATCCAGGAAATCATTGATGCCTGCATCGCCGCCGACCAGGCAGCCAAACTCGCAAAGATGAACGAATAAGCTATGCGTGCAGAATGAAAAGGAAGAGAACAAGAACCCTGCTTGCAGGGGGGCTTGTTCTTTTGCTTTTTAGGCTATAGGGATGCAAACGACAGTGAGATGCAGCGCAGCGAAATCGAACGGAACGGCAGCGCAGCAAAATCGAACTGTGTTTGCATGCACGCATAGCGTGTGCCGAAGAAGGCAAATTTCTCCTTTTTCCGACATCTTTTTATTTACAAAACGAAAGGGCTATGATACTATTTTAGGAAAGGAAAAAATGACGGCGTTTTTTGCTGATTATTTTTTTTTGCCTATCTATCAAAATTCTTATGGAGGAAATAACAATGAAAATGATTTTTCAAGTGGAAGACAAGCCGAAATTCGGTGCGTTGGTAGCATTTGCCATTCAGCAGCTTTTGGCGATTATGGCGGCAACTCTGGTAGTACCTATTATCGTAGGCAACGGCATGAGCTCTGCGGCAGCCCTGTTTGGCGCCGGTGTGGGAACTCTCGTATATGTACTCTTTACCGCTAAAAAGAGCCCTGTGTTCTTAGGTTCCTCATTTGCATTTATCGGTTCCATGAGTACGGCATTTGCAGGTGCGGTTTCCGTACAGGTTGGTTATGCCGGACTGATTATCGGTGCTGTCTGTGCCGGTCTTGTATATGTGATAATCGCTGCTGTTGTAAAAGTAGTAGGCGTAAAGTGGATTAACAAGCTGATGCCCGCTGTTGTAATCGGTCCCACTGTAGCTATTATCGGACTTTCCCTGGCAGGCAACGCAGTAGGGGATTTAACCTCCGGCGGTGTCAAGGTGGACGGAGTTTCCGTAGCTTACCCCATACTTGCCCTGTTAGGCGGTCTGGTAACCCTTGCCGTTACCATGCTTTGCTCTACTTTTGGCAGGAAAACCGCAAGACTGATTCCCTTTATTTTCGGTATTTTAGCCGGATATGCATTCTGCCTGGTATTTACCCTTATCGGTATGGCAACCGGCAACAACGGCTTAAAGCTTCTTAACTTTGCATACTTTACCGACCTGGTAGCGGACGGTGTGACCCTTAAGACCTTCTTAAGCATCCCCGACTTTACTTTCTTAACCGCAGCAAAGGGACTTGACGGTGTGAACGCTTCTTATGTGCTGACAGTTGCCGTAGCTTATGTTCCGGTAGCATTCGTAGTATTTGCAGAGCATATCGCTGACCACAAGAACATTTCCTCCATTATTGAAAGAGATTTGCTTGAAAATCCCGGTCTTCACAGAACCTTACTCGGAGACGGTGTCGGTTCCATGGTAGGCGCATTCTTCGGCGGATGTCCCAACACTACCTATGGTGAGTCCGTAGCCTGTGTAGCCATTACCAAGAATGCTTCCGTAGCAACCATTATGGCAGCGGCAATCGGAGCTATTCTGATTTCCTTTATCTCTCCGTTTATTGCGTTTGTAAATTCCATTCCTTCCTGCGTTATGGGCGGTGTCTGCATGGCACTGTACGGATTTATCGCAGTATCCGGCTTAAAGATGATTCAGAATGTGGATTTGAATAAGAACAAGAACCTGTTCGTAGTATCCGTTATTCTGATTGCCGGTATCGGCGGTCTGACCCTTACCTTCGGTGCGGTTACCATTACTTCCGTAGCATGCGCCCTGATTTTAGGTATTCTGGCAAACCTGCTGTTAAAGAATGCACCGGAAGAAGAGTAGTGACTGTTTTTTACAAAAAGGAGATTGTATGAAAATTGAGCTGACAGAAGAAAATGTTCTTCTTGCAGGCCGTACATACAAAGAAGAAGATACCCTGTGGCTGGCACTGTCCGGCACAGGGACTTCTTTTATCTATACCGGAAAAAAGCTTTCCCTTACGGCCGTGGGAAGCCCGGTAATCAACCATGAAGATGCGGAAGGCAACTACGCCCGCATTGCCGTTTATGTAAACGGAGAACGGAAAGTGGACGACAGGGTTACGCAGGCAGAGCAGACCTATACCGTATGGGAAAGTGATGCGGCGGAAACAGTAGAAGTGCAGATTATAAAGCTTTCCGAAAGCGCCATGTCCGTTGTGGGCATAAAGGATTTGGAAATTGCAGAGGGAGAGAGCGTTGTTCCGGCTGCCCCAAAAGAACATCTGATAGAATTTATCGGGGACTCCATTACCTGTGGTTACGGTGTGGATGATGAAGACCCGCTGCATTCTTTCTCCACGGCAACCGAAGATGTGACGAGAGCATACGCCTATCTTACGGCACAGCTTCTTTCCTGTGACTGCCGCATGTTTTCGGCAAGCGGCTACGGCATTATTTCCGGCTATACCGCAGACCCGGAGGTAAAAAGCGCCGAGCAGCTGATTCCCAGGTTTTACGGCTCCTACGGTTTCAGCTACGATACCTATCCGGGCGGCATAAAGCCCATGGATATGCCATGGGACTTTACGCAAAAGCAGCCGGATATTATCGTTATCAACTTAGGAACCAACGATGACAGCTACTGTCAGGATACAGGATGGAAACAGGAAGAATACCGGGACAAATATGTGGAGTTTCTTTCCGATGTCAGGGCAAAAAATCCCGGGGCAGAAATTTTCTGCGTACTGGGACTTATGGGCGCAGGGCTTTATCCCCGCGTCTGCGAGGCATGCCGCATCTACCGGGAAAAAAACGGGGACGAAAAGATTTATACCGTGGAGCTGCCGGAACAGGACGGTGAAAAGGGCTATGTAGCCGATTATCACCCCCTGCACAGCGCCCATAAGCTGGCGGCGGAAAAACTGGCTGCCGAAATAAAATCTGTTTTAAAACTGTAATTCTAAAATTCTAAAATATTTATAAAATAATTATAACGTTTTTGGGATAATTACATTGCGTTTCTTAGTGACTTGTGATATAGTTATACCGTTGTTTTTAATTTAGTGCGCTGCATAAGCAGAGCACTAATTAATTGAAAACGCACTCTGGAGAGTCTCCGTATAACGGAGCGCCGAAGGTGTACAGCAGGCAACTGCCAATCTCTCAGGCAAAAGGACAGAGCATCACAAGTGCATGTTCTACTCTTTAGGGAATAAAAAATATTTTATTCTAAGGAGAAAGACAATGGAAATTCTTGACAACATCACAAACGTTCTCGGCACGATAAGCGACTTTGTATGGGGTATTCCCCTGATTGTCCTTATTCTTGCAACAGGCCTTTTATTAACCATCCGGTTAAAGGGCATTCAGATTACCAAACTCCCACTTGCAATTAAAAACCTGGTTCGTAACGAAAGAAGCGGTGATACCGGTGAAGTATCCAGTTTCGGAGCTCTTTGTACGGCGCTTTCCGCAACCATCGGTACCGGAAACATCGTAGGTGTGGCGACTGCTATTGCGGCAGGCGGCCCCGGTGCACTGTTCTGGATGTGGATGGCAGCTTTAGTCGGTACGGCAACCAAGTATTCCGAATGTCTTCTGGCAGTAAAGTACCGCCAGGTAGCGGACGACGGACATATCGTAGGCGGACCTTTTTACTATATTGAAAAAGGCATGGGTGAAAAATGGAAATGGCTGGCAAAGCTTTTTGCTATTTTTGGCGTTATGGTTGGTCTGTTCGGTATCGGTACCTTTACCCAGATTAACGGTATTACCAGTGCAGCAAAGAACTTCTTTGACCCGAACAACCAGCATATGGTAACCATCTTCGGTATGGAGTATTCCTGGGCGGTTGTTATTACCGGTATTATTTTAACCATTGCGGTTGCAATGGTATTAATCGGCGGCCTGCAGCGTATTTCCAAAGTAGCGGAAGTAATTGTTCCGTTCATGGCTATTCTTTATGTGGTAACCGCACTGATTATTTTAATCTGTAACATCACAAAAATTCCCGCAGCAATCGTGACCATTGTACAGAGTGCATTCGGCGCGAGACAGATTGCCGGGGGCTTAGCGGGTTTTGCGGTTGTAAAGCTTTCCATGAGAAACGGTATTGCAAGAGGTATCTTTTCCAACGAATCCGGTATCGGCAGCGCACCCATTGCGGCAGCAGCGGCGCATACCGATTCTCCCGCACATCAGGGTCTGATTTCCATGCTGGGTACGGTTATCGATACCCTGATTATCTGTACCATGACAGGTCTGGTTATCGTAATTACCGGTGCAAACAACATTGAAGGTCTGGAAGGAGTGGCTATCACCACAAAGGCGTTCCAGTTAGGTCTTCCTTTCCCCGACCAGGTAGCTTCCTTCGTCCTGATGGTATGCTTAATCTTCTTTGCATTTACCACCATTTTAGGATGGGATTACTACAGTGAAAGATGTCTGGATTATTTAACCAAACACAACAAGAAAAAGGTTCTTATCTATCGTTGGATTTACATTCTTTGTGTATTTATCGGACCTTACATGACGGTTAAGGCAGTATGGACTATCGCGGATATTGTAAACGGTCTTATGGCATTCCCGAATCTGATTGCCCTGCTTGCCTTAAACGGTGTGGTAGTGGCAGAAACGAAGTTATACTTCGACAGTCTGGATAAGAAGCCCAAGGCTAAAAAATAATACGAATACATAAAAAATTCTGTCGAAAGCAGACAGCGAGAAAAGGACCGGTTGCAGTGCAGCCGGTCTTTTTTGCTGCAAAAGAGGTAAATTATGTAAAATTTTTTTTTTGACTTTTTAACATATTGACCTCGACAAAGCTTTTGGTATAATGATGACAAGTATAAATTTCTTTATGTAAAAAAGGGATAAAGAGAGGGAGAAACGTTATGAAACTTCTGAATGGTAAGTACAAAATCCGGAACCGTATTATGGCTGCATTTCTGGCAGTAACAATGCTTCTGACACTTGTACCGACAGGACAGATGCAGGTTTATGCGGCGGGAGAGGGAAAAGTAAATGTAGACTCGTTTACGGTGAAAGTAAACGTAAACGGCGAGCCGCTGGAAAATGTAACGGAAATCAAGGAAGGCGACCAGGTTTCGATTTTGTGTAACTGGTCCCTGGATGACAGTGATAAAACAGTGGATACTTATAAGGTGGATTTGTCCTCTATGCTTTCCAATCTGAAACTGGTAGCCGGAATGCCCGCTACCGTATACGATTCGGAGTTAGGAGCGGTAGGTACGGTCACCATTGATGAAAACGATGTGGCAACGTATGTTTTTACCAATGAAGAATTCCTGGGAAGAACGAACCGGACCGGCAGCTCCACTTATGACGGTGTGGTAACCGCAACAAGCAAGAAGGACAGTAATGGCAAGGATATTCCTTTCGGTATCGGAACCGCCAAGAAGGATGTAAAATATTATGCGGATGCCGATGTCAGTGAACTGAATGTCTATAAAAGCAGACCGTCCGGTGCCGTACTGGAGAACGGAAAGCTGTACCAGACCTTCGAGGTCAATCTGTATGCCGATAAAGGTATTGTTTCGGGAATTACACTGGAGGATATTGCGGGCTCCGGACTTACCAGTCTTTCCGAACTGAAAATCAAAACCGTAAACGGCAGCGATGTGGGCGTGACGGAAGGAATTACTTACAGCAATATGGCGGATTTAAATGCCGCCCTGCAGGGAGCAGTGCTGGCAGCCGGTGAAAGCATTACCATTTCCTATAAAATGGAAGTAGATGATTCCATCTATACGGAGACTTCCAATATGGGAAAATTCGGCAACATCATAAAAGCAGACTATAAGGACAACCGGGACAACGATAAGGAAAAAGAGAGCAATCTGGTTTATGCCGATGCAAAGGGTCCTGAAATGAGCAAAACCGCAACCGCTTATGATGAAACCACCGGTGTGATTACCTGGAAGATAACTATTAAGCTGAACGATTATCTGGAAGATTTTAAGAATTCCGGAAAATCGATTGAAGACTATATTACCGGTATCGTGGAAACACCGGGTACCGGATTAAATGCGGCTGTTCAGGTGGGCGGCATTACGGAAGAAGCGGAAGGAATTTACAGCATTGTATACACGACCTCTGTTACGGACGATTACAAACGGCGCCTGGAAAATGGCAGTTATACTTTCAGCAATACCGTTTCTGCCAAGGTGGGAAACAAGGATGTCAGCGCATCCGCTACCAAGACGGCAGGCGCTGACAACTGGATAAGCAAATCCTTTCTTTCTTTTGACAGAACCACGAGAACTCTGACATGGGATGTTACACTGAATATTCCGAACGGGGTATCCAATGTGGAGCTTACGGATTTTGTGCAGGAAACGACCAAGCATGTGGTGCAGCCTTCTGTAAGCTATAACGGAGCCGTTATTGCGAAAGCACAGGATGATAACGGCAGTCTGGTGATTGTGGACAGCAGTATTGTAAAAACATGGGAAAGCTCCTGGCAGGGTTATAAACTGGGACTGACCGATGATTTTGTGCAGAGAAATGAGGGACAACTGGTTACGTTTACCTTTACCACGAAAATCCCGGATGATTTTGATTGGACAAAGCAGACAGAATTTACCAATAAAGTACATCTTACTTATACAGATGCCGTTTTAGGCAACCAGAACCAGGATGCGGAAGCTACCTGGAAGGATGAGAACAAGCAGGGCGTTGTGATAACGAAGAAGGCAACTCCGGACGGAACAAAGGACAGCATTGCCTATGAAGTCAGAGTGGATCTTTCCGAAATTGCAAATCTTACAACGGGGGAGACCATTACCCTTACGGATACCCTGCCGGATTTGATGAAGTTCAATGACGATGCAACCGCAAAATTAGTATATGTATACCAGTATTATGAGGACACCAATCAGGGAGACGTATCCATAACTGCATCGGATGTGGCAGATGCCAATGCAAGGAATTTCAGCTTTACCGTAACGGACAAGATGGTAGCGGCTGTGGCAGCCGGTTCGGCAGCTTCCAGCTGGTACAAGCCTACGGTGGTTATTTCCTATACGGCATCCATTGCGGATGAAAAGAGCTTTATTATGGCGGGCAATACTGAAAACATCACCAACAGTGTAACCGGTAAAAAGGGAGAAACTTCCCTGGGAACGGCAACCGCTACGGCAGCCCTGACACCGAAGGATGTAGTAAGCAAAGAGTCCCTTTATACGGCGGATACGGCACCGGATATCCAGTATACCATAGACATTAACCCCAATGCGCTGACATTGTCTTCTACCGGCAAACTACTGACGGCACAGGATGCACTGGGTACAGCGCTTACCTACAATGAGGATACCATTGTATTAAAGGAAATTGACGGCAGCAATGAGGTGACGCTGACGAAGGGAACGGATTACACGGTACTCTTTACTTCCGATAAGAAGGGCATGACTCTGGTAGTTCCCGACGGCAAGCATCTGAAGCTTACCTATTCTGCCAAGTTAAATCTGAAGACCTATACGGACAGCAGCAAAAATGAGAGCCTGACCGAAGAAAACTCCAAGAATACCTTTTCGTTATTCAGATTTTCTTCCAAGCAGACCAAGGGTGAAACCAGCTATAATCAGGTAGCCTATACACCGAAGCACCAGACGGTTTCCGAGACCGGTTCCGTTACCATTAAGAAATTCTGGACGGACAACGGCACCTATACGGCACTGGCGGGTTCTGTATTTAAGATTGTAAGGGCAACTTATGACGCGGATACCGGCAAAATGGTGGACGGAGCTTTGATAAAAGACAATATTGAAGTCGGTGTCGACGGTACCATTACCGTGGAAAATTTAAGAAAAGACTGGATTTATGCCCTGTATGAAACCAAGGCGAAGGATGGTTATGCCAGAAGAACCGACCCGTATTATTTCATTATTGATGATGACGATTCCGTGACTCTGCCTTCCGGCATTACCATTGAAAAGTTCGTGAATGACGAGAATGTACTGGAGTATGAAAACCAGTTGGAAGCAGTGTTATACATTACCAAGACCGTGGAAAACGAGGATTGGGATAACGTCAAAAATGATATTACCTTTACTGTGAAAAAAGGCGATTTGGTGATTGCTACCGTAAACGGCGCCGATATGACGGAAAACGGCGGTGTTTATGTGGCAACTATCAACCAGCTGGAAGCAGGAGAATACACGGTAACGGAAACCATTGCGGCAGGAGGAAAGACCCCGAAAACCGTAACCTATAAGGTGGGTGTAAAGGCAGCCCAAACGGGACAGGAAGCAACCGGTATTATCCTGCTGACAGACAGCTACAATACGGTGGCATTTACCAATACCTATGAAGAAAAGACCGGCGGTCTGGAAATCACCAAAACAGTTACCGGCGATTTGAACTGGGAACAGGTAAAGAACACGATTTCTTTTAAGATAACGGATGAAGACGGTACAGAGATTACTGGTTCACCAGTAGCAGGAGCAGACTTTACGGAAACCGCACCGGGCTCCGGTATTTACCATTATGTAGTAAGCGGTCTTACCGTAGGAAAGACCTACACGGTAACGGAAGTGCTGACCGGAGAGGATGCCGCATATACCCGCACTACTACTTATACAGCCCAGACCAACGGAACCGGTGAGACAGCAGTAAGCGCTCCCATCAGTGACACAGCAAACAGCGTGGTTGCCTTTACCAATACGTATACGGCAAAGACCGGCGAAATAGAAGTAACCAAGAAGTTCGGAGGAACCGAGCTTCCCACCGACTTTGAAAGCGTAACACTGACCGTGGAAAACGAAGCGGGAACCGTAGTGGGAACGAAGACCCTTGCGGAAATCCGAAGCGCAGCAGAAGCCGGCACGGAAGGATATTCCGTAACGGGAAGCGGCACGGGCGCCGTTTATACCTGGACACTGAAGGATTT
>ERZ808242.398-NODE-398-length-32227-cov-4.625668_pt1 | contig 32227 bp, 25 predicted proteins | sample MGYA00521244_ERZ808242 | MGnify/ENA primary metagenome ERZ808242 (study PRJEB31516, sample SAMN03275573) | gut metagenome | biome: mammalia-associated habitat; material: feces | host: Papio cynocephalus | place: Kenya | collected 2012-07-27 ... | reverse complement strand
CAGCAGCAAACTTTGAGTCGGCAATGTCACAGGTGCAGGCGACAATGGGAATTACAAAAGATTCCATGTCTACAGTTGATGGACAGTCAGTAAATACAATGGATACACTGAATGAGCTGGCAAAGCAGATGGGATCTGAGACCGCTTTTTCTGCTAAGGAATGTGCAGAAGCTCTTAATTACCTGGCACTTGCCGGATATGATACACAGCAGATGTGCGATACATTACCAACCGTACTTAACCTGGCTGCGGCAGGTGATATTGATTTGGCCTCTGCTTCTGATATGGTAACCGATGCAATGTCAGCACTTGGTATGGGTGTTGATGAAGCAGGAACAATGGTAGATCAGATGGCCAAGACAGCATCTACAACCAACACATCAGTAGCTCAGCTTGGTGAAGGAATTCTTACGATTGGTGCAACAGCAAAATCTGTAAAGGGCGGAACTGCGGAATTAAATACAGCACTTGGTATTTTGGCAAACAATGGTATTAAGGGAGCTGAAGGTGGTACACACCTTCGAAATATTATTCTTTCATTGCAGAATCCGACAGATAAAGCTGCAGCAGCAATGGAGTCCTTGGGAATTCAGGTGTATGACTCTCAGGGAAACATGAGATCTTTGAATGATATTTTGGGTGATCTTAATACTTCAATGGATGGAATGACATCTGCTGAAAAGTCAAATATCATTGGAACCATATTTAATAAAACGGATTTGTCTTCTGTAAATGCATTGCTTGCCAATACGGGAAGTACCTGGGATGATTTACAGCGGAAGATTACGGATAGTGGTGGTGCTGCTCAACAGATGGCAGATACTCAGCTTGATAACTTACAAGGACAGATCACTATTTTAAAGTCAGCCTTAGAAGGGCTGGCTATTTCTTTTGGTGAGCTTTTGATGCCAGCAATTAAGAGTATTGTAGGTGTAATTCAAAAAGCAGTGGATTGGCTTAATTCTTTAGATGATGGAACAAAGAAAGTAATTGTCACAGTGGCTCTGGTTGCGGCGGCGCTTGGACCTGTGCTGATTGTCATTGGAAAAGTGATATCCGCAGTAGGAACGATTATGACGGTTGTTCCGAAAATTGCAGGAGTTATCAATACTGTGAAAGGTGCATTTGCTGCCCTTAACACGACCATGCTGGCAAATCCGATTGTTCTGATTATTGCAGCAATCGCTGCTTTAGTAGCCGCGTTTATTTATTTGTGGAATAACTGTGATGGATTTAGACAATTTTGGATTGATCTTTGGGAGAATGTAAAGCAGGTAGCGATTACCGTATGGAATGCAATCAAGGAGTTCTTTTCGCAGGTATGGGAGGCAATCAAGACGATTTTCTCCACAGTGTTTGAAGTGATTAAGACATTGGTGACCACATATTTCAATTTGTATAAAACCATCATTGAAACCGTCATAAATGTTATCAAGACTGTAATTACTACAGTTTGGGAGGCGATCAAAGGTGTATTTACCACAGTATTCAATGTGATAAAAACGCTGGTGACAACGTATTTCAATATTTATAAGACGATTATCCAGACGGTACTTACTGTCATTCAGACAGTGATTACTACGGTATGGAATACGATAAAAACAGTGATTACCACTGTGTTAAATGCGATAAAAACCATTTTTACCACAGTGTGGAATGCCATCAAGACGATTGTTCAGGCGGTGGTCAGCGGTATTAAGGGATTGATTACCGGGGATTTCACAGCAGTGAAGAATTCGATTACTACAATCATGAACACGATTAAGAGTACGATTTCAACCATCTGGAATACCATCAAATCGACAGTATCAACGGTCCTTGGAGCAATTAAGAGCGCTGTCACATCTGTGTTTACTGGCATCGTGAATGCTGTGAAAGGAGCAATGGGAAATGTGCTGAATGCAGTAAAGACAGGATTTTCCAATGTGAAGAGTCATATTACTGGGCTTGCTTCTCAGGCGTTTACCTGGGGCAAAGATCTGGTTATGGGTATCGTAAATGGTATTAAGAGCTGCATTGGAGCAGTTGGTGATGCTGTAAAAGGTGTTGCTGATAAAATCAAGTCATTCCTTCATTTCTCAGTCCCGGATGAAGGACCACTGACGGATTACGAATCTTGGATGCCTGACTTCATGGGAGGCCTGGCAAAGGGAATCGAAAAGAGTCGTGGAATGATTCAAAAGGCTGTCAGCGGGGTTTCTTCTGATATGGTGATTAATCCAAAGATAGGAGATACCGAGAATCATTCTCTTACTCAGGGAACTGCACAAACAGAGAGCATATCCGGGATAGCATCAGCAATAAAAGATGCTATAGAAAATGTAGGAGGGCCAAATGGTGACATTGTAATTCCGGTATATCTTGGCGGAACCATGTTAGATGAAGTAATAGTGTCAGCACAGCAGCGAGCAAATCTTAGAAGTGGAGGTAGGTAGAATGGCATATTTGCAATATTTGGTATTCAATCAGAAAAATCTGCCATTGCCGGATTCTTATGATTTGGATTTATCTGATGTAGAAGCTGACTCAGGAGGAGAGACAGAGGCAGGAACAACACAAAGAGATGTAGTGAGGACGGGAGTGGTTACCATTTCCGTCTCTTTTTCTGTCTCAAAAATATGGCTCAGGCTGCTTACAAAATATTCGAAAATGCCAAAGATTACGGTTCAGTACTTTGACACAGAAGATTTGGAGTTGAAAGAAACAGAGATGTATATATCTGGATTTAAGGCAAAGCTGAAAAAGGATACATCATATAAAGGGTTGTGGACAGTGTCATTTACACTGAATGAAATGTAGGAGGTGACGTTGGTGTTTGAAGTATCAGAAAAGTTTAAGAATGCAGTAAGGCAGAATACAAGAAAATATGAGTGGTCTGGTTCAATCACCACGAAAGCCGGAAAAATATATACGTTTGGTGCAAAAGATATCGTAAAAGGCTCTGGATACATTAAGTGGCAGTGCTGCAGCAACACAGAAATAGAGCTGGGGACGGTTTATGCAGCAGAGTTAGGAATAAGCCTCTTTTCTGAAATTGATAGATATACATTGGAAGATGCAGTGATACGGATGTATTATTCACTGACTTTATTAGATGGGACAGTAGAAATCATACCGATGGGAGTATTTGAGATTACAGAGGCCAATCGTAAGGTGCGAACTTTGGAAATAAAAGCCTACGATTATATGTTACGTTTTGAAAAATCATTGAAGTTGGATTCTTCCAGTGGTACGCCATATCAGTTTTTGAAGGTTGCATGTGAAGCATGCAAGGTGGAAATGGCACAAACCGTAGCCGAAATCAATGCACTGCCAAATGGGAAGACAACACTTGGTGTATATGCAGATAACGATATGGAGACTTTTCGTGATCTGATTTTTTATGTAGCACAGGTACTGGGGTGCTTTTGTCAGATCGACCGTTATGGAAAACTGGTGCTTAAGCAGTATGGAAATACGTCTGTGTGGAATGTTCCTCAGACAGAACGGTTCGATAGCAGCTATTCTGATTTCGTTACACGTTATACAGCAGTCTCTTCAACAAATCAGATCAGCCAGATAGCAGAATACATCGCAATGGAAAAGGATGATGGACTTACAATGAATCTTGGCGTGAATCCTTTGATGCAGTTTGGATTGATGTCAGTGCGTGAGAAAATGTTAAGAGAAATCCTGACAGCGCTCCAGAAAGTAAATTATGTACCATTCGACAGTTCCACCATAGGAAATCCGGCACTTGAGGTTGGTGATGTTTTGAAATTCTCCGGCGGTCATGCGGATGAAACAAAGATAAGTTGCATCACCAGCATTGAATGCAAGATCAATGGAAAGATGGCATTGAAATGCGTAGGTAAGAATCCAAGACTTGCATCTGCCAAAAGCAAGAATGATAAGAATATTACAGGACTTATTAATTCTGTGGAGAGTGGAAAAACCATTATTTATAATTTCGTAAATGTAAGTCCGTTTGTGATAGGACAGTCGCTTACCAATGTAATGGATATTGATTTTACTGCTACAGAAGAAACGACAGCGGCCTTTCAATGTGAAATGCTGTTAGAGGTTGTAAAACCGGAAGTGACAAAGAATACAGATGAAGAAGATGAGAGCTCGGAGAGTGCAGAATTCCCGGAGCTATTCATTATATACAAGATAAATAATGAAACGATTGATACTTTCATGCCAACCAAGACGTGCTTGTATGGGAAGCACATTGTTACCTTGTTTTTCCCGATTTCAAAAGTAATAGAAAATAGTTCCAATACGTTTTCTATGTGCCTTAAGATATCAACGGGTACTGTAAAAATTGGAGAGGCGCAGATCAGAGCAACCATTAGTGGACAGGGACTTGCGGCAGGATTGGGAGACTGGAATGGCCGCATCAATATCAATGAGAATATTGGATTTATCAATATTAGTGATATTCCGTTTGTGGCAGATGGTTTTAAAGATAGAGTAAACGTATCATTTCCAACGTCCAGGAGGCCTGGTATTATGCAGACAATTGGAAATATTACGATTGTTGACCAGAATTTTGTGGCCGATAGATTTACAGATCGTGCTTGGATCACAGAAATCCTCCGCACGTTTGTACTTACCAGTGTGCGTGGAAATCCAAAATATAATGGATATATCACAGTTAATAATGAGGAACGGTTCACTTTGAGAAAAAGGTATGTGCAGCAGTCGGAGCCGATATCATTGGATCATGGATATGTAGAAGATATGCGTGTGGATATTGCATACTTTGAACAGGTAAATGGCGTTGAAATCAATGGTTATACCGTTGGATTTAGAGCACAGCTTGTAATCACTGTTACGAATACATCTGTCAAAGTGCCAGATACGATAGATGTTGTGAATGGATTCTTTGAATTGAAGGCTACTACACAAGAAACTCAAAAAGCTGTAACAGGCGAAATTGATGAAGGTTTCTTAGAATACACCGAAATCGATATAGCAGGTTTTGATGGCGTGAAGGGAGTGGAATTTACACTATGAATTACGACAATATAAATGATATTTTTGCGGCTGGGATTACCAATATGACCTGTTTGCTGCAGGATAGCAATAATTATGATGGCGGAACACTTGCTGTCAGCGGGGCAGACTTCTTTACATTTCTAGGGAAGGCTGCTTCTTCTATTTATGCGCATGGAGATTCCTATTGGGGAATTGGAAGCGATACAACGCATCTGAAAATTGATAATCGAGATACAAGAATGAGATCTTTATACAGAGAAGAAGGAACTTTATACAGCTATTATAGATTTTTGAAAATACGCTGGGAGGGCTGGTCTCATTATAATGCTTCCGGTGCTGATTATCAGCTTAAGTATGATCTTGTGTTTTGGGATACAGGTGATATTTCACTTCATATGATTTCGGTACCTATACAATGTTATGATGGTGCGTTTGGCTTTACTGCAGATAAGAATTATACCTTTACAAAGCCAGATGCAGATTCTCCGGATATTACTTTTCAGTATTATGCGGAGAGTAAGACGTTTGAAATCAAATATACGCTGCTAGATTTATTGGTCCCATTTAAACTCCTGGTAAGAGATGGTACCGGAAAACTCTATACCGTAGAAACACAAATTATGAATGAAGAAACGGATGAGAAGGAAGATGTACTGGTAGAACTGGAAGGGACCGATTTATCAGCGTTGCTTTTTAAGAAAAAGGGATTTGCCAAAATGCCGGAATGGGATTTGATAAAACATTTAGAAGGTCCAGCAGTACTTAGCTGGAGTGATAGCAGAGCGTTTCCATTAAATGCGATCATAACTGGTACACCACCAAAGCAATATATTGAATGCATGGCGGATTTATCAGATGGAACAGTACTCGGTATTAAGGCATTAAATGCAGAATATACCGGAACCGTTACGGTGCAATATAGCTATGATGGCGAGAACTTTACAGAAGAACTTGCTATGGAAGAATTTTTACTCATGGATTTGGATGCACTATATGCAGGTCTATTAGATGCAAAAACGATAACTTTTCGATTTTGGCTTGCCGGTGATGCAACACTTACTTCTTTTGTTATGAATTATAGAAATGGAGATGATGACAATGCTTAAGGGAACAACAAGAATTGAACTTACGGATGTAAATACGGGAGAGGTTGAGACCTATGAAAATCATAATATGGTAACCAATGCGCTACGCGATGTGCTTAAGCCGTTAGGACTTTGCAAGCGTCCGAGTAGATTCCTAAGTGAATTTACGCCTTATTGTGAAAAACTTCTGGGTGGAATTCTTTGCTTTGATACAGAAATACCGGAGAATGCTGATAATTATTACCCACCGGCAAATGCAACCTTAATTGGATGTGCTGCCTATGGTGTGCAGAATAATACAAAGAATACATTTCGTGGTGGTTTTAATCAAACAGAATCCGAGATTAATTTGAAGGATCGATATGTGAAATATGTATACGATTTTGCAACCAGTCAGGCAAACGGAACGATTGCAAGTGTATGTTTAACACATAAGAATGGCGGCTTTACATCATATGGAAGTAAGAATATAAGCTATAACAGGGATTATCCTCTTATGCAATCTATAGCGGAAGATAGCCTGCAGTATGTTTATCCGGATAGGACCGGAGCCAGCACAAGTAGCAAGTATTCTGGAATGACAATGGGAAAGACAGAGCTTATATTTGTGATAGACCGGGAGAAGGATTGTGCATATTACTTTAAGTTTATGGATAATAAGCATATTCATATCACAAAAAGAAGAACCTTTCTTAAGACGGTTTCTATCCTGGATAATGTGTACAATTCAAAACCCTTGATAGAGGAAATCGAAGTTCCAGAACTTAGCACAGAGTTACGAATTGGATATTGGGGCTATAATTATGATCCAGTTACAGATTGTTTGTATATCTGTACTCACAAAGATTATCGAGTGGATCCCAATACATCATATTTGGTAACAGAAATCAAGATGGATACTTGGAAGGTGAAGCAATATGAGGTTACAAATACCACAGATAAATATCTCAGATCAGATAGCAATTGGCAGATGTTTGTAACAGATGGATATTTATATGTAAAGGGATATGATTCTCCGTATGAGCTTTATAAAATACAGATAACAAATCCGGCCAATGTCGTGAAATTTAAAAGAACAAATGCTTCAAGTGTAAATGGCTTACCGAAGTTTGTAATAAATGGACGAATATATTATGAAAATGCGAATGATCAACTTTTGATAGCGAATACGGCAACAAATGAGATTATGCCTCCAGAGGCACAGTCACTGTTTAATAGTAGTTACAACGTAAATGTAACACCGGTTCGTAATGAACCACTTATTTATTTTGCAGATTATGGAACCTGGTCAACATCTGGCTGGCATATGATGTGTAATTATCTTGCAACCATCAATAATCTGGATGCGCCGGTTACAAAGACCGCAGATAAGACCATGAAGATCACATATATCTTACAGGAACAATAGAATAATTTTCGGAATTAGGCAGTTATCCATTGCGGGTAGCTGCTTTTTTCATACAAAAAATTCAAAGGAGGATAAGACGATGAAGGAATTCTGGAATGCAATTCAGTTTGTATTTACAGCAGTTGGAGGTTGGCTTGGGTACTTTTTAGGAGGATGCGACGGTTTGTTATATGCATTGCTTGCTTTTGTGGTGATCGACTACATAACCGGTGTTATGTGCGCGATAAACGACAAAGCGCTATCAAGTGAAGTGGGCTTTCGTGGGATTTGCCGGAAGGTACTGATCTTCTTATTGGTAGGGATTGCAAACATCCTGGATGTCCATGTGATTGGTACCGGAAGTGTTCTAAGAACAGCAGTTATTTTCTTTTATATTTCCAATGAAGGCGTGAGTCTTTTAGAAAATGCTGCCCATTTAGGATTGCCAGTTCCACAGAAAATCAAAGCAGTATTAGAGCAGTTGCACGAGCGTGCAGAAGATGATAACAAGGAGGAATGATTTATGAGTCAGAAATTTGGGATTGATGTAAGCCACTGGCAGGGAGATTTCAATTTTGCCAGGGCAAAGAGTAACGAAGGTGTAGAGTTTGCAATAATTAAAGCTGGTGGCGGTGACGCAGGGCTTTATAAGGATAGCAAGTTTGAATCCAACTATAAAAGATGTGAAGAGTGTGGCCTTCCAAAGGGAGCGTACTTCTATGGTAATGCAAAGAGTGTAGCAGAAGCAAAGAAAGAGGCAGAGTATTTTATTTCAATCCTTAGTGGAAAGAAATATGAATACCCTGTCTTTTATGATGTTGAGGGTAGAATGATCACAGATAATGACAGATCAACTCTTACAGAGATTGTGAAGGCATTTTGTTCTACTATGGAAGCCGCAGGTTATTGGGTAGGCATTTATTCATCGGAATCATTTTTTAATAGTGAAATGAATGACGGTGAGCTTACCAGATATAGCCATTGGGTTGCACGATGGGGAAAGAGTAAGCCAGCTCCTTCCAGTGGCGCAGAAACACAGATGTGGCAGTTTGGTGGAGAGACAAATCTTATCCGTAGCAATAAGATCAATGGTCAGACTTGTGATCAGGATTACTGTTACGTGGATTATCCTGCAAAAATTAAGGCAGCAGGTCTTAATGGATATGGAAAGGACCAAGATGAGCCGGTGCCAGCAAAGAAAACAAATGCTGAAATTGCAGATGAGGTAATTGCTGGAAGATGGGGTAATGGAGCTGAACGTAAGGAAAGACTTACTAACGCTGGATATTCATATTCTGAAATTCAGAGTATTGTTAATGAAAAGTGCGGTGTTAAGTCTAAGAAGTCTGTTGATAAAGTTGCCAGAGAGGTAATTCGTGGTGACTGGGGAAATGGAGAGGAAAGAAAACAGCGACTTACAGCAGAAGGATATAATTATTCGACAATACAGCATAGAGTAAATGAACTCCTCTCATAGGAAATATTGCTTTATTGCCATTGCCGAAGTAGTATCTGTTTTGTTGGCTTCTTAAAAAGAGGTAATGTTTTTCAAATTTCGGTATGGTATTATTAAAATGCAAATAGTGAAATAAGTGATAAGGCCTTGGTATGAGCTGCCAAGGCCTTATTATTTTTCGCTTTTTTGTGTTTGCGCAGACAAAAATAAATGGCCTTGAAACTGCTAATTTACTTGCTATTTAGCGGTTCCAGAGTGATATATAGACTACCGAAATTTGAAAGGAGTGAGCTTTTATGCGACTTAGAAAGATTGAGCCGATTGGAGCAAAAGTTAAGAAGCAAAGAGTATGTGCTTACGCTAGAGTTTCAACTGATAGCATTGAGCAAGGCGAGTCATTCGAGAATCAGGTTATCACCTACGAGAAGCTGATAAAATCAAATCCGGAATATGAATTTATTGGAGAGTATGCTGATCAGGGTATCAGCGGAACCAGTGAGAATAGACCGGAATTTCAACGAATGATGGAGGATTGCAGGGTTGGGAAGATAGACCTTATCATTACAAAATCTATTTCCCGATTTGCAAGAAACACAACGATAGTGCTTAACTATACCAGAGAGCTTAAGCAGCTTGGCATTGGAGTTTATTTCGAAGAAAATAACATCAATACCTTATCTGCAGAAGGAGAGCTTATGATGACGGTGTTAGCTTCCTTTGCACAGGAGGAAAGCCGGAGCATTTCAGAAAACAACAAATGGTCCATAGGGAAGCGCTTTGAAAGAGGCGAGGGTATGATAAATACCACAAGATTTATGGGATATGATAAGGATGAGACTGGAGACCTGGTTATTAATAAAGCAGAAGCCAAGATTGTTAGAAGAATATTTGAGATGTATCTTTCGGGCGAAGGATGTCATAGAATTGCAAAGATTCTGAATGATGAAGGGATAAAGACCATAACCGGTAGCAAGTGGCATCCAAGCACCATTAAGGGTATGCTTGTAAATGAGAAGTACAAAGGTGATTTCCATATTCAAAAGTATTACACGCCAGAGGGAAGGCGAAACCATACGGTTAAGAATAATGGAGAAGTAAAGAGCTTTTATGTGTCGGAAAATCATCCGGCCATTGTTAGTGAAGAAGAATGGCAGCAGGTACAAGAACTCATGCAATATCACAAGGAGCAGAGGAATATTCAAAGCGGTGATAAGTACCAGAACAGATATCCAATGAGTGGGATGCTTATCTGCCCACGCTGTGGTAAGAGTTTACGCCGCCGATATGTTTACAATAGAAAAGTAGAATGGATATGTTCAACATATATCCAAGAAGGAAAAGAGGCCTGTAAGGGAATTCGTGTTAGAGACGAGTTGCTTACGGGCCTTTCTTTTACAGAGCCAATGGTAGTTGAGGAGGTGATTGAAAATGGCGAGAAGCATTACGATTATACCAGCAAAAGAGCCTACGATAATGGTGAACGGGCGTCAGATAGAAATAAAGAAAAAGGTCGCAGCGTATTGCCGCGTGTCAACCGATCAAGAAGAACAGTTATCAAGTTATGAAAATCAGATGCGGTATTACACTGAGCTGATAACCAGAAATCCTGATTATGAAATGGTTGATATTTATGCTGATGAGGGTATTTCAGGAACCAACACCAAGAAGCGTGATGACTTCAATAGAATGATTACAGATTGCAGAGCCGGGAAAATAGACCTTATTATTACAAAGTCTATTTCCAGATTTGCAAGAAACACACTGGATTGCCTCAATTATGTGAGAGAGCTCAAGGATTTAGGTATTGGCATTATTTTCGAGAAGGAAAATATCAATACGTTAGATGCAAAGGGAGAGGTGCTTCTTACAATTTTATCTTCCTTGGCGCAGGATGAGAGTCGCAGCATTTCTGAAAACAGTACCTGGGGTATTCGAAGAAGGTTTGAACAGGGTAAGCACAAAATGAGCACTAAGCGCTTCCTTGGATATGATACAGATGAGGAAGGACACCTTATTGTAAACAGGCAGCAGGCTAAGATTGTAGTCAGGCTTTATGAGGAGTTCTTATCGGGAAAGACCGTTGATTATATCGCCAGAATATTTAAAGCCGAGAAGATAAGGAACTGGGATGGAAAATACAACTGGCATGCAAGCACACTTGATTCCATGCTTCGAAATGAGAAGTATATGGGAGATGCTATTTTGCAGAAAAGCTACACTGCTGACTTCCTTTCAAAAAGAAGGGTTATGAATGACGGAAGTGTGCAGATGTACCACATTGAAGAAGATCATGAACCGATTATTGATATTGAAACTTGGGAGGCAGTACAGGCTGAGATGGAGAGAAGGACCCAGTACGGTACAGAGCATTTCACTAACGCCTATTCACAAAAAAGTGAAACCAATCCGTTTTATGCAAAGATTATTTGCGGAAATTGTAGCAACATTTATTCCAGGGTTAGGTACACTACGAAGGCTGGAAATCAAATAACTAAATGGCGCTGCGGTTCTTGTAACAAGACCAATGGCCATAAGGTTTGTACTAACAGATATGTTACGGAAGAGACCTTTAAGAAGTTATTTGTAATGAGCTGGAATGAGATAGTTTTGCACAAGGAGGAATACCAGGAACACTGGCAAGGAAATATCAAGAGTGATGATAGTCTTCTAAGATATAAAACCAGGCTTCTAATGAAGCACGTGGCGACGGGGGCAATAAAGGAGTTTGAGCCAGAGCTTATGATGGCGGTAATGGACCACATAACAGTGTTTGAAGATGGCAGGCTTCAGATAAAGTTTTATGATGAAACAGAGCTTGAAGTGGAAACTGAATAAGGGAAAAAGCTAAAAGGCCGGTAGGTGAATCGCAGTGATTTGCTTACCGGCCTTTTTGATTATGTGGTATGATAATAAGTAGCATTTGCCGATATAATATTTGATGGATTTATGTAGAGTGAAGGAGTGAACTTTTATGGGAGAAGTGGCAAGAAACTCATTAAAGGGATATACATATCAACAGAGCGTGTTTATTTTGTTTTTGGGGATAATGGACACAGAGAGAACTATTGGAAAAATAGTAGTTGAAGCATTAGATACAAAAAATTTTGACGATATTTATTTAAAAGATGTAATAATCGATGCATGTAATAAGTCATCATATCGGATTCAAGCTAAAAATTATCCTAATGTTTGTGATGACGATATAAAAATTGATGAGAATGTATTAAGTATCAATGGAAATAAAAATTCTTTTGATGTAGAGGATAATAATATACTTATTGTTAATTCCACATTAATTGAAACGGATGATGAATTCATGGGATTTGCATGCACAAAGAAGGAGGATATAATTATTATTCCTCTTACGCCTAAACAAATTGCAGATAAACTTGATAATATGTTTAGTACAGAAGCAAGGGAACTTCAGATTATGCATTTGGCTGATGGGATTACTGAAGATGCTATATTTGAAATTGATGTGGACAAACTCCCTGATATTATTGATATGTCAATTGATTTGGAAAACCAAACCATTTTACTTCGAACTGTTCCAGATGATTTCACATATGATATTACCTTTATCGAGGGGAAACCGGGTGTGGGTAAAAGTCATTTTGTGAATGAGATATGTGATAAGTATCCAGAAGCAATTGTTTATCGATTCTGGATTGGTTCACAGGATCCAAACAGAAATAGAAGAATTTTATTTGATAATTTTATTTCGGAGATAGGAATTAAAGTATATAAGACAGCTAAAAAAGTTATTATTGATGAATTAATTAATACAATAAGAGACCAAGATAAGTTGATAATAATTGATGGATTAGATCATGTAGAAAATTATAATCCACGACAGCTTCAGGATTTTGTTGAGTTTATTAATAAATTAGTTGGTGTGAGAGTTATAGTTCTTTCAAGACCACTTAAATATGATATTGCATGGAATAAAAGTAATTTACTGGATTGGTCATATGATGAGACTCGATTATACTTAGAATTGGCTCATAATATAACAGAGTATAAAGTTCAAAATCAGATATATAAAATAACGAATGGTTACCCTATAATAACATATTTTATTGCAGAAGATTATAAGATGAAGCAAGTCATAGATATAAGCCAGCCAATTAAAGAAATAAATGAATACTATGATAGTTTATTTATAAATAACGACAAACCAAGTAATGCAATAGGTATATTTGCAACTGGAAATTGCTTTTTTACAGAAAAAGAATTGGAGAGCTTTTTTACAGAACCAGAGGTATACGAGACGATTTGTGAATTTATTGATTTGCATCCATACTTGTTTAAAAAAGTCATGAATCGAATATCATTGATACATGATAGCCTTAATACATATTTAAGACTTAGATTAAAAACGTTTGCTAAAAGAAAAGATAAAACACAGGCCACTATACGACAGAGTATTTTAGAGGGTTCAATAGAGTATATGGATCGAATGCAGGCTTTCGATTTTGATAATGAATTCTATGAAATGATGTTAAAAAAATATTCAGAGTTCTCGGAGTTTAAAGCGCTTATGATGTCAACAAGAGACTATAATTCGATACAAAGTCTTTATAATCAGTTGCAGGTCATTTTAGAAGATAGAAAAGGAATACTGGATATTTATCAATACTACTCATTTACATTATTATATCAGATTGCTAACAGAAATGACTTAGTGGGCGATGATAGCATGATTTTTCAAATGCTTGTGTATATAAATAATCATGGCGTTATAGAAAATGAAATTTTTAGTTCAGACTATATTTGGCAGGTGTATTTAGCTTGTAACAATTTAGAAAAAATGGCAGCTCAATATTTAAATAATAGGCATATTAGTGAAAGCCAATTTTATGATTTGATTGAGCATATTAATGAGGATTGTACATTTTACGAGAAGAAAGAGAAAGTAGTAAAGTTTGACGATTTAATTAATCAACTATGTGATGAAAATATGCATTCAATGGATAAAGATAAGATTTTAGCTGATTATTTAGTAAGTATTTGGATTCATGGAGACGAACAAGATAAGTTTTATGATTGCTTCAATAATTATATTAATAGTGGTACAAATTGCGTAGATTTATTACTGACAGAACTTGAAAAGTATAAGTTTGATAGATTCTGGGTAGAAAGAAGTCTTAGTATGGCCAAGTATCAACTGCATGAGCTGGGATATTTTGGAGATAAAAACCAATTTAGAAATGTTAGTTTTTTGGATATAATTATGAAAGCTGGAAAGGAGGGATCTTATAGTGCCGTAACATTGGCATCGTCATATCTAAAGTTGGCTAATTTTGAAAAAAGAGATATAGATATTGAATCATTGGCGTATGCGTGGGCTATGTATTTTAATCATAAGGATTATAGTGTATATTCAATAGATACGGCATTGATTGTCTTTGAAAAGAAAGAATTGATACAGGAAGGTGAATCATTTAAAATAATAACGGAATTGATGGATCGTTCAGATGATGGAATTTCGCATTTGTTAACATCTTATGCAAACGGAAAAGGAACCGAATATATTGATAGATTAATCAAAACCGGCTATTTTTCAGATCCAGGCTGCAAAATAAGATTCTGGGAACTCAATCCTGAAAGCTATAGATGTTTTAGTAAACAGGAAATGAGAAAACGGATTACTGATTTATTAAGTGTTCACTATTATGGAAAAACAATCGAAGGTCGAGATTTACGAACGGTTATGAAATCGGTATATAAAAATATGGTGTTGGATGGAATTGAATATTATGGTTACTCTATATTATCACCAGACAATCAATATATAACCAAGCTTGAAGCTAGAGGGATAAAGTATTTGGGTTCAGAAGGAGATAGTGATGAAGAGTATTCACCGTTTGAGCGTGGGTACATTCATAAAGATGATTTACACTATATAGTAGAAAATAAGATTGGCTTTGATGAAATATCGAAATATACAGATGGTTGGTATTCATGTTTACCGTTTGTAGATTTTTATGCAATATATGACAAGAACGATATTCAGGATAATTATTTAGGAATTTTGCATAATTCATTGTTTGCAAGAACTTCCAACAGAGATTTCTTAGGAAATTGGAATTTGCTTTTAGGAAATATCCCGGAATTTCTATTGAATTATGAAATTGATGTTGATTGGGAAAAGCTGTATACTATTTTTACGGAGTTTTTGAATATTTCTTTGCTCAGATTATAAAATAGTCCGCCGGAATGGTGCAACTTTTTGTAATTCGCACTCATAGGTGCAAAAAATAGAAAAAGCACTAAGTTGTGCGCGAATGTTAATGCGACGCAAAATTTCAATGCATGTTGAAACAGTCTGTCTTCTGTCGAGAAAAGCGATTGATGCGGCATTGGAAGATGGGAAGTTTGATAACGACAGCTTTTTATGGGGATAAAACCCTTACCCCACCGGACCAAGATATTACTTCTTCTTTGCAGACGAAATGGAGACGTTTTATGCGAAAAGGGATACTATGTTTGCAGAAAATATCATATGTATCAATACTTTATTTAAAAATACCCTATTCCCAAAATTCTCCTGTGCTATAATAGTAAAATATTGATTGACTATGAGGAAATACAGATGGAGCAAATATTAATCCTAGAAGACGATACGGCCTTAAATCAGGGCTTGTGCAAGGCATTAAAGACAGATAGCCGAAAGCTTGTCTCCTGTGAGACTATAAAAGCTGCAAGAGACCAGCTCCTGTGCGGCTGTCCGTCTCTCATATTACTTGACATAAATTTGCCGGATGGAAGCGGGCTTGATTTTTTACAGGAACTAAAGAGGAACTATCCCAATATACCGGTTATTCTCCTGACCGCAAACGATACCGACATGGATATAGTAAAGGGGCTGGAGCATGGCGCAGATGACTACATCACAAAGCCTTTTTCCCTGTCAGTATTAAGGGCAAGGGTAAATACCCAGCTTAGAAAGACGGAAAGCTTACAGGCACATCCCTCTGCCAGTGTATACAAGAAGGGCTGCTATGAATTTGATTTTGAGAGAATGATATTTTTAGTAGATGGACAGGAAATCGAGCTTAGTAAGACCGAGCAGCGTCTTTTAAGGCTTCTGGTTCAAAATGAAGGCATAAACCTCCGCAGAGACTTTCTTCTGGACAGAGTCTGGAATGACAGCGCGGAATTTGTGGATGCCAATGCCCTCTCTGTGTCTATCAAGAGGCTCAGGGACAAGCTTGGCACCCCGGACAGCATAAAAACGGTATATGGAATAGGGTATAGATTTGAATGAATAACTACAATACAGCCATCTGTATCGTGGGCATATGCCTTGTAATTACAGCACTTGTAATTTTAATCAACCATCTGCGCACGAAGAAAACCATTGATACAATAGAAAATATGTTAAATCAGGCAGTTAAAGGGGATTTCTCTGAAAAAAGCTTTGACGAGACACGCTTGTCCTCACTTGAGACCAAGTTCGCCTATTATCTGAATGCTTCTGTGGTCTCTGCCAGAAATGTGGAGTTGGAAAAAAACAAGATTAAGTCGTTGATTGCGGATATTTCCCACCAGACCAAGACTCCCATAGCCAATCTGCTCTTGTACAGCGAATTGCTGCTTGAAGATGATGCTGGCAATTTATCAGACCAGATGCGTGAAAATATTGTCCAGCTTCATGCCCAGTCTGAGAAATTGCAGTTTTTAATCAACTCTCTGGTGAAGCTGTCAAGGCTTGAAAACGGCATATTGCAGCTCTCCCCACAGGAAGAAGCGCTTAAGCCCATGCTGACACTGGCAGTAAAAGAGACAGCGTCCAAAGCCAAGGCTAAGGGGCTTGAGCTTATGCTCCATGACACTGATGAAAAAGCTTATTTTGACAGCAAATGGACTCTGGAAGCCATCTGCAACATCCTCGATAATGCTGTAAAATACACAAAAGAAGGCAGTATAAGCCTATCTGTTACTGCATATGAAATGTTTGTAAGAATTGATATAAAGGACAGCGGAATCGGCATAAAAGAGGATGAGCTGCCTAAGATTTTTTCAAGATTTTACCGCTCAGAAGATACCAAAAATATGGAAGGCGTGGGTATCGGACTGTATCTAAGCCGGCAGATTCTAAGCGGAGAAGGCGGCTACATAAAGGTGTCCTCTGTATACGGACAGGGCAGTACTTTTTCTGTTTTTCTGCCAAAATCGGCTTAAATCTTTCAAAACTGTAATAATTTAATTCTTTCAGGAAAGAATCTGGAAAGAATATTGTGTAATAATCTGTATGTAGCGAAAAACACTGCATACAGTTTTTTAGTTTTTATGGAGGATATATGGACATTTTACAAGCATGTGATTTGAAGAAAACCTATAGAACAGGTGAGGTATGCGTACATGCCTTGGATGGCGTGAGCCTCAATGTAGAAAAAGGAGAGTTTGTAGCTATTGTGGGCACAAGCGGCAGTGGCAAATCAACCCTCTTACATATGCTGGGTGGTCTGGACAGACCAAGCTCCGGCAAGGTATTTGTGGATGGCAAAGACATCTTTTCCCTAAAGGATGAGGAACTCACTATTTTCAGGCGCAGAAAAATAGGCTTTGTATTTCAGGCATACAATCTGGTGCCGGTACTAAATGTGTACGAAAATATCGTGCTTCCAATCGAGCTGGATGGCGGTAAAGTTGATAAGAACTTTGTTAAAGAAATAACAGAGACCCTGGGGCTCGACCAGAGGCTTGACGCCCTCCCAAACCAGCTCTCAGGCGGACAACAGCAGCGAGTTGCCATAGCCAGAGCATTGGCGGCAGAGCCTGCCATAATTCTTGCGGATGAGCCCACAGGAAACTTAGACGGACGTACAAGTCAGGACGTATTAAGTCTCCTAAAGGTGACTAGCCAGAAGTTCTCACAGACGATTGTGATGATTACCCACAACGAGGAAATCGCCCAGCTTGCGGACCGCATAATAAGAATTGAGGATGGACATATCCAGGAGAGAGCAGTATGAGAGTAAAGAATAGAAAATGTATCCGCAGACTTAGCTTCAAGTCTCTGTGGGCATCCAGAAAAAGAAATATGATTGCAATTTGTGCTATAGCACTCACAACTTTGATGTTTACATCATTATTTACCATTATGCTGTCTGTAAACTCAAGCTATGAGACCTACAATTTCAGACAGGCAGGCGGCTATAGCGATGGCAGCTTTAAGGATTTATCCAGAGAACAGGCAGATAAAATAGCTGCCCACAAAGGAATCAAGGCATCCGGTGAGCGTATTGTGTGTGGCTTCAGCTCCTCTGATGTTTTCAGCAAGGTAGTGGCAGAGGTAAGCTACATGGATAAAAACTGTACCAAGTGGAGCTATGCCACCCCAACCACGGGAAAAGAGCCTCAAAAAGAAAATGAAATAGCCATGGACACTACAGCCTTAAGGCTCCTTGGCGTAGAACCGAAGCTGGGAGCAAATGTAACGATTACTTATCAGGCTGTTAATGGAACAAACACCGGCATAACCCAGACCGACAGCTTTATCCTCGTGGGTTACTGGGAGTATGATGATCTGATGCCTGTACATTATATCAACGTATCAAAAGCCTATGTAGATAAAATTAACGAAAAGTGCATAGCCGTTGGCGCTGAAGCCCTGGACATAGACTTAAATGTCATGCTTCCTTCCAAGTTTAATATCAGGGAGCAGATGGAAAAGATAGATACAGACTTAGGATATGACTGGAATACAAGAGACCAGGAGAACAGCGCCAGAATCGGTGTGAACTGGGGACTTACGGCCTCATCTATAAGCTCTGGCATAGATTTCTCACTGGTAGCTGCAATCATTGCCTTTTTCCTGCTTATTATATTTACAGGCTATCTGATTATATACAATATATTCCAGATTTCAGTGACCGGAGACATCAGGTTTTATGGACTGCTAAAGACCATCGGCACCACACCAAGACAATTAAGGCGTATTATCACACAGGAAGCTTTGTTTTTGTGTATTCTAGGTATTCCTATAGGATTACTTCTGGGCTATGGCATTGGCGCAGTTTTAACTCCTATTGCATTAGAGATCACAAGCATTATGGGCACAAAGGCTACTATCAGCAGCTCGCCCCTTATTTTTATAGGTTCTGCCTTATTTGCCATTATCACTGTCTTTTTGTCCTGCAGGAAGCCTGGTAAAATGGCTGCGAAGGTGTCTCCTGTTGAGGCTGCAAAATACACAGAGGGCATGAACAGCAAAAAGAAAAAACGCCACAGCCGTGGGGCTAAGGTATATCAGATGGCTTTTGCCAATCTTGGCAGAAATAAGAAGAAAACCATCCTGGTTGTAGTCTCACTGACACTTTCCGTAACTCTTTTAAATGTGCTTTTTTCACTTGTCAACGGCTTTGACATGGATAAATATGTGGACAAGTCAACCTGTGCAGACTTTATCGTGAGCAGTACAGATTATTTCCGCTATAATACGGCAGATGAATATATCGGAGCAGATACCATTGATGAGATAAAGGAAAACACAGATGAGACTGTCTCTGGAAGCGGCTATGACCTGGCAGATATATCCCCTATGGTGTGGATGGAGAAAGACCAGTATAGTAAACTGGCAGAAAACTATCTAAGTGGCAAAGAACTGCAGGAGGAACTCTCCCAATACGAGCAGAGAGATGACAGCATACTTGTCGGCGCCAATATAGAGGGCTTTGATGATGGACTTTTTGATAAACTTACTGTAGTAGAGGGTTCCCTGGAGCCACTATTTGACCCGGATAGCCACGCAATAGCTGTAGCTGTATTCACAGACGATTACGGCAATATAGTAAATCTCGACAGATATCCTGAGCTGGGAGACACTTATACCGTAAACTACCAAATTGGATATGACATAGACAGTCGAACCGGCGAGCGTGCAGACCAACAGACTACGCCTGAGGAATATTTGGAATACCATGAGGAAGAGGCAAAGGAGGTAGACTACAGAGTATGTGCTCTTGTGACTGTTCCTTATTCCATCAGCTTCCGTTATACAAGTCTGGGCTATGACATGGTTTTGCCTGTAGAGAGGCTTAAGGAGGACAGTGGTACAGATGTCATTCCAAAGTTTTATATGTTTGACACACCAGATTCTCAGGCAGAAGCAAGTGCTGAGCAGTATCTGCAAAAGCTCACAGCCGGAGATACATCTACGCTCATGTATGAGAGCAAAGCATCTATCAGACGTGAATTTACCCGGTTTAAAAATATATTTTTAATCTGTGGTGGTGCCCTTTGTGCCATAATCGGACTTGTGGGTATACTTAACTTTTTCAATGCGATTATGACAGGAATTTTGTCCAGAAAGAGAGAATTTGCCGTATTACAGTCTGTGGGCATGACCAACAGGCAGCTAAAGCATATGCTTATTTATGAGGGCTTATTTTATGCGGTTGGCTCCATCATAGCATCCCTTATACTTTCTGTGGCACTCAGCCCTCTGCTTGGCAATATGATGAGCGATATGTTCTGGTTTGTAACATACCATTTTACAATCATGCCTGTAATCTTGATTATACCGGTATTTCTCCTGCTGGGCTGGCTGATTCCTGCTGTACTTTACCGTGTTGACAAGGGACAGAGCATTGTTGAAAATCTAAGGGAATTATAATTTTTATTCCAAAAATCAATACATGTGGAGACGGTATGTTTGCTGTCAAGGAAAGATAAATAAAGGCTGAAAAGTGGCGTATTTCCGGGCTTTTTGCGAGGCCAATATCATCAGAGAAGCCTTGCAGAAAGCTCGGTTTTCTTGTACGGAAACATATTTACTTTTCGGTCTGATTGGAGAAAAGGTGGATAGTCGGAGAAATGTGGTAGGGTTTAGGCTGTGGATTAGATATTTAATACGGAAAACAAAAAGATCTGAATGGATTATGAAGTGCTTAATAATTTTTTATCTTTTTTTGAAAAAACCATTGCCTTGTCCTTGGGACAATGTTGTATAATAAATTCAGCAGGAGGTGATGGTATTGGGGTATAAGGTTAAATGGGTTGAAGATAACTTGGGTGTTACAAGAAAGGCACTTCGCGTATTTGAGAAAGCTGGTCTTATGCCTGAAAATAAAGGTGGTCAATATCGAGATTATGACGATGATGATATAGACCGCATTTGGACGATACGAGTTTTACAGGGGATGGGATATTCAATTAAAGAAATTTGCGATATGGTCGCTGATGATGGGTTTGATTTCGATACTTCTATATCCCAGAAAACGTTCTGTTAATTGGAAAGATGTGAGAGAATATCTCAAAATGTATGTGGGGGAATTCTATACTATTGCCTCAACTGGAGATGTAGTTTATATTGGATCGGATTTGCCGAAGGAATATACAGGATCTAAATATACAAATAGTATTAAAGGCGCAAATGCCAAGGCGAAGGCAAATGCTGCAACAGGTATTCCGGAATTAATTGAAATTGCGGTAGGAAAACATTTTAGAAAGAATAAAGAGGACAAGCATAAGCGTGATGGTAAAAATGGATGGTATAGATATGACTCAAGATTTGCCTTACCTGTATATGGTGGTGATGGCGAAGTAGAAAGATACAATGTGTTTCATGCATCTATGTTAATCAGACATTCAAATGATGGAAAGATGTATCTATATGACATTATAGACATAAAAAAAGAAACGAGCAACTCTCTCGGCGATTAATCGCTTACCAGACAAAAAACCCATTTCTTTTTATAAATGAATAATACTATATGATAAAATAGAAGTCAATCCAAATAGTCGAAATAAATACTGTTGCGTATTTTACATCGAATTTTTGTATGAATTAGCGGGTATAATCCCCCCTCCACAACCACCGGCTAAGCCGGTGGTCGTGATTATGAAAGTTTATATTTTATATCTGGTAATGCTTGACCAATTGGACGGGAAATGCATTGCTTGAAGTAATTTATTTTTTTTGAGCGGGTGATGTGGCTGTGCAAAATCTATTAATGAGTTTTGTTAGTTCTTTTTCAAAGATTTAAAATCATCTTTCGGAGAGCAGGGTACATAGTGTGAAAAGAATAAGAAGCAAATTTCTAAAAGTTATCTTTAGCACTTGTTGTGAGGTAACTGTTTAAAGAAAAAGTCCAAAAATCAATGATTTAGGGCTTGAAATTATAGGAAGGGGCAGATTTGATATATGGGTTTATTTAATAAAATGAAAAATTTTTTTTCGGGCTTTAAGTATAAGCTGGACAGAGAGATTTTAAGGGAATATCTCCAGCATACAATTAATTTTGCTGTCGAGAATAAGTTGCCATTTTGTGATGAATTTTATATTGCTGATAGTCTTGATGCAAAGGATAGATTACATGTCGCTATCCTAAATTATGATGTACCGGGAGAGGCTGTTTATGAGATTGAGAAGAGTTTTAAAGAAATAGTTATTTTTGCGAATCACGAGAAATGTTATGATCCGGAAAATGATCATAAGTATATTGATGCGGAAGATTTTATAAGTCGAGAGCTTTGCACGTTGCCAGAAGAGTTTTTTGTATTCATGGATATGGCACCGATTATGCTTGAACAGTATATGATAAAATAGAAGTCAATCCGAATAGTCGAAATAAATACTGTTGCATATTTTACACTGGATTTTTGGATGAATTAGCGGGTATACCCCCCATAACCGCCGGTTACCTCTATAAAAATAGAGATAGACGGCGGTTTTCATATATGGGTCGGATCTTGTCGATTGTCGTGCTAATTTAAGAAATTTACAAAGCTAGTTTTTCATAGCTTATTCAAAGAGGCGTCCATCAGTTATAGAGCAAGGTTAAAATAATTTAGAGACACAACATGACACAATCAGATTGACAAAAATAAACGTAAACATCTATAATATTGACAAAACGAGAATGGCATATATGGAGGATATAGAGATGAAAAAATTTGTAACACTTGAGGAGGCATTAAAAAGAATTGAGGCGTTGGAAAAAGAGAATGCAGAACTTCGCGAGGAATTGGAGTATTACAGAAATCGAAAATTAAGTGGAAGGCAGAAACATAACGCCAAGTGGATGGCAATTTATAATGATTTCGTCATTGGATATGAGGGTGGTATGACAATGGTAGAAATTGCGAAGCGGAATAATGTCAGTGAGAGGACAATCTATAGGTATAAAGCATATTATGACAAAACGAAGGAAAAAGAGGAGTAGACCATATTGCTGATACCGGTCATATATTCATATGAGAATTGTTGATGTTTCAATTATCTGATAATGAAGTTGAATATTTGCGGTCACAAATTGTGACCGCAAATATAAGCAGCAAATCCCGCAGCAATCCTTACGTTTTTATTGCTGCGCTGTTGAAAAATGAAACTTTGATTTTACCTCAATAGTGGGAATAGATATAAAAATTTTAAACAATTAAGAGGATTTTTATACCTATAGGTATTTGGAGCGACAAAAAGATAGAAGCTTATTACAGTAATAAACAATAAATTAAATAAGAAACAATTTAATAATTCCCCCACCCACACAACTGCCGTTTACCTCTATAAAAATAGAGATAAACGGCGGTTTTCATATTCTCTCTTGACACAAAAGTGCATATAGTATATAGCGTGCATATAGCAACAGCACACCTAAAAGGAGGAACGATATGAAAATCCTTATTTCAAATACATCAGATTCTCCGCTTTATCAGCAGATTGAGGAACAGATTATTGACGCTATTTTAAAAGGCGAACTGGTTGAGGGAGAGGCTCTGCCGTCGATTCGGACATTTGCAAATGATTTGAAAGTAAGCGTTTTAACAATACGACGAGTTTACGATGATTTAGAAAAAGAGGGTTTTGTGAATAGTCAGGTAGGTATCGGGACCTTTGTTTCTACAAGAAATGTAGATCTTTTAAGAGATTCAAAGCGGCGGCTTGTAGAACAGAAAATGGCTGATATGATACAGACTGCAAAATCTCTTGGGATCACACAAGAGGAACTAAATGATATGATGAATATTCTATATGAGGAGGAGTAAGATAAAGATTTACAGCAAGGCAGAACTGGCATAGTTTGAGCTTTAAAACATATAAAAACTCCTTGTTTTTTTAGTAATCTGTGTATAACAAACACATCAAAACTTAGCCGCACGGCTTGGATATATAATACATATATCAAAAATAGCCGTACGGCTAAGTTGTTTATACAAGTAAATGGCTGTACAATATTGCATGTTTCAAGGCTGACTACAGGCCTGCTCCCAGAAGCCATTTCCAGACCGGTATTACCTCTATATTTATGCCATCACATTCCAGAAGAGATTCTTCGCTGTTCGTAATAAGAAGACATTTTGAATCTGGAATAAAATTATTGAATTTGACAAATGCCCGTGTTTCACGTTCTTTTGTTTCTATATTATCCAAAACCTGTATGCTCACCTGTATTGCAAGATTTTCCGAAGGAACATAGAAGTCTATTTCTATATTATTTTCAAAAAAATATACATTTCCCTGTCCATAACGTCTTATAAGTTCAAGTGCTACGAGGTTCTCTAGTTGGGCAGATTTGCAATCCAGTAACATAAGCCCCAGAAGTCCGGTGTCCATAAAATAATATTTTGGCGATGTTTCTTTGGAGACAAGTTTAGCTGCATAATTTTGCAGGGTAAAGAGCAGATACGAGTCGGTCATGTACCCTACATAGTTGATAACCGTTTGTTTGCCTATGGACATGCCGGTGCTTTTTAATATGTTGGTTAATCTGCTAAAAGATAATGGTTTCGTAACGGATTCTGCTATTTTTTTAAGAATTAATTTGACTGCAAAATCATTTGAAATTTTATTCCTTGTTATAATATCTCCCAGATAAATAGTCTGGTAAATGCTGCTCAAAAATGCACGTTTGTTTTTAATATCAACTAGTTCAGGAAAAGCTCCATAAGTTACATATTCATTATACATACTCAGGACATCGGCCTTGTCTTGGGTGCTTATGACATCAAGGTAATTTTTCTCCCGATGATTGGCGAGGAGATATTCAGAAAATGAATACGGATAGATATTCATGATAACAAATCTTCCGCCCAGAGTGGAAGCAATTTCACTGCTGAGCATTTTACTATTGCTTCCAGTGATGTTGATCCTGTATTTCATATCGGCTATCCGCCGTACAAATTTTTCCCAGCCATCAACATTTTGTATTTCATCAAGAAATAAATAAGGTTTATTTCCTGTTCCGGATATTTCCAGCCCAATTTCTAAGATGGTATTTAGATCTTCAACCGTAATTTCCAAAAGACGTTCATCTTCAAAGTTCACATAAACGATTTGGGAAATGGGAACGCCTTTCGTTTCCAGTTGTTTTATTTGCTGGTACATCAGATAGGACTTACCGGTTCTTCTGATGCCGACAAAACAATAATTGACATTTTCTTCCAAAGGATATTGTCTGATTATAAGATTATTATTAAGATAGGTGTCTTTTTGATCTATTATAATTTGTTTCAGGATCTCTCTGTTCATAGCAAACCTCCAATCTACAAGACAATTATATAGTATTTTTGTCTTATATACAAGACAAATATAAACAAACTTTGTTTTGCATATAGATATTATGCGCTTTATTGAAAGAAATATATACAATTAAAAATATACAAAAACTCCTCGGCTTTTTAACGATCTGTGATATAATGATGAAAAATCGCTTGCTTGCAAGGGCTGATTTTTCAAATGCATTGAGTGAGCTATGCTCACGATATAATGAGCGCAAGAGAGTCAATATGCTTGTATGGGGAACTGAAAACACGGAACCGATCAATAGAAGCAGAATCAGCCATATATGCTGATGGGAGGGAATGGATGAGTAATATAAAATTACAGGAAGAAAAAGAACTGATAAAGAAAGTGGCTGTATCAAAAGCACTCGCATCGATATATACGGGCGTATTTTCTATTGATCTGGTAAATGACCGTTTTGACATAATCAGTTCTCCGGAGCCGGTTATTTCTATAGTAGCCGGAATCAAATCGGCACAGCAGGCGATCAACAAAGCCATTCAGAATACTGTATCACAGAATGAATTGCTGGATGTACTTGCATTTGTAAATCTGCGTTCACTTCCAAAGAGGATGGAAACTGACAAATGCCTGAATATAGATTATAAGGGGCTGCTTTCCGGCTGGGTCAGAGGCAGTTTTATCGATGTTGCCCGGAATGAAGCTGGAGAATTGATCCAGGTATTATATGTGTATCAGGTTGTTGATGAAGAAAAACGTAAAGAACTGGAACATCTTCAGCAGTTGAAGGAAAGCTATGTCAAGACAAAGAAAGTCAATGAAGAAGAAAGACAGACGCTGGAACAGGATAAAAAAGTGTTAGCGGATGATCTGGAATATCACAGCAGTCTGAGCAATGTTGTCATGAAGCAGTTGACCTGTGGAGTGCTGGTTTATACCATTCCGGGACGGAACCTTTTGGAGATCAACCCGGAAGCATTGCGGATCATGGGCTGGAAGGATATGGAAGAAGCGTCGGCAAGGCTGGAAGAAAATTGGAAAAATGTGCGGCTTTTGGGAACAGTAAATCAGGAGCAGCTTCTAAATCTCAGAAAACAAAAGGGATCTCTAAAGTATCAATTCATTATAAAATCAGAACAAGGCGATGAAAAACGAATACTCGCAGAAAGTAAATCATTCTCCGGCAGATACGGTGGAAGCATAATTATCTCTACTCTTATGAATATCACACAGATTTCAGCACTTGAAAAAGCAAATGATGTACTTGAAGGCAAAAATACGTTGCTGACGAATGAAAATGTTGAGCTTCAGCGGGCAAGAGATGCGGTTTATACCATGTTAAAGACTGGCTCGTATCTGTGCACATATGCAGAGGATGGAGAAACATTGTTGAGCATTAAATTCTCGGATGCCCTGCGCCAGTTATATGGTTATTCAAATGAGGAAGAAGCACCGAATACCTGGGATATGTGGCTAAAGGGAGCACATCCGGATGATCGGGAATATGTAGAAAAAAGCTTTTTGGCTGCCCTACAGGATCGTACCGGAAATACTCCATATTCGGTTCAGTTCCGCGCAATAAGAAAAGATGGTTCCATTCGTTGGTACAGAGCTGCCGGACATGTGATCCGCCGGGAGAATGGTACAGCCGAATATTGTTATGGAGCGATCACAGATATAGACGAACAGAAGAGGGCTTCGGATCTGCTTGAAGATGCGTTAGAGCAGGCAAGGCGGGCAAATGAAGCAAAGACCGCTTTCCTTGCAAGAATGTCTCACGATATCCGTACTCCGATGAATGGAATCATGGGACTTATTGAAATTAATGAAAAACATGCGGCTGATATTGAATTCACATCGAAGAACCGAAAGAAAGCGAAGGTAGCGGCAGATCATTTGTTGTCACTGATCAATGATGTGCTGCAGTTGAGCAAATTAGAGGATTCCAATATCGCATTATCAGATACTCCATTTGATATGACGATTCTGCTGGATGATATTTTCACGATCACGGAAATGCGGGCAAAGGATTATGGAATCAACATAACAAAGGATTATGATGACAGTGTGAGAGAATACCCGTATTTGTGGGGAAGCCCGCTCCATATTCGGCAGATATGTATTAATCTTCTTGGAAATTCCATCAAATATAATAAGAAAAATGGAAGCATTATTTGCAGTGCATTTGCGGAGAAAATAGATCAGGATCATGTCTGTGTAAAAATAATAATAAAAGATACCGGAATAGGAATGAGTAAAGAATTCCAGCAGCAATTATTTGATCCATTTACCAGAGAACACGATGAAATGACTGGGAAATATGAAGGTACAGGACTGGGGCTTTCGATTGTAAAGCAACTGGTTGATAAGATGGGTGGCGACATCCGGGTTGAGAGTGAGATTGGTCAGGGAAGCTGTTTTACGGTGGAGATTCCATTTAGAATTGCGACAGAAGAAGATGTGATCACGGTGGAAGATTCAGAAGAAACAGGAAGCATAGAAGGGAAAAATATCCTGCTTGTTGAGGACAATGAGCTTAATATGGATATCTCAGAAATCTTGTTGACAGATGCCGGAGCTAATATTACAAAAGCTGTGAACGGACAGCAGGCAGTTGATATTTTCCGGGAGAATAAGCCGGGAACATTTGATATGATCCTGATGGATATTATGATGCCGGTTATGAATGGCTATGAAGCGACAAAGAGTATCCGGTCGTTAGAACGTACAGATGCAAAGGAGATTCCGATCATCGCGATGACTGCAAATGCATTTGCCGAAGATGTGGAAAAGGCGAAGCAGGCGGGCATGACAGCACATCTTGGAAAACCACTGGATGTTCGCCAGATGATGCAGGTGATCGCAAGATATATAAAGTAGATGATGTTGGCATGAATAATTACAAGGAATATAGTAAATGCCATAGGAATAGTAACTGTAAAACATATAGAGAAGTTGAAGGAGATGTATAACATGTGGTCTGTGACCAGAATAGATGAAGCTGATTATGGCTGTGAGGAGCGGATGCCCGGTGAGCCACTTCTGGTGCTGGTAACAATCGAGAGTGCCGATGGCAGAATGTGCCGGTTTGAGTGTGCTGAAAACTGGCTCCTGCAGCAGGGCATAGGTGAAGGCGATGAGTGGCCGGAGGATATCGAACAGGTGGAAGCGGACAGAGAGCATATTGACCGCATGACGGAATGGATGAACAAATACTATGAAGCCGTGGAGGAAATGGAAGATCTGTTTGATGTGGATTGAATAAGTGAATATAAGAACAAATAGAAAATTCCCTGAGGAGTGCGATGAACTCTGATTGTCAGATCTATAATCTGACGGTTGGTAGTCATGAGAACCCTCAGGGAATTTTTCTTATAATAAGATGCCAGCTTATGTGGAAGGAGCTTCATAGCTGACATCAATTTCACTCCATTGTATCCAGACAGAAGTCCTTGCAGCTCCGTTCGAGATGAAAGAGTGGATTTCGCACAGTGACCAGAGTTTAGTAGTTGGATCCTGCTGGCGGATCAGCATACTGTGTGATTCCTGTGACTGGGTGTATACAAGATCATCCAGTACGGTTCTGGTAGATACGGAAGTGTTGTTATAGGTTTGTGTTTCAACGGATGCGGCATTGAAAATAGTTGTACGGCGCATATCGGTAAGGACAGGTTCTGCTGTATTTTTAGCAGCAACCGTGATCCGGACAGAGGTTGTGGATGTGTTCTGATAGGTGAGGATCAGGTTCCCTAATGGAATATCAAGGGTACTGCCTGAGGCAGAAAGGTCCGCATGATATTCAACAAGGGGTTTAAACAGATTTGGAGTTGTGATGTCTTCGGTTGAAGTCTTAAAATTCAGCTTATAGCTGAGTGGAGTGTCTTCAACAACTGTAATAACAGGGGGTTCTCCGGTGTCCCCCTTTTCTCCTTTTTCGCCAGTGTCGCCTTTCTCGCCTTTCTCACCGGTATCCCCTTTTTCTCCTTTTTCGCCAGTGTCGCCTTTCTCGCCTTTCTCACCTTGAATACCCTGCTCGCCTTTCTCACCGGTATCTCCTTTTTCTCCTTTTTCGCCGGTGTCGCCTTTCTCGCCTTTTTCACCTTGTATCCCCTGTTCACCTTGAGGACCGGCAGGACCTTCGGGACCGGGAATGCCCTGTTCACCCTGAGGGCCGGGACATCCTTTATCACCCTGAACACCCTGGGGTCCTAGTTCGCCTTGAGGTCCCTGTATTCCGATTGGACCTTGTTCGCCTGCAGGGCCACGTTCTCCCTGTTCGCCGCGTTCTCCTTTTGGTCCCGGAGGTCCCATAGGGCCGGGGTCACCTTTCGGACCGACAGGACCTTTGTCACCTTTCGGCCCGATCGGTCCCGGATTTCCCTGGATTCCCTGAAGTCCTATTTCACCGGTATCGCCCTTTGGGCCGGTATCACCGCGGACGCCCTGAGGACCTCTTGGTCCCATAGGACCGACAGCACCTCTTGGACCGACAGGACCGGGACAACCAGTGTCGCCTTTAATTCCACGAGGCCCCATCGGCCCCTGTTCCCCACGTGGTCCCTGCTCGCCTCTTGGACCTTCCGGCCCCATTGGCCCCGGAGGCCCCTGAACCGTTACATAAGTGCCGCAAGAGTTAGCATTTCCGTAATTGTAATAATTCTGAGATTTATTATTTGGACAGTTCATAATCAACCTTTCTGCATAGAAATATACTTATTCATATATTATGCAGAAACATCCAATGTGAGCGAAACAGATTGGTAAAATTGTGCACGTTATGTTAAAATAAGGCATCTTATATACGGAAGGAGAAAGACATGTTATTTATATATTATCCCAAATGTTCTACGTGCCAGAAAGCAAAACGCTGGCTGGATGAACACAAGATCGAATACACAGAACGCCATATCGTGGAGGACAATCCATCTTATGAGGAATTAAAGGAATGGTATGAAAAAGGAGGACTGCCACTTAAGAGATTCTTCAATACCAGTGGAATGCTTTATAAAGAAATGAAGTTGAAGGAAAAACTGCCAACCATGACGGAAGAAGAACAGCTTCAGTTGCTGGCGACAAATGGCATGCTTGTAAAACGCCCTCTGATCGTGAAGGATGATCTGGTGCTTATCGGATTTAAAGAAGCTGAATGGGCGGAGAAGGTGACAATAAATTATAATGATTATGTTAAAGACCTATGAAAAAAGTGAAATATTTATTGTAGTGGAATTTAATTTTTCATAATTTGGAATATTAGATTTATGATAGATGAAAATGAAGTATAAAGTAGATACTTGATATAAAAGGATGTGGATGTTTTGCTATGGACATAAAAGAATTAATCGGTGAAGCAACTGAATATGATAAAAAACTGGCACTTGAGGAAAAGAAACCAAAAAGCTGGTGCAAAAGTGTTAGTGCATTTGCGAATACATTTGGTGGAACTTTGCTTTTTGGTATTTCCAATGACGGAGAGGTTGTTGGACTTAATGATCCAGAAGGTGATGCTGAAAAAATAAGTGAAACAATAAAATCAAGACTAACTCCGATTCCGGAATTTAAGCTGAGCTTCCATAAAACGGATGATGGAAAGATTTTGATCATTCTTGAAGTATATAAAGGAGATGAAACACCATATTATTATTTAGGAGATGGAGTGCTGGAATCCTATGTTCGAATTGGAAATGAAAGTGTAAAGGCAACTGCAACAGAATTAAAACGTCTTGTCCTCAGAGGAAAGAATACTTCCTATGATTCACAGAATTCTACCTACAAGGCGGAAGATTATGCTTTTACAAAGCTTAAGGAAAGATATAAGAAGTGGACCGGAAACAGCTTCGATGATAAAAATTTGACTTCTTTTGGACTGGTAAATGAACAGGGAAACTTGACCAATGCAGGAGCGCTACTTGCTGATGAAAGTCCCATTCGTTGTTCAAGACTGTTTTGTACAAGATGGAATGGGTTGAATAAAAGTGGCGGTGCAGTCGATGCATTGGATGATGCTGAGTATTCGGGCAGTGTTATTTCGCTGATTGAAAATGGTGAAGCATTTATCAAACGTAATTGCAAAATGAAATGGCGTAAAACAGCAAATTCAAGAGATGAAATGCCTGAGTATGTAGAGAGAAGCTATCATGAGGCACTCGTAAATGCTTTGGCACATCGTGATTATCTGGTGAATGGCAGTGAAGTCCATATTGACATATATGATGACAGAATGGAAATCTATTCTCCGGGAGGAATGCCGGACGGATCCATGATTCAGGACAGAGATCCGCTTATGGTACCTTCAACCAGAAGAAATCCGGTTCTTGCCGATGTATTCAACAGGCTTGGATATATGGAACGTAAAGGTAGTGGATTTGGAAAAATTATTAGTGGATATGAGTTCCAGATCAATTATAGTGAGAGTAAAAGACCAACATTTCGCTCAGATAGGTATCAGTTTACTGTTGTGCTGCCGAATCTGAACTATAGTGTCACTCAAGATGTCACCCAAGATGTCACCCAAGATGTCCCTCAAGACAAACTGGATGCTCAGATTCTGGACTTGATTCATAAAGACAGTAAAATCAGTACAGAGAAAATGGCAATTGCATTAGGTGTAAGTACAAGAACAATTAAGCGTCATATAAAAGGAATGGATAATGTATATTATGTTGGACGGGGATTCAGCGGACACTGGGAAATTGCGGATAAAGAGTAATATGTAATTGAGTTTTTTATAAAATAGAACTGCAAAATATAGAAAGGCCACTAAGGTTATTACGATTAAAGTTAAATAATGAAAGAGGACTTACCATGCAGATAGTGAATGCAACAGAAGAAGATAAAGAAGAACT
>ERZ808242.397-NODE-397-length-32241-cov-3.854098_pt1 | contig 32241 bp, 29 predicted proteins | sample MGYA00521244_ERZ808242 | MGnify/ENA primary metagenome ERZ808242 (study PRJEB31516, sample SAMN03275573) | gut metagenome | biome: mammalia-associated habitat; material: feces | host: Papio cynocephalus | place: Kenya | collected 2012-07-27 ... | reverse complement strand
CTTAAATGTGTGCTTTGCAACTAAGCTTTTGCACAGTCAACTTAAACACACAAACGGCAGCCAGTATAGGATAGGGAATATCCCAAATACTTTGACCGGTTTGTTGTTGCATAATAGCTAATAAAGCATGTCTTTTTTCATCGTCATTTTCGATAATTTCAGCAACGCCTGTACCGATTATGCTTTTATATTTCATGGAATTATTGCAAGCTGATGCACCGCGCACCAATTCATGATCTGTATCAAGTTCGAAGCCAACTTTAGGAGAAGCTTTTAATAATTCCACCTTACGGCCAGCTTTAGCTCCGTGAAAGTAGAAGATACGCTGAGTGGCTGTTTCTTCGTAACCGAAGCTGAGTGGCACAATGTAAACTTCGTCTGCTTCTTTGTCGTAAAAGCCTAAACGGCAGCAAGAGCAAGAGCGGATAATATCGGTAATTTCGCTATTGTCAGTTACTTCTCGATCTTTTCTGCGCATGTTTTCTCTTTTCTCTGTTTCCTTAACCAAGAATTGAGCGATTAAAATTATCAAAGCTGTCAATTACAGCACATAGCTCAGTCATGTGTTTAAATTTTTCTACCATATCAGTGGTAGTAATAGCGACAATTTTACCTATATTAGCATTGTAAGCTGCCTGAATACCGGAAATAGCATCTTCAAAAACAAGACAATCTTTACTATCTAATTGCAAAGTTTGGGCAGCCTTAAGGTAAAAGTCTGGCGCCGGCTTGCCTTTAATAGTGCCGTCATTATAGATAATTTTATCGAGCGGGAACCAACACTCCAAATTAAATTTTCTAATGTAATAATCTACGTTAATTTTAGGAGCAGCAGTAGCTATAGCTAAAGGAAGGCCGCGTTCTTTTAGTTCATCTAAAAGGCGTTCGGCACCGCTATTTAAGTGAGTATTTTGAGGATCTTTTTCGCAAATATCGATATATACAGTTTCTTTAGCTTTTACGTAAGCATCAACTTCAGCTTTACTTAAGCTGCGATCGGCTAAGTATTCTAGAGTAAAATCGGTATTGCGTCCGTGAACGAGCTCTTTAAACTCTTGATCGCTAATACTACGCCTGAAGTTTTGCCAAGCAAATTCACGCCAAGCCTTTTCTTGCTGCGGCGTATCATAAAAAAGCGTACCGTTAAAATCAAAAATAACACCTTTGATCATTATGTTTTTCTCGCTTTCCTTATTTTTTATAAATATTGTAGATACATTGTTTGTAAATATAATTTTCAATGTGGCAGCCATTCGCTTTTTAAGCAAAGTTTCTTTTCGACATGTTAAAAAGGTACAAAAAAAGAGACTTCACATATATTCTTATTTTATTGCATTGAAATGTTACCTGGTTTACTTGTAAAGTTTTCACTAAGTTAACTTTCTTTATCTTGCGTTGGAGTATAGTATTGATTGAAATGTAGCGTGATAATACCGAAAAGTTTTCAATGGAGGCTGAGCTTTGGAAATAAAACGAGATCGTTATTTGAAAAAAATCATCTCCTTTATGTGGGACGGTCAGGTAAAAGTAATTACTGGTATTCGCAGATGCGGCAAGTCTTATTTGCTTCACAAGTTGTTCAAGAGTTATCTTCTCAGCAAGGACGTTTCCGAAGATCATATATTATCTTTTGAACTGGATTTAATCCGTGATATTCGCTATCGTAATCCTTTAGAACTTGCGTCTCATATTCGGAAAATTGTGGCAAACAGTGCAGACAAATACTATCTCTTTGTGGACGAGATTCAGATGTCCTACGAAGTTCCAAACCCATACAATCCAGCTGGCAAGAAGATTACTTTCTATGATGCTCTCAACGATTTGAAATCTTTATCAAATTTAGACATTTATGTAACTGGCAGCAATTCCAAAATGTTATCTTCAGATATACTGACCGAGTTTCGAGGACGTAGTGACGAAATACGCGTTCATCCGCTTTCTTTTGCTGAATATTACTCGGCTGTTGGCGGCGATAAGCAGGATGCTTTTGATGAGTTTGCTTTCTATGGTGGCATGCCGATAATTTTGTCCCGTTCTACGGATGCTGCAAAGATGGATTATCTAAAATCGTTGTTTTCTGAAGTTTATTTGAAGGATATCGTAGAGCGAAAAAAGATTAAACGCGAAGACGTGCTGTCTGCCATTCTGGATTTATTATGTTCTTCTATCGGATCTCTAACTAATCCGACAAAAGTTGCAGCTACTATAAATACAGTACAGAAGCGAAGCGGGAAGAATGTCGTTGCGTTAAATACAGTAAAAGCCTATATGGATCATTTAGCAGACTCATTTCTTTTTACTGAATGTAAACGCTGGGACGTCAAAGGCAAAAGCTATTTTGATTATCCTAATAAATACTACTGTGAGGATATTGGGCTGAGAAATGCCCGTATTGGCTTCCGCCAGCAAGAAATGACCCACATAATGGAAAACATCATTTTTAATGATTTGTTGATCCGTGAATGCTCTGTTGACATTGGTATCGTCTATAGCAATGAGAAAAATGCCAAAGGAAAGGTTGTACCAGTTGCACGGGAAATTGACTTTATTGCTACTTCTGGCAGCAAGAAGACTTATATTCAATCAGCTTACGCCTTAGGAACAGAGGAGAAGGCAACTACTGAAAGTAAGCCTTTCGCACTTACTGGCGATTTTTTCCCAAAGATCATTGTGCGTCACGATATTCGCAAACGTTGGTACGATGAAAATGGCATACTCAATATTGGTGTTATTGATTTCCTGCTGGATAATACGCTTGTCTGAGCTTTTTCTTAGAATGAGACTTTAATCTTAACTAAGATTTTCACACATCGTACAAATTAAAATGAAAAATTTTAAGCCAAAAATTTTAAGCCGCTTTGCCTTGGCTGCTTGGAAGCCACGCTTTTTCGGTTCTGGTTTGTCTTTGGTTGTTGCTGCGGCCATATATTATATGTTGCGCATCTCGAACACAACAACATCGACAAGAATGCCAGCTAGTTCGTTTTGCCATAAAATTATAAATACAATTAGGTAACATTATAGCCATTGAGTTTGTGAGCGTTATTTATTTTTTTGCTGTTCAATTTTTCAGTCCGGAGCAGATTGACAAGCATAGTTAAATTTTAAATCTTTGCAAAAGATAAAACGAATAGACACAAAAAACATATAAAAAGCCCCCCTGCTTTTTTGATCTAATTCATGATCGCCAAACTATTCTTTGGCGATCATGAATATATAGTATTATAGCTATAGATATGGTTAAATTTTACTTTACGATATTATAATTTATATCCAGTTACGATTATTATATTTTTGAGGTTCAACTATATGTATCTTAAAAGATTAACTTCTCACACTGATTCTATGTATGAAGCTGCCATGAAATTATATGCCGAGAGTTTTCCAATCTACGAACAGAGACGCTCAGAAACTCAGAACAAAATTATGCACAATAATTCTTATAGTTTTAATCTTATTTATGATAATGATCAATGGCTGGGAATTATTTGTTTATGGGAAAGTGAATCTTTTATTTATATTGAGCATTTTGCCATAAATTCGCAATTAAGAAACAGACGATATGGCCAAAGAGCTTTGCAATTATTAAGTACAAAATATACTGCTAAAAAGTTAATTTTGGAAATAGATCCTTTAGTTGATGAAGTTGCTAAACGTAGAAAAGCGTTTTATGAGCGTTGCGGTTTTGTGGCCAACACTTTGAAACATGTGCATCCACCCTACCGCGACGGTTTTGCCGGCCATAAATTGATAGTCATGTCTTCCCCTAGCTTATTGTCTCAGCTTGAATACGACCAGTTTAACAACTATTTGTGTCAAATCGTTATGCGCGAGCTTTAGTTTTAGGCAAAATTGCAAGAGCTAGCTTTAGTTTTTGCCAAAAATAGCCTTTTTTTGCGGTGTTTACGTACCGCGAGTGCCGTAAAGCCCCTAATTTTGAGTTAACAAAAAGCTGTTGTTGCCAATCTTTTTGAGTTAAGCCAATTAAACTTAACTATAGAAAGACAAAAAAACAACAGCTTCTTGTTTTAAGTTAGTTTCCACTAAAAATATATACAGCTTAGGGCCTAGCTAGTTTTAGTATAAATATATGTTTGGCGATCTTATTTAGAGAACCAATCTTTCATTGTTTGTAAAACTTTAACTAAGTCGTTTTCTGCAATCACATAAGGAACCATAGCATATAGATAATTTAAGAATGGCCGACTAAAAACTCCACGGTCATAGGCAAATTGTTGGTATCCTTTGATAGTATCTGGCTCATACACTTCAATGCATATACATCCTCCAAGTATACGAATTTCCTTAATACGCGAGTCTGAGAAACTATCCATTTCGCGATGGGTAATTTCTTCGATTCTGCGGATTTTAGACATATAGTCCCGTTTTTCGAATAGTTCGATGGACTTCAATATTACGCTACAAGCTAAGGCGTTGCCCATAAAGGTAGGCCCATGCATTAGAGCATGAGAGGGATTATCATCATAAAAACCGTCATAAACCTTGTGATTAGCTACTGTAACAGCGTGACCTATATATCCGCCGGTCAAAGCTTTGCCTAAAATAAGGATGTCTGGCAAAACTAAATCCGCTACAAAACGGTTTCCAGTACGTCCAAATCCTGTGGCCACTTCGTCAAAAATAAGTAATACATCATATTGATCGCAAAGCTCACGTGCACGCTTTAAGAAAGAAATATCATACATTCTCATACCGCCTGCACCTTGCAACAAAGGTTCAACGATAAAGCAATTTAAGCGATCATGGTATTTGGCAAAGGCTTGTTCGAGAGCTTTTAGATCTGTGGGAATATGGGCAACGTAATTGCTTTTTCCGTAGGCGTTCAAAACAAAGTGATAATCTTCATCATCTCCCACTTCCATAGTTTTGAACGTATCTCCATGATAGGCATGCTCTAGCGCCAACACCATAGTACGCTGGCTTTCTCCCCGGTTCATGTAATATTGTAAAGCCATTTTGAGGGCAACTTCTACTGCAACGCTGCCAGAATCAGAAAAGAAGCAATAGTCTAAATCTCCAGGCAGCCAACTCTGAAGCTTTTCAGAAAGTTTTTCTACTGGATCGTGAGTTAAGCCGCCCAGCATTACGTGAGCAAATTTTTTTAGTTGCGCTTCAATCGCTTGGTTGAGTTCAGGATGGTTATAACCGTGTATCACGCTCCACCACGAAGATACAGAGTCGATTAGCTTCTGATCTTCAGTATATAAATAAACTCCCTCCGCCTTAACAATTCTATAGGGAGGCTTCATTATTTTCATTTGCTGGTATGGGTACCAAATCATATTGCCTAAGTCCTCTGCTCTATTCTTGTTGACACACTCCCCATGGCTAAAGCCAGGGGCTTTACGGTGCATTTTGGTAAAGTCTTTCCAACAGTTCAAGTGGAATATCCAACTCTGTATCGCCATCTTTTACACAAGCGACTACATTTAAACCGGTCATAGCTTCACACATCAACCGATTATCTTCATGTAGCTGATTACCAGGCTCGTAATGATTGAAAATAATGCCTTTTATCGGTATTTGACGATTTTTCATATACTCAATAGTTAAGACAACCGCATTTATAGTTCCAAGTCCTGCGTCAGCTACTATTAAGCAACTTAAATTGCAAGCTTTAATAAAATCCTCAAGTTGAATTTTTTGCTCATCGAAACGAAGTGGGCAAACAATTCCACCTGAGCCTTCCGCAGTAACATAATCATATTTTTGGCAAACATGGTCGAAACTTTTTAGCAGACGCTCCATTTCAATAGGATTGCCCTCAAGTTTGGCTGCCAAGTGCGGAGAAACTGCCGCCTCATAAACATATTTACACATCTCTTCAAGAGACTGTTTAATTCCAGACATAGTTTTTACGTGTAGAGCATCACCTGGAATTAAAGTACCGTCCGCTCTGCGTTCATTGCCACTCATGGCAGCTTTATAATAGGCTGCAGACTTTCCACTTTCTTGGAGCTTTTTGACAATTAAGCCGGTTACATAAGTCTTGCCGACATCCGTTCCGGTTCCGGTAATAAATAGATTTTTACTCATTGCAAATTTCTGCCTCATATCCCAGTTCTTTCAATAAGGCCATATCTGTTTTTGTGGTAATTCCCGCAGTTGTTAGCATATCTCCGGAAATTGCAGCGTTTGCTCCTGAAGTAAAGCAACTTTTTCCTTTATCTGGCAGTAAGCCTCGCCCGCCGGCAAGGCGAATAGAAGCTTTGGGCAAAATGAAACGATAGACGGCGACGATTCTGCACATATCCTCACTGGTCAATCTCTTATTATTGGCAAACGGCGTACCGGGAATGGCATTTAGCATATTCACAGGCACACTAAGTACGCCCAATTCACGCAAACTAAAAGCCATATCAATGCGATCTTCTACAGTTTCACCAAGTCCCATAATGCCACCGCTGCAAACGGAAAGGCCGGCTTTTTGAGCAGCCTTAATAGCTTGTACTTTGTCTTCAAATTTGTGTGTAGTGCAAACGTTGGGAAAATTTCTCTGAGAAGTTTCCAAATTATTGTGCACTCTAGTTACGCCGGCTTCTTTTAACTTGCGAAATTGTTGCTCATTTAGCAGCCCTAAAGAAACGCAAACAGAGATTCCAACTTTTTCTTTAATTTCTCGCACAGCTTCGCAAACAGCATCTATTTCCGCATCAGACAAGCGCTTTCCTGAAGTTACAATTGAATAGCGCAGGACTCCCTGTTCATGATCAACTTTTGCTTGGTCTACAATTTCTTGTTTGGAAAGAAGCGGATAAGTGGCTGCAGAAGTATGATTGTGAGCTGACTGTGCGCAATACTTGCAATTTTCAGAACATTTTCCACTTTTAGCATTGATAATTGTACAAATATCAAATTTATTAGCGCAAAAATGTTGGCGAATCTGATTGGCCTTTTCACAAAGTTCTAAAAGAGGCTGTTCATACAAAAAAAGCGCCTCTTCTTTGGTTATTTGCTCACCATTCATAACTTTATTTGTTAGTTTATTTAAGTCCATTTTTATAGCTTCCTTTCTCGATATTAAACTACAAATATGCGAACTGCCCTTTTGAGCTTGGTAGCAAAATACCTACAATAGAATATCGCTTTTTAATGATCGCCAAATATACAATAAAGCCTCTGTTTTTTAGCTAAACAGAGGCCATTCACACGTGTACGAACTAGTTACAAAAGGAACTGGCAATTATTGGGCATGAACTTTAGCTCTAGTTTTGGGTAAAAATAACTTCTTCGTATCTATGCCTTCCAGCTCAAGCAATTTGATCTTTTTCTCTATTCCGCCGGCGTAACCGGTTAAGTTACCATTAGCGCCAATAACTCTATGACAGGGAATAATAATTGAAATTTCATTGTGGCCGACTGCGCCGCCTATTGCTTGAGCTGACATATGCTCAACTCCTCTTTTTTCAGCCATTTTTTTAGCTAAATCGCCATACGTAATTACTTTGCCGTAAGGAATTTGCAAAAGTAGCTTCCAAACTTCCTGGCGAAATGGCGTGCCAATAAGATGAAATGGCACCTCAACTTTCGGTTCATGTCCGCTAAAATATATATCTAGCCAACGCTTAGCAGCTTGTAAAATTGGCGTCTCTTTAGCTATGCATTCACGGTTAGCCAACAAATTGGCATAAAAGCGATCGCTATTTAGCCATAAACCAGCTAAACCTATATCGTCAGCCGCCAGCAGTAAGCTGCCAATTATAGAATCATAAGTGCTTGTATACATTATATTTTCCATTTTTTATTCTACCATAATTTATATGCAACAACTTTTGTGCACAATATATATCCACTAGCTCTAGCTAATATTTTATTATCCATTTACCTTTTTGCGGAGAGCCAACTCGTTCTAAACGCCCAAGATCGCGTAATTTTCTGATATAATACTTGACTGCATTAACGCTGATCCCGAGTTTTGCAGCAACTTCCGCCTGCGTGCAGCAACTTCCGCCTGCGAAGCGCTCGGATTTTGCTGAAGTAAACTTACAACTTTTTGCTCATTATCAATAGACCGAGCTTGGGTGACTTGGGTAGTAGCTTGGGTGACTTGGGTAGTAGCTTGGGTAGTGGCATAGTCCTGACGTCTCCTAGTTTTTTAGTGAATAGTCCTTTGTGATTTCTTATAATTTTCACAAATGTATTTATGAGATCGAGTTTGTAGTAAGAATAATTTATAAACTCATTATCTGAGTTGTCGTAATATCCTAGGTACTTGTATTTAAAGTTAAATAGCGATTCCCTACTTTTTTCGCTTTTACGAGGTACTATCAATTTGGCAGTATACCAAGTGTAAAATTCACCAATAGTCAGTTGCCCATTGTTAACTCTTTCTATACCCTGTTCCCACAGCCAATAGTTAAAGTTTATAGCATCGTCAATGGCGCTGGAAGAAATCTCTTCACTGTCATAAAAGTACCATTCAATTTTAGTGCGCATACAAATATAAAGGTCGTAAAGAAAGCGACCAAAATAGTCCATTTTGCTTCGATAGTAAAACACGCCTAATCGCAAATGGAAAATAATACATTCATAAATTGTCTTGCTATAACCATGCGAACTGCCATAATATTTTTTAATTAACTTGGCACATTCCAACCAATTGGAAAATTTTTTCAAAAGTTCGGCATAACATAAGTAAGTGCGATGAAAACCAGTGTACTTTTCACATCCACTAGGACAATCATCAAGAATCATACTATCAGCATGTATAAACTCTTTACCAAAAACAGTATCTGCCCATTTAGAACTTTCTTCAACTTTAGACTTATAGTATTCTATTAGCGAAGACGCTGCTTCTAAACTTTGAGAGTCAACTTCTTTGTCTTCTGACATAGTGCGAGCGACACTTTTGTATAAACTCAAGAACCTACAGTCATCTAAATATTCTTCATATCTTGTTAAGCTGCCAGTATCAAAAATTGCTAATCGTTCATCTGAGCTTAAAATATTGCGATACTCTATTTTATCTGTTTGCAGCGTGTAGTTATCATATAGATATTTGCAAAATATGATATAAGTTTTTCTATACTTAATTCCCTTATATTTCAAATAAGGTTTTCTTTTATTTAAATCTTTAATTGATTGAATATTGTAATTGCTATAAAAATCTAATTTACGCTCTAAAAAATACAAAAATGGATTCCACTTATAACGCTCTCCTGGACCCCGAAATATGTAATAATGAAACTTTTTAGTAATATTAGACGGTTTAAAACGTCTTACAGAGGGGAAACGCAAGTTCCAAATTTTATTAACTAGAAGATCGTCATGCTGCTTCTTATCGGCTTGGAATATATCATTAATGCGCTGGTTTATATTAGTATTTTTTAGCCTATAGAACTCACGCTCATAGCTGCATTCCATTTCTTGGAGGGTTAATTTATAGATTAGGTTACATACTTCTTTTTCTTGTCTTAGAGCAACTTTTTTTAATAAACGTTTTTTCATAAAAAAATTCACTCTCCTTAAAAGGATACTATTTATGGTACAAACAAAGGAATACACTTCGATTATACTCTAATATGTTCAAGAAATAAATAAGCCTCTGTTCTCGACTATTCAGAGGCCATTTACGTGCCGCATAATTTACGCAGCACTGATTGTTATAATATTTTAAGAGGATGAGGTTATTTATGCAGTTTTGTTACTCAGAATATAGCAAAAGCAAACTTCTTAGTCAATAGTATTAGAGACTAATTTATTATTTTTAATAATAAAAAACCTTATATAACGCATATTGTCATATTTACATGTGTTGTTATTGGTGCACTTTTGAAACTATAACTCAATGCCATTTTTACAGATTGAGAATAAAATGTTGTTTTTGCTCTTCCAATTCTTTTTTGCAAGCGAACAATCTATGCTTTTCTTTGGGCTGCTTCTCTCTGCGTATTTTTTGATTTAACTTGTCCATTTGTGCTTGTATAGATTCAAGCTGAGTTTGGATTTCGATATTTTCTTTTAAAGAGCGTGAAGTATCAAAATAACTTAAAGCCGGCCCGGCTACTTGGCATATAATATTGGCGTACAATTCTTCTATAGATGATGAAAACGGACAAGAGCTTTTAGGAGAATATGGCCAAATATTTGAAGAAGAATACGCTAAAATTATTGATGAATTGTGCAATACTTTAGGTAAAAAGTATGAAAAATCTTTGCATTATTTAAGACAAAGTGAAGTTCATAAAGTTCATCGCGGTTATTTCAGTATAGACAAAAAAAGCCGCATTATAAACAGTTCTGTAAAGCGCGGTACTGATATTTCTGATGACATCTCAGCTTATGATCTGATCTTAAAAAATAAAGAGCGTTTGCTTTCTTTTGATGAACCTACTCGCTTTATTTTCTCACATTCAGCTTTGCGTGAAGGTTGGGATAATCCTAACATTTTTCAAATTTGCACTTTAAAACGTAGTGACAGTACTGTGCAAAAGCGTCAAGAAGTCGGTCGAGGTTTGCGTCTTTGTGTCAATAAGCAAGGAACTCGCATGGATGTTGATGTTTTAAGAGGTAACGTACATAACGTTAATGTGCTAACAGTTATTGCCAGCGAAAGCTACGCCGAATTTGTGGGAGAATTGCAAAAGCAAATTAGAGAAGTTCTTTATAATAGGCCTACAAAAGCATCTATTGGTTACTTTGAGGGTATCATTTTCCCCCACTTTTGCTGCCAAAATCTAGGCTTTTATTTGCCATTTACTAAGCTAATTGCCTAATTATCAGCGTTAAAGCCATTGCTTGATACAGCCGTAATACATTTTATATTTACCCCTCAAACTCTTGCTTTGAGGATATACTTTGATCGCAAAAAAATAACGGCTAAAGCATAAAAAACAAGAGAGCCTACGTAGAAGCTCTCTTGACCTAAATAGCCAAACTAATCCAATACTAAATTTTTATAGATAAGTTTTTAACCTAAAGTTTAATAACTGAAAGTTAAGTTTTCAACGTGCAATACATTGTGGGGTTATCTTTGTCAGCTATCTCTATACTTTCTCGGTTAGGCCCTAAGGCCGGTTTACTTCTCATTATTTAATAAAGCGTGGATTAGTCTGCCATTCAGGATTTACATTCAAAGCTCAACTTCGACTGAAGTTTTCGCGTTGAATTCATCAATTTTATCTTGCAACATATTAGCCCTATCTTGCAATAGTTCAAGCTCACGATAGAGCTCTGCTTTGCTAATAGCCGCTTCCATTTCGTATTCAGAAGCTCCACTGTAGCCAGATTCACGCTGTTTGCCTTCTACAACGTTGATACTTTTAAGCTGAGTTATCATCGATTTTGTTTCCGCTAGCTCAGCCAATTCGGTAGCAATGCCGACATTAGCTCTGGTAACAGCAGCTTTTATTGCGGTCATCTTCTTGACAATACTTTTATATTCAACAAATTTTTCCCGAATATCGCAAGTGCGAGTTGCTCCAGCTAAAACTGAGTTTTCGTTTCTTATAAGCTTAAATATTTCCCCCAACTTACCAGCCAAACGAGCCCGCTCTTTCAAAGCTCTGGAAACTGTCATTCTCATTTATTTTTTATCTCCTTTGTATATTTTATATTTGTTGAAATTTGAGCATTTCCTCAAAGCATACTTACTTCTGGAAATTGACAAACCCATTCTACAGCTTCTTTTGCCTTAGCAAGTAATTTTTCTTTATCTTTATATTTATCATAAAAATCTGGATCTGTCGTCAAATAGAACGTATAACGAGATAATGAACAATTATATTTAGATGGCGGAAATTCTTCCCAAACAGGTTTATCATTTTTATCCATGCGTTAAAGCCTCTAACAATTTACAGTCACCCTATCAGTCACCTTTACGATGATCAGTCACCCATAAAAAAACAAAAGGCAGCACCTACTTAGAGCGTTTTTTATATCCACCAGCAACAAGGTGCTCAAGGCCATATTTTTCGACGTCTTCTTCCTCAATATGATACTTACTGTAAAGTTCATCTTGAGTAACGTTATCATTCTTTAATATGCTTCGAATCAAATGTTTGAGCATTAAATCAGACATTTCCTCGCTAATAAATGGATCATTTCCCATTGAACCATAAAGGCGTTTCATGCAAGAGCCATCGTCAATCATTTTGCTTATCCTCCGGACATTTTAACATAAATTAACTATCGTATAATTTACAGTCACCCTATCAGTCACCTTTACAGTCACCATACCAGTAACTCCTGTGGCGATCAGTCACCCATAAAAACAAAAGCAGTCTTTGCATAGCTTGTACGCTAAGTTTCAAATATAACCAAAAATGAAAAAAAAGACTAACAACGAAAACGAAGGCGCGTTGAAGTACATATTGTGCAAATAGTTACACAAAGGGAAAAATACAATGGCGTATAGTGATAATTTAATTACAAGTGTTGGCAAAAATTCTAATGATACAGCAGCTCTGATATGGTCTGTTGCTGATGACCTTGTAGGAGCGTATAAACCACATGAATATGGCTTAGTTATTCTACCTATGACGGTAATCAAGCGTTTTCACGATTGTTTATTACCAACGCACCAGAAAGTTTTAGACACATATAAAAAAGTTGAGAAATTAGCTGTAAAAGACGGATTTTTAAAGAAAGCGTCCGGCTACCAATTTTATAACACAAGTAAATTTACATTTAAGACCTTGATTGCAGACCCAGAAAATATCGTAGATAATTTCAAGGCATATTTGAATGGATTTTCTGATAATGTCCAAGATATTTTGGCACGTATGGAGTTTGACGCTCAGATTAAGCACATGGAAGAAGCTGACCTTCTCTATCAGGTGATCTCAGACTTCTGTACAGATAAAGGTGATTTTTCACCTGAAAAAATCAGTGCTGTCGATATGGGATACGTGTTTGAAAATCTTGTTCGTAGATTCTCTGAATCTTATAACGAAGAAGCCGGAGCCCATTTCACAAGCCGTGACATTATCTACTTGATGAGTGACCTTTTGATTGCTGGTGATGAATCTGCATTTACAGGTGATGGCATCTCAAAGACCGTTTACGATATGACAATGGGAACTTCTCAGATGCTTACTTGTATGGAAGAAAGATTGAAACAGATGGATGCAGAGGCAGACGTTACTGTATTCGGTCAGGAGTTCAATCCATTTACATTCGGTATTGCCAAGGCCGATATGCTTATTCGTGGTGGAGATCCTAATAATATGCAATTTGGTGATACCTTATCTGAAGATAAGTTCAGCGGATACAAGTTTGATTATGTTATTAGCAATCCCCCATTTGGTATTCCTTGGAAGCGTGAGGAAAAAGCAGTCATAGCTGAATATAACAAAGGTGCAGAAGGAAGATTCGCACCGGGACTGCCAGCAAAAAGTGATGGCCAGCTTTTGTTTATGCTAAATGGTTTGGCAAAACTTAAAGACGACGGCCAAATGGCCATTATTCAAAACGGCTCTTCTCTATTTAATGGCGATGCAAGTTCCGGCCCTTCTGAAATTCGCAGATATTTAATTGAAAATGACTGGCTAGATGCCATTGTGCAGCTGCCCAATAACGCTTTTTATAATACCGGCATTGCAACGTATATCTGGATTGTAATGAAGGATAAGCCTGCGGCACATCAGGGCAAAGTGCAGCTAATTGACGCCTCCGCTTGTTGTTCAGCCAGGCGTAAAAATATCGGTTCAAAAAACGTAGATATTACAAAGGCTTGCCGTGATTTAATTGTTAAAGTGTACGGCGCTTATGTAGATGGAAGATACAATGACGTTGATGAAAACGGCAGTGCCATTCTCGTAAAGAGTAAAGTTATGGATGCTGTCGATCTTGGCTATAATAAAATTGTTGTAGAAACACCGCAATTAGATAAAGATGGCCATGTTGTTACTAAAAACGGCAAACCGGTGGCCGATTCAGCAAAACGTGATACAGAAAATGTGCCCTTGGCAGAAGATATTGATGTCTATTTTAAACGTGAGGTTTTGCCCTATAATCCGCAAGCTTGGATTGATAAAGCTAAAACAAAAGTTGGATATGAAATTCCCTTCACCAGAACATTCTATGAATATAAGCAAATTGAGCCCTCAGAGAAAATAGCAGCACGTATTGAGGAACATGAAAAGAGCTTGATGGCAAAATTGCGTGATTTATTTGGCGGTGAATAATTATGAAGACTGTAATTAGACCTGAAAGCGAAATGAAGAATAGCGGGATTGAGTGGGTTGGGGAAATTCCTAATAGCTGGAAAAATATACCGTTAAAGAGAATTATAATTGATAGAGCAGGTGGAGCTTGGGGAAGTGAACCATGTGAAAATAATTCCATAATATGTATGAGAATTGCTGATTTCGATTTCGACAGGGGCGTTTTTCAAAACAAAAATGAATCTGAACTGACAAGACGTTCATATGAGCAATCGCAAGTTAATAAATTATTGTTGCAGACGAACGATATTTGCATTGAAAAATCTGGCGGAGGTGAAAAAACACCCGTTGGAAGAGCAGTTTTATTTGATAAGGCATATGATGCTCTATTTGCAAATTTTATGGATAGAATTAGAATTGACAGCGATTTAGCTTTTCCAAAATACGTAGAATATTATTTAAGGGCAATGTATTTTCTTTCAGTTACTACTCTGTATATAAAACAGACAACTGGGATTCAAAATTTAAACTTGACATCTTTATTACAAAAAGAGGTTATAACAATACCATCCATATCTGAGCAGCAAGCCATTGCCGATTATTTGGACGAAACTTGTTCCAAAATTGATAAAATCATTGCAGAAGCGAAGACAAGCATTGATGAATACAAAAACTTACGTGAATCTGTAATATCAAATGCGACTACATATGGAATTAAAAAAAATCGTTGTGTGAAATTTAGTAGTGCAGAATGGGTTTTAGAAATTCCAACTGATTGGGATATGATTCCAGCGAAAGCATTATTTTCGCAAAGCAATGAGCGCAAACATGCTGATGATGTTCAGTTAACTGCAAGTCAGAAATATGGAATTATTTCTCAGGTTGAATATATGAAGCGAGAAAATTCAAGAATTGTAATAGCTACACAAGGAATTGAAAATTGGAAACATGTTGAACCCAATGATTTTATTATTAGCTTGAGAAGTTTTCAAGGCGGGCTTGAAAAGAGTGATGTGAGTGGCTGTATTACATGGCATTATGTTGTTTTAAAGCCAAATAATGGCGTGTATTGCGATTATTTCAAATGGCTATTTAAATCTGATAAATATATAAATGCGTTACAAGGTACTTGTAATTTTATTAGAGATGGACAGGATTTAAGATTTTCAAATTTCATTCAAGTTCCACTATTAGCAGTGCCAATTGAAGAGCAGAAAGAAATTGCAAATTATTTGAATAAAGAGGTTCCTAAAATTGATTCCCTCATCACTGAAAAACAATCCCTTATTGCCGACCTTGAAGCCTACAAAAAATCACTAATTTATGAAGTAGTAACAGGAAAAAGAAAGGTAGTATAAGTCATGGCTGAAAATGAAAAACAGTTTGAAGCTAATATTGAAGCCTTTTTTATTTCGCCTGCTGGTGGCTTCGAAAAAGCAACTGATGCCGGTTATAAAGCTTCTGTGGACATGGCGATCGACATTTCTACCTTGGTCAATTTCGTGAAAGCTACCCAGCCAATTATGTGGCAGCGCTTTGAAAAACAATGCGATTCTGACCCATACAAGAAGTTCTATAAATGTTTTGAAGATGCTGTGCATATGGATGGTTTGCTGTCTGTTATGCGTCATGGGTTTAAGCATCGCGGAATGGATTTAAAGTTTGTTATTTTAAGCCAGAATCTACTCTAAATGATGCTGCCGTCAAAAAATATAAGCAAAATATATGTCAGTGTATTAGACAGTGGCATTATTCAACGCAAAATAATAATTCGGTTGATATGATGCTTGCCATAAATGGCATTCCGGTAGTTGCCATTGAATTAAAAAATCAACTGACAGGCCAAACAGTAGATAATGCTAAGTTACAGTGGCAATATGACAGAGACAAAAGAGAACCGGCCTTTCAGTTAAACCACCGTATCCTCGCCTATTTTGCCATAGATCTTTATGAAGCCTGGATGACCACAGAATTAAAAGGTGCTGATACCTATTTTTTGCCATTTAATCAAGGCTCTAACGGAGCCGGAAACGATGGTGGCGCCGGCACCCCTCAAGCAAAGGATGATAACTACGTAACTTCTTATATCTGGGAAAACGTATTACAAAAAGATAGCTTGCTAGATATTATTCAGAAATTTATCAGCTTTGAGGTTAAAACTGAAAAGAAAGAAGATGGGAAAAACATTACCAAAAAGCGTCTAATTTTCCCTAGATACCACCAATTGGACGTTGTTCGTAAATTAATCGCTGATGTTCATAAAAATGGCTCTGGCAACAATTATCTAATTCAGCATTCTGCTGGCTCAGGAAAATCCAATTCTATTGCCTGGACAGCATACCGTTTAGCTTCATTACATAATGATAATAATGAGCCTATATTTACGTCTGTTGTTATTGTAACTGATAGGCGCAATTTAGACGCACAGTTGCAAGAAACAATCACTGGATTTGATCATACGCTTGGTAGTGTATGTGCAATTGATGAGAAGAAATCTTCTAAGGATTTAAGGGACGCTCTAAATGCTGGAAAGAGAATCATTGTAACAACTTTGCAGAAATTCCCAGTTATTTATGAAGAAGTAAATGACACAACAGATAAGAGATTCGCAATTATCGTAGATGAAGCCCATTCTTCTCAGACTGGCTCCTCTGCCATGAAATTAAAGGCCGCACTTGCAGATGTATCAGATGCTTTGAAAGAGTACGCAGAACTGGAAGGAAAAGCTGAAGATGAATTGCTAGATGATAATGATCGTCTGGTGCGCGAAATTATTTCCCATGGAAAGCACAAAAATCTCTCATTCTTTGCCTTTACGGCTACACCCAAAAGTGCAACATTGGAAATGTTCGGCACAGAATGGAATGATGGCTCTTACCATCCATTCCACGTATATTCTATGCGTCAAGCAATTGAAGAAGGATTTATTCTGGATGTTCTTCAGAACTACACGACGTATAAAACATGTTATCAGATTGCAAAAAATACAAAAGACAACCCTGATGTTCCAGAGTCAAAAGCATTAAAGACTATTAGAAAATACGAAGAATTGCATCCGTACAACATTCAGCAAAAATCAGCGATTATTGTTGAAACATTCCGCAATGTAACGAAACAGAAAATCAAAGGTAAAGGCAAAATGATGGTTGTAACATCATCACGTCTGGCAGCTGTTCGTTATTACCATGAAATTAAAAATTATTTGGAATTAAATAATTATCATGATATAGAAATCTTAGCCGCTTTCTCCGGTTCTATAAAAGATCCTGAAGATGTGACAGAAATTGAGTGGACAGAAAGCAAGCTCAATGGTGTAAATGAATCGCAGACAAAACAGGTATTTCATAATGAAGGAAATATTTTAATTGTAGCTGAGAAATATCAGACTGGATTTGATGAGCCATTACTCCATACAATGATTGTAGATAAGAAATTGCGTGGTGTAAAAGCAGTTCAGACTTTAAGCCGATTGAATCGTATCCATCCAGATAAACAGAATACATTCATTATTGATTTTGTGAATACAAAAGAAGATATTCTAAAGGCGTTTCAACCGTTTTATCAGGAAACATCGTTAGCTCAGGAAATCAATACAGATTTGATTTACAAGACACAAAAGATGTTGCGTGCTTTTAATATTTATGATGATGCAGATATTGCAAGCGTGAATAAAATCTATTTCGACGAGGATAAACGAAAAGCGAATAAGATTCAGGCAGCAGTAACCAATGCGTTATTACCAGTTCAGCAAAAATATAATGCGTTGAATCAGGAACAAAGGTATCAATTCCGTAAGCTTTGCAGAACATTTGTCAAGTGGTATGGCTATATCACTCAGATTGCGCGTATGTTTGATAAGCAAATGCATAATGAGTATATCTTCTGCTCTTACCTTGCAAAGATTGTACCAGCAGATCCAACGATACCATTTGATATTGGCAATAGAGTTAAACTTGAATATTACAATCTTGAGAAAACTTATGAAGGCTCTATTGAACTTGTAAAAGAAGAAAAAAGCGTTTATGAACCTGCTAAGTTGAAAAAGCCTATAAAAATGGTTGAGACACTTAGTCCATTAGAAAAAGTTATTGAAAAAATCAATCAACAGTATATGGGAAACTTTACTGAAGGCGACAAGGTTGTAATTACTGCACTGCATCAGAAATTAAGGAGCAACAAAAAATTGATGAAAGCTGCCAAAACAGATGGTCGTCAAATTTTTGAAAAAAATATTTTCCCGCAGTTGTTTAATGATGCAGCACAAGAAGCATACATTGAAAGTACGGAAACATATACAAAACTATTTGAGGATGCTGGAAAATATCATGCTATTATGAGTGCACTAGCTCAGATAATGTTTGATGAGTTGAAAAATGAAAAAGAATAAGCATTGGTAACACAAAAATATAATCCCGTGGTAACGGCAATGGTTCCACGGGACTACGTGTCTGCAAAAACAAAAGCAGCCTTCGCCTAGCCTGTATGCTACAAACGAAAGCTGCCTTCCTATATATAATTACGCAATAGTAATAGCTAAAAGCCCAAGAAGCTAGCTACACCGCTACAGATGCTACTCCCAATACTTGCCGCTGCACTTAGCGCAGATCCTATGCCATTTACCACTGCACTGGCTACATTTTTTACTACATTACGAGCTCCATCATATAACGCCTTGGCCCCTTGCATTACTACACCGCCAATGGTAGAGCCGGCTATATAGCCTGCGGCGTTGCCTACAAATCCGCCTATGGCAGTACCCCACGGGCCTATTACTGAACCTAACGCTGAACCTACTATGGCCCCTCCCTTAGCGGCTACGGCTATTCCGGCTACACAAGCGCCTGTTGTCTGGGCCATAACTTCTAAGCCTTCATGAACGGTCAATTTTCCGTCGGCTACTTGCTTGGCGACCTTGACATTCTCGATAGCCACAAAAGCCACATTGGCACAAACATTTCCGCTGCCACCTTTAAGCTGCTGTATCTGCGGTATCAAGCCTTTCTCTCCAGCTACCCTTACAGCACCAGCTACTGCTACTTTTACTCCTTCATCTACGCCAGCATCGACCGCTTTTTTTATAACTTCGTCGCCGTCAATCTCTTCTCCATTAAGAACCTTTTGGGCAAGATCTCTACCAACAGCCACAGCAGCATTTTGCACACCAGCGTAACAAGCTTGTCTACCTATACTTAAAGCGGTAACTTTCAGCGAATATTCATTCTCTTTTATCTTAGGCTTAACTTTCGAACTTCCAGAATTGCTTTGTCTACCCGACTCTTGCTGCCGCTTTTCATTAGCTTCACGCGGAATCCAACCTTTTTCTTCAGCTACCTTGGTAGCGCCAGCTACTGCTACTTTTACTGCTTCACCTACGCCAGCATCTACTGCTTTTTTGGCAACCTCGTCGCCGTCAATCTCTTCTCCATTGATAACCTTTTGAGCAATATCCTTACCGGCAGTAGTAGCAGCAGTTTGCACCCCAGCATGACAAGCTTGTTTGCCTATATTTAAAGCGCTATTCGACTCTTGCCGCTTCTCAGCAGCTTCGGTTTTGGCTCCAGTAGCAGAAGCCGACGCAGAATTACTGCTGCCATTTTCTGCAGCAATTACTTTATATGTTGCTTCATTGGCGCTTTTAATAGCTTCTTCCAAGCTTTGCAAATATTCAGCTCTCTTGGAAATTGGCATATCCGCAGTAGCTTGCATTACTTTAGAAGCAAACCAACTCTCTTTACTTCTGCCTATAGCAATAGCTTTTTGCTGAGAAGCTTTCATCTCTTCAGCAGTTTGCAACGCAGAAATAATTTCGTTGCTTATAGCTTCAACTTCATTAGCGCTCTTTTCCGGTAATTGCTTATGCAACTCTTGCGCCAACCATTGAGCTAAAGGCACCTCTTGAGATTGAGAGGCAGCGTAGCTTTTTAAGAAGGCTTTTTCTATTTGGAAAACTTGCTTAGCTTTTTCTTCCGGCCAAATCTTCTCTACGCAGTAAGAGTCAAATACTTCCGCTTCTTGTTTGTCTTCCATTTTTTATCTACCTACCTTATTGCTACCCAAAGCCTAAAATGCCAAGCTAAATTACGCGCTACTTTATTTTTTGGAAGCTGGCTTAAGATCCATATCTTTAACCGCTTCTTTTATTTGCTTAATACGCGTAGAAAGCGTACTGGAAATAGACTTGATACTTTTCTGAGCTTTTTTAAGATCATCGGTAGTTATTTGCTTTCTTCCCTCTACAAAACAACTTTCTACGGCGTCTTTAACGATAGCTTCCAAATCGGCTCCGCTATAGCCATCGGTATCTTTGACAACAGAGATAATGTCCAAATCCCTATTCCATTTGCCGCGCTTCTTAAGGTGAATTTCTATAATTTTCTTGCGCTCTTCGTTATTGGGGAAATCTACATAGAAAAGCTCGTCGAAGCGGCCTTTGCGCAAAAATTCCGGAGGAATCCGAGAAATATCGTTAGCAGTAGCGACAATAAAGACGGTATTTTCCTTTTCTTGCATCCAAGTTAAGAACTGACCAAATAAGCGCGTAGTGACGTCGCTGCCGCCACCAGTAGAGCCAATCCCAGAGAAGGCCTTTTCCAATTCGTCGATCCAAAGTACGCAAGGGCTAATAGCTTCAGCTAACTTCAAAGCTCGCCTCATATTCTCTTCCGATTCGCCGATATACTTGCCCAATAAGCGTCCCACATCGAGCCTAACCAGCGGCACTTTAAACAGCTTAGCCGTAGCTTTAGCAGCTAAACTCTTACCGCAACCGGGCATACCCACAATCATCATGCCTTTGGGAATATCTACTCCGAACTTAATAGCCTTGTCCAACTGGTTAAAAATACGCTCTTTCTTGCCCAACCAATCTTTCAAATTTTCCAGTCCGCCAATATCATTAATATCTTCGCGAACCAAAATCATCTCCAATAAGCCGGCCTTTTTGACCAATTGTTCTTTCTCGCGGAAAATCAGTTGCTTATCGTCAAAGTCCAAACAACCGCCTTCTTGATAGGCTAAATTGAGAATTTGTTTAATTTGGAACTCATTTAAGCCCTTAAAGGAAATGGTAATTTCGTTTAAGACGTCCTCGGCAATATCAATATCTAAGTCTTGAGCAAATTCTAAGATAATATTGCGAATTTCTGAATCGTCCGGCAAGGGTATTTCAAAAACGGTAATAAGATCTTCCAATTCTTCGGGAATGTGAAGCTTACTGGAGACAATAAAAATAGAAGCGCTATACTTATCGTTATACAAGTTGCGCTCGGCAATATATTTCAATAAAGAAATAACTGCCGGATCGTCCAGTTGATTGTGGACGTCCTTAAGAACAATGAGCGTACTATGATCGTAGCCGTCGTCTTGATCGTAGCCGTCGTCTTTGACATCATTCAAAAATTTGGTTAAGCCACATTCTTGCATAGCCGACATAGCCGATTTAGTCTTAAAATCGACAGAGCCTAAGCCGTTATTGTATTCAACAATTTTTCTATAGCCAGCAATACTAGCAATAATGTCATCAATAACTTTGAAGTCAAAGTGGTTGATATAGATAATGGGATATAAAGCTTCGATATATGAAGCGAGGAGATTGACAGTATTATTGTTCATTGTTTTTTTATTGACTCCTATTTACTGGCAAGCGTTATACACTCATGTAAATTATGAAATTTTGTCCAGCGCTTTATCTATAGCTTCAACTTCTGCCAACTGTTCACTGTAGTTCAACACTTTAAGCCAACGCGACAAGGTGCCATCTTCAAAGTATTTCAACACATACTCAATGACAAAATCTTGACAAAATGTCTCTGGCTATAGAGGGCATTTTCCTTACTTCTGAACATGGAGACTCTTTAAACAGTTTTTCTAATATCTTACTTTCCGACATAGCCAGAATAACACACCTAGGAAAGATAAAATTCGCAGGAAAGTCTAGTTTTTCTCCTTGAAAACGAAAACACAATTCACTAAGGCTTAATTTGACAAGCGGCAAATAGTCTTGTTCGAGTTTCCGCACATCTTCCTTAAGAAGATTACAAAATTCATCAATATAATTTTTATCGTGTAGAAAATCTACTTCGAGGCCTTTAGCTTTATTTATCATATCTTGAACTATGGCTTCGTAGCCAGCAAGGTACTCTTCAACGGCTTGCTTTTTGAATAAAGCGTTTTCTTGTACCGTTACTTGAAATTTTTGCTTTTTATCTAAATAGCTAAATACACTCAGCGCCTTTTCAATATCGGCAGCATCTACGTCTTCTATGCCAAAAATATTAGCCAGTTGCAAGACAATGTCTTTTTTATCCAGCGCCAGCGCTTTATTTATAGCCTCAACCGCTGCCAGCTGTTCCTTGTAGCCCCACACTCTAAGCCAACGCGACAAAGTGCCGTCTTCAAAGTATTTCAGCACATCTTCAATGACAAAATGTTCTTGCAATCCCTCAAGGCTTCTCACATTGCAATCATCTAACATTAAGCCGAACTTCAAAACTTTAGCCATTATATAACTAACCTAGCCCTCAATTAAAACAATAAACGCTACTGTTGATTTTTTACAAGACAATTTTTACTTATCCCATAAACACACCATTTAGTAGGCTTTAGCCTTATTAAATAGCATATGCGCGTCATATAGTACGTTTTATAATGTTGAGTTTCCTTCCGTTTTGGACAAGAAAAAAACAATTGTTACAGCATTTTTAGCTTATTAACCCTTACCTGAGCCGCTCTATCCCATTTCTAGTATCATCCTTTGTTTTAATTGAGGATCCCCTATCCCCATTTTGTTTGCCTTTTGCTGCCGACTTAAATTTGCTATTTCAACAAATTAACGCCAAATTATCAAACTTTAAGCTGCCGCTTGGCCTGAACGCTCTTTAGTTTCGTTCTCTATCCTCAATTCCTCTCTTTAAGGGCTGCCTTTTCTTTATATTTTGCGCTATTATAGCTGCCATGAATAAGCAAGATATATACAACTATTTACAGCAAAAGCACCTCTGGCACGAAATTGCCGAGCATAAAGCTGTCTTCAGCATGGACGAACTAGACGAAGCTGGCATTCCTTTCCCTGAAAATGATGCCAAAAACTTATTTGTGCGCGACGATAAGAAGCAAAACTATTATTTAATAGTCGTTAAAGGTAACAAGCACGTCAATTTGACTGAATTTAGTAAAAACAGTTGCACTCGCCGACTTAGTTTTGCTTCCGCAGCCGACTTAAAGAGCTTGCTCGACCTTACGCCCGGCTCGGTTACGCCTTTAGGCATACTTAATGATACTGAACGTAAAGTTACTGTCTTCCTCGACCGCGATTTTCTGGTTGAGCCTGGCTTAATTGGTGTCCACCCTAACGACAATACCGCTACCGTCTTAATGAAAACTGCCGATCTAATCGACATTATTAAAGAACACGGCAACACTTTGCATATTGCCCCTATTGTGCAAAAGCAAACCGCCGCCGTATTATAGCTTTCCAACTGTCACAAACTTACTTGGCCGCTATCTATTTTAATAGTTAGCGGCTTTTTTACATTTTGGCCGTTTCTTTTGCGAGATATTTACGATAATATATCCCTGCTAAAACTTTATTAAAAACTGGACATAATAAAAAATGCAAATCAACGGCTTTTCCTATACTTCTTTAGCTGCTATGCCAGGCAATACGGTTGGAGCTGGTGCAGTTGGCGCCAACTTTGGCAATACTAATGCTGGCGCAAATAGTGTCGACGGACAAAGCATAGCGCAAGATAGTTGCCAACTTAGCGCTAAAGCTAACGCCAGTAATGATAGCTGCATAGAAAAAGCTGAGCCAAGCCAAGATATACGCCGCTTGCGTATTTTGCACTTAAACGACTTGCACGGCGCCGCTTTACCTGAAGAAGGACGCGGCGGCTTAGCTCAAGTAGCTGCCGTAGTTAAACGCGAAAAGGCCGAAGTGCCCGAAGGCTCGTTGGTACTTAACGCCGGCGACATTGCCGAAGGCACCATGATTTCTTACTTAAGTAAAGGCGGCGTCGTCAGCGAAAGTTTGGCCCAAATGGGTTGCGACGCTATTGAGCCTGGCAACCACGACTTTGCCTGGGGCCAGCCGACTATGCGCTCTATGTTGGGCCAAGTAAACGCCCCTATCGTTTGCGCCAATTTAGAACAAGCTGAAGGCCACGAATTTGCTCAGCCTTACGTTATCCGCGAAGTAAACGGAGTTAAGGTCGGCATCCTCGGCTTAAGCACCGATGTGTCCAATTTTACTACCGATGATAAAATCGAAGGCTTACAATATAAAGATCCTATCGAGACGGCCCAGCAATATATTCCCCAAATGAAAAAAGATGGCGCCGAACTGGTTATCGCTCTTTCCCATATTGGCGTAGAGCAAGATCGCCTCTTGGCTAAGGCTTGTCCAGATATTGATGTTATTGTAGGCGGCCATACTCATACTGAATTGCCCGAAGGTGAATACATCGGCTCTACTTTAATTGTGCAAAGCGGTTACAAAGGCCAATTCGTCGGCGAAGTCGATCTCGATTTCGATATGACTACCCGCCAAATTAGTAGCGCTAAAGCTGAGCTTATTAAAGTAGATAGCAGCGTCGAGCCCGATCCTGAAGTAGCGCAAATTGTAGAAAAATACGTCAATTCTAGCAACGAATTGGCCCACCAACCTATGGGTCAAGCCTTAGAGACGCTGACCTACTCTCACAGCGAATGCGCTAAGCTAGATCAAATTCACGCCGACTCTTTGCGCCAAGCTATGGGTGCTCCCATAGGCTTAGTAAATGGCCGCAACTTACGCGCCAATGTTGAAGAAGGCACCGTAACTTATGAAGACTTATTCAACGCTTTGCCCCACACTGAAGACGACGCCGTACTTATGAAATTGCCTGGCTCTTTGCTTAAAGAAGCTCTGGAAAAACGCGTGGCCGGTCGTATTGTGCCAGCTTCTCCATCCGGTTTTTCCTATACTTACGACTTATCTAAACCTGAAGGCCAGCGCATAACTTCTATCACTATGGACGACGGCTCCAAGTTTGATCCTAATAAGATGTACGACTTGGCTACTTCCGTTTCCCTTTCCGACAAGAAAATGTTTGATAATTGCCAGAAAAAGCCCATGGGTTCCGCTCAGGAAATATTTATGGACTATTTCAAAGCCAATTCCCCCTGGCACAACGATCCCGATCAGCGCGTAACTAAACTATAAGTTACAATATTTGGCGATCATGCCCTTTTATGCAATGGCCTAGCAAGCGATAGTCTGTTAGGCTATTTTTGTATATACATTATATTATACATATATTATAAATATTTATTATTCTTTCAAAAATAAGCTTTGGGAAGGCACCCATTCTGTGGCAAGTTCGTCTGCTTTTTCTAGCCAACGTTTTATTCTTTTTTCAGGTGGCACATTCTCCCCCCAGTATTCAACAAACAGAGACCCGTCCATATAGAGAGCGGCTTCTTTCATTTTATTTTCAATCAGTTTTAGAGCTCGCTCAATATATATGCCACCATGTTTGTCTTTTTTCGGGTTAGCAACACTGCCAGCAGAAAATAGATCTCGTGCTTGGTGGCATAATACGCCATGGTATGTAAGCAAATAAAGAACCATATCATCATACTTATTGCGTGAACGTCCTGATTTAACAATGCTAGGACAAAGAAGTGCGGCCTCTGCTCTCAGACGCGTTTTTTCTTCCATAGTTAAATTAGTATAAAGGCGCACCTGAATTGGCGTTGTATGTCCATTAGAATCTTCCCGATCTTCAATCCACCAAAGACGGCCATCAGGATGAATTTTTCTTGCATAAGCTCGGATATATTTCATTTTTTCTTGCATATCCAGCTTCCTAAAATCATCATATTTAATGCCTATCTTCTCAAATAACGGTACCTTCGTATTTGCTTTGTCGGATGAAAGTTCTATTTCAAAACGAGGAACATGTGATGTTCTAACGTGAATCACACTTCGCTCATATTCTCCCCAACGAACTTCCGGAGTACCACCCATTTTTCCAAATACAATGTAAATATATTTAATTCCATCGATGCGATGTGCTTCTAAAATACTATTAGCAATACTGCGCCACGTATCATTAAGGGTAAATTTAACCTCAACTCCATACTCTCCAATCGCAATATCTGGAAATGCTTGTGGATGAGGGTTAAAGTCTATGCTGAAAGCACCATTATCTTTTGCTATATCAGATAAAATTTCCCGAACACGGTTTTCGAATTGTGCTGAAGTTTTGAAATTTATGCTTCTGGCTTCTTCTGTCAGCTTTGCACAACATTCTGTTAAAATCTTTTCAAATTCGCTCCTAGTCATATATCCCTCCATCAATAACTTGCTTTACAGAATTGGCGATATGCCAAGCCAATACGGGAGGAACAGCATTGCCTATCTGTCTTTCTGTCTCTCGTAACCCACAAGGGAACTTAAAAGAATCAGGAAAAGATTGGATGCGAGCCGCTTCTCGCATAGATATACGTCTGGGAAGTGAATAATGAAATTGAATATTGCCGTGACATTCTGCTCGCATAGTGTATCCTGGACGATCGGCAACTAAGCGTCTATTTCCTTGCTCTCCGCTTACTTTCGCTTGGCTCCAAATATGAGCAAAAGCTTTGTCTTGAGGACAATTCTCAAGATCATGCAAAGCTTCGTAGGCGGTAATTGGAGCAAAAATACTTGGAATAGGTGGAATGAAGTCTGGTAATCCCTTTTGAGTACCTACAAAAATAACACGCTTCCTTGTTTGTGGCACTCCATAATCTTCCGCATGATACAACTGATAACTGAGGTTGTAGCCAAGAGAATTAAAATCTTCCAGAATTTTATTCAACGAGTATTCATTTTGCTTTAATAAAAGCCCCCCTACATTTTCTGCTATAAAGACTTTAGGCTTTAACCTTTTAACAGCTTCCACAATATAAACATATAAACTGCTTCTTTTACCATTAACACCAAGCATTTTTCCATTAATAGAAATGTCTTGGCACGGAAAACCACCAACAACAATATCTGCCCTTGCCGGAAGATTATTGATTTCCTCTTCTATATCTCCCTCAACAATATAATCCCCAAAATTTTCGCGATAAGTTTTACAAGCGGCCGAACTAATTTCATTGGCCCAAATAATATTAAATCCAGTCTTTGCGTAATGCTTGCCAAGGAAGTCAAATCCGCCTATAAGGCCCAAATCCATTCCCCCGCAGCCAGAAAACAAGGAAACAACATTAATAATGTTTGTTTTTTGCCTCTTTCCCCTTTGTTTAAACGGATATTCTTCCAGGCTATCTACAACCCAATTGCGACCGATTTTTTGTGCTGTTTTAAGTACGCCTCTTTCCGCAAGACGGCGTACAGTATCTCCACTTCTACTATTTAATTTAGCATATTCTGTAAGTGCTATAAGCATAAACCCCACCTTATTTTTCTTTTTTTACTGTATATTATACACACGATATCGTGTATTTTTAAAGCTCAAAGCCAATTCCCCCTGGCACAACGATCCCGATCAGCGCGTAACTAAACTATAAGTTACAATATTTGGCGATCATGCCCTTTTATGCAATGGCCTAGCAAGCGATAGTCTGTTAGGCTATTTTTGTATATACATTATATTATACATATATTACAGACCTAATATATATGCCATCTTGCCTGTCAAGACTATATATCGTTTCTTAAACACAATAGGTCGTCTTGCGCCTGGTTATGTACCTGTGCTAACCTTCTCGGGCGGTTCTGCGGCCCGTTTGCTCCGGCGCAAATTGTGGCGGCACTTCTGTACAAAAATTTACAATCAGCTCTGTGCAGCGGAAGACGGTGTAAATCCGTCGCAGTCCGGCTGCTGTAACCGAACGCTTTATCCTGTGTAGTCACTGCTTTAGGGCGGGAAGGCTATATAGACTAACAATCTTCGGAAGCCAGAAGACGGCGCAGAGCTGTCTGCTCTTTTTGGCCGGTGAACAAAAAGGGAAGCTTGCAAACCAAATGCTTCTAGCTGCCTCTATGGCGGTCAGTTTCGTGTTGTCGCAAATTGCTGCTTCTTTTTCCCCTACTTCACCGCTATACCTAGAGTAGTTTTTCGCTGCGTACAGGGGGTGGGAAAAAACTATACCCAGAGGGAAAAAGCTATGAATATTATCAAGCGCAGCGGCGAAGAACAGCCTTTCGACGTTTCCAAAATTACGGCTGCCATTACTAAAGCTAACAATACTGTTGAAGACAAAGATAAGCTCAGTCAGCAGCAAATCGAAGACATCGCCGCCTATATTACCGACGCTTGTGAAAAATTGGCTCGTTCTCTCACCGTCGAAGAAATACAAGATTTAGTAGAAACGCAAATTATGCGTGTCGGCGCTTTTGAAGTAGCCAAAAATTACATCACCTACCGCTACAAGCGCAGTTTATTGCGCCAAGCTAATACTACTGATAATCGTATTATCAGCCTTATCGAATGCAGCAGCGAAGAAGCCAAAGAAGAAAACGCCAACAAGAATCCTACCATCAATAGCGTTCAACGCGACTATATGGCCGGCGAAGTTTCCAAAGACATTTCTTGCCGCTTGCTTTTGCCCCAAGATGTAGTAGAAGCTCATCGCAAAGGTATCATCCATTTCCATGACTTGGACTATTTTGCCCAACATATGCACAATTGTTGCTTAATCAACTTGGAAGATATGTTGCAAAACGGTACGGTTATTTCCGGCACTATGATCGAAAAGCCGCACAGTTTTTCTACTGCTTGCAATATCGCTACCCAAATTATCGCTCAAGTAGCTAGCAACCAATACGGCGGCCAGAGCATTTCCCTTACTCACTTAGCTCCCTTTGTAGAAATTTCTCGCCAGCGTCTCAGGCGCGAGCTTCAGGAAGAATTTGACTCTATTGGCGAAACTATCGAAGCCGACGATTTAGCCAAGCTTACCGAGACTAGATTGCGCCGCGAAATTGCTCGCGGAGTACAAACTATTCAATATCAGATCGTTACTTTGCTCACCACTAATGGCCAAGCTCCCTTTGTAACTATTTTTATGTACTTAAACGAAGCGGCCAACGAAAAAGAAAAGCACGACTTGGCTATGATTATTGAAGAAGTGCTCAAACAACGCTACATCGGCGTCAAGAATTGCCAAGGCGTCTACGTTACGCCGGCTTTCCCCAAGCTTATCTATGTTTTAGAAGACGACAACATTAGCGAAGATACTCCCTATTGGTATTTAACTAAGCTGGCCGCTCAGTGTACTGCTAGACGTTTAGTGCCTGACTACATTAGCGAAAAGAAGATGAAAGAGCTTAAGGAAGGTTGTTGCTTCCCGGTTATGGGCTGTCGTTCGGCTCTTTCTCCTTGGCGCGATAAGAGTGGACAGTATAAATACTACGGTCGTTTCAACCAAGGCGTAGTAACTTTAAACCTTGTCGACATTGCTCTTTCCAGCCAGAAAGACATGGATAAATTCTGGCAAATTTTCGACGAGCGTTTAGAGCTTTGCTATAAGGCTTTAATGTGCCGTCACAATCGTCTCAAAGGCACCCTTTCCGACGCTGCTCCTATTTTGTGGCAAGACGGAGCTTTAGCTAGACTTCCCAAAGGCGAAGTTATCGACTCCTTGCTTTATGGCGGTTATTCTACTATTTCTTTGGGTTATACCGGTTTATGCGAATGTATTCGTTACTTAACTGGCAAGAGCCATACTACTCCCGAAGCTATGCCTTTAGCTTTAAAAATCATGAAATATATGAATAAAGCTTGTAAAAAGTGGACTGAAGAGACCAATATTGCCTTCAGTATTTACGGTACTCCTTTAGAGTCGACCACTTATAAATTTGCTCGCTGTTTGCAACAGCGCTTCGGTGTTATCGAAGGCGTTACCGACAAGAGCTACATTACCAATAGCTACCACGTCCACGTAACTGAGCCTATTGATGCTTTCAGTAAATTAGCTGTCGAAGCTCAGTTCCAAGCTTTGTCAGTTGGCGGCGCTATTAGCTATGTAGAAGTGCCCAATTTACAAAACAATATCGAAGCCGTTTTGGAACTTATGCGCTTTATTTACGACAATATTATGTATGCCGAATTAAATACTAAGAGCGACTATTGCCAAAACTGCGGCTTTGATGGTGAAATTGAAGTAGTGGAAAATAAAGATCATAAATATGTCTGGCGCTGCCCCAATTGTGGCAACTTAGATCAGAGCACTATGAATGTAGCTAGACGTACTTGCGGTTATATCGGCTCCCAATATTGGAACCAAGGGCGCACTCAAGAAATTCACGATCGCGTGATGCATTTATAGCAATTGAAAAGTCAGGCAGTATAATTATTGTATTTGTTGTACAGTAATTATGCTGCCAATTTACGTGGTGCGTATTGTTTGTGTTTTTAGTAAAGGTCGGCTGTCGATATGAATTATGCAAAAATTGTTCCTCTAGATGTAGCTAACGGTACGGGAATCCGTGTTTCACTTTTTGTCTCCGGCTGTCCGCACCATTGTTTCAATTGCTTCAACCAAGAAACCTGGGACGAAAGCTACGGCCAGTCTTACACTAAAGATACAGAAGATGAAATCATTAAGCTCTTGCGTCATCCTCATGTACGCGGCCTTACTTTGTTAGGCGGTGAGCCTTTTACAATTGAGCATCAGCGCATCCTTTGGCCGCTTATACAAAGAATTAAGCAAGAGCTGCCACAAAAAGACATTTGGGGCTACACAGGTTATCTTATAAACGATTTACTCCCAGCTGGCCGTGCGTATTGTGAAATAACAACCAATATTTTACAACACCTAGATATGCTGGTAGACGGCCCCTTTGTTGAAGCTAAAAAAGACCTACGCCTCAACTTTCGCGGATCGTCTAACCAGCGCTTAATAGATAAAAAGCAATTGTTGGAATACATTGCTGGTAAATAAAGAAAAGAGCTTTTCATTAGCTGTTTCTCTAGGCATCTAACCCAGGCGCAAAACTAGGCTGTAAATTCTTCCATAATTACTTACCCTTTTTGCGCCTCCTCTCCAAAATATCCATAATCCGTCCACAAACAGATTCATCGAGATCATCAAACTGTCTCGCAAACGTTGCAGCAAGCTGACGCTTAGAGTCAGAAGTATCTTCAAGGTTTAGCGAGATAGTTTTCTGTGACTCCATAGCCAATTGTTTTAAATTATCATATTGTTCATCATTAAGTCCGTAAGATTCTCTCAGCTTCTCATACCAATCTGATGGCATTTTCTTTTTGCCATTTTCTACAGCAGACAAAAAAGCTGAAGAAACGCCCAGAAAATCGGCCATATCTTTTAATACTTGACCATTTTGCAATCTCAACATGCGAAGAAAAGTAGCTAATTTTTTCACATTGCCTAACTCTCTTTTCTAATCTAGATATTATTAACCTTCATAGGTTAATAATATTAAACCACATTCGAGCTATGGCATCAACTACCTTTGGTTAACTATTTTGTTTGTATATTAGAGTATGCCTTTTTCCTTTAAATTGCGGTTAACGTTATATTGATAATTGGCTGCAGCTTTAGAAACACCACATTTCTGCGCTATTTCTTTTGGAGTCATATCTTTTGTTAAATCAGCGGGAATTAGCAATTCAGCAGCAAAGCACTTAGCTTGCCACTCCGGTGAACGGTAAGGTAGTAATTTGTCTTTCTTGAAGTTGCGCTGTAGTTTTATACCAAACATGCCAAGAAGTAAAAGATGACCTATTTCATGTGCAATTGTCATTCTGTCTCTGCCGTTACCATTTACTGCACCGTCATACACACTTTCTTTTATGCGTATTTCTTTCTTAATAATATCTGTATCGCCATGAATATGCGGTGGAAAAGTATCATCAGGAACTATTTCGTAATTAGTGTCAGGAATAACCAAGCATATAAGCTCCAAAAGCCCTAATACATCCAAGTATAAATTACCTTGTAGATTAAATTTATCTTTAATTTTATTAGCTAACTTTCTAAGTTTTAACCTAGATGTAGATTCGGCTATAAATTCTTCCATAATTGCTTACTTTTTTGCGCCTCTTCTTAAGAATATCTATAATTCGTCAGTAAACAGATTTATCGAGGTTACCAAATTGTCCCGCAAACATTACGGTAA
>ERZ808242.396-NODE-396-length-32342-cov-7.455477_pt1 | contig 32342 bp, 29 predicted proteins | sample MGYA00521244_ERZ808242 | MGnify/ENA primary metagenome ERZ808242 (study PRJEB31516, sample SAMN03275573) | gut metagenome | biome: mammalia-associated habitat; material: feces | host: Papio cynocephalus | place: Kenya | collected 2012-07-27 ... | reverse complement strand
CGCAGCGTATTCCCGTAATCGAGCGCGATATTAAGGTACATAATCATCGCATTGATGATTTAGAACATTTTCACAAAGGAGATTAAATTATGAAGATCAACCTTAAGCAGAGATTAAAAAACAAAACATTCGTTGTGTCGTTGGCTACGCTTTTGCTGGCAACGATATATCAGATACTCGGTATGTTCGATGTCGTGCCGAAGGTCGGCGAAGACGCAATGACCGACGTTTTAATGATAATTGTCAACATACTGTCTGCGCTCGGAATACTCGTTGACCCGACCACTAAAGGGCTGAGTGACAGCGCAAGAGCACTCACATACGGCACGGAAGACGATGTAAGACAGAATGACGAAACAGGCGGATATGCGGCAGGTATGCTCTTCTCTGGGCGCAATAGAGTAACTCAACCTTACACATATAATGTGAACACCAAAAAGGGACACGGCGGTATAGATATAGTCGGAGACGATGATAGAACCGTCCACGCGGTAGAGGGCGGCACCGTATCAATGATTTCCGTCTGGGACGGCAAGACCAAAACAGGAACACAGAGCTACGGTAACCTTGTAATTATAACCGACACCACCGGCAAGCGGCACTTCTATGCACACCTTGCGTCTATCTCTATGCGTAAGGGTCAGAGGGTGTCCGCAGGTGATGTTGTCGGCATAATGGGTAACACTGGAAACAGCTTCGGTGCACACACTCATTACGAAGTACGTACAGGACAGGGCACGGTTACGCGCATAAATCCTGCCGAGTTTTGCGGTGTAAGAAATGAAAAAGGTACATACGAGCGCAAGACTGCTGCCGCACCTGCTCCCACTCCGTCACACAGAGGTACAGCTTACACTATGACTTGTAAGATGTTGTATGTCAGAAAAGGACCGTCCACGATGTATCGCCGCGTCGGTCAGTTTTCAAGAGGCGAAATCTTCTATGTTGTAGCGCGTAAAGGAAATTGGTGTCAACTCGAAAGCGGAAACTGGATGTGCGCCGGAAAGTATCTTAAAAAGGTGTAAGGGGTGTATAGTATGGCAGAAAAGACAAACGACACATATGTGACTACAGGAAATGTAAACGTGCGTGTTCGACCCACATATGACTCCCCTATCGTAAGAACAGTTGAAGCAGGGGCAGAATTTGAGGTCGAAAAAACATACTCACGCCGAGGCGTGATGTGGGGTAAAATCAAAGACACAAAAGAATTTATATGCCTGAACTTTTGTAAGAAAAAAGCCGAATAAAAAAATAAAATACCGGGTAGATTACTCTACTCGGTATTTTACTGTATATCCAAACAAGCTCTTAAAAAAGAACAAAGAGTTCGGATTATACTCCTTTGGTGGACCATCAGGGACTCGAACCCCGGACCGCCCGGTTATGAGCCGGATGCTCTAACCAACTGAGCTAATGGTCCGCATCTAAACTGCTTGACTATTATATATATAAACGGCACAATTGTCAAGAGTTAATTTTTCTTTTTTTAAACAGTTGCCGTTGAAGTTCGTCGCCGAAACTTGTGTAAAAACGCATAATTTTATATGATTTTGACACTTTTACATATTGCAAATCCGTGGATTTATTATATAATTATAAAAACAGACTTTTATACAGCTCTGTTTTTGTGTAAAACATACAGCAGTTGAGGTGAGACTTTGTACGGACTTATAGACCATCAGGAAGAAATAAACCGTCTTATGTCACGCTACGGCGTAAAATTCGGACTTTATAAAAACAACAAATTCAACGAGCGGCTTTTCCCCTTTGACACCATACCGCGCATAATACCGAAAAACGAATTTGAATTTCTCGAAAGAGGTCTGAAACAGCGCGTTTATGCTCTTAATTTGTTTTTAAACGACATTTATTACGACAAAAAAATCATACGCGATAAAATAATCCCCGAGGAGTTCATATATACTTCGCCGGGTTTTTCCGCACCGTGCGACAGGCTGACTCCGCCTAAAAAGATATATAATCACATTTCGGGTATAGATTTGGTACAGGGCAAGGATATGTGCTGGTATGTACTTGAGGACAATTTACGCATACCCTCCGGTGCATCATACCCGATGATAGCACGCGAGCTTTGCCGCAGAGCAAGTCCCGACACGTTCCAAAGCAATTCGGTAGACGACAACCGCGACTACGGCGAGCTTTTGCGCCGTGTTCTCGACGATGTAAACACGGGCGGCATAAATGTAATATTAACTCCCGGAAGGTACAATTCGGCATTTTTTGAACATTCGTATCTTGCAGAGCGCACCAAAGCGGTATTTGCGATGCCGCAGGATCTTTTTGTTGATGGAAACGTTCTCTATTACAGCGAATATTCGGGTGAGAGGCGTCGCGTCGGCACGGTCTATCGCCGAATTTCAGACGAATACATTGACCCTATGACGTTTTACGCGGGCTCTCTTCTCGGAGTGCCGCATATCATAGATTCTTACAGAGCCGGCAATGTTGCGATTGTAAATGCACCCGGAAACGGCATAGCCGACGATAAAGGCGTATACTATTTTGTTCCGCAAATGATAAAATATTATCTCGGCGAAGAACCGATACTAAACAATGCCGTCACCTATTTGCCGATAATAAAAAAAGATCTCGATTATATAACCGAAAATCTGACGTCACTCGTTATAAAAGATGTATCGGAGTCCGGCGGCTACGGGGTAATATTCGGAAACAATCTGTCCAAAAACGAACTCTCCGCCCTAAAAGAAGCCGTTAAAGCGTCGCCGCGCCGATTTATAGCGCAGGAGGTAATAGACTTTAAAGGTCTCAAGGTTTTTGAAAACGGCAGGCAGGTCGAAAGGAAAGCGGATCTTCGCGCATTTGTGCTCTACGGCGACGAAATAACCGTTTGGCACAGCGGTCTTACACGCTATTCGCAAAACCCGGAGTCTTTTGTTGTAAATTCATCTCAGGGAGGAGGATTTAAAGACACATGGGTATTATCTCGATAAAATCCACAGACAATCTCTTTTGGCTCGGCAGATATGTAGAGCGCGTCTTTACCACTCTTCGCGTTTTTTCGGAATATTACGATAAAATGATTGACAAAGACGAAAACGCCTATGTTGATTTTTGCCGCAAACTCGGTATAGAAAACACATATTCCTACAAGCAGGAATTTATAACGAAATATCTTTTTGATGAAAACGACCCGAATTCCGTTATGAGTAATTTACTCTGCGCCTACGATAACGCCGTTGTTATGCGTAACGAGATAAGCTCCGAAACGCTGTCATATATTCAAATGGCGGTAAATTATATGGAGCAAGGCAGAGAGAGCAGCGCGCCGATGCTTAAATTGCAGGAGGTATTTGACTGTATATTTGCATTTTGGGGCAGCGCCGACGATTTTGTGGAATCGGAAACGACGAGAAACATATTAAAATTCGGCAGAAGTGTAGAAAGGCTCGATTTATATACGAGATTTTCGTTTTCTCCGTCGCTTATAAAAAAGGAATTCAGCATACTTTTAAACCGTCTTTACAAAGTCGGCATAGACTGCAACATCGACGCTATAAATACTCTTATGAACATTATCCTTGAAAAAGATGAGTACAGCGAATACGACCTTTATACCGTGCGCGACGAGCTGTCTAAGGTATTTATTACCGCGCCGCTGTATTAAACGTAATAAAAGAGTTTGGAGGTCAGCGTGAAGCATATAAGATTTTTTTACAGTATGAAAATTGATTTTTCGTCTCCTGTGATAAGGCATTGCTTTTCTTTGAGGTGTTTACCGTTTGATACGCCGTCGCAGAGGATAGAACTCATAAATGTAGATATAGAGCCGCACAATATGCTTACCGAAACGACGGACGGCTTCGGCAACAAAGTGCTCACCGACAGAATAATCGAACCTCACTCAAAATTTATCGCAATAGTTGAGGGAAAAGCGAGCATAGACTTTTCGAAGCGCGAAAAGGAAGAGCTTAACTGCATTTATAAATATCCGTCGCAGCATACGGCGCCCGGAGAAAAAATCACCGAACTCGTATCGGGGCTCGGTGATATGTCAAGCCTTACCGTACTTGAGACCGCACAGGCGGTTTCAAAAAGAATCGGCGAAGTATTCAGCTACAAAAGCGGCGTAACAAATATAAGTACCACCGCGGAAGAGGCGCTGCACCTCGGGTGCGGCGTTTGTCAGGACTACGCGCATATATTTTTATCGGCGGCAAGACTTTCGGGTGTTCCTGCAAGATATGTTGCAGGCATACAAAAAGGAATCGGTGAAACGCACGCCTGGGCAGAATTTTACGACGACGGAATATGGGTCGGAATTGACCCCACAAACCACAGAATGTGCGATGAAACGTATCTTGCGCTCAGCCACGGCAGAGACTTTGCGGACTGCGGCATCAACCGTGGGCTGTTTATCGGCGGCGGCACTCAAACCCAGAGCATTGTGGCTACGGTAGAAGAAATATAAAAAAGTAGCAGTTACCTTGACTCATTGGACGAAATGTTCACATCTTTTCAGAGCAGCCGAATACGAATGTTCGCATTGCGGCAACAAAAGCGACAAACCCTATGCAGCGTGTCCGTACTGCGGCTCGGAAATGACATCGTATCAAAGCTACCACAGTTATGACCCGAGTCGGATTGACGAGATGGCGGATTATGATGAGATGTTCGGCGACGATGACGACTGAAAACCAATTTGTTCGGACAAAAAAGAATCGGGCAGAGTATATCTGCTCGGTTCTTTTCTATTTTATCGAATATTGTTTTTTATCACCGACCAACTGTCTGTTAACCGTTCGAGGTTATATGACGCATTGGCGGGGCTTGTAGACGGCAAAGCCACGGTATCTCTGCCGACGGCATTTTTAATGTATTTATTAAATAATCTTTCGCTTGTTTTACCGTTTGAATAAATCTGCCTTATGTCGCAGCAAGACAAAATCTCCGTTATGTCATTGGGTACTGCGTTTTTAATAGAGCTGTCGGAAGAGCCTACTATATCACAGCTTTTTATAACGTCCCAAAGCGCGATATTGTGACTTTGCAAAAGAGCGATTTTTTCTTCACGGGACGACGGTACCGAACAGCCGAGTACGGCGGCGAGCACCCGCCAAAAACGATTTTGGGGATGCCCGTAGTAAAAAGATACCTCCCTTGATTTAACCGACGGAAAGGAACCGAGTATCAAAATTTTGGAATTGCCGTCATAAATCGGCGGTATCGTGTGCAAAAGATGCTCCGAAGTCATTGGTTTTTGTCCTCAACTATTCTGTAATAAGTTCTTGCCGTTACAGCATACACCAAAGCGTAAATAATTGCAAATACGGCTATTGTGGCGACGGTGCACCAGAAGAACAGAGTAACATTGCTGAGGTTCAGCAGTTTTAATAGCTTTGTAATTACTTTAAATCCGAAGCAGATATGAATTACTGCTGTAACGAGCGGCAGGAAAAATACGGTGAGCACCTGAGAATGAATACTCTTTTTTACCTCTTTTTTGCTCATTCCGACATTTTGCATTATTATATAGCGCTGCTTATCGTCATAGCCCTCGGAAATCTGCTTATAGTAAATTATCAAAACCGTTGCCACAAGGAAGAGAAGCCCCAAAGTTATGCCTATAAAAAATAAACCTCCGTACAGAGACATCATATTGTCGCGCGCGGTTTCGGCACAATTCAATTCGAACGCGGAAGTCTCGCTTATATCGCAAAAAAGAAGCGATATATCCTTCATATAACCCTTTTGCACGTCTTTCGGCGCGTCGGTATCAAAGCCGTAAGCAAAACTCAGGTCTGTGTGAGAGGCGTCTGCACCCTCGCTTTTGTAACCCATTGAATTATATATTGACATGGCGGCTTTTTCATCGGAAACAATATAGTAGCTGTAATTTGCGGTAAACGCCGCGTAAGAGTCAATAGTCGGGAAAACGCCCACGGTATGCTTTATTTTATATGTGCCGTCGCCGAATTTTACCGTACCCGAAAACGCCTTTCCGCGCGGCGTGCAAGACAGCACTTCGTCGTTTTGGAGCGTTTCGTTTTGCCCTGTTATCCTGTTGTATTCCGACACCGGTATCAGCGTCACAATGTCTACTCCGAGCCCGTCATTATAGTCGGGGGTTACGGTAGCCGTATAACCGCTGTCGTTAGCATAAGACGAAAACGAGAGATAGCGGTAATAAAGTACATTCTTACTTTCTATGCCGTGTTTTTGGGCTTGTGTCGTCATAACATCGGCATACTCTCTGCAATTTTCCGTCGTCGCGTTTTGCACGTCGATATAAATATTGCGAGGATACCGCGTGCGCATAACATCCTCCGTACCGGCATAGAGCGATACCGTGGTAGACACTGTTACAAGCACCGCGGTGGAAAGTATGCAGATGCTCGCAAGTCCTGCCGCATTTTGCTTCATACGGTACATCATACTTGAAACGGAAGTAAAATGCTTTGCCTTATAATAATACTTTTTATTTTTCCTGAGGGCTTTTAATATCCATATACTGCCCGAAGAAAACAGCATGAACGTACCGACTATTACAAGCAAAACCGCCACAAAGAACGCCCACATTGCCGTTATCGGAGATTTTACGACGAGAGCTATGGTATAGCCGACTATAAGGCACACAGCGCCCAAAACAGCCGTTAACACCTTTGCCTTCGGCTCTTTTTCGCCTGCACTTCCGCCTTTCAGGAGTTCAACCGGATTTGCAAGATGAATACTTAAAAGATTATGGAAAAGATTTAAAAGCGCAACCGCTCCGAACACCAAAAGTGTAGCGTCCACCGTTGACTGATAGAACCTAAAGTCAATATCTCCGCCGAATTTCAGTATTTTAAGCAGCAGTAAAAACGTAAGCTTTGAAAACAGCGCACCTATGGCAATACCTGCCGCAGTTCCGAAAATATAGGTATAGGCAGTTTCAATAAAGAGAATTTTTGCTATATGGCGTTTTTCCATTCCGAGAATATTGTAAAGCCCAAACTCTTTTTTACGTCGCTTTATAAGAAAACTGTTTGTGTAAAATAAAAATATTGCGGAGAAAATACCGACCGTTACAAGCGCAAACGACAAAAGAAGATGAAGAGAGTCGTTATCTACCCATTTTATGTTTGTTATTGTGCCGACCACAAAAAACATAGCCGTTGTAAATATACACGTCAAAATATACGGCACATATGTTTTGCGGTTGTTTTTAAGATTTTGAACGGCAAGCTTTGAATAGAAAAATTTATTCATTGCTCTCACCTCTCGTTGACATTGCGGTGAGAGTATCGGAAATCTTCTGGAACATTTCGTCATTATCCATGCTTCCGCGATAAATCTGATTGAACACCTCGCCGTCCTTTATGAACATAACTCTTTTGGCGCAGGACGCCGCCTTTGTGGAGTGAGTAACCATTAAAACGGTCTGACCCTCTTCGTTAAAATCGCCGAACAGCTTTAAAAGAGCATCGGATGCCTTTGAGTCAAGCGCACCGGTGGGCTCATCAGCCAATACTATCTGCGGATAAGTTATGAGCGCTCTTGCCACGGCGGCGCGCTGCTTTTGTCCGCCGGAAACCTCATAGGGGAACTTTGAAAGTATTTCGGTAATGCCTAATTTTTCGGCAAGAGGCTTCAGCCTCTTCACCATTTCATCATACGGCTTACCCGAAAGCACAAGCGGAAGGAAAATGTTGTCTTTTAAAGAGAATGTATCTAACAGATTGAAATCCTGAAATACAAATCCGAGATTATCACGGCGAAATGACGATATTTCTTTTTCGCCTATGGCAGATAAGCTTCTGCCGTTTAAGAGCACCTCGCCGCTCGTAGGCTTATCAAGCGACGCCAAAATATTGAGCAAGGTGGTTTTGCCCGAGCCCGATTCTCCCATTATGGCGACATACTCGCCCTTTTCCACGGAAAAACTGACATTGGAAAGAGCCTGAACGTGTGCTCCGCCGAAACGGGTCGTATAAACCTTTTTCAAATTGTTTACTTCTAAAAGCGGCATAATAATTACCGTAGCCTTTCTTCTACAAATATTACATAAACGAACACGGTTAATCCTTGCTGTAGCCGTACAAGGCGTGTTGGGAATTTCGTCTGTCGCAAAATTCACAACCGAATGGCTTTTCTTTTTCGGCGTGATTTTACGTGCCGAATGCTTCCCTTTGTTTATTGCACGTTCAGTATATCAAAACGGAGAATCGCAAGCCATCGAAAAGGCTTACAATTCCCCTTTTAAACTTACATTTTTGTAAGGAAGCGTTATTCCACACCGAGGCTGACGGTGTCAAGACCCAGTTTAACCGCGGTCCCCTTTCCCACCTCGGAGGTCACCGTGATTGTGTGGGAGAGCTTTGTGAGTATCTTTTTGCAGAGAAAAAGTCCTATTCCCGTGGATTTTTTATCCTCTCTGCCGTTAAAGCCCGTAAAGCCCTTTTCAAAAATACGCGGTAAATCTTCGGGTCTTATCCCTATGCCCGTATCGGCAATGACAAGCGTCTTTTCGGCACTCTTATCCATATATATTTCAACCGTACCCTCCGAAGTATATTTCAACGCGTTGGAAATAATCTGTTCAATTACAAACGACAGCCACTTTTCGTCGGTAAGCACACGGCAATTGATGTCTCCCACAATAACCCTTGTCTTTTTACGCAGGAATTGCTTTCTGTACTTTTTTACTGCCGAACGCACAATCTTGCCCAAATCATAGCTTTTGATTTCGAGGTCGGAAGAGATGCTGTCGGAACGGATATACTGAAGCACCATTTCGGCATATTGCTCTATTTTAAAAAGCTGCTCTTCAAGCTCGTCGTTTTCCGAAGAGTTACCCGTTTGCAGCAGCAGCCTCATAGCGGCTATGGGAGTTTTAATCTGATGCGCCCAGAGAGTAAAATAGTCCGCCGAATCGCTGTATTTGCGATTCATACGTGTTTCGGCGTCCGTTTTGAGCGCAGACATCTTTTCGGCAATATCGGCAAGGTCATTTTTTATTGGGTCCTTATAATCCGGCAATCTGAGAACGGCATACTCTGCGTCGTTTTTAATTTTTTCGAGTCTCTTATGCTTTTTGTATACCGAGGAAAATCGCAGAATAAAGACAATCAAAAGAATCACGGCAGAGATGAGCGTCGCATACAGTACCGGCTCCGTCTCCACTCCGTAAAGCCAGAATACCGTATAAAATACCGCCGCCGCAAATACAAACGATAATACGGACAAAATATTGCCCGCCGTATATCCGAAAAGTGCTTTAAACCAATCTTTCATAAAAACCTACCTGACTATGTAACCGAGACCTTTTTTGGTAGCAATAAAGTCGCAAAGCCCTGCATCCTCAAGCTTTTTGCGAAGCCGCGTCATATTCACCGTGAGCGTATTATCGTCAATGAAGCTGTCGCTTTCCCAAAGCTTATCCATAATCATATCTCGTGGGACAACCCTGCCCGAATTTTCCATCAGTAACTGTAATATCTTAAATTCGTTTTTTGTAAGCTCGGTTTTTTTGCCGTTAAAATCTATCGACGCGTCATTGAGGTTGAGTATTGCACCGCCGTGCTCGATAACCGACGTTGCCCCAGAAAAAGAATACGTGCGGCGCATTATCGCCTGCACCTTTGCGGTGAGAACGCTCAAATCGAACGGCTTGGATATAAAATCATCGCCGCCCATATTAACAGCCATAACTATATTCATTTTATCGTTTGCCGAGGAAATAAATATTATAGGCACATTTGAAAATTTGCGTATTTCGCCGCACCAGTAAAATCCGTTAAAATACGGCAGAGATATATCAAGGAGAATGAGCTGCGGCGCAAACTTTACCACCTGTTCGGTTATATTTTTAAAGTCAACAACAAAATCCGCCTCATAATCCCACTTGCACAAATGCTCTTTAAGGGTTTTCGCTATGACCTCATCGTCTTCAATTATAAGTATCTTCTGCATAGTTTCACCTTCGTATGTATTTTAACATGAATACGGCGGCTTGTCGACATAAAACAAAAATCGGCGCGGTATAAGACAATACTGCCATATACTGCGCCGAAATAAGCGGTTAAATTTTATCAGTCTACTCTCTTGTCACCAAAGAAGAAGAGCGCAACGGTACCGGGACCCGTGTGAGAACCGATAACAGTGCCTACGCTGTTGATTTCAACCTTGCCGTTGAGCTTTTTGAACTTCGACTCAACAAGGTCGGCAACGGCTCTTGCGTCATCATAGCAGGCGGATTCGGAAATGTAGCACTTACCGCTGTAATCAAGGCCGCCCTCTGCGTGCTCGACCATACGGTTAACTATCTCTTCAATAACCTTTTTCTTTCCGCGGTACTTTGTTCTCGGTATAAGCTTGCCGTTATTATCCATATTGAGAAGAGGACATATGTTGAGCATTGTACCGAAAATCTGCGCGGTCTTTGTTATTCTGCCGCCGCGATAATAGCTTGTAAGGTCGGTAGAAAAGAACCAATGATGAACATTGAGCTTACGCTCTTCGGCAAAATCACGAACCTCTTCTATGCTCTTGCCGCTGTTTTTAAGCTCAGCCAAAGTGTCCATTAAAAGACCGTAACCCGAGGAAGCGCCGAGAGAGTCAACTATATATATTTTTCTGTCGGGGTACTCTTCGAGAAGCTCGTCACGCGCAATGCAGGCGGAATTGTATACGCCCGAAAGTCCGGTTGAAAGCGAAACGTGAAGGATATCCTTGCCGTCTTTAAGAAATTCCGAAAAATACTCCTTAAACTGACCTACATTGACCTGAGAAGTGGTAGGCTCCGCTCCATCGGCTATTCTCTTATAGAACTCGGCAAAGGGCATTGATTTTCCGAGGTCGTCGGGATATTCCTTACCGTCCATATTAAAGTGGAAGCAAACGTAATGCACTCCGATTTTGTCAAAATGTTCCTGCGAAAGGTCTGCCGTAGAACAGCAGCTTAAAATATAATCTGACATTAGATATATACTCCTTAATTTTCTGTATCTGTCACCGGTAAAGTCTCCGGTATTTTTGTTTTAGGTTTACTCTGAACGCTCCATGCTATATTTATCGCATGATCTGCCACACGTTCAAAGTCGGTTATTGTATTTACAAACAACATTCCCGCACGGGTTGTACACTCGTGACTGTTAAGCCTGTCAATATGCGCCTGCTCAAAAGTCTCCTGCATATTATCGACCTGTGCCTCAAGGGAATTGAGTCTTTCCGCCGTTTGCACACTCAGATTCTGCTCCGAAAAAGCGTCCACCGAACCGTCAATCAGCGAAATGACGGTACTATGCATGGTTTTTAGTTCGTTTTCACCTTCCTTTGAAAGCTCAATATTTTCATTCACGCGCGACAAAGCGGCTTCCTCAAGGTTTGTCGCGTGGTCGCCTATACGCTCTATATCGTTTATAACATGGAACAGGCGGCCGATATATTTAGCGTCCTGATAGCTCAAATCAAGAGAGTTTATCTTGACAAGCACAGGCGTTATATTGTGGTTAAGATAGTTTATTATTTTCTCGGTATGATTTACTTCGTCGAAATGTTTTATTTCTTTGTTTATAAGGTCGTTTGACGCAATATCGAAGTTACGTCTTGCCAAAGAAGCCATACGCAGTACCTCTTTGCCCACCTGCACTACGGCAAGCGGAGGGGTGTTGAGCATTCTCTCGTCAATAAACTGAAGGTGCATTCCGTCGTCCTCTTTGCTCTTTTTATCGGGGACGAGAATGCATGAAAGTTTTACGAGAGCACCGGCAAACGGGAACATTATTACCGTACTCACTACGTTAAATATGATATGAACGAGTGATATCTGCATCATCACGTTGTCGCTCATGGCCTGTATCCACTTCGTAAACGGGAGAAACATGGATATAATAACAAAGACAATCGTACCGATTACATTAAAGAGAATGTGCATAACCGCGGTACGCTTTGAATTTGTTTTTGTACCTATTGTTGAAAGAAGCGCGGTAACGCAGGTACCTATATTCTGACCGAAAATTATATATACCGCAAATGAAAGCGGCACAAGCCCCTGCGACGCGAGAGCCTGAAGTATGCCTACGCTTGCCGCCGAGCTCTGAATGACGCCCGTAACGCCTGCGCCAATGAGTATGCCTACAAGAGGATTGTCCGCATTTACTATCCAGTTGCGGAACACCTCCGAATCTTTCAGCGGGTTCATGGCGTTTTGCATAAGCTCCATACCCATAAACAGCATACCGAAGCCCGCAAGCGCCTGCCCGACATATTTCAACGAATTCTTTTTGGCAAAAAGAATCATAAATGCACCTATAAATATAGCTATCGGCGCTATACCCGTAAGATTCAGCGAGACGAGCACGCTTGTGGTGGTGGTACCGATATTTGCACCCATAATAACGCCTATCGCCTGCGTTAAATTCATAAGACCGGTATTAACAAAGCCCACAACCATAACCGTGGTTGCCGAGGAGCTTTGTATAAGCGTTGTTATGAGGAAACCCACAAGCACCGCAAGAAAGCGGTTTTTTGTCATTTTTTCAAGCAGACGTTTAAGACGCGACCCTGCCGCGAGCTCAAGCCCCTCGCCCATAAGCTTAATGCCGTACAAAAGCAAGCCGAGACCGCCTGCAAAGGTCAGATAATTAGTAATACTCAAATTTTTCCACCTTTAAAACACTCTGTTTTCCGCCGCTTTGCGTTTTTCGCTGAGTTTGAATTCCTTACCGTCTTCACCCATATGATATATTGTTTTGTTTACGGAAATACCGGTTTTGCCGGTTACCCTTGAATAGTTTATGCCTTTTTTGCGAAGATAAGTCTTATACCACTCAAGTCTTTTCAAAAAGTCCTTATATCTTCTGTTTTCAAGGTTTGTCCACGCAACCTCGGAAAGAGCGGCAATACGCGGATAAATCGAAAACTCAAGTGCGCGCGGAGTATCTATCCACTCAGTCCAGTTCTCCGCTTCTATTCCTATTACGCGCTGACCCGATCTGCCGAAGCCCGATTTTACGATATTATATTTATACACTTTTTTGAGCGAGATAACCGAATACTTGCAGTCAAAGTAGAAATACGACGTGGGAGAAAGAATAATATCACGCTTATATGACTGCTTTTTGACTTCGCCCGAATTTGACGGCAGCCAGTACTGACACGCAATATCCGGTGAAAAGCTGTCGTTTATGCAGTCGTTCCAAGCAATGGGCGTTTTGCCGTACTTTTTAAGTATCTCGCTTATACGAGTCATATAGTAGCCCTGAAGCTCTTTTGAATTTTTAAGACCGTTTTTCTCCTTTACCGCACTGCACTTGGGGCAGTCGTCCCAAATCTTGTGTCCCTTTGACGCCTCGTCGCCGCCGATATGGAAATGCGTACTTGTGAATAGAGGACAAATCTCAGAAAACAGCTTGTCAATGAAATCATACGCGTCTTCGTTTCCCGGACAAATTGCAGCGTCGAATATGCCGTTTTCGCAAGTCGGCTTAAACTCGCGCGGCTTACAGGCAAACTCGGGATACGCCGCAAGTATTGCCGAAGTATGACCCGGCAAATCTATTTCGGGAATAACCTCTATATTAAGCTTTGCGGCATATGATACTATATCCTTTATTTCTTCCTGCTTATAGTAATGGAAATACTCTCCGCCGCGATGCTTTAAGCCGAGGCCCTCAAGTCCGGCATATTCTCTTTTTGAACTTATTTCGTTAAGTTTCGGGAACAGCTTGCTCTCTATTCTGAAGCCCTGATCATCGGAAAGATGCCAATGGAATTTATTTAATTTTAAAAGCGCCATATTTTGAAGCAGCTTTTTTACGGTTTCGGCGCCGAAGAAATGGCGGCACTCATCGAGCATAAGTCCGCGATATTTGAACGCAGGCTTATCGTTTATGTAAAGGCAGTTTACAACTGCCTTGCCGTCTGTCTTTTCGGACTGCATTATTATAATTTTCAGCGTGACAGCCCCGTAAAACGCACCTGAGACAGAGGAAGCTTTTATCATTATACCGTCAGGAGAAACCGAAAGAGAGTAAGCCTCATTTTCCATTCCGGCAACCTTTTGGAATTTAATTGCACCCTCGCCTTTTACGGGCTTTGTTTTGAGATAGTCGGTAAGAAATCTGCCGGCAGAAACAAATTCGGGTGAACAAAGAACCTCGGTATTTGAAGAAATTACGTATGTACCGTCCTTTGAAGTATAGTTATTCGGCTTGGGGATAATGTTATATTTAAGCATTTCCAACGACCCTTTCGCAAAAATAATATCCTTTTGTCTCAGAAATTACCATTACGGTAATTATAGCAAAAACAAAAGGATATTAAAAGCCTTATTTCATTTTCTGCGCTAATTTCTCATAAATCTCAATTATTTTGAACCGCGGTTCAAATTTTGGGTCACTTTCTACAACTTTAAGCTCGTCATCGGACAAAACGTCTTTAAGTTCCGTATCATCGGAGGATTCGGCGGCGGGCAAACACATAGGCGGAAACATAACGCACCACCAGTTTTTGCCCTTGCCCTCGCCTATTATTACGCGTACAGCCTCATATTCACCGGCAGGAAGGGTAATACGGTCATCATAAGTCCGCGTTGAAAAAAAGTCCTTACCTATTTCGAGTCTGACGTCATAATCAAATCCGTTTTCGCGTATCACTTTGCGTGCCGCCTCCTCAAGCCGCTCCTTTTGCGGTATAAGCACCCTTTCGGCATCCGCACTTGTGAGAGAGCCGTCAAATATGTCCTTTCCCTCTTTGAGTACGGCGTCGCGCACCTTGAGCTTCAAAGCCTGATCTTCGTCGCTGTTTGAATTTGCTATTACGTGCATACGCAATACGTCGTGCCTTACGTCACCGCACGACGCGGCAAAGGATACAAGGCTGAAAACCGACGTTATAACAAGCGCTACTGCTATTGATATTTCCAATCTTCGAATAAGTTTTTCTGTTTTTGTTTTCATATGTTTTTTCATCCTTTCGTAAGGTAATTATTGGAAGAAAAATCATATTTATACAAAAAGAAAAAGGAACGCGGAGAAATTTCCCGGCGTTCCCGAATCTCGATATTTTAAAGCTGGCTCAATGCATCGCCTATACTCTTTTCAAGAGCTTCTTTACCGTATTTGTCTATCTCGTTTTTATCTCTTGCCTCATGGGTGAGACAGCCCGCGCCGCCGATACATCCGCCGACACACGCCATGCCCTCGATAAAGTTATTTTTAAGGATTCCGCGTGACGCCTTTAAAAGAGCCGTTTTGCACTCTTCTATACCGTCGCACGGAAGCGGATCAACGGCAAAGTCGATATTCTGCTCTTTAAGAGCCTGCCCGACAGCCTCGGAAACACCGCCGCTGCGCGCAAATATTCTGCCGTAATAAGACGCATTGTCAAGTACGTCCTCAGGAAGAGCGGTAAGCTCTATATCACGCGAATCTATAAGAGCCTGAAGTTCCTCAAATGTGAGTACACAGTCCACGTATTTTGCAACCTTTTCCTGTTTTATCTCGGCTTTTTTTGCCGTGCAGGGTCCTATAAAAATGACCTTTGCCGTTTCATCGGTCTCTTTTATGTACTTCGCTATTGCAGCCATGGGTGACAGATTGTGAGAAATCTTATCGGTAAGTTTCGGATAAAACTTCTTGACATAGTCAACAAACGCCGGGCAGCAAGAGCTCGTAAGAAAACCTTTTTCGGCAAGCTCTTTTGATTCGCTGTATGCTACAATATCGGCTCCGAGAGCAGCCTCAACCACGCTGTAAAAGCCGAGCTTTTTAATCGCGGTCACAACCTGACCGAGCTTCGCATACACAAACTGACTCGCTATCGACGGGGCCACCACGGCATACACGTTATAATTTTCGCCGCCGTTACTGTCTTTTAACATTCTTATGGCGTCAAGTATAAACGACTTGTCCATAATTGCGCCGAACGGGCAGGCATAAGAGCAGGCGCCGCAGTTTATACATTTGTTATTATCTATCTGAGCGGGATTTTCTTCGCTGTCCGCCATAGAAATCGCCTTTATTTTGCACGCCTTTTCACATGGCCTTGTATAATTTGAAATTGCACTGTACGGGCAAACCTTAGCGCACTGACCGCAGTTTACACACTTGGTTTTGTCAATGTGCGCTTTTTGATTTTCATCAAAAGAAATCGCACCCTTGCGGCAAGCGCCTTCACAGCGGTGAGCTATACAGCCTCGGCAGTCATGCGATACCTGATAACCGCTTGCGGGGCACTCGTCGCAGGCTATATCTATAACCTCAATTATATTTGGGTTTGCCCTGTTGCCGCCGCAGGCAAGCTTTATGCGCTCGGCTACTATTGCGCGCTCCTTATATATACAGCAACGCATTGTAGCCTTGTCGCTCGTTACGGTCTTTGCAATATCGTTAAAATTATTTGCAAGGGAAAACTCTCCCTCGTCAAATGCTATTCGCGCAACCTCACGAAGGACCTTGTATTTTAAAAGCTGTACCTTCGTATCAAATTTTTTCATTCAATTCACCCTTTGTTAAAAATAACTTACTTTGATCCTTTTACCCATTTTTTTCAGATATTCCGAAAGCTCCGTAACAAGCTGCATCTTGATATTAAAGTTTATGGGAAGATTGGGATTTTGATGTGCCGGATTTATTGCAGTTCCGACAAAGAAATTTATATCAGTCGCCTCCTGAAAAAGTATGCGCGCTATCTGCGACGCACCGTCCGCACGGACGCTCCAGTCGGCGTAAATATCGTCATCATTAAGGTAACTCTTGGCGTACTCGAGCACTCGGCTCATAGTAATTACGCCCTCGGTAGTCAAATCGACGCCATCAATTTCTGCTATGGGCGGTATTTCGGGGTCAAGATATTTTAAATCCGTTTTGACCTCTTTGCCCAAGAACTCGGCGGCAAGCGTAGACGTAGTGCCTCCGCAAACAATATGTTTGCCGGTCTTGCCGAAAAACAGCGACATCATTTTATTGACGTCTGCGGGATCACGCGGCGGTCCCATAAGAAGATTTACGGATTTCCGCTCGCGTATTTTCACTGCGCAAACAGTAGTATCGTCACCCGGCTTTCCATCATATAGTTTATCACACTGGTCAAGCAGTAATGACGAAAGCGTTTTGGCGGTAAAATCGGGGCGATAATACTCTTCCATAAACTTGATTATCTGGTCGCGCTGCCAGCCGAAATTCATATTTTCACCTATGCCGGCATAAACCGCTCCGTCGCTCGTAAAAATCAGCGTATCGTTGAGTTTTAAGGATATTTTTGATTTATATATCATCTTACCGTCAATTTCCGCTGCGGTCTCGGGATACACAAGGTTTTTGCCGTCGCGCAGTAAAATGACGTGCGGATTGTCATATTGGGCTATTTCAGCCTCTTTGTTATCTATTATACGTACTATGGTAAACGTGCTGTAAGCCACTCCGCGCACCGAACAGATAGGCAGGGTTTTCGCTATTGTGTCAACGCACATCTCAAGCGGCATATTGTTTGCAATCATAGTGGATATTATCTTTGAAGTCAGGGTTGAGAGAATGTTGGCTTTTACGCCCGAACCGAGCCCGTCGGCGAGCACCACAACGTAATCATCGTCGCCCTGCTCTATAACCTCCACCATATCGCCGCACAGCTCTTCGCCGTACTTGGTAAGACTCATATGGCCTATGTCTGTGCAAAGATTATTCATCTTTCAGCGACTCCTTAAGCTTAGTAAGAGCTATCTTGGTCTCGGCCGTAGTCTCGCCGAGCAGAGAAGCTATCTCCTGAACTATACGCATTTGCTTTTCGACAACCTTATCCGTTATTTCTATTGTCTGGCGGCTGAGTTCCGCCTTCTTTTCCCTTTCGGTCTCTTCGGCGGTAACGTCGCGCATAATGCACATAAGTATATGGTAAACATGGTCGTAAACTATGGTTTCTTCAATATATTTCTTGTATTCGGCAAGATAGACGCGTTTATCGTGAATATCTCTTCCGTTTGACAAAACATCCATAAAATCAAACGGCTCCAAAATACGCACAACGGGTTCACCCACAACATCGGAAGCGTAACGGATATTCATAATCTCCCTTGCCGCGGAATTTATCTGCTGAACCACCATATCTTCATTCAATATGAGTATGCCGTTGGGGGTGTTGTTGAGTATATTGTCGGAGAATTTCTCTGCCTTGTCTTTAAGGAACGGAAGACACATTTCAAGATTTGCCTTTCCCTCAAAAACCGCCTGAGCCTTTTCGCGGCAGGTATTGTATCCGCAGGAACCGCAGTTCAGTTCGTCCTCGGGCTTTTGCTTACCCATTTTGCGAAGTATCTCTTCAATTGCCCTGCTGCCTGCCATATTGTGCGGTGAAGCAAGATAAATGAGATTTTTTGAGAGCTCTTCTTCCTTAAAATCGCCGTGCTCAAAGTCTTTGTCGCCTGCCTCCTCGGCAAAACGGCGCACCGTTATATAGTCGCGTATCGGGGCACGATGATTTTTTTCCATAGCAGGACCGCCTATGCAGCTGCCCGGGCACGCCGACATTTCGATAAAGCAATGGTGTATGTTGCCTTTTTCAATATCCTTTACGGCGTGAATACACGAGGACATACCGTCAACAGACATATATGTATAATCGCCGTTATCGCAGAGCATGGTTTTAAGTATGCCGCCTGCGGTCGGGAAAAACCTTGTCTTACCCTTTTCGACGCCGTCATCATCTGTCTCATGCGATAAAACCGTGTCGGTTTCGGCAAGCCAACCCGAAAGTTCCTCAAAGGTAAGAACGCAATCGACCGAGCCGGGATACTCCTCAGCCTCTGCCTTTTTTGATATACAAGGACCGATGAAAACCGTTTTAGCCCCCGGGTGCTCTTTTTTAAGCTTCATACAATGCGCCTGCATTGGGGATACTACTTTGGCAAGATACGGTATTACATCGGGAAAATGCTTTTGCACCAAAAGATTTACGGTGTGACAACAAGTTGAAATAACAATATCCTGCTTTTCGCCGTCAACTATTTTGTCATACTCGTCCTTTACCGTTGCGGCTCCGACGGCGGTTTCTTCAACGCCTGCAAAGCCGAGCGACATAAGCGCTTTTTTCATCGCGGTAAACGACGCGTCGTAATTGGCGATAAACGACGGCGCAAGGCTGACAAAAACTTCGCTGCCGCCTGACAGCAGCTCTTTTGCCTTGTAGACATCGTCGCGTATGATTTTGGCGTTTTGCGGACACGCGACAAAGCACATACCGCAAAGAATACACTCATCCTCAACGATCTGCGCCTGATTAGCCGAAAAACTGATAGATTTAACAGGACAATTCCTGATACATTTATAGCAGTTTTTACAGTTTGATTTTTTCAGCTTTATATACCCTGCCATATTATACACCTTTTTCCTTGCGACGCAAGAGTTTTATGACAGCCTGTCAAGCACGTTTGTTTTAAAGAAATCCTCAACGGTATCGGGCGAAACGGAGAAGAGCTCCCCGTCTACGGTAACGCTGACGCCGTTTTGGCAGTTACCCATACAGAACTTTCCGCTGAGAGTAACTTTGTCTTTTAGGTTATTGTCGTTTATGAGGTTCTGAAGCTTTTCAACGACTTCACGCGAGCCCTTAAGGTGGCAGGAGCTGCCGATGCAAACTACTACTTTCATATTAATACAATCCCTTTCCCGTAAAACTTTACATATGAGTTTTACTTTAATTTATTTTACCAAAACTTAAATAAAAAGTATATAGGTTTTTTTCGGAAAATTCGCATTTCACAAACAGGTACGGAAAGAAATTTTCAAGCCGTACCTGTTTGTAATTTTATTTTGTTTTAAATCGTACTGTCACAGTAAATCAATTCAAAAACTGGATTTACCGTGCAAAATCAAGCCTTGAAAATATTATTTTCGGCGAGATGCGATGAGAAATTTGCTTTGTGAGCTCCGACGCGTACCAAGGTACGCGAGTGGGCAAACAAAGTGAATTTATCGCGCAAAATCAAGCCTTGAAAATATTTTTTTCGGCGAGATGCGATGAGAAATTTGCTTTGTGAGCCCCGATTAGTACTAAGGTACGCGAGTGGGCAAACAAAGTGAATTTATCGCGCAAAATCAAACCTTGAAAATATTATTTTCGGCGAGATGCGATGAGAAATTTGCTTTGTGAGCTCCGACGCGTACCAAGGTACGCGAGTGGGCAAACAAAGTGAATTTATCGCGCAAAATCGCCGAAAAGAATCATTCGTAATCTACTACGTCTGCCCATCTCAGGAGAAAATCTCTCTCTTCGGGATTGCCTTTAACGCTTTGAGACGCCGCAACGATAGGAAGCCACTTCTGAACATACTGTTTTGCTGTATCGGTCTTTTTGCAGAACTTATCAAGATACCTGTCGGCAAGCTTCTGTTCACCCTTGAGGCAGAAAAGAAGATATGTTCTTGCCGCGTCCGCAGCGCCGTTACCCTGAGTTACGTGCGCCCAGTCTATTACGTAATTTACGCCGTCGTTTCCTATAATGACATTACTCGGTCTGAAATCACCGTGGCAAACCTTGTTATGGGTATGCATACCGGCAAGACGTGTATGGAGATCATAGCGAGTGGTAGCGTCAAGATCGGTCTGAGATATTTTACCCTGCATTTTATCCTTGAGCTTATTGAGCATGGGGCAGGTCTTGCTTAAAATGCTCATCTGAATATCTACAAAGAGGTCAAGGTATTCTTCTGTCTTTGCAGGATTTTCATCCATAAGCTGCTGAAGAGTTTTACCCTCAATATAATCGGAAACAATGGCCCATTTACCGTCAATCTTGCAAACCTCTATGAGCTTCGGCATAGGGATACCGGTCTCTTCGACGCGTGATTGATTCAAGGCTTCGTTTAAGATGTCCGACTTTTTGTATTCGTCACCGAAAACTTTGATAGCTTTATCGCCGTCTCTGTAAACTGTTTTTGCGGTTCTGACTGCAATAACTTTTTTGAGTTCCATAAAATAATCCTCCCTTATTTACCGTAATATGCTTTAAGATACATCTCTTTAATTTCGCTCATAAGCGGATATCTGGGGTTAGCGCCGGTGCACTGGTCATTAAATGCCTGCTCAACCATTTGGTCAAGTGTATCAAGGAAATACTTTTCATCAACTCCGTAATCCTTAATGCTCTTTTTAATACCGATATGGTCTTTGAGCTCGTCGATTTTCTTAATGAGATTATCGAGCTTTTCTTCGTTGGTCTTGCCCTTTACGCCGAGAGCGTCGGCAACTTCACAATACCTTTCGAGGGTGTGCGGATGGTCATACTGCGGGAAAGTACCCATCTTTGCAGGAACTTCGGCAGCGTTGAAGCGAAGAACATAATCTATTAAAAGTGCGTTAGCTATACCGTGGGGAAGATGGTGGAATGCGCCGAGCTTGTGCGCCATTGAGTGGCATACGCCGAGGAACGCATTTGCGAAAGCCATACCTGCCATGGTAGCGGCATTGCCCATTTTTTCACGGGCAACGGGGTCGTTGGGTCCGTTGTCGTATGCTCTCGGGAGATATTCAAATATCATCTGAAGAGCGCGGATTGCGATACCGTCGGTGTAATCGGTAGCCATTACCGAAGCATAAGCTTCAAGGCAGTGTGTAACGGCGTCGATACCCGAAGCCGAAGTCAGACCTTTCGGAGCATTCATCATCATATCGGCATCGACTATTGCCATATTCGGCATAAGCTCATAGTCGGCAAGAGGCCACTTAACGCCTGTGTCGGCATCTGTAATTATTGCGAACGGAGTAACCTCGGAGCCTGTGCCTGCCGAAGTAGGTATTGCGATGAAATATGCTTTCTCACCCATTTTCGGGAATGTATAAACCCTCTTGCGGATATCCATAAAGTCCATAGCCATATCCGAGAAGTCAACGTCCGGATGCTCGTACATTACCCACATAATCTTTGCTGCGTCCATTGCGGAGCCGCCGCCTATCGCTATTATGGTATCGGGCTCAAAGTGGCGCATCATATCGGTGCCCTTGCGAGCGCACTGAAGAGTCGGGTCGGGAGCTACCTCGGAGAAGCAGGCGTGCTGAATACCGAGTTCGTCAAGTTTATCCTCAACGGGTTTTGTATAACCGTTATTATAAAGGAACGAGTCGGTTACTATAAAGGCCTTCTTTTTGCCCATAACGTCACGAAGCTCGTTGAGAGCAACGGGAAGACATCCCTTTTTGAAATATACTTTCTGCGGAGCGCGGAACCAAAGCATATTTTCCCTTCTTTCTGCAACAGTTTTGATATTGATGAGATGCTTTACACCGACGTTCTCGGAAACCGAGTTGCCGCCCCATGAGCCGCAGCCGAGAGTGAGCGACGGAGCGAGTTTGAAGTTGTAAAGGTCACCGATACCGCCCTGTGAAGAAGGTGTATTGACAAGTATACGGCAGGTTTTCATTCTTTCGGAGAATTCCGCAAGCTTATCTTTTTCCGTAACGGCGTTAAGATAAACGGAAGATGTGTGACCGTAACCGCCGTCGGCAATGAGATGCTCTGCCTTTGAAAGCGCGTCCTCAAAGTCTTTTGCTTTATACATGGCAAGTACGGGAGAGAGCTTTTCGTGAGCAAATTCTTCGGAAATGTCAACGCTCTCAACTTCGCCTATCAAAACTTTTGTTGTTTCGGGGATTGTAACGCCTGCAAGCGCCGCTATCTTATATGCCGGCTGACCGACTATCTTTGCATTGAGCGCACCGTTTATAATGATTGTCTTTCTGACCTTATCAAGCTCATCCTTTTTAAGGAAGTAGCATCCGCGGTATATAAATTCATCTTTGACCTTTTTATACACCTTTTCATGGACGATGCACGACTGCTCGGAAGCGCAAATCATACCGTTATCGAAAGTTTTTGAATGTATAATTGAGTTTACTGCCAAAACTATGTCAGCGGTATCATCAATAATTGCGGGAGTATTGCCGGGACCTACGCCGAGAGCCGGTTTGCCCGACGAATACGCGGCTTTAACCATTCCGGGACCGCCCGTTGCAAGGATTATATCCGCCTCCTGCATAAGAAGATTTGTCATATCAAGCGACGGAACGTCTATCCAGCCTATTATGCCCTCTGGAGCACCTGCTTTGACGGCGGCCTCAAGAACGATTTTTGCGGCCTCTATTGTGGATTTTTTCGCTCTCGGGTGCGGGCTTATAATAATGCCGTTTCTGGTTTTAAGGCAGATAAGGGTCTTAAATATTGCGGTAGATGTGGGGTTGGTGGTGGGGATAACCGCCGCAACAACGCCTATCGGCTCTGCGACCTTTTTCATACCGAACGCGCTGTCTTCCTCAATTACACCGCAGGTCTTTGTATTTTTATATGCATTGTAAATATATTCTGCGGCATAGTGATTTTTGATTATCTTATCTTCTACTACGCCCATTCCGGTCTCTTCAACAGCCATTTTTGCAAGCGGGATTCTCGCCTTATTTGCTGCGATAGCCGCCGCTTTAAAAATCTTATCGACCTGCTCCTGAGAGTAAGTCGCAAAAATCTTTTCCGCCTCTCTGACTCTTGAGAGAAGGGCTTCAAGCTTTTCAACCGAATCGACAATCTCATGCTTGTTTTGAGTTTCCATAGATATATATTCTCCTTTTAAGATATTACAAAATTCACAGCAGTTCTTTTCTGATATGAGAGGAAAGAACCGCCAATGCCGAGGCAATATTCATATCCTGTATAAGTATGCCGGGCTCAGCCGTAAGATGAACCGGAGCGAAGTTCAAAATCGCAAGTATTCCGCTTTTTACAAGCTCATCGCACACGCTCTGGGCGCTGTCAGCCGGCACGGCTATAATTGCCAAATGCACTTTCAGTCTCTTGCAAAGTTCACCGAGCTTTCTCATAGGGAAAACGGGTTTCTCTTTTTCAAAAGGATCTTCGTCGAAATTTACCGCGTCAAACCCGGCAACTATGCGAAATCCGCATTCCGAGAAGCCGCCGTAATGAAGCAGCGAGCTGCCGAGACTTCCGACGCCTACTATAACGGCATCGGTTGTGTTGTCATAGCCGAGGAAACTTTCAAGATCCTTTATAAGTTTCGCCGTCTCATACCCTATTTTGGGTTTTCCGGCACATGAACTGACCTTTGCAAGGTCCTTTCTGACCTGAACCTCGTTGAGATCAAGGTCGGCTGCCATTTTCGGCGCGGATATGTACAACACTCCGTCCGTCGCCGCTTTTTTGAGATATGACAGATAAAAAGGTAACCTATAAAGTGCCTGCCTCGATATTTCACGGACAGGCAAAGCCTGCTCTCGCATATCTTTGACCTCACTATCAGTAATTGCTTACTGATAAAATCATAGCTTATTGTTAAATGTTTGTCAATGGTAAATTGTTATTATTTTAACATTTAGAACCATAGACAAAATAAACACATCTGCGCGCAGGTTTTTGTGCGAGTTTACAACTTCATAATTTGCATATCAATCAGCATATCGTACTATGCCAAGAGCTGTTTTTCATAACGTATTATGTCCGCTGTACCGCAAGATGAATATACAAAGCTCAAAGCGCCTTGTTTTTATTGAGTTTGCACATTTACAATAAAAAACAAAGATGTTAAAATATGATTTAAATGCGTATATACAAGTAAGGGTTGATGGGTTGTGAAAATAGTTACAATAATATGCGGTCTGCTCTTTTTGGGATTCGGAATTCCGATGGTGAGCGGCAAAGCAGAAAATTTTGTTGTCGGAAGCGCCTCTCCCGACAATGAACTGAGAAAAAACTTTGATACCAAAAAGCTATGCAGAATATTCGGCATTTATTTGATTTTCGTCGCGGTATTTACGGCGCTTTTGGGGTTCTTCTTTAACAGGGAATTCTTTACCGCCTATTTTATTTGTGTTCTTGCAGGTGCACTCATATGCATTGTAACCGTTGCGCTAACCTGCCGAAAAAAGTCCGAATAATTCTGCCGCAAACGTCTTATCAGGCTACATAGGACATTTGCTTTGCACAAAGTCGTAGCCGGAAAGGTCTGAATAAAATATGGATTACGCTAAGGAATCTCTCAAAAAACATTATGAATGGCACGGAAAAATTGAAATTAAAACTCGCGCCAAGGCAGACAGTAAAGACGCCCTTTCACTCGCCTACACCCCCGGTGTAGCACAGCCGTGTCTTGAAATACAAAAGGACATAAACAAGTCGTATGAGCTTACAAGACGTTGGAACACGGTAGCTGTTGTCACCGACGGAACGGCGGTTCTCGGTCTCGGAGACATAGGGCCCGAAGCCGGTATGCCCGTAATGGAGGGCAAATGCGTTCTCTTTAAAGAATTCGGAGACGTTGACGCCATACCGCTCTGCGTTCGCTCAAAAGACGTTGACGAGATAGTTAACTGCATTTCTCTTCTCGCCGGCAGCTTCGGCGGAATAAATCTTGAGGACATTGCGGCTCCGAGGTGTTTTGAAATTGAGCGCAAGCTCAAGGAAAAGACCGATATACCGATTTTCCACGACGACCAGCACGGCACGGCAGTTGTTGTTGCCGCCGCAATAATAAATGCACTCAGAGTTGTGAAAAAAGAACTCAAAGACTGCACGGCTGTCTTTTCCGGTGCAGGTGCGGCAGGAATAGCCATTGCAAAGCTGCTCATAGGCCAGGGAATAAAGAATGTTATTATGTGCAACAGCCACGGCATTATCTGTGACGGCGACGAAAAACTGAATCCCGCACAAAAAGAAATTGCCAAAATAACAAACAAAGAGCATAAAACAGGCTCTCTTGCCGACGCTTTTAAGGGTGCGGACATATTTATAGGTGTTTCGGCACCCGGAATTGTAACCGAAGAAATGGTTGCCTCCATGGCTAAAGACCCGATAGTTTTGCCGATGGCAAATCCCGTTCCCGAAATACTGCCCGATAAGGCAAAAGCTGCCGGTGCGGCTGTTGTCGGTACGGGCAGAAGCGACTATCCGAATCAGATAAACAATGTGCTTGCGTTTCCCGGAATATTCCGCGGCACTCTCGACTGCCGAGCTTCCGAAATAAACGAAGAAATGAAAATAGCTGCCGCAAAAGCAATAGCTTCGCTTGTCTCGGACGAAGAACTCTCCGCCGAATACATTTTACCTAAGGCGTTCGACGAAAGAATAGGTAAAACGGTTGCAAAAGCCGTTTACGACGCAGCCGTGAAATCCGGTGTATCAAGAATATAATCACACGGGTTAATTGCGCAATAATAAAATTTAACTGTATAGAAAACGCTCCGAAGTTTAAACTTCGGAGCGTTTTATTTTTAAAGATTCAGTTTATATTTTCTTAAGTCCTACCGACAAGCCCTTACCTATTGCCGAGCCGAGCACGGCGCACACAACAAGCTCGATAGGCGCGTTTATGCCCGCCGCTATACCTATAACGGTAGTAAGGATATTTGTAGCTCCGCCGAGGGCATTTGACTGCTCGGGCGTAAAGGTTGTATTCATAAATAACAGAGCCAAGAACCCAAGGAAAAAGATGGTGTTAAAAGCCGAGCCGCAAATGCTTGCGACGAGGTAGTTTGCGCCGTCTTTTTTAGTCTTTTTCGTCACGGCATTAAAGATAAGCCCCGTAAGCCAACCTGCAAGCACGCGCGGAACTACGCAAACGATAAGCGTTTTAATTACGCTTATTGAAAGCAGGATTGCCCCGAACGCACTCAAAGAAAAGCACTGAATGAAGCTTGAGATGCCGAAAACAAGTCCCAAAAAAGCTCCGGCGGCAGGTCCTAAAGTAACCGCACCTATGATAACGGGCACCATAATAAGCGTCAGTTCAAGCGGGCCGAACTTCAAATAGCCTATGGGCGTGAAGGTCATTACGGCAATAATTGCGGTAAGAAGAGCTAATTCGACTAAGCGAACAGTCTTTTGCATTCTTGCCTTGTTTGTGGTTTTTGACATATATAATCCTCCTTGCTGCTGCTCCGCAATGCGGATGCAACGCAAAATAATGAACTATGTAAAAACTAAGCGTTATATTCGATTGTTAATTGCTGTTTTTATCATAAATGGCTTTAAGGCCATATAAAAGCAAATCATCGTCGTGGATAATATTGTGACGGCAATATCCTATTACATAGGAGGAAAGGCCGCCGGTTGCAACAATGGTTTTAGGTTCGCCGAGCTGCTCTGAAAAACGGTCAAGCATACCGTCTATCATATCCGCAGTACCGAAAACAATACCGGATTGCAAGCATTCTATTGTATTTGTGGCGCAGGCGTGCGGCGGAGAAGCAAGTGAAAATGACGGTAAAAGAGACGCCTGCCCGGAAAGAGCCTTCATTGATATTTCAACACCCGGCGCTATTGTGCCGCCGTGATACCCGCCGTGTTCATCAACTGCATATATTTTTGTGGCTGTACCGAGATCAATGACAAACGCAGGCATTTCATAGCGAACTATGGCGCCCACCGAACCTGCAACAAGGTCCGCACCGAGCTCTGCCGGATTGTCTATTAAAATATTAAGCCCTGTTTTTACACCCGGAGCTATAATAATAGGCTCTATACCGCAAACTTTATTAACCGCCGTTTTTATTTTTCTTGTTAGTTCCGGAACAACCGAGCTTAAAACAGCACCGTTTATTTTGGGCGGTTCCAAATTGTGCATTTTAAATATAGCAAGAAATTCAACGGCAAACTGATCGTCCGTTCTGTTACGCTCGGTGGCAAGTCGCGAAACAAAACTCAACTTATCACCGTCAAACACTCCGAAAGTAATATTAGTATTACCGATATCTATAGTCAGTATCATAAATTCAGTAATGGCACAAAATGCGCCGTTCCTTTCATATAGCTTTAAGTCTGTGACAGTCTATATTTTAATACATAGAATAAAAAAAATCAAGCGGCTTTGCTTTTGCAAAGCCGCTTGCTATAATTACAGGGTTAATTATTTATCCTCTTTTTTCTTCTTGGTGAGAACAAGAGCGATACCAGCTGCAACAGCTACGCCTGCTACTGAGAAGAGAGCAACATCGCCGGTCTGCGGGATCTTACCGGTTGAAGCCGAAGAACCGCTCTTTGAAGTTGCTGACTTCTTGGTAGTTGTTGTTGAGTCGTCATCTCCGCTTCCGCCGCCGAAGAGATTCTTAATTGTCTCAAAAGCCTTGCCGAAGAAACCCTTTACGCCGTCGATAGCGCTTGTGGTAGTCTCTGTCGGACCTGCGGTCTCGTCATTCTTCTTGGAAACATCTTCCTGACGAATTACTTCTGCGGTAAGAGCAGCGTAAGCACTGTCGGAAAGAGCGGGAACATACTCGTCTTCTCCCTCGGGAGCCGGCTGAGTAGCGTGCATTTCATCAAGAACCTTCTGGATGTCTTCATAGTCCATTCTGCTCATTGCATTTATGATTACAGCAGCTTTTTCAGGGTTATAAGTGGTGGGGTTACCATCGGCATCCGGCTTATAAGGATTATTGTCAAAATCCGTGAAAAGGTAATTATCTATAACTTCGGCAATATATTGTCTCTGTTCGTTGGTGAGAGAATCAAGAGCAGTTCTTATAGAATCTGTGGTAGAAGGTGTGTCCGGATTGGAACCTGAACCGCTACCGGAGTTGCTGCCTTTGGTAAGAGCGTTAAGTATCATAGTTAAAACGTCAGCACCAACTTTACCGCTGTCGGCGATTTTGCCGAGAACAGTAATCAATTCTGCGATAACAGCCTCATCCATATTGCCATTGCTGTTGATAATGATGCTTACTAACTGTTTAACAGTATCGGTAGCACCGCTCAAATCAACATCGGGAAGAGTGATGTTGCCGAGTATATCACCTATTCCGCCGCTTGATGAAGAATCTTCAGCAAAAGCCGGAAGGCAGAATGAAAATGCCATCACTAAGGAAAGCAATACTGCTAAGAACTTTTTCATAATTAAATCCCTCTTATTTCAATTATTTGAGTTGTCACTCATTATTTAATGACATTTTACTATATGTTTTTGCGGTTGTCAACTATAAAAAGAGAATATTTTTTAATAATTTTGGTGTTTTTTTAACCGATCGCACTTTAAAATATGTTCTTTTGCACACACAGGGTATAATATGCCGTTTTGGACGATTTTGTGTTGACGGCTGAAGTCGACAACTATATAATGTATTCATAAAAATCAAGGAGGCTATTATGCGAACGTCCGAAAAAATATTTTTATGGCTCGGGACTGTATCGTTTATACTTATACTTGCGGACCTGCTTCTCGAAGTCTTTTCCTTATCGCTTTTTTTAGGCTCAAAACGACTTGTTTCTTACATCGGCATACTTATTATAATATGCGCCGTGAGCTTTACTGTTTTATGCTTTCTTGTCATCAAAAATCACCGTGATCGTTTCAAAAATAAAGGAACACGGATTTTTTTAAGAGCAATTTCGGTAATTCTTTGCGTAATGCTTTGTCTTGCCGGACTCGTTGCGGACGGTATTTTATACACCGACACCGTAAAAAAAGACACTTCGGCAGACAAGCGACATACTATTATAATTGACAGTGAACCAAGTTCGGGCGAATGGAATATGACCGTTTACAGGCGGTACTCCCCTTTTCTTATGTCCGCTCGCGGAAACGGAAAGAAAGTCGTGGATATGGCAGATGAAAACGGTGATATAGACGTTGTATGGACTGACGACGGCTGCCTTGTAAGCTACAAGACTTATAAAACCGACGCAACAAGCGTTGATGATACCGAAACCGTAACGCTGCGGTTCTATTATAATGAAAAAACAGGTAAATAATTGTAAAACCACTTATAAGAGGTGTTTTTTATGTGGCTCGTTTTAGCATTTTTGTCTGCCGGTTTTGCCGGAATAACAGCAATTCTCGCTAAAATAGGCATCAGGAACGTCAATTCAAATCTTGCCACGGCTTTGCGCACAATAGTTGTTCTTTTGTTCTCGTGGCTGATGGTCTTTATTGTCGGCTCCGCCTCCGGAATAAAGGAAATAAGCGCAAAAACATTTATATTCCTGATTTTATCCGGTCTTGCCACGGGCACTTCATGGCTTTGCTATTTCAGAGCGCTCCAGCTCGGCGATGTCAACAAGGTTGCTCCCATAGACAAATCAAGCACGGTACTTACAATGATACTTGCCCTGATTTTTCTCGGAGAAAAGCTGACCGCAGTTAAAATAATAGGTATGGTTCTTATCGGTGCAGGAACATTTCTTATGATTGAAAAGAAAAAAACAGATAATTCCTCCGCCGACAAAAAGAACGGAACTTCACTTATATATGCTCTGCTTTCCGCAATTTTTGCGGCTTTGACCTCAATCTTCGGAAAAGTCGGCATAGAGGGCGTAGAGTCAAATCTCGGCACGGCGATAAGAACCGTGGTTGTTCTTTTTATGGCTTGGATTTTGGTCTTTGCGGAAAAGAAACAGGGCGAAATCAAGAACATTGATAAAAAGAGCTGGCTGTTTTTGGTCCTATCGGGGTTCACCACAGGCGGCTCATGGCTTTGCTATTACGGAGCACTGAAAGAGGGTACGGCAAGCATTATTGCGCCGATAGACAAATTGAGCATTGTTGTAACCGTAGCCTTTTCATACATAATATTAAAGGAAAAGCTTTCAAAAAAGGCTTTTTGGGGACTCATACTGATAGCAGCGGGAACCTTGTCGCTTCTTATTAAATACTGATTGAAACGGAGACTCATATGTACGGACTTTTGGGAGAAAAATTAGGTCACAGCTTTTCGCCGCAGATACACGCCCTGCTCGGCGATTATGAATACAGATTATTTGAAAAGCAAAAAAATGAGCTTGACGACTTTTTTAAAAGCAGAAATTGGGACGGCATAAATGTAACGATACCGTATAAAAAAGCCGTTATCCCATATCTTGACCGTCTTTCGCCCTCTGCCGAAAAAATAGGGAGCGTAAACACGATAGTTGCCGAAAAAGACGGCACGCTTACGGGATATAACACGGATTACGACGGATTTTCGTATTTAATTAAAGTTTCGGGAATAACAGTAAAAAACAAGAAATGTCTCGTTTTGGGTTCGGGCGGTGCATCATTAACGGTAATAGCGGTGCTTAAAGATAAAAAAGCACGAGAAATTGTCAACATTTCGCGTTCGGGAGAAAACAATTACGGAAATATAGACCGGCATTTTGACGCGGACATAATCGTAAACACAACGCCCGTCGGAATGTATCCGAACAATCTAAATTCGCCGTTATCGCTTGACGGATTTAAAAATCTTTCCGGTGTTCTGGATATAGTGTACAATCCGCAAAAGACCAAGCTGATACTTGACGCCGAAAAGCGAAATATCAAAGCGTTGAGCGGTCTTTCAATGCTTGTTGCTCAGGCAAAAAGAGCTGCCGAGCTGTTTTTGAATACAAAAATACCCGACAGTAAAAATGACGAGATATATCGTAAGCTCTCGCTCAAGATGAAAAACATTATTTTAATAGGTATGCCGGGGTCCGGCAAAACGACGGTCGGAAAAAGAATTGCCGAAACTTTGAACCGCGATTTTATGGATACGGACGAAATGATAGTAAAGAACGTCGGCAAACCCATTCCCGACATATTTGCAAACGGCGGAGAAAAGCTCTTCAGAAAATATGAGCACGAGGCGGTGCTCGCGGCAGGAAAACTCAGCGGCAAGGTAATTTCAACAGGCGGCGGAGTTGTGGTAACGGACGACAATTTTGACGCTCTGAGGCAAAACGGAACGGTAATATTTTTAAACCGCAACACCTCTTATCTGCCGACAGACGGCAGGCCGCTGTCGCAGAGTAACGACCTTAACGAGATGTTCAAAAAGAGACTTCCGCTTTACAGAAAATTCTGTGATATTGAAGCGGACGGAAATGCTACGATAGAAAATGTTGCGAACAATATTTTAAAGGAGCTGCAAAATGAAAATACTTGTGATTAACGGTCCGAACATCAATATGCTCGGCATAAGGGAGCCTGCAATTTACGGCGACAGAAATTATGAGTCCCTTATAAATCAGATAAACGTCTGGGGCGCGGAGCTTCATGCCGAGGTTGAATGTTACCAATCGAACCACGAGGGCGATATAGTAGACAAGATACAAGACGCATTCGGCAAATTTGACGGTATAGTCATAAATCCGGCAGCATATACACACACAAGCGTTGCAATTCTCGACGCGCTGAAAGCCGTTTCCATACCCGCTTGTGAAGTACATATTTCGGACGTTAACGAGCGCGAGGAATTCAGGCACATTTCGTACGCCGGTATGGCGTGCGAGGCGCACTTTATAGGTCTCGGATTTGACGGTTACAAGAAAGCTATGGAATATCTGTGTGAAAAATACAAATAAAAGAGCATAAAATAAACGGAGTTGTAAGGCTGAGCGTTCATAAGGAAGTATTGGTTTCTCGCATAAAAATCTCTTATGCT
>ERZ808242.393-NODE-393-length-32377-cov-10.363127_pt1 | contig 32377 bp, 22 predicted proteins | sample MGYA00521244_ERZ808242 | MGnify/ENA primary metagenome ERZ808242 (study PRJEB31516, sample SAMN03275573) | gut metagenome | biome: mammalia-associated habitat; material: feces | host: Papio cynocephalus | place: Kenya | collected 2012-07-27 ... | reverse complement strand
ATGTTAAACGTCTGGAAACAGGCACTTTATAGTTTAATTATTTACGTATGAAAAACCGGACTATAGGAAACATATTCAAAAGGACGGCTGCAGGCATATTCATTGTGCTGTGCGCCTCAATTATGATTTGCGGATGCAACCCGGAGGCTTTTGTCAGCCACATCGGGCCATCATCGCGGGATTTCATCGCCCCTGAGGAAGGCGGCACGATCAAAGTACACTTCAAGGCGGATGATTGGAGAGTGTCCACAATAAAGACCAACGGTGTTGTCTATGATTGGACTGGCAGTTCCTCAATTATTGAGACGACTGACGATGGCATGATAAAAGTGTCAGGTGACAATTTCACCATGTTTTACAAAAAAACAGGAAATAAGGAGCTGACGCTGGTTTTGCAACCCAATTTTTCAGACACTGAAAATGACATCACAATATTCATTTCAAATAATTACGAAGAGGATTCCGTGCTGGTCAGGCAGCCAGCCTCTTCCGGCTACGAGTTTGTGGACATTTCTTACGATGGTTTAATATGTTTGACGAACGAGGGTGAAGTCATAACCGGATGGGGACCGATGACATTCATTAACAATGGTGCCGATACTCTATTCATCAGCAAAGGTGTGTTCGCAGGTGCCGCAAGGAGCGTAAGCTTCACGAATGACTCCGACCTCGGTTATCAGGGCAATGATTTCGAAGTCCCGGTGCCTGACGGGGCTCTGTTTGAGGACAAGTCTCTGACTTTCAGCGGTGCGAAAGTGGCATACAGCTGTACGACAACGTTTGAGTATCCCTACGAAAGCGACAAGATGGCCAACATGTCTTTCCCTCCTGCCAGCACGGAGAAACTGTACTATCGAATGTTATGGGGTATCGACTCTTATGAAGTCGATTACAATCTGCGGATAAGGAACAAAAAGACCGGTTCAATATTCACGATAAACGGCAAAATGAGATCAACGTCGCCTGATGGCTTTTATTTGCTGATCAAAGAGAGAAGATGAGATCGAGAATATTCATAATGCTGGCCGTTGGTATCCTGCCGGCAATCAGAGGCACACAAGTCACTGATGCACGCGATGTTGATTCATTGAGATTCTCACATCACGTTGGAATCAATGTCCGACCTTCTTACCTTTTGCCAACGCATAGCTTCTTCAGGGGGGAGAACGAGCTTGGGAAACGTTTGGACAAGAGCGGTTCGGCACATCTGCAATATTCATTTTCATTCCCTTCATCCAGCCATTTCGGGAAATTATATCCGACCGCGTATCAAGGGGTTGGGGTCGCTTTCAACACGTTCTTTGACCATAAGGAAATAGGTGATCCCGCGGCTGTCTACGTGTTCCAAGGCGCAAGGCTCGCACAGATTTCGCCAACGCTCTCGTTAGACTACGAATGGAATTTCGGAGCCTCTTTCGGCTGGCATCCTTATGACCCCTACGCTGATCTGCACAGCTATGCCAATGAATATAATATGGTTGTCGGCTCAAGGGTAAACGCCTACATCAATTTCGGACTCTTGCTTTCCTGGAGACCGCTTGAAAACTGGACGATTTCCGCCGGAGTCGATCTTACTCATTTCTCCAACGGCAACACATCATATCCGAACGCCGGTGTGAACACTATCGGTGGCAGAATAGGTGTGACAAGAAGTTTTGGCACAGCAGACATACAACGGCGGAACACAACAGGAAAGGCTACTGAATATTCATCTGCAAACGGCAAGAAATTCTCCGAGCAAATAAATTATGATGTGCTTGTCTATGGAGCCGGAAGAGCCAAGGGACTGATCTGGAATGACACACCATACATAGCCGAAGGAAAATTCGGCATTCTCGGGCTAAACATAAGTCCTCTGTACAGAGTTAACAAATTCTTCCGGGCCGGTGCGTCGCTTGACATCCAATACGATGAAAGCGCCAATGTCGGTGAATATGTCGCCGGAACAGGAGATGACGGGAACATCAGGTTCTATCGTCCGCCTTTTAACGAACAACTTGGTATAGGACTGTCACTTAGGGCGGAGTTTGTGATGCCGGTATTTTCCGTAAACATAGGTTTCGGGCGTAATGTCATCTACAAGGGAGACGAGTTGAAGGGCTTTTACCAAACGCTTGCGCTTAAAACCGACATCTATAAAGGGTTCTACCTTCACATCGGCTACAAGCTGCACGATTTCCACGATCCCAACAATCTGATGCTCGGACTCGGTTGGCGCTTCGGAAACCACAAATCTCACTAAAACAATTATGATGTCAGACTGGGTAAAAGACACAGAGGGACACGTGATTATTAAGGTCCTTGCAGCATTTTGGCTGATTGCGTTCATAGGGCTAATACCGCAAGGTTGCGCCAAAACAGATGGCGGAGACAATAAAAGGATGCTTGAAGCCCTCGACAGAACAATAGCCGAAAGGGACATCTATGAAAGAATCAAACTTGAACGGATAGACTCGATAAAAGCGGAAATCAGGCCAGGCATCTCTGACAGCCTGAAATACGAAATCTATGACAGAGTTTTCGATGAATATTACCAATATGACATCGACTCTGCCATATTCTACGCGCGAAAGAAACTCTCTTCTGCTAAAAGATCCGGATCGGGCCGGCATCGCAACGACGTGATCATCGATGCGGAGATGGACATCGCCTCAAGGTATACCCTTTCAGGCATGTTTCTGGAGGCTTCGGACATCATGAACGACTTGGAGCCTGAATCCATGCCAAGGCACCTAATGTTGAGATATTTACAGATCTGCAACAATTTGTACGGGAACATGGCGAGATTGTCCGACGACCCTGTCATCAAGCAGGATTACATCAAGAAACGGGATTCTTTCAGGAATGAACTGTACAGAAATCTAAGCGATGACGACCTTTTCAAACTCTACGTCTGGTCTGACATTGAGATCGACAAAGGCAACCCGCAGCCAATCCTGGACTCTCTACTTACTGTCCGTTCTTCCGGAGCATTGGATGTACACGAAAGAGCGATAGTCAGTTACATCGCATCAATCGCATCACGCATGTGTGGAAGGGACTCCGAAGCCATCGGTCTCCTTGCGGAAAGCGCAGCCTATGACCTACGGACACCGGTCAAAGAATACAAGTCTCTCTACGAACTCGCCGGGGTTCTGTACCGCGAAGGCGACATCAAAAGGGCCTACCGTTATGTGAACCAATCGATAAGGGACGCCATGGCCGCCAACGCCAGCATAAACGTGCAGGCCATAAACTCTATGTTGCCTCTAATCACCGAGACCTATGACATCCAGATGCACAACAGGCGCAAACAACTCTACGTCATATTGTTTGTCATAAGTTCCCTGCTCATTTCGCTCGTCATCGCGGTGCAATACATGATCAGAAGCCACCGTAAAGTGGCTGTCGCCAATGCGAGACTCAAGGAATATGTGAACCTCCTCCAAGAATCCAATGACATCAAAGAGCAATATTTGGGAATATATCTGGATATGTGCTCAGACTACATTGCCGGTCTGGAGAGATACCGATCCAAACTACGCAGGGCGGCGAAGGATGGAGGCTTCGGTGAGGTGATGGAGAACCTGAAGTCCACCGAGTTCATCGACAAGGAATTGGAAGGCTTCTACGTACGATTCGACGAATCTTTCCTGACCCTGTTCCCAGACTTTGTGGAACGGCTGAACTCCCTTCTCCAGGAAGACAGGAGGTTTGATGTGAGAGGTAAGAACGGAATACTCACGACAGAGCTACGGGTAGCCGCGCTGATACGTCTTGGAGTCACCGATTCCACAAAAATCGCCCACTTTCTCAGAAGGTCGGTATCCACGATTTACAATTACCGTGTCAAGATGAGAAACTCAGCCGCTTCCAGCCGTGAAGACTTCGAGAAGCAAATCATGAGCATTGGAAGGATCTCTTGAAACCACTACTATTTTTAGCCGAATATAAGACATAATCGTCAACATTTCAATACTTTACATTTATATTTAACTACTAAAACAGTACCATAACTTTGCCATGATGTCGATATTGGTTTTCTTTGCGAAGAATAACCAATGGAATATTCTTTTTTGTTTATTAAAACTTTTTAAGGACATGAGCAGAACACACTTCCTTTTGTGTTCGATTGCCGTCTTGCTGTTTCTGACAGGACTCAGCGCATCCGCGCAGGGACTGCCGTTCAACGGAAAGGTGATCGACAAGACAGGGCAGCCTGTAATAGGGGCCGCTGTCGTGAACACAGGTGACCGTTCGGTCGGGACAATCACCGATGCGGACGGAACTTTCACCTTGGCCGCCGCCAAAGGTGACATTCTGGAAATTTCGTCACTGGGTTACACGACGACCAAGGTAACGGTGGGCGAAAGCGGCGACATCACAATCACTCTTATGGAGGACACGGAATTCCTGAGCGAATCCGTTGTCGTGGGCTACGGAACCATCAAAAAGAAAGACCTGACAGGAGCGGTCGCGTCAGTTTCCGACAAGGATCTCAAGGACTCTCCGGTAGCTAATGTCGGGCAAGCGCTCCAAGGGAAAGTCTCCGGCGTGTACATTCTTGACTCCGGAAAACCAGGAGACAACGTCACGATGAAGATCAGAGGGCTTGGCACTATCAATGACAGTGATCCGCTTGTGGTCATCGACGGGGTTCCGACTGATTTGGGACTGACCTCGCTCAACACTGCGGACATCGACAGGATTGATGTGCTGAAAGACGCGTCCGCCACGGCCATCTACGGATCACGAGGCGCCAACGGTGTGGTGATGGTGACCACCAAAAGAGGATCCAACGGAGACGGCAAGGTCAGCGTCAACGCCAACTGGGCGATCCAGAATGTCACTTATATTCCGGAGATGCTTGACGCCGCGGGCTATGCGGCCTATTCCAACGACATGTTGAGCAACGCCGGACTGGCCACTAATCCGGCATGGAGCAATCCTGAGACTCTCGGCAAGGGTACGGACTGGATCAATGAGATCCTTCACACCGGAAAGATGCAAAACTACACGGTAAGCTATTCCGGTGGAAACGAGAAAGCCCATTACTATATCTCTGGAGGATTCCTTGACCAGAAAGGAATCGTCAAGACAGTCGGCTACAGAAGGTTCACATTCCAGAACAACAATGACGCGCAAGTCCTGAAATGGCTGAAGTTCTCCAACAACATCACATTCTCGGCGGACGTGAAGGAGAGCGGTTCATATTCAATCTCCAGCGCGATGAACGCCCTGCCAACGCAGGAAGTCAAGAACGCCGACGGCAGCTGGAGCGGTCCGGAGGGAACTTCCTATTGGTATGGAGATGTCAGGAATCCGGTTGGTCCTCTCTACACCAACTCAAACAAGACCAACGGATACAATTTCCTCGGAAACATCTCGGCGGAGTTAACATTCACGAAGTGGCTTAGATTCAAGAGTACTTTCGGCTACGACGCCAAGATGTGGTTCAACGACAACATCTCGTACGCCTATGACTACAAGCCTTCAGCGGTGGAGGAGACCACACGTTACCAAGACTCTAACAAGGCCTTCACATATCTTTGGGACAATTACTTCACGTTTGACCAGACATTCAACGGAAAGCATAGTCTCAATGTGATGGCAGGTACTTCGGCACAATGGAACGACACTTCGGGGATAAACGCGACCAAGGCAGGATTCCTTTTCTCCAACGTCCACGAGTTCGACAACGGATCCGTCAACAAATCAATCGGCGGTGCGTCAAGCGACTGGGCTATGATGTCCTTTATGGCCAGACTCAATTACTCTTATGGCGACAGATACCTTATCACGGCCACGATGCGCCGCGACGGCTCCTCCAGATTCGGGCCAAACCACAGATGGGGCAACTTCCCGTCAGCCTCAGCCGCCTGGAGAATGTCCAAGGAGAATTGGTTTCCCAAGAATATTCTTGTAAATGATGCGAAACTGCGCGTCGGCTATGGCGTGACCGGAAACGACAAGATCGGTTCATACGCCTACATCCAGACCTACAACACAGGCACTTATATTTTCGGCAGCGACATCGTCACCACCCTCATTGCAAAGTCCATGGCGAATCCGTCAATCCACTGGGAGGAAGTGCGCCAGGCCAACATCGGTCTGGACCTGTCTATGTGGCAGTCACGTGTCAACCTTTCGGTCGATGCCTACCTTAAGAACACCGCTGACATGCTTGTCAAGGCTGCTATTCCTATTACATCAGGCTACGAGGACACCACAACAACCTACACGAATGCCGGCAAGGTTCGCAACAGTGGCTTCGAGTTCACCCTCAACACAATCAACTTCGACAGCACAGGCGACGGGTTCAGATGGGAGACATCGCTGACAGCGACATGGAACAGAAACAGGATCGTAAGCCTTAACAGCGACACGCCGCTCTACCAGAACGAGACAGGCGGAGCCTACATCACGATGCAGAAGAACGGCAAACCTATCAATGTGTTCTATGGTTATGTGACCGACGGGATATTCCAAACTCAGGAAGAAGTTGACAGCCATGCGTTTCAGGAGAACTCCACCGCACCGGGCGACATCCGCTTCAAGGATCTCAACAACGATGGTGTGATCAACGAGGAAGACAGGGCAATCATCGGCAACCCAAATCCCGATTGGCTGTTCTCAATGACGAACAAACTCTATTTCAAGGGATTCGACCTCACGGTTTTCCTTCAGGGCGTAACCGGCAACGAGATATTCAACGCCGTTTGCATCGGCAACGAAGGAATGGCCAGCGCGCACAATCAGACGGCTTCCGTAAAGTACCGCTGGACTGGCTACGGAACCAGCACGAGCATGCCGCGCGCCGTCTATGGAGACCCGAACCACAACGCCAGAATCTCAGACAGGTTCGTGGAGGACGGCTCTTACCTGAGGGTAAAGAACATCACTTTAGGCTACACATTCCCTAGGGCTCTTCTGAAGAAGGCGAACATCGACAGCGCGAGGATATTCCTCTCCTGCGAGAACGCTCTGACCCTGACGAATTACTCCGGCTTCGATCCGGAGGTTGGCATCAACGGAATTGATTGGAACATCTACCCGCTGTCACGTACTTTCAGCCTCGGTCTCAACTTTAATTTCTAATGAATATGAACAACTTAAAGATCACTATACTTGCTTTGGCAGGCTTGGCGATGACATCCTGCTCCGGATTTCTTGACAGTTTCCCGTCCTACGCCGTGGATCCTTCCGTCTCAGTCACTGACTCCGTCGCCATTGCATTGACTAACGGATGCTACGTGCCGCTGCAATCCTCAAACCTTTACAATCAAAGAATATGGTCACTCGACATCATCGCCGGCAACTCCGAGGTCGGTGCAGGTGGCGGTGACGATGGAATCGAGACCATCCAATGCGCCAATTTCGCCGCTGACGCGTCCAACGGATTCGCTCTTTACATCTGGAGATCGCCTTGGGTCGGAATCGGGCAGTGCAACACCACGATAGAATCCATTCTCGGAGAGGGCAACCAGACCAGCGACACCATCAGAAATCGTTCGCTCGGTGAGGCATATTTCCTCAGGGCTCACTATTACTACATTCTTACACGCCTGTTCGGAGGCGTCCCGCTTGTGCTCTCCCCGCACAAGGCCAACGAGTCCACGGATGTGGCAAGATCCTCTCTTGCCGAATGTTACGCACAGATCATCAGCGACTGCAAGGCCGCCATCGATCTCCTGCCCGAGAAAAGGACATATTCAGGAGCGGACTACAACCGGGCCAGCAAGGACGCGGCACTGGCCATGCTGGCCGACGTCTATCTGACATACAATCCGTCTGAGCACTACGCAGAGGTTCAGAATCTCTGCTCACAGGTGGAGGCTTTGGGCTATGACCTGAGCAAGTGTGATTTCTCCGACAATTTCGGAGAGAAGGCTGAGACCAGTCAGGAGGCCTTGTTCACGGTAGGATATTCAGGAAGCACCCAGTACGACTTCTGGGGCGGAAGCAACCAAAGTTCATGGCTTTCCACCTTCATGGGCCCGAGAAACTCGGGTATGGTCGCCGGATCATACGGATGGAACCAGCCTACCGCGGAATTCATGAGCCAATGGGAAGAGGGCGACCTCAGGAAGGACGTGACCGTCTTCTACAACGGATGTCCGGCCTTCGACGGAATCGAGTACAAGTCCTCTTGGTCCAATACTGGTTACAATGTCCGTAAGTTCTTGGTCACCAAATCATACTCGCCGGAATACAACACAAATGCGGCGGACTTTGTCGTGTACCGTTTCGCTGATGTCCTGCTGATGAAAGCCGAGGCTTTGAACGAACTGGGCAAGACGGACGAGGCCGCGGAACCTTTGAACATCGTAAGAAAACGCGCCGGCCTCAATCCGATTCCTTCCGGGAAGACACAGGACGAAATGAGGGAGATCATCATCCACGAGCGCAGGATGGAGCTTGCTTTCGAGGGACACAGGTGGTTCGACCTCATCAGACTCAACAAGGGGCAGTACGCTCTTGATTTCTTTGCCGGAATCGGCAAGAAAGCCACCAAGGACAGACTGCTTCTGCCTATCCCTTTGACAGAGATGGACTCCAACAATCTGATGGAACAAAACCCTGGATATTAATAAACAAGACTGGATAACACAATGAAAAAATCGATAATGACCGCCGCGGCAGCGGCACTCTGCCTGGGCATTGCATGTTCCTGCTCGGAAGAGGATTACAAGACTGTCGATCCATCCGCCGGGAATACTCTTGAAATGTCCGCTTCCGGATCGGAGATCGAACTTGACGAGAAAAAAGCCGGCAACGAAGCTTTGGCGTTGAATTGGACGACCGGCACCAACAAAGGCACTGGCAACGCCATCTCCTACACTTTCGAGATGGCTCTGAAAGACTCCGACTACGCCTCCGGTTACAAAGAGGAACTCGGCAGGAAGGCATATTCAAGGACTTGGACGACGAAGGAACTGAATGACTTCCTCAAGTCGAACTTCGGCGCCCAAAGCGGTGTGAAGGCTTCTTACAAAGCCAGAGTTACCGCTTCCGTGGCCGAATACGACGATTTGGATCAAGAGTCCTCTGTGGAGTTCACAGTGACTCCTTACGAACCCGTCAGCACGACACTTTACATGATCGGAGGAGCCGCACCCAACGGTTGGTCCGCAGACAACGCCACCGAGCTTACACGCACATCCACCGGTGTTTTCTCATGGGCAGGAACACTGAACGAGGGGGAACTCAAGTTCATCACCACTTCTGGACAATTCTGGCCTGCATACGTCAGGGACGGCTCGGACGCTACGGGAAAGACACTTAAGTACTTCTCAGAACAGCCGTCAGATGCCCTTGACCTCAAGTTCAACATTCCTGAGGCACGAGGCTACAAGATCACCGCAGACATACTCAACCTGACATTCACACTTGAAGAGGCGGATGTCAACAAACCGCCTTACGACGCCATCTACTTTGTCGGTGACCCGACAGGCTGGTCATTCGTCAGGATGACCCAGGATCCTGTCAATCCTTTCGTGTTCCGTTACGGGACCGAGTTCACCAGCGGCGGAGAGTTCAAGTTCGGCACATCCGACGGCTCATGGGAAAATATGTACAAGGCTGCGGAAGACAACGCTTCCATAGGCAACACAGGCGTGCAGTTCGTAAAAGGCTTTGACCCCGATCCTAAATGGAAAATCAAGGACGAGGAAACCGGAAAGGCCTATAAGATCGCCTTGGACATCACTCCGGGAAAAGAAAGCATGAACTGCGTTGAGTTCGTCCCATACGAATCGCTCTGGCTCATCGGTTCAGCCGCCCCTCACGGATGGTCGCTGGATGACGCCGCATCCGATGACAAATGCAGACTCAAGGCAGACGAAGACAAATATATTCTTACATGGACAGGAGATCTCTCCGCAGGCGAGATGAAGATCAGTTGCGACCTCAAGAGGGAGTGGGACGGATGCTGGTTCATGCCGACGTCAGCCAACAAGCCGTTCGACACTGTCTCCGATGAAGTCATCTCGTTCGTGGACAGCAAGAAGGACTCTGGAGTGGACCGGACATGGATTGTTGAGAACGCCGGCAACTACACAATCACTGTGAACCAACTGGCGGAGACCGTCACCATCGTGAAGAACTAACGTAAGAAACCATGCGTTACAGAATGTTTACAGAATTAATCTTGACAGGCGTCATGCTTCTTACAGGCGCCTGTCAGAAAGAGAAAGGCTACACTGGATTCGTGAAGCCTACCGAAGAGGAGACCGTGATTTCAGTCAGCACCGACAAGGCCGCCTACAGACCGGGCGAAACAATCAGATTCACCGCCTCTGCGAATCCCGGAGCTGACGTGACTGTCAGATACATGCATCTTGGCAAGGTGGTCAGTGAACAACCTCTCAATTCATCGGAATGGAGCTGGACCGCGCCGACCGGGGACTACAAAGGGTACATGGCCGAGGTTTACAAAACCACATCGGTCGGCGAGAAAATCCTTGGGACTGTCGGAATCGACGTGTCAAGCGACTGGGCCAGATTCCCGCGCTACGGATTCCTGTCCAGTTTCGATGTCATGAGCGAAACCGCTGTCAACAACATCATCGACAACCTTAACCGCCACCACATCAACGGAGTACAGTTTCAGGACTGGCATTGGAAGCACCACTGGCCGTTGGGCGGGACTCGTGACAACCCACTTGAGACCTACAAGGACATCGCAAGCAGAAACACGTCCCTGACAACCCTCAAGAACTACATCTCTGCCATCCACAGCCACGGAATGAAAGCCATCTTCTACAACCTTTGCTTCGGCGCCCTTGACGACGCGGCGCAGGATGGGGTCAAGGAAAGCTGGTACATATTCAGCGACAATGGCAGAAACAACAAGGACATGCACGCCCTGTCCGCTCCTTTCAAAAGTTCGATCTACCTTGTCAATCCTGGCAATCCACAGTGGCAGGAATACATAGGCGAGAAAACCGACGATGTCTATTACGTATTGGGCTTTGACGGCTATCAGATTGATCAGTTGGGATATAGAGGCACAAGGTACGACTATGACGGAAACACGGTTGACCTTCCGGCAGGCTACGCTTCCTTCATAAATGCGATGAAGTTAAGGCAACCAGCCAAGGATCTTATAATGAACGCAGTCTCTGGTTATGGCGCTGAACAGATCGTCGGAACCGGGAAAATGGCTTTCGCCTACGATGAGATGTGGGGAAATGAAGCAGAATTCACCGATCTCAAGACCCATATCGAAGACAACAACCGATTCAGTGAGAACGGAATAAGCACAGTCTTCGCCGCCTATATGAACTACGGCAAGGCCGGAAGCCTAGGATCGTTCAATGCCCCTGGTGTCATCCTTACCGACGCAGTGATGTTCGCGCTTGGAGGCTCTCATCTGGAGTTGGGCGAACACATGCTTTGCAATGAATATTTTCCCAACAGCAGCCTGGGCATGACAACCGAGCTTCAGAACGCCATGGTCGCCTATTATGATTTTATGACGGCCTACGAAAACCTGCTCCGTGACGGAGGAGAGTTCAATGACGTGAACGTCACTTCGACTGACGGTAAGATCGACATTAAGCCTTGGGCTCCGGAAATAGGGAAAGCGATAACTCTTTGCAGAAAAGTCGGCAATCGTCAGGTAATCCACATTCTAAACTTCACACAAGCCAACTCTCTGAGTTGGAGGGATATGGATGGCACTATGCCAGAACCGACACTGATCAGCGAAGCATCGGTTGACATCAATGTGACCGGTAGGATCTCCTCTGTCTGGATGGCTTCGCCCGACATTGACGGAGGCGCGTGCAAGAATTTGGATTTCAAGCAGGACAACGGAACTGTCCACGTCACTATGCCATCTTTGAAATATTGGAATATGATTGTTTTGGAATATGAATAGAAAAACTTTGATTCGCGTCCTCGCGGTGGTTTTCGCCTCTGCGCTGACTCTTGGAGGCACGGCATACGCCGAAAACTCCTATGACGGTCGTCCGACCGTGGAGAAATCCGAATCCTTGATTTCCCCGAACAGCAACCTCAAACTTGAGTTCAGACTCCAAGACGGAGACAAGCCACGTTACAGGCTGTCCTACAAGGACAAGGTTGTAGTTGATTGGAGCCGTATGGGATTCCAGTTGAATGACAGCGGTCTATTCGATTGGTTCGAGCTTGCTGATACATCCAGAAATTCCGTAGATGAGACCTGGAATCCTGTCTGGGGTGAGGAAAGCACGATAAGAAACCACTATAACGAACTGGCCGTCACTTTGAGACAGACTTCAAGCGACAGGCGCATAGTGGTCAGGTTCAGGTTGTTTGACGACGGTCTCGGATTCAGGTACGAGTTCCCGGACCAAAACAATCTGGTGTATTTCGTGATAAGTGATGAACTGACCGACTTCGCAATGACCGGCGACCACACGGCTTGGTGGATTCCGGGTGACTACGACACACAGGAATACGACTACACCAAATCCCGTCTGTCAGAAATCCGTGGATCGATGGAAGCATCCATCACAGACAATCTCTCGCAGACCTCTTTCTCCCCTACCGGAGTGCAGACATCGCTCCAACTCAAGACCGACGACGGAATCTACCTGAATATTCACGAGGCGGCTCTCGTGAACTATCCGGCCATGCATCTGGATCTGGATGACATGAACATGGTGTTCCACGCTCATCTGACCCCGTCTCCCACCGGAGAGAAGGCATACATGCAGACACCATGCACGACACCGTGGAGAACAGTCATTGTCTCTGACGACGCCCGAGACATCCTCGCATCACGCATCACATTGAATCTCAACGATCCTTGCAAGATCGAAGACACCTCGTGGATCCATCCTTGCAAGTATGTCGGTGTCTGGTGGGAGATGATCACCGGCAAGAGTTCGTGGGCCTATACTGATGACCTCCGCAGTGTCCACCTTGCGACCGACGACCTGACAATGGTTAAGCCTAACGGAAAGCATGGAGCGAACACGGCCAACGTCAAGAGATACATCGACTTCGCCGCGGAAAACGGGTTCGACGGCGTGCTTGTTGAAGGCTGGAACATCGGTTGGGAGGACTGGTACGGCCACATGAAGGAAGACGTGTTCGATTTCGTTACCCCGTACCCGGATTTCGATGTGGAAGGGATAGAACGATACGCAAAGGAGAAAGGCGTGAAGATGATTATGCACCATGAGACTTCGGCCTCACCACGCAACTACGAACGTCAGCTTGACACCGCCTACAAGTTCATGAGGGAGCATGGCTACGACGCCGTCAAATCAGGTTACGTAGGTGACATGATCCAGAAAGGGAACAACCACTACAACCAGTGGATGGTCAACCATTACCTGTATGCCGTGCGGAAGGCCGCCGACTACCACATAATGGTGAATGCTCACGAGGCCGTACGTCCTACCGGACTTTGCCGCACGTACCCGAACCTTATCGGCAATGAGTCAGCGAGAGGCACCGAGTATCAGGCGTTCGGCGGATCCAAACCGTTCCACGTCTCCGTCCTTCCATTCACCAGACTCATCGGAGGGCCTATGGACTATACCCCAGGAATCTTCGAGATGAACATCTCCAAGATCAATCCCGGGAACAATTCTCACGCAAACTGCACGATCGCCAACCAACTCGGCATCTATGTAGTGATGAGTTCCCCTCTCCAGATGGCAGCCGATCTCCCGGAGAACTACGAGCGCTTCCCTGACGCATTTCAATTCATCAAGGATGTGGCCATAGACTGGTCGGAAAGCCGATATCTGGAGGCTGAACCCGGGGAATATATCACAGTGGCGCGCAAGGCCAAGGACACAGGCAAATGGTTCGTCGGCAACGTGACCGGCGAGAAGGCGCACGAGTCCGTAATCAAATTCGATTTCCTTGATCCAGGCAAGACCTACATCGCAACTATCTACGCAGACGCCCCGGACGCGGACTACAAGGCCAATCCTCAAGCCTATACCATCCGAACGATGAAATGCAAGAGCAAGACAGTCCTCAAGCAGAAATCTGTCGAAGGTGGCGGATTCGCGATCTCATTCGAAGAAGTCAGTGGGAAATAACCAACTGACTGCCAGGCAGAAAAGAAGCCGTCTTTGGCACATTCAGATCAAAGACGGTTTCTTATTTCTTTGATATCAAGCTTATTACCAATCACGACGTATGCTAATGGCAGAGTCGTGATTGATTCGCTTATGCCTTTATGAAGTTAAGGGCAATTTCGAACTCGGTTGTGGCTTCCCATAGATTAGCCAGATCAGACGGCTTCTCAAGACCAAGGTTAGGCAGGACAGACTTGATTGTCTGAGCAGTTTCATTCCCAGCCTGAACCAACTGATCAAGAAGTGTGTCAAGTGTCGGAAGAGCAGGAAGAAGGGCCTCCACTATCGGGGCGCAAAGAGCCTTGTCCACTGAATATTCAAAAAATGTCGCAGTAAAACATTACCGCGACATCAAATGCTTCAATTCATGCGTCATCAATCATTGTCGGTCTTTTCCTCATCCTTAGGAAGCACGATTGTGCGGAACCGTTTCTGACGGCGTTCCCAACGCTCGCGGGCGAACTGCTGCATGTCCGTTGCCTGGTCGTTCTCGTCGATGATCTCAAGGCCAAGAATAGTCTCTATGATGTCCTCAAGGGTTATGATGCCCTGGAAGCAGCCATATTCATCAATGATAAGACCAATCTGCTCGTGCTTCTTGAGAAGTTCCTCCCAAATGTGGCCACAGGAGTCTTGCTCCTTGAAGAAAGAAATCGGACGTTTCAGTTCCACCAAGCGCTTGTCGAACTCATCGTCCGCCAGTCCCTCAAGAGCGTCGCTCAGAAGGATGTAGCCGGTGATATATTCCGGAGAATCCCCATAGACCGGGATTCTGGAGAAATGCAGGTAAGTGTCATTCTTGTAGAAGTTCTTCAGGGACATGTTCTCCTGAGCCGTCATCGCGACAATCCTCGGGGTCATCACGTCGCAGGCCTTGACTTTGTCTAACTTCATGATGTTCTGGATGACCTTGTTCTCGTCTGAGTCAATCACGCCTTCCTCAGCCCCGATGTTAGCCATAGCCGTCACCTCTTCCCTGCTGACGGTCGCCTCATCATCATCCTTGGTCATCAGATTGGTGATCAAGCGGACCATAATCACAAGCGGCCACATCAGGACAGACAGGAACGAGATGGCCGATGTCACAAAACCCATAAGGTTCTTCCAATATGTCGTTCCGATGGTCTTCGGAACAATCTCGGAGAAGACAAGCACCAACAATGTCGTCAATGCGGAAATGATTCCGAACCAAGTGCTTCCGAACAGAATGGTCGCCTGACGGCCCACCGCCGCCGCTCCCAATGTGTTGGCGATCGTGTTCAAAGAGAGAATCGCCGCCAGAGGCCTGTCCGGGTCAGATTTGTACTTCAGAAACTTCTCCGCCGGCTTGTACCCCTGCTCCTTCCTCATCGTGATGTAAGAGAGAGGCGTGGACATCAACACCGACTCCAGAAGCGAGCAAAGGAACGACACACCCAGCGTTCCCAGCATGTAAACTATCAGCAGAACCATATAGGATTTCAGTTAATTACTGCGAATATAGCACAATAATATCAAAATTCAGTAATTTGGCGCAAGTTTGTTCAGTAATTTGGCGTCAATGTTATCACATCCGAAAAGTCAAGACATTCAAAAAAACACCCGAAACGCTTTGCGGCAGCATATCGGGTGCGGGGATTTGTTATGTTCGTTCGTTGTTCGGGCGGCTCAACCGGACTTTGATCTTGCAATCTTTCGCCGATTGGCCATAGGGTCAGCCATGGGAGGCTAAAACTTGAGAGTCAGGCGTCCGAGGGCGGTGGTGCCGGCCATCGGGATGAAGCCGAGCTGGTAGTAGCGGTTGTCATTAGGATGACCTCCGGAAGCATAGATCGCGGAATATACCCAACCGGAGGTGGCGACGTGGGCGTTGAAGATGTTGTTGACATCGAGGCCGAGGGTGATTTCCCTCAAGAAGCCACGGAGTTTGATCGGATAGCTGAAACTTACGCTTGACAATGAATATGCCGGAAGAGAGCGGTCCTTGTTCTGGGTGTTGTCAAGGTACTGACGGCTCACGAATGCGGTGTGCCATGTTGCCTGGACACCTTTAACTTTGAATATGGCGAATCCGTTTACGATGGCGGACGGGGAGAATGCCAGCGTTGAGTTGTCGTAGTGAATGGTACTAAAGCCTGATTTCGCGTCCCAATCCTCCACAACCTCATCGAAGTCCTTAATCTTGTTTGAGCTAATGGCAGCGTTGGCCTCAAGGGTAAGCCACTTGGCGACATCCACACCTGCGGTCAGTTCAACACCAGCACGGTAAGAGTCCTTGATGTTGGTGGTCAAGTTCTCACCGATGTCGCTTTGCATTCCGGTCTGGACGAACTGGTTCACATAGTCCATAAAGTAGAAGTTGGCTCCGGCGCGGAAAACAGAACCGGAATACTGGTAGCCTAATTCGTAGTCGTTGACATGCTCTGCTTTAGGGTAAGGGTAGTTGTAATTGTCCGTGAAGTTGTTGCGTTCCGGCTCACGGTTGCTCATCGCCACGGACGCATAAGCCCTGTGGTTGCCAGTCTTGTAACTGAAGCCGAACTTGGGGTTGAAGAAATTGTAATTCTCGTCAATGTCAAGACTCTGATTCTTATAGGTACCGTCTTCCTGCTTTACAAACTTGTCGTTAATTCCATCCGTGGTGTAGTCCACACGCCTGTACTGAAGGTCGGCGAAGATAGTGAAATGCTCTCCAAACTGCTTGGAAGCCTTGACAAAAGCGCTGTAGTCATTCTTTTTGGCGTCCGAATCGTAATAGGTGTAGCGGCCGTTGTCGAAATCGGTGTCATCCAGACCGGCAAGAACAGGATAATGCTCGACGACATCTGAATTTGAGACATACGTCAGGTAGCCGAAGTGGTTGGCCCAGAACATTTGTGCTGACAAGCCACCTATCACGTCCCAGCCATTGTTGTTGTAGCTGATGTTGTAGACAAAGCCAGCAGCATTCTGATCAAGGCCTTTCTGGCGGACAAAATCAGACAAGACCGGTTCTTTCTCATTCACCATATCGAAACCGAACTTGGACACTTTGTTGTCAAATCTGAACTCGTCATAGTACCCATAGCCGTAGGTGTAATGGAGAGACAAAGTTGTCTTCAAATTCTCGTTGATGTCCCAGGCCGCTGAAAGAATATTGTGATCCTGCCAGAAGTTGTCCGTAGTTTTCGGCCAGTAACTGCCGTCGTTCAGGGTGTAGCGGGTCGTCTTGTAGGTTTCAGGATCCATTGATTCATAGAGCGAGTTGAATCTGCCGAGGCCGACACGGTACATGTCAGCGTATGTCTTGATTCCGGTCTCCTTGCCGTAGGTGCCATCCATTATCGACAGGTCATTTGTTCCGGCAGTGACACCGCTCCAAGCCTGTCCCGTGTGCTCGTAGTTTCCGATGTTCCGATACCTGATAATGAAGTCTCTTCCGAGCCAGGTGAGACCGGCATACCAAGAACCTGATTTTCCGGCTGTTCCATGAATATACCCGTCCGTCCCTGTGGTGTGGAAAGCGGCGTCGGCCACAAAGTGCTTGCCAAGCAGACCGGTTGACATCGAGAATCCCGTGTTGTAGGTGTTGTAGCTTCCATAAGAAGCGTTCAACTCGACAAACGGGTCGTAGGACGGAGCCTTGGTACGAAGGGCGACTGATCCGCCGAACGCGCCGTCACCGTTTGTAGATGATCCTACACCACGCTGAATCTGAACACTTTCCAGAATGGAAGAGTAACTGTTCATGTTCGCCCAGAAAACGCACTGGTCCTCAGGAGAGTTAAGCGGAACGCCATCAATCGTGACATTGATTCGGGAATCCCCCGCCCCTCTGATACGCATATAAGTCGTACCAGTGCCAAGACCGTTCTCGCTCCAGGAAAGCACACCTGGAGTAGTCGAGAACAGGAACGGAAGTTCCTTGCCGGTTCCAGAGAAATTCTGTAGCGCCTTACGGTCAACATTCGCCACCGCATAAGGGGCGTTCTTCTGCGCACGGACACCTCTGACAATGGCCTCGTTGAGAACCTCGGCCTTTGTGGTGTCCGGCTGGCTTTGAGCGTTCAAAGCCGTTGGAGTCATCGCGGCAAGCGCCGCTGTCGCAAATAAAAAACCTCGCATAATGTTTTGAATATTAATGCAAGGGGCTGCCGGTTACGGCAATCTGAGACATCGCTTCCCTTCGGCGGCATTACCCGCATCAGGTTCATTGGGTATGATCTCAACCGGGACAAACGCCCAGTACCCCCGCTGTTATGTTAAATTATTTCTTTTCCACCAGACGCACCTCATAGAGCCGCTTCCAACACTTGCCGGTAAGGTAAATCCTGCCGTCTTTGGGGTTGTAGGCAATTCCGTTCAGTACGTCAGTATTAGCGTCACGTAATGACTTAGGCAACAATCCGCTGCAATCAATCGCCCCCTCAACTGTCCCGTCGGAAGGATTGATGATCACAATCATGTCAGTCATATAGACGTTGGCCCAAATCTTCCCGTCAATCCACTCAAGCTCGTTCAGCATCTGCACAGGCCGTCCGTTCATCTTGACAGTCAGCACCTTTTGCTGCTTGAACTTCTCATCCATAAAGAACAGCCGTGCGGTGCCATCGGAAGCGATCAGGCTCTTCCCGTCTGTCGTCAGTCCCCATCCCTCACGCGGGTAGCTCCACGTCGATTTGTAAGCCAGAGTCTTGGCGTCATAGACAAAGGCAACCTTATTCAACCAAGTAAGTATGAATATGTTACCGTTCAGTTCCACAGAGCCTTCGAGGAAATATTTCTTGTCGAAATCAAACCTCTTCAAGGCCTTTCCAGTCGCCAGATCCACCTTTCGCAGAGTTGACTCACCGTATTGCCCGGTGGTCTCGATCATCTCCCCGTTCAGGAAGAAAAGCCCCTGCGTGAACGAAGTCTCATCATGAATATATTCCTTCACAACCTGAACCTTGTACCGGCGCACCTTGGCGTCGGCGCAAGAGGAGGAAAGCAGCGTCAGCATGGCCAACGCTGTTCCTATGAATATATTCATGAATCTACTCATTGTTCTTACTTTCTCTTTTCTCTGTTAGCCATCGCCGCCTTCACGAAATTCACGAAGATCGGCTGAGGCTTCTCCGGTGTGCTCTTGAGCTCCGGGTGGAACTGAACTCCGATGAAGAACGGATGAGTCGGGATCTCGACGATCTCCACCAGACCCGTGTCCGGATTCTTTCCCGTGGCCATGAGTCCGGCGGCCTCCATCCTGTCAAGATAGGCGTTGTTGAACTCATAGCGGTGACGGTGTCTCTCGGAGATCATCTCGCTGCCATAAATCCTGTAAGCCAACGAGTTCTTGTCCAGTCTGCAGTCGTACGCTCCAAGCCTCATTGTCCCGCCCTTGATCGTGGTGCTCTTCTGCTCCTCCATAAGGTCGATGACCGGATTGGCGGCGTTCGGATTGACTTCCGCTGAGATGGCATCCTTGATTCCAAGCACGTCTCTGGCAAACTCGACAACGCACATCTGCATTCCCAGACATATTCCGAAGAAAGGCACGTTGTGCTCGCGGGCGTATTTTATTGCAAGAATCTTGCCTTCCAGTCCCCTCTCCCCGAATCCTGGAGCGACAAGGATTCCGTCCATATTCCCTATTTTCTCCTCCAGGTTGGAGCTGTCAAGATGCTCGCTCTGAACCGTGTGGACGTTCACCTTGCACTCGTTGGCGGCACCGGCGTGGACGAACGACTCAAGGATGGATTTGTAGGCGTCCTGAAGTTCGACATATTTCCCGACAAGGGCTATGTCTACCTGATGCTTAGGATTATATAATCTGTCAAGGAACGACTTCAAATTCGTGAAGTCGGGTTCCGGAGCGGATATTCCGAAATGATTCAGAACCATCTCGTCAAGGTGCTCGTCCTCCATATTCAGAGGCACCTGATAGATTGAAGGGGCGTCAATAGACTGGATGACGTGGCCAGGTTTTACATTGCAGAAAAGAGCGACCTTGCGCCTGAGTTCCGGAGTCAGTTCCATCTCCGTGCGGCAGACAATGATGTCCGGATGGACACCTGCCTGCTGGAGCATCTGGACTGAATGCTGGGTAGGCTTCGTCTTGAGTTCCTTGGCCGCCCTCAGATAAGGGACCAGAGTCAGGTGAATGCTGATGAGATCCTCATCAGGAAGTTCCCACTGGAGCTGACGGATAGCCTCGACAAACGGTTGTGATTCCATATCTCCCACGGTACCACCAACCTCTGTGACAATCACATCGTATTTGCCGGTCTTGCCGAGGAGCAGCATCCTGCGTTTGATCTCGTCGGTGATATGAGGTACAATCTGTACGGTCTTACCCAGATAGGCGCCTTCCCTCTCCTTGTTGATGACAGTCCAGTAGATCTTTCCGGTCGTCACGTTGTTGGCCTTGGACATGTGCACGCCAAGGAACCTCTCGTAGTGTCCGAGATCCAGATCTGTCTCCGCGCCATCGTCCGTCACGTAGCACTCTCCGTGCTCGTAGGGATTAAGCGTGCCCGGATCGATGTTGATGTAGGGATCGAATTTCTGGATTGTGACCCTAAGTCCTCTGGCCTGAAGAAGTTTGGCCAACGATGCGGCAATGATGCCCTTTCCAAGGGACGAAGCGACACCGCCAGTAACGAAAACATACTTTGTACTCATATTCTTTTCTGCTCTTTACTGGACTACAAATTTATGTCAAAAATGTGATTTCAGAAAACTTTTGTTTTATTAAAAGCATTTTATCAAGCCTTGGTCGGTACTTTTCGAAAAGGCTTGTGAAAAGTGAAACGCCTGGCGAAGGACCTCTTCTATAGTCTGCGGAAAATGCGCCATCTCAAGGACGTGCTCCTTGGCGGCGATGTCATCGGGCGTGTCATCGGGGCTTATAGGGGTACGGAACTGGGCAATGATCTCGCCACCATCAACCTTGTCGCTGACCCAATGAACCGTCATGCCGGTCTCGGTCTCGCCTGCTGCCTTGACAGCCTCATGGACATGATGGCCGTACATCCCCATTCCCCCGAACTTCGGAAGCAGGGCCGGATGAAGGTTGATTATCCTGCGTTCATACTCATGGATCAGAAAGTCAGGGATGACAAGAAGGAAGCCGGCAAGCACGATGAAATCTATTGAATATTCACGCATAAGCGGCATGACGACATCCTCCCGATTCAACTCCGCCTTTGGCAGCACCCGTGTCGGCACGCCCAGTCTTTCAGCCTTTTCCAACGCAAGAATCCCGGCCTTGTTAGCGACAACCAAAGCCACGCCCACCTTGTCAGAGCCTTTGAAATGCTTGATAATATTCTCGCAGTTGGAGCCGCCCCCAGAGGCGAAAACCGCTAACTTTATCATATTCATTAACAATTATTTGCCGTCAGAAGAGGGTACCTGACGGATGTTGATGTCGCGCTGAGGGAACGGTATCTCTATTCCCGACTCGTTCAACGCGTTGTAAATCCGCTCGTTGGCAACGGCAATATAGCCCACGCGCTGGTCAACTAGGACATACTGCTTGACCACCAGATCAACGCTGCTGTCACCGAACCCATTAAGCACAACTTGGATCCCATAGCTTTCCTCTACCACCGGACGTCCGAACTTGTCAGCGCGGCGGAGCGGTGCGAGAGCCTTTAGGATCACCTGCCTTGTCTGTTCCACATCAGTCCCGTAGGCCACCCCGACAGGCAGACCGAGGAACTCGTAGGAATTGTTGCGGGTCAGATTCTTAAAATTCTTGGCGAACAGCGAGCTGTTAGGAAAGGCCATGATGCTGCCGTCTGTAGCTTCGATCTGGGTACTCTGGTAAGTGATGTTGTCCACCTTTCCCCGGATGCCGTCACACTCTATGTAGTCACCCACACGGAGACGACCCGACATAAGCTGCACTCCATAGAAGAAGTTGTTCAGGATGTCCTTCATCGCAAAACCAAGACCGGCCGCAAGACCAGCGGTGATCACCGACAGGGACTTCGTAGGAATATTCAAAAGCGAGATTGTCACTATGAAATAAGTGCCCCAAGCCAGAATTCCGATCACATTGTTCGCGAGCGTCAGGTTCAACTCGTTCTCCCGAATCATGGAAGCGCCAGTCTGTCTGAGAGTTTTGCGCAGTTTGTAAATCCTGTAAAGAGCCCTCGCCACATAGCAGATGTACTTGAACACATAGAACAGGCCGGCAGCCAGAACCATCTTGGAAACAGACAGATGCAGGTACTCGTAGTTAAAGAACGGGTAGAAGAACATGTCCATGCAGATTTCCGTCAGGTCGAACACTTCCGAGGCCATATAAAGGCAGAACGGAATAGACAGCAGATAAAGCACCGGAATGCACACCATCTCCACAAGATCGTAAAGCCAAGTCACCAGGATGAACGAGCCTTTGTCCTTTCCGACATCGTTCTGATGCTTTAGCCTGTAGGCGCGCACAAGGACGTCAACCCTTTTGTGACGGTACTTTCTAAGCAAATCATCACAAGCCACAATCAGCTGAAGCACCGTCAATTGGAAGATCCACCAGATATAGACCTGCAAGCCCAACAGACTGTAGCCAACGATTGAAATGACAAAGGTGATGACTGTCACCACAAACGACGCGATGGCGTAGGAATTGTCACTCTTCGGCACCTTCGGGCCGTTGCGATGGATGGAAGCCCACTGCCAGAAGCCGAACACAACCAGCAGCGGAGGGAAAATCAGAGCGATCAGACTGTTAGGTATGAATATGATTCTGAACGTGATGACCAGCAATCCCATCAGCATGATCGGAGTGTAGATCCGCATTCCATAGTTGATCTGCTTGCTGTCGTGACGGATCAGAAGCGAGGTCAGCACCGCGATCAGCAACAGCGCGAACTCGATCAGCAGCCCGGCGGCCATGGTGAAGAAATGCGATGTCGAGGAGGCGTTCCTGGCAATCGCGATGACGACTACAAACAGGATCGCGGCTCCAAGCATAAATATGGCCGCTTCCCTCTTGCGGAACCATTCAGTCCTGAAGAACTTGACCCGCCTCATCAACATCTTGACAATAAGCATGCTCAACAGCGTGGCGATCGCAAGATAAATCAGAACCATGAACGAGAACCCGATGACCATCGGACCGCGCCACTCACTCTTCACATCAGTGAAATAAGCCCTGCCGTACTTGTCGCTGAAATCCTTGGCTGCTCTCGACGCATAAGACTTGACGTGAGTAAGAATTGTCCAGAAATTGTCCTGCCCCTCAATGAATATCTTCTTCTGGACCATCTTGTAGCGTTCCTGAGCATAATCATAGGCCTCTTTAAGACGCTTGTCGGTGGTCTCGTAATATTCGTTGTCCTCAATCATATGGTCACGGATGTCCGTGAACATCTTCAGCAGCCTTGTGGAATAGAAAAGACAACTGTCACGCGCCACCTGCGACAGACTGTCCAGATGGAATGAACCGTGTTCGTGCTCTTCCTCAAGACCGACAAAATGATTGTGCCCGGCATGCTCAGGATCGTCAGCATGGGCATCCGTATAGGAATCGTTAGGAAGAAGACGGGGCTGAAACATAGATGCCAACGAGTCCAGCAAAGACGATCCTCCAAGGCTGTCCGGCAACTCAATCAATTCAGGAGGAAGCACTTTCAGGGCCATCACCAGCCTGTCGTACCTGTCGATCTCCACATCAAGGTAAGAGATGATGTTGTCGTACGGCATCCGGCTTTGAGTGAAGTTATGGTACTGGTCTGTGACCTGCTGGAGGGCGTAGGTAAGGTCGAACGTGAAGTCCTGCTTCTGCGAGTAGAGCATCAGCGACAGTTCGTTGCAGCTCTGGATAAGATGCACCAGTTCCTCGTGCTGCCTGTCATCCTGCGACTCGTACGACACCTGGCTCTTCTCCATCTCTACGTACGCCTTCCGCAGTTCATATCGCAGCACCTGAAGCGTCTGCGCCAGATCCTTCTCGTTAAACACGCCCCAAGACGGTGCCGACACCATCAGCAGTCCGGCAAGCGTCAGGATGATCCTCTTGAATATTCTCATGTATTTGGGTATAATTAGATGTTAGGAGTGTCCCAGACCTTGGTCTCAGAGCAGTTTATCATCAGCGACTGCCCACCGCAACTCATCCTGAAATCACCGGACTCAAGACGCCACTTGCCGTCGGAGCCGACAAAGGCTAGTTCCTTGGCAGGAATCGTGAACGAAACCACCTTGCTCTCACCTGGAGCGAGTTCAACCTTGGTGAACTCACGAAGACGCTTCACGTCAGGGATCAAACTTGCGACAATGTCACTTGAATATAGCAGGACAGCCTCCTTGCCGTTGTGCGAACCCGTGTTCCTGACAGTCACCTCAAACTTGAGGTCATCGCCAGCTGCAAAGGCGGCACCGCTCACGCACTTGAAGTCTGAATATTCAAAAGTGGTGTAGCTTAGTCCGAAGCCAAACGGCCACTGCACATCCATGATTGCATCGTAGTTATATTCACCGGCCATTGTCTCGCGGCTCTCGCTGACCTTATAGTCATAAGTGTGAAGCGAGTTGACGTACTTAGGATAGGTGAACGGCAGCTTGCCGCTGAAATTCTCCTCGCCTGACATTAGGGCGGCAAGGGCGTCTCCGCCATAATTGCCCGGAAGCATAACGTCGATGACAGCCTTGGCAAGCGGCTCAATCTCACGCAATACCCTCGGACGTCCCTCGTTAATCACAAGAATAATCGGTTTTCCTGTCTTGGCCAAAGCCTTGACAAGTTCCTTCTGATTGCCGGAAAGATTCAAGTCATCGATGTTGCCGGGAGTCTCACAGTAGCTGTTCTCGCCTATGCAAGCGACAATGACATCCACCCTTGATGCGGCGGCCACAGCCTTTGCGATCTGAGGAGTGTTCTCTTTCTGCCATGCTCCGGTTGACCAACGGTCAGTCTCATCGTAGGTCACTCCCGGCTCATAGACAACATTACTCTCACCGAATTTCTGGGCCAAAGCCTCATAAATAGTGTTGTAATCACCAGCGAAACGGTCAGCATCGCCCTGCCAAGTGTAAGACCAGCCTCCGTTCAAGGACCTCATTGAATTGGCGTTAGGTCCTGTCACGAGGATTCTTTTTCCATATTCAAGAGGAAGGATATTCCCCTCGTTTTTGAGAAGTACCTCAGATTCTACCGCGGCAGCGTAGGAAGCGTCCTGAAACTCCTTGCTCGCGAATCTGTCAAAGCCGCTGACATCCCAAGTCGGATTGTCGAACAGTCCCAGACGGAACTTCAGACGAAGCACCCTGCGGACAGCGTCATCGATTCTGGACATCGGAATCATACCTGACTCGACGACCTCCTTGAGCTCAAGGCAGCAATCAGGGTCGTTAGGTTCCATAATCATGTCGATTCCGGCGTTAATGCCCATCGCAAGCGCCTCTTTCCGGTCTTTCGCAACGTGATCCCTCTCATACAGATTGTTTATGTCTGCCCAGTCAGTGACAATCAAGCCATCCCAGTCCAGATCGTCCTTGACCCAACCGGTCAGGAGTTCCTTGTTGGCATGTGTAGGAATCCCGTTGATCGAAGCGGAGTTGACCATCAATGTCAAGGCTCCAGTCTCAAGGCAATCCTTGAACGGACGGAAGTACTTCTCTCTCAATTCATTTTCAGGAACAAGAGCAGGAGTCCTGTCCTTTCCGGAGACTGGGACACCGTAAGCCATGAAATGCTTTACGCTTACTGCGACATGCTTGTCATCAATATGGTTCGGATCGTCCCCCTGAAGAGCCCTGGTCTCAGCCACTGCCATCTCGGCATTAAGATACGGATCCTCTCCGAAACTCTCCCAATGCCTTGGCCAGACCGGATTACGGCCGAGATCCATCACCGGGGAGAACACCCATGGCACCATAGCGGCCCTCGTCTCATAAGCCATCGCCTCACCCATCTCACGGGCATATTCACGGTTGAAAGTCGCTGCAAGATTTATCTCCTGCGGGAAAAGGGTCCCGTCAGTCAGGTAGCTCGCGCCATGGATCATGTCAAGGCCATAGATGCAAGGAATCCCTATCTCCTCCATTGACTTTTTCTGAATTTCACTGACGAGCTGTGCGGTAAGTTCCCTAGACTGTGCGACATCAGCGAAAGTGTTCAGAATCGAGCCGACTTTCATCTCTCCTATGACTTTCTGGAGTTTTTCCGGATCGATTTCCGGCTTGCCCTGAACTGTGACAGTCGAAGACGTAAGTTGGATCATCTGACCGACTTTCTCGGTAAGGTCCATTCCCTCAAGTACTTTTTCTACTTTCTCCTCAATCTCAGAATCTCGGCTGATGGCTGGAGAAACGGATGATGTATTACGTTGTCCGCAGCCTTGAACAAACAGTAGTGAAGCGGCAATGGATAATAGATATATATTCTTTTTCATCATATTGAACATTACTTCATATTGTCACAAGTTTTACGAACATTATTGATTGGCAGTCACTTTCAAAGTGTCGATCATTTGCCTGTAGTATCTGAAAGTCGAGTCAAGAGCCGGCTTATTTTCAGGCTTGATCGGTTCGGACGGAGGAGAGTCCATCTTCAGAGGGTTGATCGGGGAACCGTTTTTCCAGACACGGAAATCCAGATGAGGTCCGGTGGACATTCCTGTGGAACCGACATAGCCGATGACATCTCCTTGACGTACCCGTGCCCCGGCCTTGATTCCGGCTCCGTAGCGCGAAAGGTGCATGTAACTGGTGGTATAGACCGAGTTATGCCTGACTTTCACCGTGTTGCCTCCTCCGTTTGTCCAACCGGCACTAACGATGGTGCCATCACCTATAGTCATAACTGGCGTTCCGGTAGGGGCCGCATAATCCACAGCGGTGTGTGCCCGCACCTTCCCGGTGACAGGATGCTTCCGGTGATATGAGAAGCCGGAACTGATCCTCGTGAATTTCAGAGGAGCCTTGAGGAAAGCTTTACGGAGGCTCTCCCCTTTCTCGTTCCAATAAAGGTTACCGTTGTCGCCCTGGTCAAACATGATCGCGGGAATCATCTTTCCGTCCCTTACAAACTCCGCATAATAGATTGTGTCAACGGCTATTATCTCGTCATCACATTTTATTTGCTCGTAGAGTACCCTGAAACGATCCCCCGGTTGAAGGCCAAAGAAGTCAACCGACCATGCGTAGATCTCAGAAAGCGGCACAATCAACTGAGGAGAGATTCCGGCTGCAAGCATGTCATTCCAAAGAGATGATTTAATGGTCACATCCGCATACTCCCGTGTGCTCTCGACAGGCTTCGTCCAACTCCAGACTTTGAACGGTTCGGAAGTCCTGAATATTACCATTTCAATCTTGTCGCGCTCGTAAACAACATATTTCAAAGCAGGTCCGTCAGTGCTTCCGGTTCCGGTCGTGTCGAATTGGTAGTAAGCCTGGACCTTGTTGCCCGCGCGCATCTTCCTCACATCGAACACTGTGTCGCAAGCCTGCGCCACCTTCATGGCATCATTCATCGAAAGCCCTAGGCGGTTCATCAGCCCGGTGAATGTCTCACCATTTCTCACCGCATCCTCGGCAAGGTCAAGGGAATCCGGCCAAAAGCCCATGGGAGGCAGCGTATCTTTCACTTCCTCAACTATTTCCGTCTCATTCTCCTGCACCTTTCTCTTGCATCCGGATGAGGCCAGAACGAGGGCAAAGGCTAAAAAAACAAAAAGAATATAAAGATTTTTTCTTTGCATAAATGCAAATTTAAGAAAAACCCCTATGAAACAAGATGTTAATCGAAAAAAATTGACCAATTTTGCATTCTGAAAAAAATTGGCCGACCGATTGCAATAATCCGATTATTTGGAATTTTGTAATGACGGTAAGATTGAATCAACTAAACTTTATATGAACATGGAATATCTTAACCGATTGACCACGACCACGCTTTCTCTTTTGTTGGCATCAACGATCGCAGGAAACCTTCATGCACAGCCCCAGCGGACGAGAGTCACCGTGAGCGGTCACATCACGGACAAGGCCTCAGGGGAAACCCTGATTGGAGCCGGAGTACTCAGCGAAGGGACCGGTGCCGCCACAAACAACTACGGATTCTACACATTGACCCTTCCGCAAGGCAGGCAGGTGACACTGAAATATTCCTACGTAGGCTACGATGACACGATGGTCACCATCGACCTTTTGCGCGACACCACGATCAATGTCGCATTGAAAGCCAACACCGAACTCAAGGAGGCGATCGTCTCGGCGCAAAGGGAATCCGGAATAATGGCCACGAAGATGAGCGCCATCGAGATTCCTATGAATATTATAAAGAACACCCCCAGCCTCTTCGGTGAGACCGATGTCCTTAAGACAATCCAGCTGATGCCTGGCGTGCAGAGCGGAGCCGAAGGCTTTTCGGGAATATACGTGCGTGGAGGCGGGCCGGACGAGAACCTGCTCCTTCTGGACGGCATCTCACTCTACAACGCTGAGCACATGTTGGGCCTCTTCTCAATCTTTCAGCCGGAGGCCGTGAAGAAAGTGACGCTTTACAAAGGCTCGTTTCCTGCCCGTTACGGAGGCAGGACCTCCAGCATCATCGATGTACGCACCAATGACGGAAACCTTCAGGAGACCCACGGCACAATAGGTATCGGGATCCTCAGTGACAAGTTCCATCTTGAGGGGCCTATCATCAAAGGTAAGACTGCATATTCAATCAGCGCAAGAGGGATGCACACTTTCCTGTTCGATGGTCTTTTCAGAGCCACAAACGTTCCTGCCAACTACTATTTCTTCGATTTCAACGGCAAGGTGACCCATAAATTCAGCGACAAGGACAGGCTGTTCCTCAACGCCTATTACGGACGTGACATTTTCTACTTCAGGGACGATGAGGGCGATGTCATCATAGACGGAGCCGAGAGCAAAACCGAGTACGATGACAAGACCTACATCAGGTGGGGCAACCTGCTCACCTCGGCAAGGTGGAACCACGTCTTCAACGGAAGGCTGTTCTCCAACACCACCGTGGCGTTCACTGACTACCGGATGAGGATGGGCTACAACTCGACGGAGAAAAACGAGAACACGAAAAACCTCTACAAGTTCGACTACGGCTCCGGAATCAAGGATCTTACGGCAAAAATCGACTTCGACTACACCCCGTCTCCGAAGCACATCCTCAAATTCGGTGGTGAATATGTCAATCACATCTACATCCCTGAGACCTACACTACCGTCGAAAAGGAGAACCACTACGGCCAGGTGCTGACAGACACGACATATTCAAACAACAAGGAGAAAAACCGTGTCGGTCATGAGTTGTCAGCCTACATCGAGGATGATCTTACCATTGGCGAACGGCTGACTCTCAACCCCGGAATCCACATCGCGATGTTCCGTACAGGTGGCAGGACCTACTGGTCTCCGGAACCAAGGATGTCAGCCAAGTTCGATTTCGGAAAGGGAATCAGCGCGAAGGCGGCATATTCAAGGATGGCGCAGTACGTCCATCTGCTGTCCTCATCGAAGATCACCCTGCCGATCGACCTCTGGGTGCCGATCACCAAGAACATCAAGCCGGTGACCGCGGACCAATATTCATTGGGCCTCTATTACAACGGCCTTCCGGGTTGGGAGTTTTCCGTCGAAGGCTATTGGAAGGACATCCACAATGTCCTTGAATATAAAGACGGTGTCTCATTCATGGCAAGCTCGCAGTCCTGGGAGGACAATGTCGTGATGGGAGACGGCCGTGCCTACGGAATCGAGTTCTTCATCCAGAAGACTATGGGCAAGACGACCGGATGGTTGGGCTACACTCTGGCCAAGAGCGACAGGATCTTTTCCAACGGTTTGATCAACAATGGTGAACGCTATCCTTACCGCTATGACAGAAGGCACAACATCTCACTCGTGGTCAACCAGCAACTCGGAAAGAAATGGGACCTCAGCGCTGTGTGGACATTCGCGACCGGAGGTACCACGACCATACCGGAAAGGGAGAGCATTGTGATGCTTCCTGACGGGACATTCACCCAAATCGACTATGCCCCGCACAGAAACAACTACAGGTTGCCGCCAAGTCACAGGCTGAACATCGGTGTCAATTATCACAAGAAAAAGAGACGCGGTGAAAGCGTCTGGAATTTCGGCGTCTACAACGCCTACAATAGGCTGAATCCAAATTTTGTCTTTTATCAGGCAAACACGAAAGGCAATTCTGAATCGAGTCTCTACACAAGGAAAGCGAGACTCAAATCCGTCACAATCCTGCCCATAATACCGTCATTCAGCTACACTTATAATTTCTAAAGAGATGGGAAGAAGACTAATATTCATAGCAGCCGTCTCCGTCTTGCTCGGAGCCTGCACAAAGGACATTGATTTCAATCTGAAAGACATCAAGCCACAGTTGATTGTAAACTCACAGATGACGGTTGGAGACACCTTACACCTTGTCTATCTTGCGGTAAGCAAGACTGACCGCGTCGAGAAGATCAATTCCGGTTCGGTCAAGTGCTATGTCAACGGGACTTTTGTGGCAGACGGCAAATTGGACAACCGTGATGATGACCTGTTCATCAAGGAGGATCTTCATCTCTACGGACTTTATTATCCAAACATCTATAATGATGAAATGTATACTGCAGGTCCTAACGCCGCCAGCAAAAACAATCAGACCAGATACTCGTTCAAGGCCGATTTCAAGCCTGGGGATGTCGTCAGAATAGAGGCCGAGGCTGAAGCCGACGGAGAGACCTTCAAGGCTTACTCTGAAGTGGTTGTTCCAAAGGCGCCGGAATTCAGCATAACCGACACTCTGAGTCAAAAGAATCAGTATGGAGATCACGTTTACAGAATCCGTGTCAAAGGCAAGGACATCATAGGAGAGGACAACTTCTACCGGATTCTGTCCGGGCGTTCAGTTATCGACAAAAAGATCAGGTACGCGAGCGAGAAAGAGGAGGCTAAGACTTGGGAAGAGGCCAGGGACTACAGTTTCATCCGCCTCGACAAAGGCAACGACCCGATTCTGAACGATGGAGCTCCTGCCGAGGATCTCGACTTGGAAGGTGCTTCCGAGAACACATTCAGAGTGTTTTCGGACAGACAATTTTCCGATGGGACATTTAATATCGGGTTCTACGTGAACGCCAATGAAATCCTCTACGGGCTGCACGGAGTTCTGAATTATAACCGAATGGAATCCGAGACCACCTTAAGCGTGACAATCCGTGGCATCACAAAGGAAGAGTACTACTATCTGAAAGCACTCAGCATCTACGACTATCTGGATGGAGACACAACACTGACAGAGCCCGTCTCCTTCCCGGACAATGTCGAGGGTGGAGTCGGGCTCGTCAGCGTAAGCACGGAAAGCGTGGCTTCAATCAAGTTTAAAAGGACATACGATGTTGACTCATCGTGGGTTTACACTGATGACTAAACTTCCTTGATGATTTCCATACCCTTTCGGATGGCCTCCTCATTCTGTGGAATCAGATGGTGATGGCGCTCCGGGAGGGTTTTCCTCAAGGCTGCAAGCACACTTTCGATCTTGACTACAGGACGGATCTTCAGAAGACCTCCAAGAACGATCATATTGAACGTCTTGATGAGGTTCATCTCCGCCGCGGCGTCCATCGCGTCTATCCTATAGACCTTGATGTCCTTCCTTGTCGGAGGCTCGTTGATTCCATAACCGTCGTAGATGATGATTCCGCCAGGCTTTACCTTAGGCTCGAACTTCTCCAGCGAAGGCTGGTTCAGCACAATGGCGATGTCATAGCTGGAAAGGATCGGTGAGGAGACCGGATCATCGCTGACGATCACGGTAACGTTGGCCGTTCCGCCACGCTGCTCAGGGCCGTAGGCCGGCATCCATGTAACTTCCTTGCCTTCCATCAGACCGGCATAAGCCAGAATCTTACCCATCGAGAGGACACCTTGTCCCCCGAATCCTGCAATAATTATCTCATCTGTCATAGCCTTGTCGATTTAAAGTTCAACGCCTTTGTCCTTGAGGTCGCCAAGATGGTAGAACGCGAACATATTCTCCTCCATCCACTTGTTGGCCTTCTCCGGACTCATCTTCCAACCGGAGTTGCAGGTCGAGACAACCTCCACGAGATTGGAGCCCTTTCCCTGCATCGAATATTCAAACGCCTTTCTGATCGCCTTCTTCGTGCGGTTGATGGCAGCAACCGTGTGTACCGCCTGACGGGTCACGTAGCAGGTTCCGTCAAGGGTGGCGGCTATCTCGGTTATCTTCAGCGGATAGCCGTGGAGTGACACTTCCCTACCGTAAGGGCAGGTCGCTGTCTTCATCCCAAGAAGGGTCGTCGGAGCCATCTGGCCACCGGTCATGCCATAGATGGCGTTGTTTATGAATATGATCGCGA
>ERZ808242.389-NODE-389-length-32568-cov-5.192938_pt1 | contig 32568 bp, 29 predicted proteins | sample MGYA00521244_ERZ808242 | MGnify/ENA primary metagenome ERZ808242 (study PRJEB31516, sample SAMN03275573) | gut metagenome | biome: mammalia-associated habitat; material: feces | host: Papio cynocephalus | place: Kenya | collected 2012-07-27 ... | reverse complement strand
ATATGCCACATCATTTTTTCTCCTTCATTGGGTCATATCTATTTACAGCACAGAGCGGTGCCGGGCGAATTTCCAAAATTCCTATTGACAAAGTGGGTTATAGGTGATATACTTCAAACACCTACCGCACCGGTAAGTAATGGAAGGAGAGGTGTTCCCTATGACGGAAAGCATGGAAACACTGATCAGAGCGAACTTCCGCTTTGGTCGAATGTGACGCCGGTTGACAAAAATCCAGACAACAACCCAAACACAACCGATCAAAGAAAGGAAATAAAAATTATGTCTAACTATAAATTTGAAACTTTGCAGCTCCACGTTGGCCAGGAGCAGCCCGATCCCGCTACCGACGCCCGGGCGGTGCCCATTTACGCCACCACCTCCTATGTGTTCCGCGACTGCGCCCACGCCGCCGCCCGGTTCGGCCTGACCGACGCCGGCAATATCTACGGCCGCCTGACCAACTCCACCCAGGATGTGTTTGAAAAGCGGATCGCTGCCCTGGAGGGGGGCGTAGCCGCGCTGGCAACGGCCTCCGGTGCCGCCGCCATCGACTATGTGCTCCAGGCTCTGGGGCAGAACGGCGGCCACATCGTGGCTCAGAAGACCATCTACGGCGGCAGCTACAACCTGCTGGAGCACACCCTGCCCGGCTTCGGCATCACCGCCACCTTCGTGGACATCCACAACCTGGAAGAGGTGGAGAAGGCCATCCGGCCCAACACCCGTGCCATCTACATTGAGACCCTTGGCAACCCCAATTCCGACATTCCCGACATCGACGCCCTGGCGGCTCTGGCCCACAAGTATGGCCTGCCCCTGGTGGTGGACAACACCTTCGGCACGCCCTACCTGATCCGCCCCTTCGAGCACGGCGCGGACATCGTGGTACACTCCGCCACCAAGTTCATCGGCGGCCACGGAACCACTCTGGGCGGTGTCATCGTGGACTCCGGCGAGTTTGACTGGGCCGCCTCCGGCAAGTACCCGGCCATCGCCGATCCCAACCCCAGCTACCACGGCGTTTCCTTCGTGGCCGCTGCCGGCCCCGCCGCCTTCGTCACCTATATCCGGGCTGTGCTGCTGCGGGACACCGGCGCTACCATCTCCCCCTTCGCCGCCTTCCTGCTGCTGCAGGGCGTGGAGACCCTGTCCCTGCGGATCGAGCGGCATGTGGCGAACACCAAGAAGGTGGTGGAGTATCTTTCCAGGCATCCCCTGGTGGAGAAGGTCAACCATCCGTCCTTGCCCGATCATCCCCAGCATGATCTGTATGAGAAGTACTTCCCCAACGGCGGCGGCTCCATCTTCACCTTCGAGATCAAGGGCGGCGTGAAGGAGGCGCATACCTTCATCGACCATCTGGAAATTTTCTCCCTGCTTGCAAACGTTGCCGACGTGAAGTCCCTGGTGATCCATCCCGCTACCACCACCCACAGCCAGCTGACCGAGGAGGAGCTGCTGGATCAGGGCATCAAGCCCAACACCATCCGGCTGTCCATCGGCACCGAACACATCGACGACATCCTGGCCGACCTGGACAAGGGCTTTGCCGCGGTTCAGGCTCTGTAACAGACCATGATGATCTCCACCAGGGGGCGGTATTCCCTGCGGGTGCTGATCGATCTTGCCCGGCATGAGGGCTGCGTTCCCATGAAGGACGTGGCCGCCCGCCAGGGGATCTCCCTGGGATATCTGGAGAAGATTCTGCCGGTGCTGGTGAAAAACGGCATTGTGGTGGGCGTTCAGGGCAAGGGCGGCGGCTACCAGCTGGCAAAGCCCGCCCAGGAGATCACCTTCGGGGAAATCCTCCGGCTGACGGAAGGGTCTCTGGCACCGGTTGCCTGCCTGGAAGAAGGCGCGCCGGAATGTCCCCGGGCGGATTTCTGTTCCACCCTGCCGGTGTGGACGGAGCTGGAGCGCATTGTCAGTACCTACCTTGACAGCGTGACCGTCGCCCAGGCGGCAAACCAGAGCAAAATTTGACCGAACCCCGGTGCCGATCCTGGCACCGGGGTTCTTCATATGTCAGCGGAGCGCGCCGAAACAGAAGCCGTCATTGCGAACCAGCGTGCGCCGAAATCGAACTTGTCATTGCGAACCAGTGACCGATGTCACTGGTGTGGCAATCCGTTTTCCCTCGTTCCCCCGGTTCCCACTCTGGAGGAGCTGTCACAAAGTGACTGAGAGGGTAAATATGCGCCCTCCCCGCCCCGACCGGGCACCTCTCCCAGAGGGAGAGGCAAAGATACGGATTGCCACGTCGGCCGCTGGCCTCCTCGCAATGACCTGCGTTTTTCGGCTTGCGGAGGTACGGAGCACCGGAACGCACCGTAGAATTGGAAACGTTTCAGCGAAGTGCCCAAAATGAAACTGTGCGGATTGTTGAAAAAGCGGAAAATCCTTTCGACCTACAAAAAGGGGTTGATTTCTTGGGAAAACTGCGGTAAACTCAAATCACGGAAACGATGAAACGTTTCCAAAATAAGACACCGGATTTCCGGTTCCCAATACGATAGGAGGAAATAAAATGAAAAAGCTGATTGCTATGCTGCTGGCTCTGGTCATGGTACTGGGTCTGGCCGCTTGCGGCGGCGAGACTGCCCCCGCTGAGACCAAGGCACCTGCCGCTACCGAAGCCGCCACTGCCGCCCCCGCCGAGGCCGCTACTGCCGAGGGTCGGGTTTACTACCTGAACTTCAAGCCTGAGGCCGACGCTACCATGCAGGAACTGGCCGCTCTGTACACCGAGACCACCGGTGTTCCCGTCAAGGTCGTCACCGCCGCTTCCGGCACCTACTCCGACACCCTGACCGCTGAGATGGCCAAGTCCGAGGCTCCCACCATCTTCAACATCGGCAACATGTCCGGCCTGAAGGACTGGGACGACTACGCACTGGATCTGACCGACTCCGCCGTTGCCGGTGAGCTGACCACCAACGACTTCAACCTCTACAACGCCGCCGGTGAGCTGAAGGCTCTGGGCTACTGCTTCGAGTCCTACGGCATCATCGTCAACAAGGCTCTGCTGGAGAAGGCCGGTCACTCTCTGGACGAGATCAAGGATTTCGCTTCCCTGAAGGCCGTCGCTGACGACATCCACGCCCGGGCTTCCGAGCTGGGCTTCGACGCCTTCTCCGCCTCCGGTCTGGACAGCTCCTCTTCCTGGCGTTTCTCCGGCCACCTGGCCAACATGCCCCTGTTCTATGAGTTCCGGGATGACAACATCACCGAGCAGCCCGCTACCATCAAGGGCACCTATCTGGATAACTTCCGTCAGATCTGGGATCTGTACATCACCGATACCGCCGCTGACCCCAAGACCCTGACCACCAGCACCGGCGACGAGTCCGAGGCTGAGTTCGGCGAAGGCAAGGCTGTCTTCTATCAGAACGGCACCTGGGAGTACGCCAACCTGACCGCCGCCGACAAGTTCGGCATGAGCAGCGACGACCTGGCCATGATCCCCATCTACTGCGGCGTCGCCGGTGAGGAGAAGGCCGGCCTGTGCTCCGGCACCGAGAACTGCTGGGCTGTGAACAGCAAGGTCTCCGAGGCCGATCAGAAGGCTTCTCTGGACTTCCTGTACTGGCTGATCACCGATCCCACCGCCGCTCAGAAGATGGTCGACACCCTGGGTGCTCTGCCCTTCAAGAGCTGCCCCGAGTCCTCCAACACCTTCATCGTTGACGGCAACAATCTGCTGGCAAAGGGCAACTACGCTGTGACCTGGGCCTTCAACCACACTCCCAACGTGGACAGCTGGAGAGCTACCGTTGTGACCGCTCTGGCCAAGTACTCCGCCGATCCCACCGACGCCAACTGGGCTGAGGTCGTGTCCGCCTTCGTGGACGGCTGGGCCTACGAGTACACCGTCGCCAACGGCTAATCCCATAGAACCACCGAAAGGGGCGGGCACTGCCCGTCCCTTTCTTCCAGATACAGAGCGGGGGCCTGCCCCCGGAACACCCGGAGGCAAGCCTCTGCTCTGTAAAAAATCAATCACAGAAAGGATGATTCACTTGGCAAAAACCAAACGGAGTGTCAATCTGGTGCAGCGTCCCATTAAGAAATTCGCGCCGATTTTCATTCTCCCCACCTTCGCCGCCTTCCTTATCGGCTTTGTCTGGCCCTTCCTTCAGGGCATTTATCTGTCCTTCTGCAATTTCAATACCCCGAAGGATGCCAAGTGGGTGGGCATCGGCAACTATCTGAAGGTCTTCACCGACGCGGGCTTCATCAACGCCTTCAAGAACACCGCGGCCTTCGCCGTGGTGTCCATCGTGCTCATCAACGTCATCGCCTTCCTGATCGCCTACGCCCTGACCCAGAAAATGCGGGGGGCGAACCTGTTCCGCACCGTCTTCTTCATGCCCAACCTGATCGGCGGCGTGGTGCTGGGCTACATCTGGAGCATGATCTTCGACGGCATTCTGAAAAACTACGGTACTTATCTGACGGCCAACGGCACCTACGGCTTCTGGGGTCTGGTGATTCTGGTAGCCTGGCAGCAGATCGGCTACATGATGATCATCTACATTGCCGGCTTGCAGGCGATTTCCGAGGATATGCTGGAGGCGGCGAAGATCGACGGCGCCAGCGGCTCCCAGACCCTGTTCCAGGTGGTCATCCCCAATGTGATGCCCGCCATCACCACCTGCACCTTCCTGACGCTGACCAACTCCTTCAAGATGTTCGACCAGAACATGGCTCTGACCGGCGGCCTGCCTTCCGTTATGCAGGACGGGGCGAAGATCAACATCACCGAGCTGCTGGCACTGAATATCTATTCCACCTACAATATCAATAAGAACTGGCACGGCGTGGCTCAGGCCAAGGCGGTCGTGTTCTTCATTCTGGTGGCGGTGCTGGCCATTGCCCAGCAGGCGGCTACCCGTTCCAAGGAGGTTGAGCAGTAATGAAAAGCAAGAAGTCTCAGTATTCCCCTCTCAGCAAGGTGCTGACTGTATTTTTCGTTTTTCTGTGCCTTGCCTGGGTGATCCCCATTTTTGAGGTACTCATCAATTCCTTCAAGGAAAACTCCGCGGTCAACCTGAATCCCTTCGCCCTGCCCAATTCCGAGAGCTTCGTTGGCTTTGCCAACTATATCAAGGGCATGACCTTCGGCAACTATCCCTTCCTCAAGTCCGTGAGCTACAGCCTGTTCATCACCGTGGTCTCCGTGGCTCTGATCCTGCTGTTCTGCTCCATGTCCGCCTGGTACATTGCCCGGGTGAACAGCCTGGGAAGCCGGATCTTCTACTATCTGTGCCTGTTTTCCATGATCGTGCCCTTCCAGATGGTCATGTTCACCCTGACCTTCACCGCCGATCAGCTGAAGCTGAACACCCCCTTCACCATTCCCATTGTGTATCTGGGCTTTGGCGCGGGTCTGGCCATTTTCATGTTCCTGGGCTTCGTCAAGGGGCTTCCTATGGAGATTGAGGAAGCGGCGGCCATCGACGGCTGCGGCCCGCTGCGCACCTTCTTCCTGGTGGTGCTGCCCATGCTCAAGCCCACCATGATCTCCGTGGGCATTCTGGAGCTGATGTGGGTGTGGAACGACTATCTGCTGCCCTATCTGGTGCTGGATCGTACCAAGTACATGACCATCCCCATTCACGTTCAGTATCTGAAGGGTTCCTACGGCTCCGTGGATCTGGGCGCGACCATGGCGGTCATCATGCTGAGCATTATCCCCATCATTCTGGTGTACATGTTCTGCCAGAAGCACATCATCAAGGGCGTGGCCGCCGGTGCCGTCAAGGGCTAAGGCCGGGAGCCCCGGCGGGCAATGCGTGCGCCAGCGGGTCTGCTGTCGAGACACCACTGGGCACCGCTCGGTATCGTCCTTGCGGAGCAGCTTATATGGAAGCTGTCATTGCGAACCGCTAGGCTCGCAGGCGTGTACAGAGCGCAACCGGCGAAGCCGGCTCTCAGCGCGCAGTAGTGGTGCTCCGCGCAGCGAATCAAAATCCGAATGACTGCCAGTGGCAGTCATACCGCAATGTATCGCAGAACTGGTGTGACCCCTTCCAGGGATTCCCTCCGGTCACAATCCGTTTCCCAAGCCTTCCCCTGAGAGGGGAAGGCGCCGGCCGGGCGGATGAGGCCGCGTTCAGAAGACGGAAGAACCATGATCCTGGGCGGCCGCTGGCCGCCCCTATCCGTAAAAGAAAAAGCGAAAGGAGCGCGCCCACATGACCATCAAGGACATCGCCGCCAGAACCGGCTACGCCGTGGGCACGGTTTCCCGGGCACTGAACAACCACCCCAACGTCAGCCCCAAGGCTCGTGCCGCCATCCAGCAGGCCGCGGCGGAAATGGGCTTCGAGCTGAACGTCAACGCCAAGCAGCTCAAGCAGACCCACTCCAACACCATTCTGATGGTGGTCAAGGGTACCCGGAACGAGCTGTTCGGGGAGATGGTGGAGAAGATCCAGCAGCGGATCTCCGAGACCCGATATCAGCTGGTGGTGGACTATGTGGACGAGGATGCCAACGAGGCCGCCCGTGCCATCAAGCTCTGCCGGGAGAAAAAGCCCCTGGGCGTTCTGTTCCTGGGGGGCGTGAACGAGAATTTTACCGGGGAGTTCCGGGCGGTGGACGTACCCTGCGTGGTGGCGACAAACGACGCTTCCGCCCTGCCATTGGCGAACCTGTCCAGCGTCACCATTGACGACCGGGAGGCCGGACGCCAGGCGGTGGAGACCCTGATTTCCCTGGGACACCGGCGCATTGCCATCGTCGGCGGCGACCGACGGCTGTCTGACACCAGCCGTCTGCGCTACGAAGGATGCCTTCAGGCCATTCAGGCTCACGGCCTGGATTTTGACCCGGCGCGGGATTATCAGGGCGTGCGCTATTCCTATCGGGACGGCTACCGGGCCACCAAGGCTCTGCTTGCCGCAGGCCGGGAGTTTACGGCTCTGTTCACCTGCGCCGATGTTATGGCCATCGGCGCCATCCGAGCCTTGGGCGACGCGGGCAAGCGGGTGCCGGAGGACGTGTCGGTGCTGGGGGTGGACGGCCTGCCCATCGGAGAGTATCTGGTACCCCGGCTTGCTACGGTGGTGCAGCCGGCGGAGGAAATGGCGGCCAGAAGCGTGAAAATTCTTCTGGACGGCATGGAAAACGGCGCGCCCTGCCGCCATGAGCGGGTACCCTTCCGGATCAGCTGCCGGGAGAGCGTCCGGAAACGCTGAAGAAGCCTTCCTTCGCTTCCGGAAGGTAAAATATGAGGAGAAACAACATGCGGCAAAGCGGAATTTTAATGCACATCACCTCCCTGCCCGGGCCTTACGGCGTGGGCACCATGGGAAAAAGTGCCTATGACTTTGTAGATTTTCTGGAGAAGGCAGGCCAGTCCTGCTGGCAGATTCTGCCCCTGTCCCCCACGGGCTACGGGGATTCCCCCTACCAGTCCTTTTCCGCCGGGGCGGGAAATCCCTACCTCATCGATCTGGATATCCTGGTTTCCCAGGGGCTTCTGAGGCCGGAGGAACCGGCGGCGGTGAACTGGGGGGACGATCCTGGCCGGGTCAGCTATGGAAGGCTTTACGCCCAGCGGGGGAAGCTCCTGCACGAGGCCTTCCGCCGGTTCACCCCGGACGGGGAATATGAAGCATTCCTGGAAGAAAGCACCCAGTGGCTCCCGGATTACGCCCTGTTCATGGCTCTGAAGGAGAACCACGGCGGCCCCTGGCTTTCCTGGGAGGAGGATCTGCGGCTGCGCCGGGCGGACGCGCTGGAGCGGGCACGGCAGGAAAACCGGGAGGAGATCCAATATCATTGCTTCGTCCAGTACCAGTTCCGGAAGCAGTGGCGGGCCCTGCGAGCCTACGCCAACGGCAAGGGCATCCGGATCGTCGGCGACGTACCCATTTATGTGCCCCTGGATTCGGCGGACGTGTGGGTGAACAGCCAGCTTTTCCAGCTGGACGAGACCCGGCACCCCAGGGTGGTGGCGGGCTGCCCCCCGGACGGCTTCACCGCCGACGGCCAGCTCTGGGGCAATCCCATTTACGACTGGCAGGCCATGGCGGATACGGGCTATGCCTGGTGGATTCACCGGCTGGAAGCCGCCGCCGACATGTACGACGTGGTGCGCTTTGACCATTTCCGGGGCTTTGAAAGCTACTGGGCGGTGCCCGCCGGGGACAAGACCGCCAGAAACGGCACCTGGGTCAAGGGGCCTGGGATCGGCTTCATCCGGGCGGTGCAGAAGGCTCTGCCGGAGCTGGACTTTATCGCCGAGGATTTGGGCTTCGTGACCCCCGGCGTCCGGAAGCTCCTGGAGGATTCCGGCTATCCGGGCATGAAGGTGCTGGAATTTGCCTTCGATTCCCGGGAGGAAAGCGACTACCTGCCCCACCTGTACCCGGTGGATTCCGTGTGCTACACCGGCACCCATGACAATGTGACTCTGAAGCAGTGGTTCGACGAGGCTTCCAAGGAGGACAAGGCCTACGCCAAGGCCTACCTGGGTCTGAACCGGCAGGAGGGCTACGTCTGGGGCATGATCCGGGGGGGCATGTCCAGCGTTTCCAAGCTGTTCGTTGCCCAGATGCAGGACTATCTGGAGCTGGGCGGGGAAGCGAGAATGAATTTCCCCGGCACCCTGTCCGGAGCCAACTGGACCTGGCGTGCCCAGCCGGGCTTCGCCTCGGACAAGCTGGCGAAGAGAATCCGGAAGATGACCGGCCTGTACGGCAGACTGAAAAAGGAAGACTAAGCGACCCTCCCGGCTCGTTCCGCGCCGGGAGGGTTTGACAGTTTGACGAAAACGGTTGCAAAATTCGTGATTTTATGCTACGATAAGCCCAGCTAAAAGCAAATTCCGGAGGAAATCAAAATGCAGCTGGAACATCCTTCTGTAAAAACCATAGGACAAACCGATAACCCCGCCGCCCGGCGGGTGCAGTATGGGAGCCTGATTGGCCTGCTGGCGATTTTAGGCTGCTACTTTCTGATCGAGCATCGAGGCAACGGTGTGGCCTGGACCTGGATGGAACGCTACACGGTGGTTCCGGCGATGCTGTTCCTGGGAGCCACCCTCAGCGGCCGGATAACCCGGCAGGCCGGAAGGCATCTGATCTTCGGCGTGGTTTTTCTGGCCTGGTTTGCGGCGACCAAGGCACTTCACCGGATCGAGGGGGTGGAGGCCAGCAATATCGGCACGTTTTTCTGCGCTTACGGAATGTGCCTGCCCTTTGCCTGCGCCTCCGGCGACGGCGAAAGGGGGCAGGGTCTCAAATGGATTCTGAGCCTGTACCTGGGGCTTGGCGTCTTGCTGGTGCTGTATGGACTGATGCTGCTGGGCGGTCTGGTTCCCGGATTTTTGCAGGATTCCGTCCACTGGGACGGCACCCGTTTTTCCGCCATGAGCCACCCCAATATCTGCGCTACCCTTCTGATGATCAGCATCGGCATCAGCCTGATGTGCTGGGGAAAATGGAAGAAGCTCTGGCAGCGGGTTCTGCTGATCCTGTGGATTGGGGCACAGTTCGGCATCCTGACATTGACCAATGCCCGGACGACTACGGTGTTTACCTGTGTGCTTCTGGGCGGCGGCCTGTTCTGCGCCCTGCGCAAATCCGGCTGGAAGCGGTTTGCCGTGGCCTGCCTGGCGGCGGTGGTGCTTATGGGCGGCTTGTTTGTGGGTTCCCAGAGGCTGAGCAAGGCGCACAAAGCAAATATGGAGGATTCCCGGACTGTGGGAGAAATTCACAGCACCCAGTATGGCTGGGGCAGCGACATCAGGAATCTGAACAACCGGACGGAAATCTGGAGCTCCGCGGCCAAGGGACTGCGGGACAACCCCAGAATTTTCCTGGAGGGCACGGAATATTCCGGCCTGATTATCTCCCAGTACAATTCCTTCCAGGTGTACCATGCTCACAATTCCTGGTTCCAGGTGCTCTATGACATGGGCGTTCCCGGGCTGCTGCTGGCACTGGTGCTGACGGCGGTGGCGGTATATGACGCTCTGGTGGTTTTCTGGCACAACCCGGATCCGGTGAAGAGCGTGTCGGCGATCCTGGTGCTGTGCATACTGGGCTGCTCCGCGCTGGAGCCCTACCTGTTCGGCACCTATGTGAGCAATCAGCCGATCCAGTTCCTGTTCCTGCTGCTGACGGGCTACCTGGACTGCTGGCGGGCGGAATTGAAGAAGAGGATTTAAGGGGGATAAGAATGGAAGCGGTTTCAATAAACGGGGCTGAAGGCAAAAGACAAACCATCTCCAGACGGCTGCAGTATGGATGCCTGCTGGTGCTGGCATTGATGGAAGTCCTGTATTTTTTGCTGGAATACCGGGCAAATGGCATTGCGTATACTTATATGGAATCCTACGCTATCATGTTTGCCATGATTTTTGTGGGCGTTACCCTGACGATGCCCATGAATTGTCAAACGAAACGACTGCTTATGGTGTCCCTGGGGATGATCCTGTGGCTCTGGGTGAGCAGGACGGTTCACCGGGTTCACGGAGTGGAGGCGCAGGAGATCGGCTCTTACGTCTGCGCCTACGCGTTGTTCCTTCCCTTTGCCTCTGCGGCGCAGGATGAAAAACGCCAGTGGGGATTGAAGCTGTACGCATGGGTGTTTGCGGCCATGGGTGTGCTGCTGATTTCCTACTGTCTTATGCTCATTGGGAACGTGCTGCCGGAGTACCTGCAGGAGGGCGTGCGCTGGAATGGCTTCCGATTCAATGCAATGGGGCACCCCAACGCCTGCGCCGGACTGCTGATTCTTGCCATGGGTGCCACACTGTACCTGCTGGCAACCTTGAGAAAGCTGTGGCTTCGCATTCTTCTGGCAGTGCTGGCGATTGGAGAGTTCCTGGTTCTCGTACTGACAAACAGCCGTACAACAATTGCCTTTGCCTGTGTCCTGATAGGCGGAAGCGTTTTCTGTATTCTGCGGAAAAGCGGATGGAAGCGGCTGCTCGTTGCGGCTCTGGCGGCGGTGGTGCTCATGGGCGGTCTGTTTGCCGGCGCCCGGAAGCTGTCCGACCTGCGCAGTGCCCAGGTGGCGGCATCCAGCGGTGCCGAGGAACTGAAAAAATCCGGCCAACGCTCCCTGGAAACGGATATGAAAACGCTGAACGGCCGTACCAGGATTTGGGGTGCGGCGATAGCGGGACTGGAAGACAATCCGGGAATCAAATATGTGGGCGCGGATTACCCCTGGCTTATCCTGAGTCAGCATGGTGCCGATGCCTATAACACCCACAATTCCTGGCTGGAGACCTTGTACGAGTGGGGCGTTCCGGCACTTCTGGGCGCGCTGATCCTCACGGCATTGGCGGTCTATGACAGCCTGGTGATCCTCTGGTACAACCGGAATCTGAACAGAAGCATTATTGCGCTGGTGGTGCTGTGCTTCCTGGGATGTGCCATGCTGGAGACATATCTGTTCCATGGCGGGGTATTCTACCATCCATACAATTTCTTCTTTCTGCTGTGCCTGGGCTATCTGGACTGCTGGCGGGCGGAACGAAAGGAAGCGAAATAACAAAAAGCGAGCTGATGCAATCAGCTCGCTTTTTTCAGGCTGGCCATCAGCAGGCAGGCCCATAAAAACAGGCTCAGTGCCCAGTGGCCGCTGGTGATCATGGGGCAGCCCACTACGGTCAGCAGCGCGTGCAGGGCATTTCCCAGAGCCTCGGAACGGAAGGCCGTGAGAAAATTGGCGATAATCAGCACCAGGGTAAGCACCAGAGACAGGGCGCTTAAGGTTCGCACCAGCTGCCGTTCCTCCCGGCTTCCCCGGCGAAGGATCAGAGCCGGGGGCAGGAAGAAGAGAAGGGAAACGGCGGTGAGGAGAATCCTCACGGCGGCTCCGGCAGCAGGAATAAATCCCAGCACGGCGCACAGAATAAAGACAAATGCCCAGGCGATGAATAGACTGCGGTTTTTCATAAATATCCTCCCAGGAAAAGGGCTGAAACGAACATCCCTATTCTACCCGATTTTCCCCCGCTTTGCAAGATATTTGACGGCGAGAAAAAAAGCTGGACAGATGAGGAACCTTCTGGTATAATATACAATTATACAGTATAAGGGAGGAATGCGCCGTGAGATGTCCTTTCTGTGGTGATCAGGACAGCAAGGTGGTGGATTCCCGCCGGTCTGAGGATGGGCTGAGCATCCGCCGCCGCCGGGAGTGCATGAAGTGCCAGCGTCGGTTCACCACCTATGAAGTGGTGGAAAGCCTGCCGATTATCGTGGTCAAGCGCAACGGCTCCCGTCAGCCCTTCGACCGGAATAAGATCCTCAACTCCATGATCCGCGCCTTCGACAAGCGGAAGGTGGACGTGACCGACCTGGATCGGATCACCACGGAGATTGAGCAGACCATTCAGAACACCCTGGAGCGGGAAATCAGCACCGACAAAATCGGAGAGATGGTCATGGAGCGGCTCAAGCCCCTGGACGAGGTGGCCTACATCCGCTTTGCCTCCATCTACCACCGGTTCCAGGATGCCCAGAGCTTTATGCGGGAGATCAGCAAATTCCTGGAGGAAAAATAATGAACGCAAGCGATATTCTGGAAACCACTGCCGCCACCGAGCCGATCCTGGACATCGCCTCCATCAAGGAGGCCATGGACGGCTTCCACCCGGAGAAGCTGCTGCCGGATCTGACGAAGCTGTTTGGCCATCTGCCCGGGCTGTGCCGTCTGGCCGTGATGATCGGGCCTGTGGTCATGCTGGCTCTGGGGCTGTCGTACCTGTTCCTTGCCCCCAAGGAGGCCAACTATTACCTGGGCTACCGGTGCTATTTCGGCATGGGCAGCATTCATTCCTGGCGGTTTACCCAGCGGCTGGCGGGACTTCTGTTCACCGCGGCCGGGGCGATTTTCACGGTGGTGACGCTGGGCATTTCCGCGGGCTTCGGCAGCCTGGAGCCGGAGGCCATGGCCTGGAAGGCGGTGGGGTGTCTTGTCTGGCAGGCCGTTGCCGCGGTGGTCATCAACCTGTTCGTGAGCCTGGCGGCGGCCTATTTCTTTGACCGGAAGGGCGCGCCCAGAAGACACAGGAAAAAGGCATAATCAGAGCTTCCTTGAAGTCTGTGATTTCCGTTTATGCGGACGGCCCTTGGCCGTCCGCTTTTTTGCCGGAATTTCCGAAGAACCCAGGCGGCCAATATGGAGGAAGACCCGGGAAAGGGATTGCCGCATTTCTTTTCGCAAAGGACAGGATCTGGCTGCTTCCGCCCGGCGCCCCAGAACAACCTGCGGCCAAATGCCCGCAGGCCGGCCGGCAGACCCGCCGTCCGCGGCGGCTTGCCGCACGTTAATAATTTATTTACGGTTTCTTCCAATTTCCCTCTTGCTTTTTTGGGCAAAGTGGGGTATATTGTATTAGCACTCAGAGATACTGAGTGCTAAAGATCATAGATACATGCGGCACGCCGCAGTCTAAAATACTGTTATATGGTTGGAGGAATTACAAATGAAACTCAGACCCATGGCTGACAATGTTCTGCTGAAGGCTCACGAAGCCCCGGAAACCACCGCTTCCGGCATCATCCTGGCTACCACCAGCAAGGAGAAGCCCGCGATTTACGAGGTTGTTTCCGTTGGCCCCGGCACCAAGGATGTGACCATGACCGTTGAGGCTGGTCAGAAGGTGGTCGTCGGCAAGTTCGCCGGCAGCGACGTGACCATCGACAAGGAAGATTACAAGTTCGTCAAGCAGGATGATATCCTGGCTGTCGTTACTGACTAAGGAGGAAATGCACTATGTCTAAGATGATTGTTTACGGCGAGGAAGCCCGCAAAAAGCTGCAGTCCGGTATTGACCAGCTGGCCAACACCGTTAAGGTAACTCTGGGACCCAAGGGACGGAACGTGGTTCTGGGCAAGAAGTACGGCGCGCCCCTCATTACCAATGACGGCGTGACCATCGCCAAGGAAGTGGAGCTGGAGGACGCCTTTGAGAACATGGGTGCTCAGCTGATCCGGGAAGTGGCCACCAAGACCAACGATGTGGCCGGCGACGGCACCACCACCGCCACCGTTCTGGCGCAGGCCATCACCCGGGAGGGTCTGAAGAACCTGTCCGCCGGTGCCAACCCCATGGTCATGCGTAAGGGCATCGACAAGGCCGTGGCCGCCGCTGTGGCCGCCATCAAGGCCAATTCCGAGCCTGTCACCGATTCCGCCGCCATCGCCCGTGTGGGTACCGTCTCCTCCGGCGACGAGAACGTCGGCAAGCTGATTGCCGAGGCCATGGAGAAGGTGGGCAAGGAAGGCGTGATTACCATCGAGGAGAGCAAGACCGCCGAAACCGGCCTGGAGGTCGTGGAAGGCATGCAGTTCGACCGGGGCTATATCTCCCCCTACATGGTCACGGACACCGACAAGATGGAAGCCGTCCTGGACGACGCTTACATCCTGATCACCGATAAGAAGATCGCCTCCATTCAGGAGATCCTGCCCATTCTGGAGCCGATCGTCAAGTCCGGTCGGAAGCTGATGATCATCGCGGAGGATGTGGAGGGCGACGCCCTGGCTACCCTGCTGCTGAACCGCCTGCAAGGCCGGTTCAACGTGGTCTGCGTCAAGGCTCCCGGCTTCGGCGACCGCCGGAAGGAAATGCTCCAGGATATCGCCGTGCTTACCGGCGGCCGGGTCATTTCCAGCGAGCTGAACATGGAGCTGACCGATACCCAGATGGCCGACCTGGGTCACTGCCGTCAGATCGTTGTCACCAAGGACAACACCACCATCGTCGACGGCGACGGCAAGGCCGAGGACATCAAGGCTCGTGCCCACATGATCCGCTCCGCCATCGCCACCACCACCTCCGACTACGACCGGGAGAAGCTCCAGGAGCGTCTGGCCAAGCTCAGCGGCGGTGTCGCCGTCATCAAGGTTGGCGCCCAGACCGAGGTTGCCATGAAGGAGCAGAAGCTCCGTGTGGAGGACGCTCTGAACGCTGCCCGTGCCGCCGTTGAGGAAGGCATCGTGGCCGGCGGCGGTACCGCCCAGGTCAACGCCATCCCCGCTGTGGAGGAGCTGGTTTCCACTCTGCACGGCGACGAGAAGACCGGCGCCCGGATCATCGCCGCGGCTTTGCAGGCGCCTATCCGCCAGATCGCCGAGAACGCCGGTGTGGACGGAAGCGTGGTCTACGAGAAGATCCGCTCCTGCGGCAAGGTTGGCTACGGCTACAACGCCTACACCGAGGACTATGTGGACATGATCGCCAGCGGCATCGTGGATCCCACCAAGGTCACCCGTTCCTCTCTGGAGAACGCCGCCTCCATCGCCGGCTGCGTGCTGACCACCGAGAGCCTGGTTGTGGACAAGCCCGATCCCGCCGCCGACGCGGCCGCTGCCGCCGCTGCCGGTCAGGCCGGTATGTACTAAGCCGGATCGGCTCCAAACGAAACAAACCGGAACCCGCGAGGGTTCCGGTTTTTCGTTTCGGGAGGGTTCACACGGTCAGCTGAAGGAAGCGTCATCGCAAACCGGATTACTCCGTTCCCTCCTTCGCCATGGCGGCTTTGCGCAGAACCGCGAGAAAAATATCCCCGGTGGTAAGCTTTTCCACATCCTCCGCCGCCACCAGCGGAATCTGCCGCAGGATCTGCTCCCCGGACTTGACGGCAAGGCTTCCCAGGGTCTGCCCACGGGTCACCGGGGCGGCCACGCTTTCCTTCAGGGAAATTTCCGTGGTGATGCCGCTTCGCTGACTTTTTTCAATGAGCATCCCGGCGGATTCCGCCATCCGAGCCGGAACCTGCGCCTGCTTTCCCAAGCGGACGGCTACCTGGGGCAGCGCCTCCGGCTCCGGAGTCACCACCGCGAAATTGGCAAAGCCGTAGTCCAGCAGCTCCTTGCAGGCGGCGTTCCGGGTCTGGCTGGTTCTGGCTCCCATGACCACGGCAATCAGCTCCATGCCCTCCTTCTGGGCGGAGGCGGACAGGCAGTAGCCCGCACCGGAAGTATAGCCGGTTTTCAGCCCCGTGGCTCCGGGATAGAACCGGATCAGCTTGTTGGTATTGGACAGGCCGAAGGCTCCGTTCCGCACGGTGTCCATCCAGATGGTGGTGTACTTCTTGATATCGGGATGGTTTTTCAGCAGCTCCCGGGACATGAGGGCGATGTCATAGGCACTGGTGCGGTGAAGCCTTGCGCTGTCGTCGTCGTCCAGGCCGGTGCAGTTGACGAAATGGGTGTCCTGCATTCCCAGCTCCTTCGCCCGCTGGTTCATGGCCTCCACGAAGGCACTTTCCGAGCCGCTGATGTGTTCGGCCATGGCGCAGGCGCAGTCGTTGGCTGAGGACACGGCGATGGACTTGAGCATATCCGACACGCGCATGGTCTCCCCGGCCTTCAGGTAAATCTGACTGCCCCCCTTGGCCGCCGCGGCCTCCGAGGCGGTGACGGTGTCCGCCAGGGAAATTTTCCCGGAATCCACCGCTTCCATAATCAGCAGCATGGTCATGACCTTGGTGACGCTGGCGGGAGCCAGTGCCTCGTGGGAATTGTGCTCGTAGAGCACCGTGCCGGTGGTCACGTCCATGAGCACCGCGCTTTTCCCCGCCTCCGCCAGAGTGGCCGCCCCGGCACTCAGCGGCAGCGCGGCAAGCAGCAAAACGCCCAGGGCGGCTGCCAGAATCCTCTTCATAGTAACCCCTCCTCGCCTTTGCTTCATTTTACGCCGGAGGTTCCGGAAATATGATTTTTGGGAAGCCCTGAATCCGTCGCCGGAGCCAAAATCTTCTGCCGCCGGCTCTTGCCGACGGAATCAGAGCTTCCCTCACCATAGGAAAAATGGATTCCGGGGATAAGGAGAAAAATATTCCGAAACCCTATTGACATTGCATAAAGCAGGAAGTAGAATATCGTGAAAAATGACGACAAACCGGCTTCCGACTTTCTCGGAACCGGATTTCTTTTGAGGTGATTTTATGGAGAAAAGCGGTGCCCGTGATCTGACCGTAGGCTCCCCTATGGGGCTGATTCTTGCCTTTATGCTGCCACTGCTCTTCGGGCTTCTGTTCCAGCAGTTTTACAGCATGGTGGACACCGTGGTGGTGGGTAAATTCCTGGGGGTGGAGGCTCTGGCGGGGGTCGGCTCCACCGGCTCCGTGAATTTCCTGGTGCTGGGGCTGTGCAACGGCGTGTGCGCCGGATTTGCCATCCCCGTGGCGCAGAAGTTCGGCCAGAAGGATTTTGACGGCCTGCGCAAATTCGTGGGCAACATGATCTGGCTGGGCACCGCCATCGCATTTGTCGTGACCCTGACCACCACCGTCCTGTGCCGCCAGATCCTGACCTGGATGGACACTCCGGCGGATACCTTTGACTATGCCTACAACTATATCTGGGTGATCTTCCTGGGAATCCCGGCCACCATGCTCTACAATCTGCTCTCCGGCATCATCCGCTCCCTGGGCGACTCCCGGACGCCGCTGGTATTTCTGATTCTGTCGAGCCTTCTGAACGTGGGGCTGGACATCCTGTTCATCGTCACCTTCCGGATGGGGGTGGCGGGTGCCGGCTGGGCCACCCTTCTCAGCCAGCTGATTTCCGGCGTGCTGTGTCTTGCGTACATGGTAAAGCGGTTCCCGGTGCTCCACCTGAGCCGGGAGGATCTGCGGCTGCGAAGAATCTATGTCTGGCACCTTCTCGACATGGGTCTTCCCATGGGGCTTCAGTATTCCATCACCGCCATCGGCAGCATCCTGCTTCAGACCGCGGTGAACGGTCTGGGCGCCAACGCCATGGCGGCGGTGACCGCCGGCAACAAGGTCTACATGCTCTGCGCCTGCCCCTACGATGCCATCGGTACTACCGCGGCCACCTTCGCCGGTCAGAATCTGGGCGCGGGGAAGCCGGAGCGGATTCACCGGGGGGTCTGGGCCTGCACCATTCTGGGCATCGTCTACGCGGCCATAATCTACGCCGCCATGTATTTCTGGGGACGGGATCTGTGCCTGATGTTCCTGGACACCAAGGACACCCGGGCGGTGGAGGTCATCGGCGGTCTGAGCCGTCAGTTTCTGCTGGTGAACCTGGCCTTCTATGTGCCGCTGCTGTTCGTAAATCTTTTGCGCTTCACCATTCAGGGACTTGGCTTTTCGGAATTCGCGGTGCTGGCCGGAGTCTTCGAGATGATCGCCCGAGGCGTGTTCGGGCTGTGCCTGGTGCCTCTGCTGGGCTTTGACGCGGTGTGCTACGCCAGCCCCGCGGCCTGGGTCATGGCTGACCTGTTCCTGTTCCCGGCCTATGTCCACTGCATGAAAAAGCGGGGCTTTTCCTTCGGGAAAAAGAGCGGACGGGCGGAAAAAGCCCCGGTATAACAAAAAGGGAATGCTTCCCATAATCCTTTCCTTTCTCAGAAAACAAGCCGATTTTCGATGAAAAATTGGACAGTTTCTCCAAAAATTCTTCTTTTCCCCTTTTCCTATGGAAAAAGGGGAAAGCTTATGCTATACTTGCTTTACAATAATGAAAACAATATATATGGAGGAGTACCGTAATGCGTGGAATCCCATCTCTCATCACCGATATCCGGAAAAAGGTCTTTACCGAGGTTGCCAGAATGGCTTACGCCGGCGGCGACTTCACCAGCGCGGAGGATCTGCCCTACAAGATCGTTCCCGGCGACCAGCCGCTCCACCGGGAATCCATTTTCCTGGAGCGGGCCATCGCCGGGGAGCGGGTGCGCCTGGCCATGGGTCTGGACATCCGACCCATTCAGACCCGGAGCCTGGTAACCGAGGGCATGGACGCCGCCGCCGTGGCCGAGAAGTACTACGAGCCGCCCCTTATCAATATCATTCCCTACGCCTGCCATGCCTGCCCCACCAACCAATACAAGGTCACCGTGGGCTGCCAGAACTGTCTGGCCGCCTCCTGCCAGCAGGTTTGCCCCAGGGGAGCCATTTCCTTCGTCAATGGCAGAAGCCACATTGACCCGGACAAGTGCATCCGCTGCGGCAGGTGCGCCAACGCCTGCCCCTATCACGCCATCATCCACCTGGAGCGACCCTGCCAGGTCTCCTGCGGTATGGACGCCATCGGCTGCGACGAGCACGGCAAGGCGACGATCAATCAGGATAAGTGCGTGGCCTGCGGACAGTGCCTGGTGTCCTGCCCCTTCGGCGCCATTGTGGACAAGGGTCAGATTTTCCAGGTGATCCAGTCCATTCTCAAGGGGGACAAGGTCATTGCCATCGTGGCGCCCGCCTTCGTCGGCCAGTTCAGCGGCATGGTGTCCCCGGGCAAGCTGGTGACGGCCATGAAGAAGCTGGGCTTTGACTCCGTGGCGGAGGTGGCCATCGGCGCGGATATGTGCACCATTGAGGAGGCCAAGGATTTCCTGAGGAAGGTGCCCGCCGAGCAGGACTACATGGCCACCTCCTGCTGCCCTGCCTGGCATTCCATGATCGGCAAGCTCTTCCCCGGTGAGTCTAAGAAGGTCTCCATGACCCTGACCCCTATGGTCTTCACCGCACGGCTCATGAAGAAGGAGCATCCGGAGTGCAAGGTGGTCTTCGTCGGCCCCTGCGCCGCCAAGAAGCTGGAGGCCATCCGGGCGGATATCCGCTCCGATGTGGACTTTGTGCTGACCTTCGAGGAGCTGATGGGCATGTTCGAGGCCAAGGAGATTGACTTTGCCACCCTGGAGGAATCCGAGGGTCTGAACGAGGGCACCAGTGCGGGTCGTGGCTTTGCTGTGTCCGGAGGTGTCGCCCAGGCGGTGACCAATCTGATCCAGGAGACCCATCCAGACCTGGAGGTGAAGACCGCCCGGGCGGAGGGGCTCCGGGACTGCCGGAAGCTGATGGTGCTGGCCAAGGCCGGCAAGTACAAGGGCTATCTTCTGGAGGGCATGGCCTGCCCCGGCGGCTGTGTGGCCGGCGCGGGCACCATCCTGCCGGTGGACAAGGCCGCCAGATTTGTGGAGAAGTACAGCAAGGAGGCGGCCAAGGCCTCCCCCACCCAGTCCGCCTACCGGGATGCCGGCGAGGGACTGGAGGATTAAGCGATTATCAGAAAGCCCAGGGCACGGTGCTATGCACCGTGCCCTGGGCTTTTTGTAAATAACGAATATGGAAGTACGAATTACCGAAGTGTCCTCAAAAAATAGAAAGACTTCGTATAACGCATGTCTTTGCGAGCCGGTGGAACACACTGGCTCACAATCCGTTCCCCGCATTCTCCCTTGGCTCCCTCCAAAGGAGTGGGTGCCAAAGGAGGCACGGATTGTGACCGGAGGGAATCCCTGGAAGGGGTCACGTCGTGCCGCCTCGCAATGACAAGCGTGATACAATCGCTTCCGCAGGAACGATACCGAGCGTTACCCGGTAGTATTACGATTATTGCCCAGCTGGCGCACGCATTGGCTGTCGACCCGCCGTTGGCTCAGCGATGCTTCCCCAGGAAGAACAGAGCCAGGGTGCCAGGGCCGGAGTGAGAGCCGATGACCGCGCCCACATAGCTGATGACCACATCCTTCACGCCGCACTTCTCCTTGAGCTGGCGGCTTAGATACTCCGCGTCCGACAGGCAGTCCCCGTGGGAAATAAACATGGTGGAATTGTCATAGCCCGCGCCCAGCTCCTGCGCCTTCTTCACCATGGCGTCGATGGCCGCCTTCCGGCCTCTGGCCTTGGTCATGTTGATCAGGTGTCCCTCGTCGTCCACATGCAGCAGGGGCTTGATCTGCAGCATGGTGCCCACCAAGGCCGTGGCCGCGCTGATCCGGCCTCCGCGCTTGAGGTACATCAGATCGTCCACGGTGAACCAGTGGCACAGGTGGAGCCGGTTATCCAGCACCCACTGAGCCACTTCCTCCAGAGACAGTCCCGCGTCCCGCTTCCGGCAGGCGTACCACACGAGAAGCCCCTGACCCATGGAGGCGCAGAGGGTGTCAATGACCTGGATTTTCCGCTCCGGGTATTTTTCCTTCAGCTCCCCGGCGGCGATGACCGCGCTCTGGTAGGTGGTGGACAGGCCGGAGGAGAAGGCCAGCACCAGAACATCCTTTCCGGCGGCCAGGGATTCCTCCATGACCTGGCTCCAGCGGCTGGGGTTCACGGCGGAGGTCTTCGCCGCCTCTCCGGCTCGCAGACCCGCGTACATGTCCTTCAGACTGCCGTCATTTTTATCGTCAAAGGTATTCCCCCGGAACTCCACCGTCAGGGGCACAAAGGTAAGCCCAAGGGTCTTATACATGGGCGTGGGAAAATCGCAGCAGGAATCGGTAATAATCTGAAAATCCATTTTTCTTCACTCCGTTACTCTAGACCAACCGGGTACCTTCGTGTTATTATGGAAGGCGAACGGTTTTTACCTTGTTATCATACAATATTCCCGGCGGGAAGTCACGCCTTTCCTGGGAGAATCACCGGGGGCTGATTCCCACCGGGGGTAGAATTGGCAGCTCTACTGTCAGTAGAGTTGCGATGAACGGCGTATTTTGGAGGATATTATGACGAAATTGCTGCTTCGGCTGTTTGTAAAGGACGGGGAAAATCCGGAAGACCCCCGGGTGCGCGGGGCGGTGGGCACCCTGTCCGGCATGGTGGGCATTGTGTGCAATCTGCTGCTGTTCGGCTTCAAGCTGCTGGTGGGCAGTCTCACCGGCTCCGTGTCCATCACCGCCGATGCCGTGAATAACCTGTCCGACGCTTCCGGCTCCATCGTGACCTTCATTGGCTTCCGGGTGGCGGATAAGCCCGCGGACGCGGGGCACCCCTACGGCCACGCCCGGGCGGAATACTTAAGCGGTCTGGGGGTGGCGGTGCTGATTCTGGTTATCGGCGTGGAGCTGGCCAAGACCTCCGTGGGAAAAATTCTTCATCCTACCCCGGTGGCCTTTTCCGCTCTGGCGGCGGCGGTGCTGCTGGCTTCCATCGGCGTGAAGCTGTGGATGAGCCTGTTCAATCGGACACTGTCGAAGAAGATCGATTCCAAAGCACTGCTTGCCACTGCTGACGACAGCCGGAACGACTGCGTCACCACCGCCGCCGTGCTGGTGGCTTCCCTGTTTGAAAGCCGGTTCCGGATCCCTGTGGACGGCTGGATCGGCCTGGGGGTGGCGGCGTTCATTCTGTACAGCGGCTGGGGACTGGCCAAGGACACCGTTTCGCCCCTGCTGGGGGAGAACGCCGACCCGGAGCTGCGGGAAAAGCTGGTGGATTATATCGTCAGGCAGCCCAAGGTGCTGGGCTATCATGACCTGATGGTTCACGACTACGGCCCCGGCCAGCGGTTTGCCAGCATCCATGTGGAGATGGACTGCCGGGAGGATCCTCTGGAGTGCCACGAGATCATTGACGACATGGAGCGGGAGTGCCTGCGCAGTCACAATGTACACCTGGTGATCCACTATGACCCGGTGGTGGTGGACGACCCGGAGCTGGATCGGCTCCGGCGGCGGGTGACCTGCCTGCTGCAAAGCAAGGATCCCCGGCTGACCCTCCATGATTTCCGGATGATCCGGGGCAAGCGGCACATCAATCTGGTATTTGACGTGGTGATCCCCCGGGACTTAGAGCCGAAGAAGGAGGAGATCCGCGCCTTTGTGGAGGATACCCTGAACGCCGAGGGGGAGATCACCTATCATGTCATCGCCACCTTCGATACGTCGGAGTTTAATTAAGCCGGAATTTTTGAGCAGGAACGAAAAACGCATGTCATTGCGAACCAGTGACCGATGTCACTGGTGTGGCAATCCGTTTTCTTCAAAATGTCGGAAATCCTGACTCTTTCAGGGGATGCGGATTGCCACACCATCCTGCGGGATGGTTCGCAACGACATGCGCTACTTGGGGACATTCTGCTGAAACCTGAGAAATAAAAACCGGCGTGCCGCGATAAGCGGCACGCCGTAACCATATGCCCGCTTACTTGCGAAGCTTTCGGGAATAGACAAACCCGGCTCCGGCCAGACCCGTCAGGGACACGAAGAGGATCCCTGCCCACAGGTGGATATTGTCCCCGGTGGCGGGGTTGGTGCTGTCCTTGGGAGCCAGAACCTGGAACGTCGTCTCCGCCTTGCCGTCCTCAAAATGAACGGTAAGGGTGTGCTTGCCCTGCTTCAGGGTGTTCAGGTAGCTGTTTTTCAGGGTGACGATGGTGCTGCCGGACTTGGCGGTGTAGGCGGAATCCGCCAGACGCTTGCCGTCTACGGACACGCCCACGAACTTGTCATAGGCACCGCTGGCGGTGAAGGCCAGGGTCTTGCCGCTTTTCTGGTACCACTTGCCGTCGGCACCGGCGGTGACGGTGTAGGTCGGCTCCTTTGCCCCCTCGGTGATGGTGAACTTCACCCGGACGGAGCCGGTGTAGGAGCTGCCGTCAGCGGCGGTGATGATGGCGTAGGCGGTGCCCACCTTGTCGTTGTTCTCGAAGGCCAGCTTGTAGTCCGTGCCCGCAGTCAGAACCTTGCCGTCCACGGTGACAGTGACCTTCGGCTCCACGGCCTTGCCCTGGTAGACGAACTCGGTCTTCTCCAGCTTCACGCAGTCCTCCGTGATGGCCAGAGGCGCAGAGGGTTCGGAAGGTTCGGAAGGCTCGGAAGGTTCCGAGGGTTCGCTTGGCTCGGTAGCCTTGGGCACGATGGTGAAGGGAATCTCCACCTTGCCGGTGTAGCCGGCGGTTTCAATGCCGGAGACAGTGACCTTGGCCTGACCGACCTGGGTGTTGTCGGCGAAGCTGAGGCGGTAGTGCTGATCCAGAGTCAGCAGGGTGCCCTCCACCCGGACGGTGACGTTGGGTTCAATGGGGCTGCCGGTGTACTCGTACTCGGTGTGCTCCAGGGTAACGTGTTCCTGGGTGAGGGGGATGGGTTCCTGGGTCTCGCCTTCCTGAGCCTGGACGGCCAGGGGCGCGGCGGACACCAGGCTCAGCGCCAGCAGGGAAGCTGCGACGCGCCGAATCAGGGATGTGCGCATAGTTAGGGTTCCTCCTTATGTTTCTGGGATCGGCCTTGTGCCGATCTGCCAGGATGATAGCATAAACTCAACTTTTTGTCAATAAAAGTGACGTTAACTTACAGAAATTACATAATTTCTAAACTTTTAGACAAATTTCGACAAAGGAGGAAAAAGAAGGAAACCGGGCAAAAAAGGATGGGTCTGAAAAAATGCTGTCATTGCGAACCAGCGTGCGCTGGTGTGGCAATCCGTTCTCTTATCATGTCGATTATTCCGACATTTCGGGGGATGCGGATTGCCACACCAGTGACATCGGTCACTGGTTCGCAATGACAGCTGATTTATTGGTTGCTCATTTGGATGGAAAGCACTCAGAGTGTAGCAGTTCTTACGGAAACTGCCGGATTAGCCTTTCAAACACCGGAAGACTCTTCCGGATCATGTCATAGCTGACGCAGTAGCAGATCCGGAAGTACCCCGGACAGCCGAAGCCGTCGCCGGGCACCAGCAGCAGATTCTCTTTTTTGGCAAGGTCGGAGAACCGGTTGGCGTCCCCGCCGGGGGCTTTGATGAACAGATAGAAGGCACCGTCGGGCTTGGCCATTTCGTAGCCCATGGCCGCGAGGCTCTGATAGAGAGCCTGCCGGTTCCGGTCGTAGCGCACAAGATCGGGGCGCAGGTGGGCGCACCGGGCAATGACCTTCTGCCACAGACTGGGGGCGCAGACGTGTCCGCAGGCGCGGGCGGCTCCGGCCACGGCGGCGTAGACCATCTGGCTGTCCGTGCAGGAGCCGGGTACCAGGACGTAGCCGATCCGTTCGCCGGGCAGGGACAGAGACTTGGAATAGGAGTAGCAGATGATGGTGTCCGGGTAAATGGCGGGCAGATAGGGCACCTCCACCCCGTAGACCAGCTCCCGGTATGGCTCGTCGGAAATCAGGTAAATGGGATGGCCGAAGGCCGCCGCCTTCTCCCGGAGAATCTTCGCCAGAGCCGTCAGGGTCTGCCGGGTGTACACCACGCCGGAGGGGTTGTTGGGGGAATTCAGCAGCACCGCCTGGGTGTTGGGGGTGAGCATGGCGGCCAGAGCCTCCAGGTTGATCTGGAAATCCGGCACATCCGGGGGTACCACTTTGAAAATCAGCCCCGCCTCCTCGGCGAAGGGCTTGTACTCCGGGAAATAGGGAGCCACGGCCAGCAGCTCGCCCCCGGGTACCGCCAGAGCCCGGAACACGCTGACCAGCTCCGGCGCCGCGCCGCAGCCCAGGAAAAATTCCTCCGGCCGGGTGGCCGCGCCGTAGCGGGCGTTCAGGTCGTCGGAGATGGCGCGTCTGGCCTCGTAATCGCCTGCGGCGGAGGTGTAGCCGTGAACCAGCAGAGAGTCGGTGTCGTTTAAGATTGCCCGGACGGCGTCGTTGACCTCCGGTGGCGCGGGAATGGAGGGATTGCCCAGGGAGTAGTCGTAGACGTTCTCCGGCCCCACAATGGCGGCCTGCTGACGGCCGTACTCGAATAAATCCCGGATGCAGGAGCGGTTGGCGCCCAGGGCGTAGGCTTTTTGGTTTATCATAATTTCTCCTCCTAATTCTCGTACAGCGGCGCGGCGGGGTCATAGGGCTGGGCCTTGTAGGTCACGGAGCCGATGGGCTTGCCCTCCACGCCGTACTTGGGATTGTAGCCGAACAGGTTTACATAACGAAGAAGATCGTCCTTTTCCTTCTCCATTTCCGCCATGACGGCCACGGTGGCCAGCACGTCGTCCACCGCCCGGTGGGAGTTGACCACCTTGCCGGTCAGGCCGTAGACCTCGATGGCGTTGCACAGTCGGTGGGGGTAGGCGTGGCGATCCTTGTAGACCGTCAGCAAATCCAGCTTGTCCTTGCCCTTCAGGATGGCCGGATCGCCGTCCCGGAGCAGCATGTAGAACAGAAAACTCAGGTCAAAGTGGGCGTTGTAAGCAAGCAGCAATGTGTTTCCCCGGATCAGCTCGGCGATGTCCCGGCAGACCCGGGTCTTGGACAGTCCCCGCTCCCGGAGATCCTGGGTGGAAATGCCGGTGAGCTGCTCGATCTTCGGGGGTACGAAGCTCCCCGGAGCCAGAGCCACCAGCTCGTCGTATTCCCGTGTCACCTTGGGCTGGCCGTTTTCCTGCTCCACCACCACCGCGGCGAACTCGATGATCTCGTCCCGGCTGTATTGCAGGCCGGTGGTCTCCGTGTCGAAGAGTACCAGACGGTCGTATTTTTCAAACAGGGATGCAAACATAATCTCTTTCTCCGTATGTTTCGTTTCAGAGTTTCCCTAAGCCAAAGCCATGGCCCGCGCCAGCTTGCTCTTGGGCTGAACGGACAGGCCGAACTCTGCCGCCAGGGCTTGCGCGAAGGCCTCCGCGCCCCGGTCGCTGCCGGATTTCAGCTCCACCTCCATCTCGGCGAAGGGCTGCTCCCGGCCAACCCCCAGCAGCACGCCCTGATCCAGAGCCAGCTCCACGGTGCCGTCCTCGGTGGGAAGGAGCCTGGCAAGCCGGGTGAACCTGGCTCCGCAGAAGGGAGAAACGCCGGCCTTTACCAGCTCCGCCAGTTCTCCGGGCGCGCCCAGGGCGATGAGCTTCGGAAGCCCTTCCCGGATATCCGGAGCCTCCGCCTCCCATTCGCCCCGGCTGCCGTCTGGCAGAGGGGTCTTGACGGTACACACCGACACCCCGTTTTCCAGCCGCCGCCGGAGGGTCCATCGGCGCGCCCGCAGAGCAAGCTCTGGGGTGTCATAATAGGTGGTTTCCATGGAAATTTCCCGAAAGTTGCCGAATTTCCTCCGGATTTTTTCCAAATCCCCGGCTTCGGCACGGTATTTCAGCTCAAATTCTCTTCCCATGGCGGCACTCCTTTTCGGTTTCTGCCCCTCATTATACACCGAACCCGAGCCGGATGCAAGAATCATTGTGGAGCTTGCCATTCCGACAGCATAATTTTTCCGGCTGTGCTAGGATGGTGCCATCTTGAAAGAAAGGCGTGGTGTACCAATGATGGTGGAAGCGTATTTGCGGCGGGGGCGTCGGCGGATGGAGCAGCTGCTGCTGGAGCCGGGAATCCGGGGGCTGCTGCTGGCTCTGCTCTACGGGGGCGGCGGGTTTCTCCTGACGGCGGCCAGCCTGGGCAATTCTCCCCAGCCTATCGCCATGGGGATGATCTGCGGCTTCACCGGCTGGCGGGCGGTACTCATCACCCTGGGAGCCTTGGCGGGCTACCCCACCTTCTGGGGCAGGGCGGGTCTTCCGGGGATCGCCTGGTCGGCCTCCGCCGGGCTGCTGGCACTGCTGGTAGGACGGCGGGAGGAGAGCCGGAACCAGCCCCTGATGATCCCGGCCATTGCCGCCTTCCTCACGGCCATCACGGGGTTGTGTTTTCAGGTGCTTCTCCGGGATCGGACGCCGCCGCTGCTGTACGGCCTGGGCATCGGCCTGGCGGGCATTACCGCCATGCTGTTTACCCAGGCCGTCCGGTGCCGGGATCCGGTGACGGACTGGCTCATCGGAGCCTTGGCCACCCTGGCTCTGGCCCAGGTTCCCCTGGGAACGGTGAACCCCGGCTGCGTGGCGGCGGGGCTGCTGAGCGTCAGCGGGGCGTTCCCGGCGGCGGCACTGGCGGGGCTGGGGCTGGATTTAGCCCAGGTGACGAAGGTTCCCATGACGGCAGTGACCTGTCTTTCCTGGTTCATCCGGCTGATCCCCTTCGACAAACGCTGGCAGCACTACGCCGCCCCGGGCATTGGAGCCCTGGCGGTGATGGCCGCCTGCGGCATCTGGGACTGGAGCGTGCTGCCGGGGCTGGTGCTGGGGGGCGGGGCGGCGGCACTGCTCCCCGCCCGGTCTCAGATTCCCCATCGCCGGGGGGAGACGGGAGCCGCCCAGGTGCGGCTGGAGGTGGGGGCGGAGATGTTCTTCACCCTGCGCCAGCTGCTCACGGAAACCCAGCCCCCTCCCGTGGACGGAAGAGCCTTACTGGAGCGCGCCACAGAGCGAGCCTGCGGCACCTGCTCCGCCCGGAACCGATGCACCCAGCGATTGACGCTGACCCTGGAGCACCTGGAGCACCCGCTGGAGGCGGACTGCCGGAAGCAGGGGCGGCTGATCCCCCAGCTGCGCTTTGCCCAGGAGCAGTGCCGTGGGCTGGAGGCAAATCGAAAACGCCTGCTGGAATACCGGCAGGCTCTGGCGCAGCAATATACCTTTCTGGGAGAATATCTGCGCACCCTTGCGGACGGGCTCCCCCGGAAGGCACGGCACCCCCTGCCGGAATTCGAGGCCCAGACCGCCGCCCGGAGCCGGGGGAAGGAGCGAGCCAACGGCGATCGGTGCATTGCCTTTTCCGGGATCGGGTGTCGGTACTATGTGCTTCTGTGCGACGGCATGGGTACCGGCCTGGGGGCAGCCCAGTCCGGCTTCACCGCCGCGGGGCTTCTGCGGCAAATGCTGGCGGCGGGGTTTCCCGCCGATCACGCGCTGGAATCGCTGAACAGTCTGCTTGCCCTCCGGGGCAGTGCCGGGGAGGTGACGGTGGACTTGGCGGAGGTGCGGCTGGACACGGGCGTTGCCAGGATTTTCAAGTGGGGCGCGGCTCCCAGCTGGCTGCTTACCCGCCGGGGCGCGGAAAAAATAGGGACAGCCACGCCGCCGCCGGGTCTTTCTTTGGAGGAAAACCGGATGACGGTGGAGAAGCTGTCCCTTCGCCGGGGAGAAGTGCTGATTCTCGTCAGCGACGGTGTGGATGGAGAGGGTATCCAGCACCAGTCTGTCCTATCTCCGGATGCGCCGCCTGGGGAGCTGGCGGCGGAAATTCTGGACAGAGGCTGCGCAGGCGCGGAAGACGATGCTACGGTGGCGGTCATCCGCCTGCGCCCCGCTTGCCTGCCCACAGCATAGCATAAAAGGGGTGCAAATGCTGTCGAAATACCGGTAATCCGAAAAAATCTTCGGAGGATTTCGGGATAAGTAACCGGCGGCGACTTGAGAGGAAGTGGTTGCGCTTTTGCCCCGCCTGTGTTATGATGCAGAAAAACACAGGAGGGACGTAGAGTGGACAAGCAAATTCTGGATAAAATTCTGGACAACGCCGAGGTGGCCCCGGGACTGGACATTCTGGACATTTCCGGCGGGCAGCTGCTTGCCGGAATTCTGGCCGGGAATCCCAAAAGCGTCACAGCGGTGAATCTTCCCAAGGAAACGGCACTTGCCTACGCGGCAGAGCCTCGTGTGCGGGGCATTCAGGCCGATTGGGAGGACGGAAGGCTGGACGGATGCTTTGACCGGATTGTGCTGTACGGCGCGCTGCCGAAGGACACAAGTATCAAGCGTTTGCTGCGCCGTCTGGCGGGTCTTCTGAAAGACGACGGACGGCTGAGCATTGCCTGGGATCCGGCGAAGGCTCAGGAAATGCCCCCGGCGCAGGAGCTGGTGAAGCTGTTCGAGCCCCATTTTCATGTGGAAATCATGGTCGCCAACAGGCAGCTATGCCAGGTCAGCGGGGTCAAGCGGGATCCTCTGGCGCAGGTACACTGCGGAGTCACCCATACCCACGGCGGCCTGACCCACACCCATACCCATGGAGACATTGCCCACGAACACGCCCCGGAGCCGGGAGCCACGCCCATTGAGGAGTTGCTTGTGCTGATGCGGTACCTGGTCAGTCACAACGATGCCCATGCCCAGGAGGTGGCGGAGCTGGCGTCCCAGCTTCAGGCGGCGGGCAAGGACGTGGCCTATGACGAGATCATGGACGCGGTGTCGGATTTCGATATGGTCAATGCCAAGCTGGACGCCATCCTGGCACAGCTGACGGTGGAGGAGTTCTAGGAAGCAGAACAGAAGAAAGGTGTCATTGCGCACCAGTGACCGATGTCACTGGTGCGGCAATCCTCCGGTCGTTCCGGGAACCATCGTATCACGCATGTCATTGCGAGCCAGTGCCGCAGCACTGGTGTGGCAATCCGTCGTCCCCCCCTTGGCTCCCACTCTGGGGGAGCTGTCACGAAGTGACTGAGAGGGTGAAAGCCGCCCGCTCCACCCTCCGGGGTGGGAGCAGAGCGAAGGCCGTACCGAATTGCGCCTTGCGGCGCGGGACTCTCCCACGGGCTAAAAACATGCCACTGGCATGTTTTCTGAACGGCCTTTCGAGTCCCATGTCCATTCCATAAAAAGAACACCATCCGGAAGGATGGCATTCACAAACACCGGGATTTGTTCGGGGTCAAGGAATGGCTTTTCGTTGTACTCCTTTTCAGGGAGCGTCACCCGTGGCCGTCGGCCTGTCTCTTCAAATATCGCGGCGGAAATCAACATCCAAACGTTCTTGATATATTTGGGGGATAGAGACTTTGCTTCCCGCCGAATGGCGGCCTGCCACTGGTCATCCGTTGTGGTGTATACGTCGGCACGCATCATGCTTTGAAATCGCTGCTTGCGGTAGGATTCATATGCGTAAATCGTGGATGGGGACTTGAAGCCCTTCCGGTCGGCGATGTATTTATCCAGAACCTCTCCCAGGAGCTTTCCACTCTTCCTGGGGGCGTTTTTCGCGGCAATGACACCGTGCTTCAAAGCCAGGTATTCCGCCACGCACTCATCATAGGACGGCTTCGTGATGGACACTGTGCGCCCATCCATGTAAATTCGTGTTCGCCAGGAGCCGGAGGGCAGCTGCTCTATTCTGGGCAGCTTGATTTCCGGCTGTTTTTCCTTTTTGGGCATATTCCCCTTGCCTTTCCGGGGCAAGTCTGCTAAGATAAATGGGCAGACTGCCCCTATGTAGTGTGGAGGGTTTCTGTATTGTCCGTCTCAGGGATAGGAGCCTGAGACGGATTTTTATGTGAATTTGCATGGAAGCGTGCAAATTCTGAAGGGTTTTGCGGTAGTTGTGAGGGGGTACAAAGCGAAAAGATCAGGGCAAGCGCATAAAAGGTAAAAAATTTTTACATTTTGTGCACTTTTTCTGTTTACTTTCGTTGATGAAGTGTATATAATACTAGTGCGGATAAGTCCGCACTAATGTGATATAATGGTTCTACCATCTATCACCTCCTCAAGCGGAGAGCCCGTGCCGTAAATCGGGACTGAAAAAAGCGGAAAGCCCATGCCGGAAGTTGGGACTGAAAAAAGCGGAGAGCCCTAGCCGTAAGTAGGGCCAGAAAAATGGCGGGATGGGGTACTCTATCTCGCCATTCCTCTTACACAGAAAGCGAGGATGTGCCGTGGAGAGCCTGCGTATCTATCGAATCAGTGACCAATACATTTGTTTCCTCAACAGTAGAGATTCCAGAGTCCAGTATAACAAGGGAGCTCGGAGACCGTATGTCGGCGTTGTTTTCAACTTCGGCGGGTTTAGGTACTTCGTTCCCATGGAATCCCCAAAACCGAATCATGCGAATATCAAGCCGGGAAAGCATATTATTAAGCTGGCTGGCGGCAAATACGGGCTGCTTGGTTTTAACAATATGGTTCCGGTACATAAGGACGCACTGATTGAATTTGACTTTGACGCGGAACCGGATGAAAAATACCGTGAGTTGCTAAAGCGTCAGGCGTCGCTGTGCAACCGCATCAAGGCAGACATCCTGAACCATGCGCAGATGACATACTTCGACGTCGTGAACAATAGAAACAAGTTCTTGGTCAGGATTTCATGCGATTTCAAAAAGTTGGAAACGGCCTGTAAGCAGTACAACAAGGACTATGTGCAGAAGCAAAGAAGAAAACCACAGTAAAATCATTCCATGACCGCTTCGGTGTTGGTAGCACCGGGGCGGTTTTTTATTTTCCCGTTTTATCGGCGGGGAGTTTGGAACCGGCCTCGTTCTTAAACTGGTCGAATTCGACCAGTTTAAAATCCGGGTTATTGAGCTGCTCCCACAGGCCAAGGAATTCAAGGGTACTGCGCAGGCGAAGCCAGTTCTTGACGACATCGGCGGGGAATTCCGGATTCCGATGCCGGGCCATGTCTGTCAGGGAAATATAATCCTCTTCATTTCCAATGGTGGTAACAACGGCAATGTCGATACCATCGGCATGAATGATACTTTGCACTTTCTTGTTTGCCATAGAAGTCTCTCCTTTCTATCGCACGGAATTGGTTTTTCTTTCAATCCACGCTCCCCGTGCGGAAAGCGGCAGCTTTAGCAGTAGAACGTTGCAGAGCCGAAGAAGGAAGTCCACTTCTGAATGACCTCACCGCTTCTGGCTTCGATGATCATCATAATGTTGCGCAGAGTTTTGGCGGGAATCTGGGAATTGTTGTTGCACAGGTAGCAGCCACCAGCAGCGGTGATCCAGATCTTCGTGGCGTTGGCAGTGGGGGCACCCTGGGCGACATGGACGTGGACAGGCTCCAGGGGGTCATTTTCATTTGACCAGAAGTAGACCCAGTAGGAACCGATCTTAAAAACCTGCGGCACTGTCAAAGCCTCCCTCCTGGGCAAACCGGAGAATCAGATGAGCGGTGGAGCGGATAACCTCCTCATAGCGGGCCAATTCTTCCGCGGAAAGGCCAGAGATATCCTGCCATTGATAGCCCGGAAGAATGCAGGTGCCATAGTGGAAGCAGTCCTTTGCGTCGGGCTTTTCCACATAGACCTTCACGGTGCCGTCCGGACGCATTTCCGAGTGGACGAT
>ERZ808242.386-NODE-386-length-32609-cov-10.919488_pt1 | contig 32609 bp, 23 predicted proteins | sample MGYA00521244_ERZ808242 | MGnify/ENA primary metagenome ERZ808242 (study PRJEB31516, sample SAMN03275573) | gut metagenome | biome: mammalia-associated habitat; material: feces | host: Papio cynocephalus | place: Kenya | collected 2012-07-27 ... | reverse complement strand
ACTCCACCAACACCCTGATCTCCCTCATGTCGATGGATGTGGAGGCCGGCAACCCTGAAAGCTTCATGACCCGCCTGGACGCCCTCTTCTCAAGGACAAACTACCAGATCCAGGGTGAGAGCGAGAAGGACTTCCAATATGCGATGTACATCATCATCGAGCTGATGGGGGAATATGTCGAGACGGAGCGCACTACTTCCAACGGCCGGATCGACATTCTTATCAAGACCAAGGACTACGTCTACGTCATCGAGATCAAGACCGACTCCACCCCGGACGAGGCCCTCGCCCAGATCGAGGAGAGGGGCTACGCCCGCCCGTTCGCCGACGACCACAGGAAGATATTCAAAATAGGCGTCAACTTCTCGACCGCAAACCGCCGCATCGACGGCTGGAAAGTCGTCCGATAAGAGTTACGAAGTGCAAAGTCGCTTCTACAGGCTCAGTGACCACCGGCCTTATGACCGTTCCAGAATCTTGTTCTGCTCAGCGACGGAAGCTTCGTGGATGGCGGTGAAGAAAGCGGTGGTGAACTCCTCCGGGAGGCCGTAGTCTTTGCCTTTCTCGATCATCGAGGAGAGGATGCTGTCCCAACGGGTGGCCTGTACGATGGCTATGTTATGTTCTTTCTTGAACTCGCCAATCTTACGGGAGATCTCCATTCGGGAACCGAGAGCCATCAGCAGGTTCTCATCAATCACATCAATCTGGGAGCGCAACTGCTCTATGCCTTCGTTATATTCCTTGTCGTTGGTGACCTTCTGACGGACGGTCAGGCTCTCAAGGAGATCCTTCAGATCGGACGGCACCAACTGCTGCCTGGCGTCGCTCAGAGCGCACGAAGGATCGCAGTGTGACTCGATCATCAGTCCGTCAAGCCCCAAGTCCATCGCCCTCTGCGACAATTCCTTGAGATACTGTCTGGAACCGCCCATGTGGCTTGGATCCGCGAAGAACGGAAGTTTGGGATAACGGGTGCGCAGCTCAACAGCCATCTGCCAGCCCGGAAGATTTCTGTACGGAATCTTCTGCGATGTTGAAAAACCACGATGAATCACGCCCAATTTCTTGATCCCGGCCTGATTAAGCCTCTCAAGGGCACCGACCCAAAGATCCAGATCCGGATTGACCGGGTTCTTGACCAGAACCGGAATGTCAGTGTCCCTCAAGGCATCGGCGATCTCCTGCACAAGGAAGGGATTGGCTGTCGTGCGGGCTCCAATCCAGACCATGTCAATGCCATATTTCAGACACTCATAGACATGCTTCTCGTTGGCCACCTCCGTACAGACCTTCATGCCATATTCATTCTTCACCTTCTGGAGCCATTTCAGACCGGGGGTGCCGACCCCCTCGAAGGACCCGGGATGGGTGCGGGGTTTCCATATTCCCGCACGGAAAACGTGGATGCCGAATTCGTGAAGACCTTTGGCGGTCATCATCACCTGCAGTTCAGACTCGGCGCTGCAAGGGCCGGCGATGACAAGAGGGGGAATGCTCTCATCGAAGAATCCCCACTCTGAGACGGGGATGATGTCAAGTGTACGTTCCATAACTATCTCAAAATCTTTTTAATCCTGTTAGCTTCATGAATAAGTCCGGTGATACGGTCGTTGTCATAGTCCGCGATCGCGTCCCGGAATAGTCTCATTTTCTCAAGGTATGTGTCGATGACGTGCAGCACATTGTCCCTGTTCTGGTTCAGAATCGGGGTCCACATCTCGGCGGAACTCTTCGCCAACCGGACGGTCGAGGAGAATCCACCCGAAGCCAGGTCGAAGATGTGCTTCTCGTCCTTTTCCTTCTCAAGCACGGTAAGAGCCAGAGCGAAAGAGGTGACGTGAGAGATGTGCGAGACATAGGCGGTGTGCACATCGTGGCTGTCGGCGTTCATGAAAAGCGGGCGCATGTTCAACGCGTCATACAGTTCCTCAATGACTTTAACCGCCTGCGGATCAGAATCCTCTGTGTTCGCGAATATGCATGCGCGACCATCGAATAGGTTCGGCATGGCGGCCCAAGGTCCTGAATATTCAGTGCCGGCCATCGGGTGTGTCGCCACGAAACGGCCCCGCATAGGATGGTAATGCGCCGCACGGACAATGTTGCCCTTCGTGGAGCAGGTGTCGATCACGATCTTCTTTCCATTACCTTCTTCTTTGAATATGTCAAGCACCTGTGGGAGCATCTTCACGGCCGCTCCGACCGGGATCGCTATCACCGTGATGTCGCTCCTGCGTACACACTCCTCAAACGGAACGATCTCGTCCACAAGCTCCATCTTTTCAGCGGCGGCGGCGTTCACAGGATCGGCCTCGACTCCGAGAACCGTCTTGGCAAAGCCTCTGCGTTTCAGGTCGATGGCCATCGATCCTCCGATCAGGCCCAGACCAATGATTCCTACAATCATAAAATATTTTTTATAACTTTTTCTATTTTTTCATTCGCGCGATCTAGGACCTCCGGCTTCGCGCAGAGAGAAATACGGATGTAATTGTCACCGTTCTTTCCGAATATGAAGCCCGGAGTGATGAACACACCGGCCTGATGCAGAATGCGTTCCGAGATCACCTCACCGGCTGTCATCCCGTTCTCAGCATACTTGGACGGCACACGCCCCCAAAGGAACAGCCCCCCCGTGTCGTGGTCATAGACCGCGCCGAGTGTATCAAATATCCTTCCTGCCGCAACACGTCTGCGGACATATTCAGAATTAAGTTCCTCGAACCATTCCGGACTCTGCCTCAGTGCTTCGATCGCAGCAAGCTGGAGAGGCTTGAACATTCCGGAATCCATCTGGCTCTTTACTTTCAGCACCTCCGCGATAAGTTCAGGAACTCCGCCTACCATTCCGATTCGCCATCCGCTCATGTTGTGAGCCTTGCTCAGTGAGTTCAGTTCCAGACAGCAATCCTCCGCCCCTTTGGCGGCCAGTATGGAAAGCGGCTTCCCACACAGGATGAATGAATATGGATTATCATTCACTATCAAGACCTTGTGCTTCAGGCCGAAATCCACCAGTCGTTGATAAAGTTCGGGAGTGGCCTTAGCGCCGGTCGGCATATTCGGATAATTGGTCCACATTATCTTCACTCCTTCCAGATCCATCCTTTCCAAAGCGTCGAAATCCGGCCACCAACGGTTTTCCTCTTTCAAATCGTATGTGACTATCCCGGCACCGACCAGTTTTGAGGCCGAGGTGTAGGTCGGGTAACCCGGATCCGGGACAAGCACCTTGTCGCCGGGATTGACAAACGCCATCGAAATCAGCAGAATGCCTTCCTTGGACCCGACCAATGGCTGGATGCCGCCGTTTGGATTGAGGGTCACTCCGTAGTAGCGTGAATACCAATCAGCGAAGGCCTGTCTGAGTTCAGGAAGACCTTTGTAGTTCTGATAGGCATGATTCCCGGGCTTGCGGGCGGCCTCAACCAGAGCGTCAATCGCCGCCTGTGGAGGCATCCCGTCCGGAGCGCCTATTCCTAAATTGATTATCTTGTCCTCTCCACGGGAGACGCGTTCGGCGTTCAGAGCGTCAAGTTCCTTCTGCTTGCGTGAGAAGTAATATTCCTGAACAGATGATGTTCTTTTTGCTGGTTCAATGATCATGATTACATCGAAGATTTATATTCGCCCAAAATGTCAAGTCCTTCCATCAAAGGCCGGACCGCCTTCAAGGCCTGACGGTAGCGACAGTATGTCGCGAACTTGATGTCCGCATAGAAAAAGTACTGCCATTCCTGCCCGGGGATCGGCAGGGATTGGATTCTCGTGAGGTTCATGTCGTAGAACGAGAGAATCGTAAGCACCTGAGCCAGAGAGCCCGGCTTGTGTGGCAAGGTGAAGCAGAGGCTTGCCTTGTTAATATCCCGACGAGGGACAGTGACGGCATCATCCAGAATAAGGAAGCGGGTGAAATTCTGCTTGTAGGTCTCAATGCTCCGGGCAAGAATCTCAAGTCCATTCTGCTCTGCCGCCAACTCAGAAGCAACCGCCCCTACCCCCTTCAATCCTCCGGCCGCGATGTCGATGGCGCTTTTGGCCGTGTCCTCGGACTCCACCATCGTGATCCACGGACAGTTGCGCTCAAAAAACTGACGGGTCTGGTTGATTGCCATATAGTGCGTCCGCACCTCCCTTATGTCGTGGATGTCCTGCCCAGGCAACGCCATAAGGTTCTGATGTATGGGGATATACACCTCACCTTTGATCTTGTAGGGATTCGATCTCAGCAACTCAAAATTGGGGATAAGGCCTCCCGAGATCGTGTTCTCGATGGCCATCGCCGCGGCCTGGGCCTCACCGGAAGCCATAGCCTTGAACAAACCATCGAAGGTCGGACATTCCACAATGGAGATTTCCTCCCCACGGGCGGAATAGAACGCCCTTGCAGCCTGCTCGTGGAAGCATCCACGGTAACCTTGTATAGCGACTTTTGTCATGTTCGTCATCATTTCATCTTCCTCCCCTCTTGGGAGGGGGCTTGCTTTCACCGCAGCGGCGAAGAAATCAGCCCAATAAAAAAAGCTGCCCGGAAAAGCACCGGACAGCCGTATATTCATCTATCTTTTTTCTGAATATCCCTGCACACGCTCGTCCGGTCCTCTACCTGCCGCGGTAAAAGAAATAAAAACCGAATGAATAAAATCGTGTGCTCATCATCATAACTATGCAAAGATAGTAAATTCAGGAGAAAATGTTCCTAAAAATTTAATGAATATGCCTGAACGACGGGTGAGATTCACCCACCGCATTCCAAGGCATTCATTAGACGGTCAATATCTCCTTCTCCTTCGCTGAGACGAGTTCGTCGATGGCCTTCACTTTGGCGTCGGTAATCTTCTGGATCTCGTCCTCGCCCTCCTTACGCATGTCCTCTGAGAAGTCTCCGGCCTTCTCGGCCTTCTTCAAAGCGTCCACTCCATCGCGACGGGCATTACGCACGGCCACTTTGATGTTCTCGCCTGTGGCCTTCGCCTTCTTGATGAGTTCCTTGCGCCTTTCCTCAGTGAGAGGCGGAACAGGGCAGCGGATAACCTCGCCGTTGTTCGAAGGGGTGAAACCGAGGTTGGCGTTGATGATCGCCTTCTCGATCACAGGAATCATGCTCTTCTCCCAAGGCTGGATGGCGATGGTCCTTGCGTCAGGAACCGTGACCGAAGCCACCTGAGGGACGGGGGTCGGAGTTCCGTAATAATCCACGGTCACATTGTTGAGGATCGACGGATTGGCCTTTCCGACACGGTAGGTCTTGAGGTCTTCCTCAAGGAACAGCACAGAGTCCTCCATTTTGGTCTTCACTCCGCTGATGATTTCTTTAGCTTTGTCTGTAAGCATAGTGTATTGTGTTAATTGTTATCTTAAAAAATCTGTTTTTTACCAAAAAGTCGCCACTCCAGAAAATTGCAGCCGGCCTGTACATAGGTTGCTGTTTTTCCTGGGCAGGCTGTTATTTGTGGACAAGCGTCCCGACTTTCTCACCGTTGACAAGCTTCAGCAGGTTGCCCTCGCCGTTCACATCGAAGACGATGATCGGCATGTTCCCGTCGTTGCAAAGGGCATAAGCGGTCTGGTCGAGAACCTTGAGATGCTTTGCCATCGCCTCGTCGAACGTCAGTTCATCGTACTTGACGGCAGTCGGATCCTTCTCAGGGTCAGCAGTGTAGACTCCATCGACACGGGTTCCTTTCAGCACGACGTCGGCCTTGATCTCAAGGGCTCTGAGCGCCGCTCCGGAATCAGTCGTGAAGAACGGGCTGCCGGTTCCTCCGGCGATGAGCGCCACTCCCCCTTCCTCCAGCACCTTGACGGCGTTGTCACGGTTATAGTAGCGTACAAGCGGTTCCATCGGAGTGGCGGAAAAGACCTCAGCCTTCACCCCTTCATCCTTAATGAACTGACTGAGAGCCAACGAATTTATCACAGTGGCGAGCATGCCCATCCTGTCACCTTCGACGCGGTCGAATCCTTTGTCAAGCCCCTGAAGGCCTCTGAATATGTTGCCTCCGCCGTTGACGATGGCGATCTGCAACCCGGCCTTTGCCGCCTGCGCGATTTCCTTTGAATATTTCCGCAAGCTATCCGGGTCAAGTCCCTTTCCGACAGCACCGCCCAGGCTCTCTCCGCTCAATTTAAGCAAAACTCTCTTGTACATAGTGTGTTCCAGATTCTAATTTGGTTAAACAAGACCGCTTCTTCCCGGCATTCCCGCCTCCCGAAGCCATCTCCTTGACAAATATACAAAAAAAAGGAAAAAGCAGACATCAACTCTAATAGACAGCTGCTCTTTCTTCCAAAATCAGAGACGTTTTCAAGGGCTCCATTTATAACTTGAATGGGGAATATCCAAAAGTAATTATTTATGCCATCAGTCAGATGGGTTTATAGATGCGGCAAAGGACGATAAGATGCCATTTTGCAAAATGGCGGCAATATGTTCATGCCGAGCGAACCAAAGAAAAAGGGCTTGACTAATATTTTAGTCAGCCCTTTTTCGTGCCCAAAGCCGGGCTCGAACCGGCACGTCTTTAAAGGACATTGGATTTTGAGTCCAACGCGTCTACCAATTCCGCCATTCGGGCATATTCATGTAGACTTTTTCCTCGGGAACTTCTGCGCTTCCGCTTCCCAAAGGATTACAAAGTTATTGATTTTCCTCCGATATTCCAAAACATTCCACAAAAAAGCTTATGCGAAAAAAAATAAATCCGCTTTATGGGAAAACTGATTATATTTGTATGGTTTAAACCGGCAGTCACGTATTGTCGTGACTTTAGGTACGGGAACCGCGACCGTCCGGAACGCGGAAACGACATAGAGCTTTGGTCCGGAAACGGGCTGGCGAAACATATCACATTAAACGAAATTTTAAGCTCAAAGAAATGAAACACTTTTCTTTACCAAAGGATGGTGGACTGATTGAGGGGAACCTGCCCAAGAGCATTCTCCACTCCTACGAGAAAATCACCACCGAGATTTTTGACGATGCGGCGATCGGCAGCGACAGAGTGGCCGAGCTTATTATCAAAGCAATCAAAGACCACGAGAGAGCGGCGCTCCCACGTACATTCAGACTCGGTCTTACAACCGGTAAGACTCCGGTGTCCCTCTACAACAACCTCACAAGGCAGTTCAAGGAAGGCAAAGTCTCCTTCGCGAATGTCGAGGTGTTCTCAATCGACGAATATTACCCTTGCGACAGAGACTCCAAACAGAGCCGCAACCACAGGCTGCACGCCGAGTTTCTGGACCAGGTTGACGTCAAAAAGGAAAACATACATATTCCTGACGGTTCTGTCCCGAAGGATCAGGTTTCAGACTATTGCGCCGAATTCGAGAAGATTGCCAGAGGAATTGACCTGCTTGTGATCGGTGTCGGCGAAGGAGGACAGGTCGGTTTCAACGAGGCCGGATCTGCCGAGAAGAGCCAGACACGCACCGTCCCTCTCTCCTACCAGTCCAGAAAGAGACAGGCTCACAATTTCAACGGAGACATCGCCGTCACCCCTAAGGCCGCGATAACCATGGGCATCGGCACCATGATGAGCGCGCGCAGAATCATCCTGATGGCCTGGGGAGAAGACAAGGCCGGGATAGTCAAAAGAATTGTCGAAGGAGACATCGACTCCTCATGCCCGGCGTCATGGCTCCAGAGCCACGACAACATCTCCTTCTACACAGACGAGATGGCCGCGTCGCTTCTTACCAGATCGGTGGCCCCTTGGATGGTAGGTCCTTGCGAATGGACTCCCAAATTGATCCGGAAGGCCGTCGTGTGGCTTTGTCAACGGGTCCACAAGCCGATCCTCAAGCTCACCCAGCAGGACTATCTTGAGAACTTCCTCGGGGAACTCATAGAACTACACGGACCGTTCGACAAGATCAACATCGACGTGTTCAACGATTTCCAGCACACCATATCAGGCTGGCCTGGAGGAAAGCCGAACGCGGACGACTCCACAAGGCCTGTCAAATCCAACCCGTTCCCTAAGAAAGTTCTCATCTTCTCCCCTCACCCGGACGATGATGTGATCTCCATGGGCGGCACGTTCATCCGCCTTGTGCATCAAGGACATGACGTGCACGTCGCCTACGAGACCTCAGGAGACCTTGCCGTGCATGATGATGTCGTGCTCCAGCACATGGACGCGGCCTACCAGCTCGGATTCGCCGACAAGTTCGATGAAGTGAAGAAGATCATCGACTCCAAGAAGCCGGGAGAGCCTGAACCTAAAGAGCTTCTCGCCATAAAGGCGGCCATCCGTCGCAGCGAGGCCCGCGGGGCCGACAGAAGCTTCGGCCTCAACGACAACACCAACGTGCACTTTCTCAACCTGCCGTTCTACGAGTCCGGAGGAGTCACCAAACTTCCCCGCACACAGAAAGACCTTGACATCATCAAGGCCCTGATCGCGAAGATCCATCCTGACCAGATCTACATGGCCGGAGACCTTGCCGATCCACACGGAACCCACAGGGTCTGCACCGAAGCCGCGCTGGAAGCCATCGAACAGCTCAAGGAGGAAGGCAACGACTGGCTTAACGACACCACAATCTGGCTCTACAGAGGTGCCTGGATGGAGTGGGAGCTCTGGAGGGTGGACATGGCCGTTCCTCTCAGCCCGGACGAGCTTATAGAGAAGCGCCACGCCATCTTCCGCCACCTTTCCCAGAAAGACATCGTTCCGTTCCCGGGCGACGACCCGAGAGAGTTCTGGCAGAGGGCCGAGGAGCGCACACAGAACACAGCCAGGCTTTACGACGAACTCGGAATGGCTGAATATCAAGCCATAGAGGTTTTCCTGAGATTGAAATAACAAGGTTTTTCCAAAATTGAAATAACATATTAAAAGAATATCATCATGAAAGTAATCATCAGAGACACAAAGAAGGAAGGCTCAATCTGGGCCGCCCACCACATCGCCGCCGCAATCAAGGCAAAGGCTGAGAAGACAGACAAGCCATTCGTGCTTGGCCTCCCTACCGGTTCCACTCCGCTGGATGTATATGCCGAACTCGTCAGAATGTACGAGGCTGGAGAGATCTCATTCAAGAATGTCATCACATTCAACATGGATGAATATGTCGGACTTCCTGAGAGCCATCCTGAGAGCTACCACAGTTTCATGCACAAGAACCTGTTCGACAAGGTTGACGTCCCTGCGGAGAACATCCACATCCTCAACGGCAACGCTCCTGACCTTGCCAAAGAGTGTGAGGACTACGAGAAGGCCATCGTCGAGGCCGGAGGGATCGACCTGTTCCTCGGCGGAGTCGGCGAGGACGGCCATCTTGCGTTCAATGAGCCGTTCTCTTCCCTCAACTCAAGGACAAGAGTCATGACCCTGACTCAGGACACCCTTGAGGTCAACTCCCGCTTCTTCGACAACGATGTCAACAAGGTTCCGAAGCAGGCCATGTCAGTCGGTGTCGCCACAGTGTGCGGAGCCAAAGAGGTCCTCGTTCTCGCTTTCGGCGGCAAGAAGGCCAAGGCTGTCAAGGATGCCATCGAAGGTCCTGTGAGCCACTATGTCACCCTCTCCGCCCTTCAGCTGCACGAGAATGGTGTCGTTGTGCTTGACGAGCCGGCCGCCGGTGAGCTCAAGGTCAACTCCTACCGCTACTTCAAGGCCGTCGAGGCTGCCGAGAACAAATAGTGTGCGTGGAAACTAACACTTTGTAAATCAAATTAGTAAACAACATCCTCTCGCCTTGTCCGACGGGAGGATATTCATTAAAAGCCCATCGATCAATATGTTATCCAACACGATTATTTCTGTGTTTTTAACCCTGGCCAGTGTTATGGGAAGCAATGGCCCGGAGAACGTCATGGACTGTCGCTTCGACAGGCTCAGCGACCGTACAAGCAGCAGACAAAACATATTCTACGTTGCGAATCAACCGGATGCTGAGCCTGTCGAAGCATCCACACTCAGTGAAAGTCCTGCCGAAGAGCATGGAGTAAGGGAGCGGTGCGAACGGTTCACGATGAAGAATCAGGGGCTTCAGCGGGAATATTACCTCTACCGTCCGAAAGGATTGAAGGCGGGAGCTCCGCTCGTTATAGTCCTGCACGGCTACGGCGGATCGGCTCTCAAGGGAAAGAAGGCCATGATGTATGTCGCCGACAAAAACGGCTTCGCGGTCTGTTACCCTCAAGGGATCAAGGACCCGAAAGGCAAACCGGGTTGGAATGTCCGCTACCCGTCCCAAGAAGGCATGAAGACAGATGACGTGAAGTTCCTCATCGCCCTTTCCAAAGAACTCCAGAAAAAATTCGACCTCAGTCCGAAGAACACCTTTCTCACCGGAATGTCCAACGGAGGTGACATCATCTACCTGATCGCTATGCGGGCTCCCAGAGCCTTCAAGGCAATGGCCTCGATAGCCGGACTTCAGTTCAACTGGATGGAAACTGAATATTCCTACAAGCACCCGCTTCCTTTCATGGAAGTACACGGCACGCAGGACCGCACGTCCGAGTGGCTCGGTGACCCGGAAAACAAAGGAGGTTGGGGAGCGTATATCCCCGTCCCTGCCGCGGTCAGCAGAATCATCGCCGTCAACGGTTGCACCGAGGAATATGTCACCGAGCTTCCTCGTCGGGATGGCCGCAACCAAGTCACTCTCTATCAGTTCAAGGCCGGCAAACCAGCGGTGAAAGGCGGCAGACCAACCGAAGTCTGGCTCTACAAAGTCGAAGGCGGAGACCATTCCTGGTCCGACAAGGACATGGACACCTGCTCCGAAATCTGGCGTTTCTTCAGCCATTGGGTTGACTAAGCGCACACCATCGTGAACTGCGTTATCTTTGCAAATGTGAATCGAAAGAACTAACTTTGGACTAAAACATAGTCGTTTATGAATAGTAACCCTCTTGCTGAGGTATTTGGATTTCCAATATCCAACAAAAGCAAAAAAGCAGATAACTTCAGAGCAAACAAACTTTGTCCATACTGCAATATTGTTCCAAACTGCACAAAGGACAAAGCACAAGATCCATTAGGAGTGTGTAGTATCTTTCATAACGGGGAATGTGTCATTACCTGCCCTGTACGATTTCGTGAAGATTGGACGATCATTGAAAATGCCGCAAAATTCGCGTTTCCAACCGGATCCAAATGGACATCTCTTTCTGAAGTCAAGCTGAATGACATTGATGGCAAATCCGCTGGGAACATCGACTACGTTATAGTGCGGTTGGATGATAACGGGGGCATCCTCGATTTCGCCTCTGTGGAAGTGCAAGGTGTGTATATCTCCGGAAATCTAAGAAACGCATTCAATAAGTACATCGAAAATCCAGCACCTGATTTCAGATGGGATGGTGAGAATTATCCGCACCCAGACTACCTTTCATCCTCAAGGAAAAGGCTTATTCCGCAGATGCTTTCTAAAGGAGGCATCTTCAAGTCATGGGGAAAGAAACAATGCATAGTCATTCAGGAGGAGTTCTTCTCAACATTGCCTGAACTTCCTGCAGTAAATGAAGATAATGCAGATATTGCTTGGTTTCTTTACCGCTTAGAACATGATCCACACACTGACTCTTACCATATTGCTTTATCTAGGGTCGTGTACACGGAATATCATTCTGCATTGAACATGGTGATTGCGCCAAGGCCAGGAAGCATCAACGTATTTGTGAGAACTCTACAAAAGAAGCTTGAATCAAAGAATCAATCACAGATATCACCTGAGAATCCGCGTACAATTCTCGACACGTCCAACGGAGAAGCTAACGAATGATTATGCAAACTATTGTCAATTACGATTTGTTCGGGAATATTGTTATAGAAAAGGGGAAAGTGGTGAATGTCTCATCAGTTCCTCAACGAAGTCCATTCAGGTATCCGGGTGGGAAAACATGGCTTGTGCCTACATCAAGGAAATGGTTCAGCCATTGTTCTGGCTGTGACACGTTGATAGAACCTTTCTGTGGAGGTGGAATCACAGGACTTACCGCACTATTCGAAGGATATTTCAAGAAAGTCATATTCTCCGAAATTGATGAAGATGTCGCGGCTGTTTGGAAAACTATGCTAAGCAACGATTGCGATTGGCTTATTGCCCAAATATTGACATTCAAACCTCAATATGAAGAGCTTCATAACATCCTTTCAAAAGAGGGCAAGAACGATAGAGAATTAGCTTTCTCGACTCTGCTTAGAAACAGGACCTGCCATGGAGGAATCCTTGCTAAAGGTTCCGGAATGATGAAGAACGGAGAAAACAGAAAAGGAATATTTTCTAGATGGTATCCAGAGACACTCGCCAGAAGAATAAAGGCAATTCATGAGATGTCAACAAAAATAGAATTCCATCAGGCTGATGCTTTTTCAATAATACGGCAACATATTCATGATCCCAAGGCAGCATTTTTCATTGACCCACCGTACACTGTCGCGGGTCATCGACTTTATACTCATTTTGAGATTGATCACGAAGGCCTGTTTGACCTTGTCTCTGAGTTCAAAGGGAACTACCTAATGACGTATGACTGCGTTGAAGATGTTAAGAATTTGGCGCATAAACACTTTCTTTCATATCAATCAATTCCTATGCAAACCACTCATCTTATCAAAAAAGATGAACTTCTGATCTCCAATGATTTTTCTTGGTTATGACCAAGAAATGATTTTGTAAATGTGGGCCGAAAGAACTAACTTTGCGTTAGTCTTAAAAACAGAACTTCAAAGATGTCCAATTACCGCATTTTCGTGGAGAAACACCCGGAGTTCCAGGTGGAGGCGAAAAGTCTTCTTGGGGAACTCAACGAGAACCTGCAGCTGGAGCTGAAAACGCTTCGGCTGCTTAATGTTTATGACCTTTTCGGATTCACGTCGGAGCTTCTGGAAAAGAGCCGCTACAGTGTCTTCGGAGAGATTGTGACCGACTCAGTCACAGATTCGATAGATCTGGACGGAGCGAAATACATCGCCGTGGAGTACCTGCCCGGCCAGTTCGACCAGAGAGCGGCCTCGGCTGTGGACTGCGTGCACCTGATCGAGCCATCCGCACAGATCAGCATCAAGAGCTCAAAACTGCTGATTGTCGATGCCGACGCTTCCGAAGAGACACTTGAGAAGATCCGCCACTACTACATAAATCCTGTGGAGTCCCGCACGAAAGACCTCAGCAAACTCGCTGACACAGAGCATGCGGCGGTCAAACCAGTTCCCGTGCTGGAAGGATTCAGGAATATGAGCGGGGACGACCTGAAGGCATATTGCAAGAAGATGGGGCTTGCGATGAACGCTGACGATCTCGCTGAGGTTGTCAGGTACTTCTCCGAGGAAGGCAGGGATCCGAACGAGACTGAACTGAGGATTCTGGACACCTATTGGAGCGACCATTGCCGCCACACCACCTTCACAACCGAACTGGAAAGCATTGATGTGGAAGACTCCTTCATCAAGGAGGATATTGACGGCACGATGAGCCTGTACATGAAGATGCGCGCGGAGACCGGCCGTGAGAAGAAGGGACTGAACCTGATGGACATGGCCACGATTGGTGCGAAATATCTCAGGAAGCACGGCCTGCTGGATGACATGGAGGTCAGCGAGGAGAACAACGCATGCAGCGTTTTCATCGATGTCGATGTGGACGGGCAGACCGAGAGATGGCTGCTGATGTTCAAGAACGAGACCCACAACCACCCTACGGAGATCGAGCCGTTCGGAGGAGCGGCCACCTGCCTCGGAGGAGCCATCAGGGATCCGCTTTCCGGCCGTTCCTACGTCTATCAGGCGATGCGCGTCACAGGAGCAGGAGACATCTACAAGCCTGTAAGCGAGACACTTCCGGGCAAGCTTCCGCAGAAGGTCATCACCAAGAAAGCAGCGCATGGATATTCATCCTACGGCAACCAGATCGGCCTTGCCACAACCCACGTCCGTGAGATCTACCACGAGGGCTACACCGCCAAGAGAATGGAGGTCGGAGCCGTGGTGGGAGCAGTGAAGGCCGAGGATGTGAGAAGGGAAAGCCCTAAGGCCGGGGATGTCGTGCTGATGATCGGTGGTCGTACCGGACGTGACGGAATCGGAGGAGCCACCGGCTCGTCCAAAGAACACACGGAGGAATCCCTTGAGACTTGCGGAAGCGAGGTGCAGAAAGGTAACGCTCCGGAAGAGAGAAAGTTGGAGAGGCTTTTCAGAAGGCCGGAGGTCACCAAACTTATAAAGAAATCGAACGACTTCGGAGCCGGCGGAGTGAGTGTCGCCATCGGAGAACTTGCCGACGGGCTGGACATCTACCTCGACCGTGTTCCGGTCAAATACAGCGGAATGAACTCCACGGAGCTGGCCATCAGCGAGTCACAGGAGCGCATGGCCGTCGTAGTTGAGGCAAAGGACGAGGAAGAGTTCAAGAAACTCTGTCACAGCGAGAACATCGAGGTGACACACGTCGCCGAGGTCACCGACACAGCCAGGATGAGGATGTTCTACGGTGACAAGGTGGTCGTGGATCTCAGCAGGGCGTTCATCGACAGCGCCGGAGCGAAGCATTATTCCAAGGCCACGATCGGAGCGGTCGATGACAGAGATCCGTTCTTCCGCGACGTGCCGGGCAAGGATCTGAAAGAGAGAATGTTCGCCAACCTGCAAGACCCGAATGTAACCTGCCAGAAAGGCCTTATAGAGATGTTCGACTCCACCATCGGACGCTCGACCGTGCTGATGCCGTTCGGAGGCGAGCTCCAGACAACTGAGACTCAGGTCTCTGTCCAGAAACTTCCGGTGGACGGGTACACCGACACCGCGAGCATGATGGCGTTCGGATTCAATCCGGACCTTTGCGAATGGAGTCCTTACCACGGTGCGGCATATTCATTCATCGAGGCTTGCAGCAAGGTAGTGGCTGCCGGAGGGCATTGGGAGACAATGAGATTCTCCTGTCAGGAATATTTCGAGAGGATGACCGCTGATCCTAAGGTATGGGGCAAGCCGACCGCGGCTCTGCTCGGTGCGCTGAAGATGCAGAAGGAACTCGGACTCGCATCCATCGGCGGAAAGGATTCCATGAGCGGATCATTCGAGACCGAGAACGGCACAATCCACGTTCCACCGACCCTTATCGCGTTCGGTATCACTCCTGTAAAGGCCGACAACGTGATCTCTCCGGAACTCAAATGGGAGGGAGACCGCCTCTACCTTGTGAAGCACACGCCGCTCGCGAACAGAATGCCTGACACAGAGCAGCTCAAGAGGAACTGGAATCATATTCAGGAAAAGATAGAGGACGGAACGATCGTGGCCGGTTGGGCCGTGGGATTCGGTGGGGTCGCGGAGGCGCTCTGCAAGATGAGTTTCGGTAACGCTTTCGGCTTCGACGTGAACCTTTCGGAGGACGACCTGTTCAATCTGAACTACGGTTCCATCGTGGTTGAGACCGATGGCAGCGCGCTTGATTTTGAGAACGCCATCGAGATTGGCTCCGTCACCTCCGGAGAGGACGGCAATGTCCGCGTCAACGGAACGAAACTGTCCATCTTCGAGTTGATGGATTTCAACGCGTCGCTCTTCGAGAAAGTTTACCCTGCTGTCAGCAAGCCTGACTTCAAGAAACTGATTCCTAAGGGAATGGAGGGTGTGAAGCCTTTCAAGGCCAAGAAGGTGGATCTTGAATATAAAGGGCCTAAGGTTGACAAGGTGGTCGCTTACCTTCCGGTCTTCCCTGGCACGAACTGCGACTACGATTCGGCGAAGGCATTCCGCAAGGCCGGGGCGGAAATCCGCACATCAGTCTTCCGCAACCTTTCAGACAAGGATGTGTTCGAGTCGATCGCGGAGATGAAGGAGAACATCGACAACTGCCAGATTCTGATGCTGAGCGGTGGTTTCTCGGCCGGTGACGAGCCGGACGGAAGCGGCAAGTTCATCGCGAACGTGCTGAACAACAAGGACATCGCGGCGGCAATCGAGGGGCTGCTTTCACGTGGCGGCTTGATTCTGGGAATATGCAATGGCTTCCAGGCGCTTGTGAAATCCGGTCTGCTGCCTTACGGGGAGCTCGGCAAAGTGACAAAGGACTCTCCTACCCTGTTCCGCAACGACATCAACAGGCACATCTCGCAGATGGTGACGACCCGCGTCGCGACGACCAACTCTCCTTGGCTCAAGGGAATGACTATCGGAGATGAATATGCGATCCCGGTGAGCCATGGTGAGGGCAAGTTTGTGGTGAGCGAGGAGTTGGCGCGTGAGTTGTTCGCCAACGGCCAGGTGGCGTTCCAGTACGTTGATCCGCTGACGGATGAGCCTACGATGGAGTCGCCTTACAATCCTAACGGGTCTTACTACGCCATCGAGGGCATCATCAGCCGCAACGGCCAGATCCTTGGGAAGATGGGTCACAGCGAGAGGTACGAGAGGAATCTGTTGAAGAACATCGAGGCCGACCTTGAGCAGCCGCTGTTCGAGAATGCTGTCAGGTATTTTATTGGATAATTCGGTCACTGAGCTTGTCGAAGTGACTATTGTTGAATAGTATCGTTTAGGCCTTGGCGGTCAAGCACCTCCACCGCTCCCTACGCTTCGCGCCCTGTCCGGGTAAATGGTCGCAGCGGAGGTGCTTTACCGCCAAGGCAGGGACAGCAACCGGTCACTGAGCCTATCGAAGTTACAATAAGTGTGCGAAAAGCTATTGCTGAATATGACTTTGGCGACCCTTTACCCGGACAGGGCGCGAAGCGTAGGTCGCCAAAGTCATATTCAGCAATAGCGGCCAAAACGATAAACGAACAGTATAAGAACAATGGAAAAGAGGAATATAATACACGATGGGGTGTCCATCAAGATCTTCGAGACGGATGACCCGGAGAAGGTGATCATTCACTTCACTGATGACATCACGGCTTTCAACAAGATCAAGAAGGCGGTGATCAAGGACAAGGGGCTGTACTGCAACGGGATTTCGTGCGAGATCTCCAGACTGTTGCAGAAAGGCGGAGTGCCGACGCATTTCATCGAGCAGATCTCTGACACTGAACAGCTTTGCTGGAAATCGAAGGTGATCCCGATGGAGGTTATCGTGCGGAATGTGATCGCGGGGTCGATGGCCCAAAGGCTGGGACTGGAGGAAGGGATCGTGCCGAAGGAACCTGTCTACGACCTCTGCTACAAATCAGACATCCTCTGCGACCCGATCATCAACGACTACCACGCCGTGGCACTCGGCCTCGTGAGCAAGGAAGAACTTGAGCGGATATATTCATTGACAAAGCGGGTCAACGGCATCTTGTCTCCGGTGTTCAAAGAGATTGGCATCACGCTCGTTGATTTCAAGATCGAGTTCGGACATCTGTCGGACGGACGGCTCGTGATGAGCGATGACATCACCCCGGACAGCGCCCGCTTCTGGGACATCGACACCGGCACCCGCCTCGACAAGGATCGCTTCCGCAAGGACTACGGCCACGTCGGCGACGCCTACAAGACCGTGTTCGAGAGGCTGACCGGCAAAAAGGTTGACTGAACACTCCAGCAAAAATACCTCTTAAGGTTTCGGAAATATCCTGAAATTTAGTACATTTGGAATTCTGTCGGAACTTGTTTTCGGCATATGAATCATACACAAGAGCTGTAGAACGACATAACATTCATTGAATATGAGACCTTTATTTCTGACAAATACTCTTACACGCAATAAAGAGCTTTTCAAGCCGATCCAACCTGGACACGTGGGAATGTACGTCTGCGGACCGACTGTCTACGGGGAGGCTCACCTTGGACACGCGCGTCCGGGAGTGACTTATGATGTGCTTTTCAAACTGCTCAGGCATCTGGGCTACAAGGTGCGCTACGTGCGCAACATCACCGATGTGGGACACCTTGAGCACGACGCTGACGAAGGTGAGGACAAGATCTCCAAGAAGGCCAGGCTGGAGCAGCTTGAGCCGATGGAGGTTGTGCAGACCTACACGTTCCGTTACCACGAGGCGATGCGTCAGCTGAACGTGGCGCCTCCTTCGATCGAGCCGAGGGCGTCGGGACACATCATCGAGCAGATCGAGACCATCAAGAAGATCCTTGACGCGGGCTATGCCTATGTTTCCAACGGATCAGTCTATTTCGATGTCGAGAAATACAACAAGGACTACCACTATGGTGTCCTCTCAGGACGCACCCTTGACGACACACGCGAGGGCACCAGAGAACTGGACGGACAGAGCGACAAGAAGGCTCCGTACGACTTCGCGCTCTGGAAAAAGGCTGAGCCTGAGCACATCATGCACTGGCCGAGCCCATGGAGCGAGGGATTCCCTGGATGGCATCTGGAGTGCTCCGTGATGGGCGAGAAATACCTCGGCAACGAGTTCGACATCCACGGCGGCGGAATGGATCTGATGTTCCCCCACCACGAGTGCGAGATCGCCCAGAACGTGGCCAGCCGCCACACACAGGGCGTTCACTACTGGGTGCACAACAACATGATCACGATCAACGGCCAGAAGATGGGCAAGTCCCTGGGCAACTTCATCACCCTGCCTCAACTCTTCAGCGGACAGCACGAGAAGCTCGCTCAGGCATATTCCCCGATGACGGTTAGATTCTTCATTCTTCAGGCGCACTACCGCAGCACGCTGGATTTCAGCAACGAGGCTCTGCAGGCGGCCGAGAAAGGATTGAAGAGGGTGATGCAGGCCGAAAAGGATCTGCGCGCGTTGGCTTCGGCCGCCGGAATCACCGACACCGAGAAAGGTTCTGAAGGAGATCCAGTTGACGCGATGCAATACGGCGAGTTCATCACCGCAACGGCTCCTGACACCTGCCCTGCCTCTTCCGAGGAGGTCAAAGGAATATTCAATGCTGTCTATGATGCGCTTTGCGATGACCTCAACACACCTATAGCGCTGTCACACATCTTCGATGCGGTGCGGCTGATCAACTCGGCCAAGGCCGGAGAACAGAAGCTCAGCAAGGATGATCTGGAGACTTTGACACAGCTTTTTGATGACATCGTGTTCGGGGTTCTCGGTCTCAAGGACGAGGCCGCGGCGGAATCGGGCAAGGGACAGGAAATCGTGTCCGGTTTGATGGACATGGTGCTGGAAGAGCGCGCCAAGGCCAAAGCAGCGAAGGACTGGGCGGCCAGCGACGCCATCAGAGACCATCTCAAAGTCCTTGGAATAACCGTCAAAGACACGAAGGACGGAGCAGAGTGGACCATCCAATAACCTCAGCAATGAATATCGCAGATTGGATTCTTCAGCAGTATAACCTGAAGAATCCAATTCTGATGAAAAACGAATAAAAACAAAACAACATGAAACGCAAAAGATATATTTCCGTCTCTGTCATGTGCTCCAACCTGATGAATCTGGGGCAGGACATCAAGGCCTTGGAAGATAACGGGGCAGACATGCTCCATATAGACGTGATGGACGCTCATTTCGTCCCGAACCTCACTTTCGGCCCGGATTTCATCAAAGCGATGCAGGCCGTAACCACGATGCCGGTTGACGTGCACCTTATGGTGGAGGATCCTGAACTCATCATGAACAAGTTCACGGTCAGGAAAGGAGACATAGTCTCACCTCACATCGAGGTCAAGAAGGATTACCGCGCGCTGGCGGGCAAGGTTCATGCGGACGGAGGGTTCTTCGGCCTTGCGGTGAACCCGGAGACCGATGTGGAAGCCATCAAAGAGTACCTGGATGTGCTTGACACTGTCACGCTGATGCTTGTGCATCCCGGAGCCGCGGGAGCGAAGATGGTGGACGGCATCATGGACAAGGTCGCCGAGATGCGCAAGTTTCTTGATTCCAATGAGCGCGAAGACATCCTCATCAGCGTAGACGGAAGCGTCAGCAAGGAAAGAGCCAATCTCATGGCCGGAATGGGAGCCGACATATTCGTAGGCGGCACAGCTGGAATATACAGAAAAGGGATGGCCCTTTCCGAGACCATCCCTCAAATGCGTGACGCCATAGACTTCTAAGAGAGAAATCACTTAATATTACTCCACGTTTCGGAATCCAGAGTAATCTGTCTGAAGCGTGGAGCATTTATATTCATTGACCTCTCCGCTCCCCGGAATGGTCTGGGTGGCGCGGATCTCCCAGTTCTGAACCCGCGTAGGGTCTCCGCCCGGGGCCTCGATGTACCAATAGTACTGAGGGGTATTTCTGGCCCAAGTGGCAGTAGACCGCCCCAGTTCATTATAGAAGAATGAGACAACACAGATGTCGTTGATCTTGGAAGGGACACGTTTCAGATCGCCGATCTTCTTTCCGTCCTGAAAGAGTTCGACCTTCCAGTTGTCTTCATCGCTGTTCCAGACACTTGCGACAAAACAACCTTTTAGCCCTTGAAAGCCTTCTGCCTTGATTTCCTTAGGGCCGACACCGCCGGATGTCCATGAATATTCATACTTGCCGGTCGGCCGGCCATCCGCCCCGCCATAGATCTGATTGCCGTCATAGACGCGCATCTGGAGATCCGGCGACTCGTTGGTGCCTTTCGCCAGCCAGTTCTTCATCGTGTTCCCTGAGACTTCATAGACGCTGTACCCGTTCGGTTCACCGGCCAGATTCATGTTGCAGGTCCACCAAGCGCCGCACGCCGCTCCATGAATATGCTCGTACACAGGAGTTCCTCCCTTTGTCACATAGTCATGATGAATATAATTCTGCGCATAGTGGGTGTGTCCGATCATGAGATGCGCCTCGTGGAACTCCGTCAGACATGAGATGGCCTCAATCATATTCTTGATTTGCTTTGTGCCATTCTTGTCCACGCTGTGACGGAACTGGATGTGAGTACAGAGGACAACCATCTTGCCGGCCTTGTCCTGAACCAGTTCAAGATCCGACTTGAGCCACTCCAGCTGCTTGTCCGTGATGCCGTCATCATATTTCCAATGCTTGCCGTCAGAGGTTGTGCAGATCACGTCGTCCATCACGATGATGTGAACGTCACCCCTGTTGAACGAATAGTCCGTCGGTCCGAAAAGATCGACATATTTCTGAGTGGCGGTGTAGTCATCCTTGCAGGAAGCGTCATGATCGTGATTGCCGATGCAGTTGTAAATCGGAAGATAATCCCCTGAATCCAAAGAGAATCCAGAGAGAGCCTTATGCATAGGTCCCCACTGCACTGTGTTGTCAAATGTCAGGTCGCCGAGGGTGACAGCATAGGCATTCAGGTACTTTCCTTTGGCCTGCGACTCGGACATGAACCTTCTGAGGTCCGGAAGAGTCTCTGTCTCGAACCTCTGAACGTCAGAGTCTGTCTTGCACTGCGGGTCACCGATCATCACCAGTGTGAAATCCTTCTCGGGCGCGTCAAGCGGATCCAGCACGAAGTCATTCCTGTTCTGCTTGTTCAGATCAATCGGAGTAGTGGAATAGAACAGCGGCAGTTTTGATTGTGGGTTGAGAGCCGCTTTGTATTCAGCAGGAAGCGTGTAGTACACATTCCGGCACTTCTCATCGGCCGTGAACTGGTAAACCCCGTTCTTGTCCGTCACCGTGAAAGTGTAGCCGTCCGTGACCGGCACGCCGGCGATCCCCTTCCCGGTACGGGAATCCTTGACAAGACCATAAAGATTATTGTTCTTGCTGATGCGGGTTCCGTTCAGTTTCATAGCATTGGCCGCACACGTAGACATGAGCGACATCGCCACAATCAAAAATATGATAGTTCTTTTTATATGCATCATTAATTATTTTTTAAGCAAACAGCAGTCAAAAAAGAACGGGGAAATATCCCCGTTCCCTAATACTTATGAATGGATTCTAGAATCCGCTATAATCTGTCTGCAGATCCGTGCAGGAATAGACATTGACCTCTCCGCTGCTCGGGATTGTCTGAGTCGCGCGGACTTCCCAATTCTGCACTTTGGCCGGATCACCGCCCGGTGCTTCAATGTACCAATAATGCTGAGCGGTTGTGGTCGTCCATGTCGTCGTGTTCTTGCCCAAATTGTTGAAATAATATGAGACGACACATATATCAGGGACTTTCGACGGCACTCTCTTCATGTCACCGACCTTTTGGCCATTATGGAAAAACTCAACCTTCCAGTTCTTGTCATCGTCATTCCATATCGCTGCGACAAAAGATCCTTTCAGACTTGAATTACCCTTGGCGGTGATATTGGCGGTTCCTCCTTTACCGCCATTGTACCACGTGTACTGATACTTTCCTGGCGGAACACCATCGGAACCTCCATAAATCTGGCTGCCGTTATAAACACGCATCTGATAGTCAACATCGTTCTTCGTGCCTTTAGTAACCCAATTCTTAATGCTGTTCCCTTCAATCTCGTAAAGACTGTAGCAGTTAGGCGCACCGTTCACATTCATATTGCAAGACCACCATGCTCCGCATGCCGCGCCATGAACGTGTTCGTAAATTGGTGTGCCTCCCTTGGTTATATAAGAAGAGTGAATCCAATTTTGAGGATAATGGGTATGCCCGACCATGATATGCGCCTCGTGGAATTCCGTAAGAAGTTTAAGGACTTCGGCATAATTCTTATCCTTGTTCACAGAGGCTCCGCCGCTGTTGGCTCCTCCCCTGAAAGGAATATGGGCACAGAACAGAATCATCTTGTTCTGCTTGTCCTTCACCAGATCAAGATCCGCCTTCAACCATTTCAATTGAGAACTCGTGATGCCGGCGTCATAATCCCAGGTCTTGCCATTGGTGGTTGTGGTAAGCACATTGTCCATCACCACGATATGAACATCACCTCTATTGAAAGAGTAATCCACGGGGCCGAAAAGATCGACATAGTTCTGAGTCGATTCATACTGTGTGTTTGTAGAGGCGTCATGGTCATGATTACCAACCATATTATAAAATGGAATGTAATCAGATCCGTTGGCCGAAAACTTCGACATGACATTACGCATCGGCTTCCACTGAACGGTGTTGTCAAATGTGATGTCACCCATTGACATGATGTACACATTCTTATACTTTCCATTCGCCTGCGAGGTCGAAATGAAATTCCTCATGTCCGGCAATGTCTCAGTACGGAATCTCTCTCTGTCGGAATCAGTTTTGCACTGTGGGTCTCCTACGGCAAGGTAAGTGAAATTCTTCTCAGGAGAATCAAGCGGTTCCAAAACAAAGTCGTTCCTGTTCTGGCTGTTGTAGGAAATTGTCGATGTGGAATAGAACAAAGGAAGTTTCGTCTCTTTGTCCAACGCGACTTTGTATTCTGACGGCAACGTATAGTACACATTGCGGCAGTACCTGTTCGCCTTGAACTGGTAAACGCCATTGGCGTCTGTCTCTGTGAAAGAATACCCATCAGAGACCGGCACGCCAGCGATGCCTTTTCCAGTCTTGGAATCCGTTATCAGTCCGACAAGGGTGTTTGTGGACTCAATCGAAGTGCCATTGATCACCGTTTCCGTTCCTGGTGTCGGTTTCGGATCCGGTTTGTCAGGCGTTGGATCATCGGCCCCGTTTTTACCGCAAGCAACAACCCCCAGCATGAGGGTTGTTGCAGACATTAGACCGAATAAACACTTTTTAATCCGTAATTTATTCATGTATAATAGTTTAAGATTTTAATCTTCCCAACCGTAATTCTGGCCGAGATTTGGATTCTTTGTCAAGGCTGTCGATGGAATAGGACGGACATAATCCCTGTCATTCCACTCAAGCTTATAATTGTAAATAAGATATCCATGGTCACCCTCAGAAAGAGTCAAGTTCTGGTCTGCGGTTGACGTTCCGGTTTTATAAGCAAATTGAGAAACTTTAGATGCGTTGAACGTATAAGTTTCACCATTGAACTGGATACCGTTTTTATACTCATCGGCAGTCACATAGATACCCATCCAACCACTGTTGTTTGTACCCCTGTCCACTATCAGATCCTGACAAGCCCAACGGCTGAGATCCGAAGAGCGGAGATTCTCACAGATCAACTCTGTGACTCTTTCTCTTCTGATCTCAAGCATGGTGTTTGAGAGAGTAGGGTCACCGTAGTATGATTTCAGCCAAGCATCCTCGACATAACCGGCGGAAGCAGGATAAACATTCTTGACACCTGCGCGCCTGCGGAGCTCACCTACAGTCTCATTCCAGATGGTCTCATCAATCTGACCGAGCTCAGCCTTGGCCTCGGCGTAGTTCAAAAGCACTTCGGCATACCGCAGAATAGGAACATCATTGTCGTTCTTACCCTTAGAGTAATTTTCCTCTTTCTCCTGGCTCCATTTCCTGAACTGATAACCGCTGAATGTATAGGTAAAGTTCAGTTTCTTAAGCACTGATTCTCCCGCCAAGGTCGTGTACAGGTGTCCAGGACCGTGAACAGTGTTGAAAAGACGCCAATCCTTATTGTCGAACTCCTTCGTCACAGACACATCTGGCTTTGCCGGCGTTCCGTCAAGATTCAGGAACATACGCACAAGGTTCTTTGTCGGGGCGGCCTTCTGGTCGTATGTACTTGAGTTCACAACCCAAGTAAGCTCGTTATAGACATTTAGGTCGCCACCTTCATATTCCACGGTCCATATGGACTCGCTGGATTTGCCGAAATCCGTGCTCCTCCAAATGTTGTCATACAAAGAAGTCACCTCCTTGCCATCGGCAACCGAAACAGGAGATCCGGTTACAAGAGAGAACTCTTTGGAGTCAATCACCGACTTGGCTGCAGTGGCAGCGGCGTTGAAGAAATCCTCAGAGGACTCATACTGTCCTGACCATGCGTTGTTTGTCGCCGGGTTTACCTTATGGTACTTACGGAAAGACCCCTCATACAAGCAAACTCTTGACATAAACGCCAATGCGACATATTTGTTGATCACGCCACTATAAGTCTTCAAATCGGCGGACATGTTCTCGCTTGCGAACTTCAAATCCTCAAGAACATTGTGCATCACAAGTTCACGGTCATCCCTGCCGGCGGTAAGGATAGGATCGTCAACGCTGACAACATGGTCAATCCACGGGACATCACTGAAAGTCTTCACTTTAGAGAAGTAGAAGTAGGCTCTCCAGAAGCGGGCGACACCAAGATAATGATTGGCGACCTCATCATTGAAGAGATTCCTGTTCTTTTCGATGCCCTCTATCATCTTGTTGGCCCTGCGGATGCCTTTCCAGTCACTGACAGCCCAGCCACTCTGCTTGACAGAGTTCCATATTCCAGGACGATAAAAATCCGTAGATGTCTGAGTGCAGATGAGATCCGTATAATTATCGCCTTTGCCGATAGTCTCTCCGCTTGGGCGATATGCCTCAATCATTCCATTGGAATATATCTTCAAATCACTTTCAGTCCTGAAGAAATTCTCGGCTGAGATTTTATTTACCGGATCCGCCGTGAGAAAATCCTTGCATGAAGACAACGCAAGAACAGATGCGGCTCCCAAAAGTAATTTAACTGCTATACTTGATTTCATATTAAATTTCATTAGAGTTTATATTCCTTCAAATTAGAAAGTAATGTTCAGACCGAAGGTGTATGTCTTGAGCATCGGATAGGTATATCCCTGTCCAACACCGCTAAGACCTCCAACATTGTCACCAAAGTCAGAATCTCCGAAGCCAAGAGTCTCCGGGTCAAACATCTTTGTGTGCTTGTAAATCGGAGAGAATGTCAGCAGGTTCTCGCCGGAGAAGTAGATCTTTAGCTTCTCCACATTGAACTTCCTTGTCAATTTGCTAGGGAAAGTGTAGTCAACAGTGAGGTTCTTAAGTCTTACATAAGCGGCATTCTGCATATAGTAGTCATTCTCGAATGTAAGAGGACCGTCATTTCTGTTCGCGGCATATGCCACCTGACGAGTGAAGTAAGGCTTGCTTGCGGCATTGGTGACAACCCAATTGGATGTAGAGTAATCAACCTGCACAACATCTTCGGTATGGATCTTAGGAAGATACCCATAAGGGCGGTTGTACATTCCCCAGAAGAAGCCGGACTCACAGCTTGGATACCAGTCACGCTTGCCTACACCCTGCAGGAATACGCTGATGCCGATCCCGTTCCAGTTAGCGCCAAGATTGATACCGAAATAGTAACGTGGGCTCTGGTTGCCGATGCGCTCTAGATCGCCGTGATCGTCAAGAGTACCTTTGCCGTAGTCAATCTTTCCGTCACCGTTGATGTCGATGAATTTAAGGTCTCCGGCATACGCCCTGAAGTTGGATCCGTTCTTGTGGAATTTATCGGTCGCCCAGTTGTTGGCCTCCTCATTGCTGAGGAAGTACCCGTCTGTCCTGAAGCCCCAGATCTCGCCAAGTTCCTTGCCCTCATAGTAGTTGAGGATGTCACCATTAATGTTGTAGTACTTCTTCACCCAAGTGCGTGAATCCCAGACGCTGGCCTTTATGTTATAGTTGAAGTCCTTTCCAGCGAGCTTGAACGAGTCTCTCCAGCCGATCGTGGCTTCCCAACCCTTTGTCTGGATAGCGCCGTAGTTACCTTTAGGTGTGGAATCACCAAGCACCTCAGGAAGATCCGGACCCTGAATGAACATGTCATTGACATCGCGGACATAGTAGTCAGCAGAAATCGAGAGACGGCTCTTCAAGAAATCAGCGTCAAGTCCCGCGTCGTAAGTCGTGACGGTCTCCCATGTAAGATTATCCGGAATGATTGAAGCGGCTGTTGTATAAGGCACTTTCTCCCCATTGATTAGTTTTGAGGATTTTGACACACCCATAAGCTCCAGAAAAGAGTAAGGGTCGATGGTGGCGTTACCAAGTGAGCCGACATTCGCGCGAAGTTTGAAATTATTCATCCACGACTTGGACCATTCCATCCAAGGCTCCTCCGACAATCTCCAACCGACTGATGCGGATGGGAAGAAACCCCACTGTGAATATGAAGGGAACAATGAAGAGCCATCATAACGCGCGGCAACCTCGACAATGTACCTGTTGAGAAGAGTGTAGTTCACACGTCCGAAGAAGCCGACCATGCTCTTGTCATGGCCACGGTCTTCCACACCATACTCATCAGACGCCATAAGTTCAAATGAAGGGATGGAAGGATACAAAAGATCTTTTCTGGTAAGGTAAAGACGACGATAATTCGTCTTCTCAAGATTCCATCCGGCCACGATATTCAAATCATGGTTGTCTCCAAGTTTCGGAGTGTATGTTCCGACGATATTAGAGGAGATGTAATCAGTGTTATAACGCCAGTCTGACTTGTAAGATGAGCTATTGTAACTCTCCAAAGCGCCTGGAGCGCTGTAACCGCTCTGAATGCAAGAGACTCTCGCCTGAGTTGAACGGATGGCTTTGTAGGTGAAGTCGCCTGTGAATTTCAAGATGTTCTTGATCGGTTCGAAATCAAGAGTCGTAGATGTGATCACATCAAGTTTATTATTCTCCTGATACGTGTTTCCGTCCTCGAACGCGCCGTACATACAAGAAGCGCCGTAGAATGTAAGCGTGCCATCCTCATTGAAAGCCGGATAGATAGGTTGTCCCCTATGCTCGAACTGGCGGAGGAGAGGCTGCGAGCCTCCGGACACCATCGGCTGATGATACTTACGTTTGAACACAGATGTGTTATTGGTCAGCTTCAGCCAATCGGTAATCTTTATGGAACCCTTGGCGCGAAGGTTGAACTGGTTGAAATCCTCATTGCCAAGCTTGTAGATACCATCCTGTCCATAGTAGCGTCCGCTGATGGCATAACTTACCTTCTCTGACGCGCCATTGATGCTGAGGTTATGGTTCTGTGTCATGTTCATGTCCTTGTAGAACATGTCAAGCCAGTTGGTGCTCCCATAGTAAGCATAGTTGCTGCCGAAACCGACATCCTTACCGTCACCATAGATCTTACCGTAATTCTCATAGGTAGGATCAGTCTTACGTCGACGGAACTCCTCATGATAAGCCTCGGAATAGGTATTGGATCTATTATTGACGTTTCCAGGCAAAGAACCGGCGGAAGTTGGCGTGCGTTTGTCGTTCCGGAAGAACTCAACAAAAGTGTCGAGCCACTGAAGGCCGTCCGTGACAAGCTCGTCCTCCCACATGATGTTTCTTCTGTTCAACGATACAGAACCGTTGTAGTTCACGGAAATCTTGTCGGTTTTCGGAGTTTTGGTCGTCACAAGAATAACACCGAAAGCACCTCTGGCACCGTAAACAGCTGCGGAAGCCGCATCCTTAAGTACAGCGACGGTCTCGATGTCCTCAGGATTCACGGTAGTAAGGTCTCCCTCAACTCCATCAATGAGGACAAGGGCACTGCTGCCCTGACCGATCGAGTGCTTCGCACCCTTAGCGTTGCCACCAACCTTTTGCCTTGACTGGTATGAAGTTCCGTTTCCACGGATGGTAATAGACCCTTGATGGGTAGGCTTACCATCGGCCTGAACGATGTTCAATCCAGGGATCTGTCCCTGAAGAGACCTCGTCACGTTGGAATTGGTTCGGCCTTCAAGTTCCTCTCCGGACAAGTTCTCGACGGCTCCTACAAGCTGAGTCTTCTTGAGAGTACCGTAACCGACCACAACGGTCGCGTCAAGCATCTGGGTGTCTTCCTGAAGAAGGATATCCAAGTTTGATCTTTTGTTGACATTAACCTCCACCGTCTTATAACCGAAAAGCTGGCAGACAAGGACGGCGTTGGCGTCAGCCTTGATGGTGTATGCACCATTCGCATCAGTCGATGTACCAACAGATGTGCCTTTGACCATTACGACCGCCCCGGGGACAGGCTCATTGGTTGCGGCTTCTTTGACAAAACCAGATACGGTGAGTTTCTGCGCGGACACGTTAGATGGCACCAGAAACAAAAGAATCGCCATAACGGTCGTCATCAAACCGTTCGTAAGCAATAATAATTGTCTGCACTTCCCCTTTTCAGAAGAAGAACTGGTTATTATGTGATTCATTTTAATCGTCATAAAATTTCTATAAAAATTACCAGAACCGAAAAAGGTTCATGATTCAGTGGCAAACTGAAATCTTCGGCAATATTTCCAATGGTTTACAAGGTTATTGTGGTTCTTTTATCCTCGCATCAATGATTAAAATTAATGATGAATATTATTGTACTATTAAATTAAATCTGTAACTGTCAATGATTTTGTCAAACGGCGCGTTTAACAAAAACTATTTGTATTTCACAAACGGGGCTTTTTCGTCCAGAAATCTCTTTACCTCTATGGCTCTGTCGCAGCAGAGATACTCCGCACCTAGATACACACCCAGCATGATGTCCTCAGGAGTCCTCGAAGGCCAAAGGGAAACGGCCAAACCAGCTTCTTTCGCTTTCTTCACCATAGAACGCGTGGTGCCGTTCATGTTGCAGCCGATCCGCTTGATTCCCATTGCCTCTGCCATCTGGATAGTCTCATCACAAACAGGCTTGCTGAAAATCATTAGCATATCAGCGTCCGGATGAAGTTTCCTCATCATATTCAAAGCATCCCGGCTGCTGGATGTGAACAGATATGTGGAATGCTCCGGCTTCTTGGCCATAACCGCCTTGTAGAGTTTGTCGCAATACTCGCGAAGGCGATCCTCAGGATAACTTGACGCGGGGCTGACCTTCATTTCAAACTCAACATAGAGGCCATCCTTATCTGAAAGGAAGCCCACAAGCTCATCAAGGAAAAGAATCTTGTTGCCTTGGAATGTAGTCAACTTGCGGATTTCATCAGATGTCATTGATTCCACCGCACCCGAGCATGGAGTCAATCTGGCGAACGTCTCATCGTGGTTTACAACAAGCAGTCCGTCCTTGCTCATTCTGATGTCGGTCTCAAAGCCTCTTATACCATGTTCGTAACAAGCCTTGAATGCCGGGAGCGTGTTCTCGTCATACTCGAAACGGCTTGCGCGATGGGCAAAAAACTGCACTGCCTGAGTCTGTGCGTACAAGTCCATCGTCCATACGGACAGTACAATAACAAATAAAATCCTTAATTCTTTTCTCATAATTTGACACAAATATTCAAGCTCGTATATACCCTTTTGTAATATAGGTAAACCTGAACCGAGAAATTCAGGCTTACGCCTAAAAACGTTTGAAAACATTTGCAAAAGTACAAAAAAAATCGGCAATAGCCTTGCATTTCTCATTTAACTTGAATATTTTTGTCTTGGCAAACTGAAAATAAAGTTCACTTTCGAGTGACATCATACATCATCCGATGGTTGTTAAGGGTGCTTAAGAAGCATAGCCTTAATATTTTAGTATTTACAGTTTTCAACTAACAATCACTAAAGAAAAATATGAAATCCATTAAAGCCCTCGCGGCCGTAGCCTTGGCTTCTTCTCTTTTTATAGGATGTGAAGAAGAAGAGCACTTTGGCATTGACTCATCCAAACCGGCGCCGAAGGAATTCACTTATGATGAAGAAAATTCATCGGAAACATCCATTTCCGTCTACTGGGACGACGCCAGCATGATTGAGGCTGGGGCGACCAGCACTACAGTCCAACTCACCACAGAGCTCAACAATGGTGACAACTACGACAACAGCGTCTCTCACACAATCATCTACAGCGACGAAAAGGTAAAAGTCAAAAACGCCACGACTTTCACCGGCCTGAAAAAATTCAGCCAGTACTATATCAGAGTCAGAGCCAACTATCCAAGATCCGTATTCTCTGACTGGGTATATATCACTCAAGACAACGAACCTGTTCAACTTGTGCTCGGCTACGGTTTCGTAAAACCTGATTTTGTCGGCATTCCTAATCTTACGGCGACTCCGCTTGCGGATGCTATCACCTTGAAATGGGATCCATGCGTAAATGCCGTCAAATATGTCGTTGAATACAAACTTGCTTCCGCTTCTGACTGGACGACAATCGAGACAGAGGAGACCACCCTGAAGATTTCCGACCTTACGGACAAGACAGCGTATAATGTTAGAGCCAAGTCTCTCAATAAGGACGGCAAGGAATCCGAATACTCCGAGACACTTGACATCACCACACTTGAAAAGGCCGCGTTCCCTAAGGACATAGCGACAGCCGATGAGTTTGTCAAACTCTTCAACGGAAAGGAACTCACCACCGCAGACGCCACAAGTGTTGTCAACCTGACCGCAGATATCGACCTTGCAGGGAAAACAATCCCGACATGCGCCATATTCCCGGGAATCTTAAACGGTAACAACCACAGCATCAAGAACTGGAAAGGAACCGCTCCTCTATTCACAGAAGTCGGAACAGTCAAGGATCTTGTGATTGACGCGTCATGCTCATTCACTCCGACGGACTCTGAATTCGGAATCATCGCCATAAGGAACAAGGGCGAACTCTCCAACATTACAAACAAGGCGAACATCACAATGAATGCCGACTCATTTGACGACGCTGTCATCTGTGGGGCCATTGTCGCGGAAGGTCTGGCCAACATCACCAATTGCCACAACACCGGCAACATCACAGTTACAGCTCAGACATCAATGAAGGGTGCGGCCGTCGCAGGTGTCGCCGGATACCTCAAGGCGACAATGAAAGACTGCTCTAATGAAGGAACGATAAGTGTCTCATGCTCGTTTGTCAATGGTGCGTCAACCATTGTCGATGTGAAGAATTGCTCTCCTTCCGTAGGTGGTCTCGTCGCTTATGGCGGCAATGACGAAAGTGGACAGTTTGCGATGACGAATTGCGTGAACAAAGGCAAGGTATCTCTTGTGAACACCTCTATTGATTCTATCTCCGAGAGCATAAAGAGACAAGACATCGGAGGTATCGTAGGTGCATCAAATGGAGACATTACCAACTGTACCAACTATGGTGAGGTTTACATCAAACTCGCGTCAAGCAGTGGCTCAGCAATGTCTGGTTATGAGGCAGTACTCATGGCTGGAGGTATCACTGGAGGTGATTGGTACGCCGCAGGACAGATCAAGTCAAATATTACAGGATGTACCAACGAAGGTCCGATCAACGTGTTCTCTGATGCATCGAAATCCAACTCTGCGGTAGGCGGAATCGTAGGATGGCCTGGAAAAGAGGCTAAGCAAAGCACATGCACGAAAGACTGTGTCAACAAAGGTGACATTACCATCAGTGGAACTGTAAAGGTGCGCGCAGGTGGTGTTCAAGGAGGCACCGGCAACATGGACAACTGTATAAACGAAGGAGAGATTAGTTTCGACTCCGGCGACAAGGCCAGTGTTATCGGCAGCCTCTGCGGTTTCCACTCACAAGGCAACACCATCGAGAACTGCAAGGCATTCGGAAAAGTGACCGCCACGGCTGCCGTCGATGGCATCGGAGGCCTTATCGGAAACATCGGCAATGCTGCCCACAACACAGGAAACGGTTGCGTCGTGGATTGCGTGATTTCCGGTGGAGCCGAGGCCACAAGAGGTCTTGTGATCGGTAAATTCAACGGCAAGTCAAAGAACATCACTCTTGGCGAAACCAGCCCGATCAAAGTATCCGGCACCGTTGACGGGATCACAATTGACGCAGGCAACTTCGCTAATTTTGTACATGGAACCACAAACTACACAGATGGTGTACATGTAATCAAAGCTGTCTTCGGCAAATAATCCGAACACTCTGATATTCAAAAGGGGATGACCAACCGGTCACCCCCTTTTCTTTTTGCCAGTGGCACTGGTTGTGATGTCCACCGGTGGTCAGTAAGCATCCGAAGAAGTGCGTATTGACAAAGATGTAATGCAACTGGCACGAGT
>ERZ808242.385-NODE-385-length-32673-cov-7.732356_pt1 | contig 32673 bp, 42 predicted proteins | sample MGYA00521244_ERZ808242 | MGnify/ENA primary metagenome ERZ808242 (study PRJEB31516, sample SAMN03275573) | gut metagenome | biome: mammalia-associated habitat; material: feces | host: Papio cynocephalus | place: Kenya | collected 2012-07-27 ... | reverse complement strand
CCGACGGACGCCTCGGAGTCCCGGGGACCCCGTCGTCCAGAGGATGCCTCCCATCCCTTCCGTCGAATCCCGAATAGAAATCCACAGGGTGGGTCTCGCTCCATGCCGCCGAGATGTCCGACACCAGCTCGGGCTCGTCATTCTGACTGAAATTCAGGAGCGACAGCGCCATCGTGACGGAAACCATGGCTATGCTCGCCAGTGCCAGCCACAGAGCGGTCAATCCGGGGGCGGCCGCGACGGCGATTATGAACAGCGCCACTGCGAGAGGCACCGCCATGCGCTTCAGCGTCCCGAAGAAGCCGTCGAACAGACGGAATGTCGAGCCCGACGACACGACACGGGCGTCCACGGATGCGAATATGGACCAGGGGGCCGAGAATGCGGCTATGTACAGACAGGCGACGGTCACGAAGACTATCCTGCCTTCGCTGTCGAAACGGAGCCCGAAGCTCGCCGACACGAACATCCACAGAAGAAGCAGGAGCAGCACGGCAGGAGCCATGAACTTGATCAGCTGGCTCATCTCGATGCGCTCCCTGCGCACGTGATCGTTGATGAACATGTTGCGGGCATCGAAGTCCGCAGGCAGCCCGAAGATGAACGCCGTCAGATGCTCCGGGATGTTGCGGGAGCCCGAGGCTCCGCAGTGTTCCGCGGTATCTAGCATCCTCAGCAGGAACATCCTGTCGGCGAAATTGATGACGACGGAGACTCCGAAAGAACCGGGGATCAGAGCCAGTGCTACGAAGGCAGGAACCCATCCGGCCACGAAGAGCACGGCAGGCACTGCGACGGAGACTATCAGAGGGATCCATCTCCTGCGGATGACCAGATCCAGATATCCTAGCGAAACGAACGGGAGTGCCAGCAGAGCCGAGGACCGCCAGAAGGTTATGTCCGTCAGAAGCGGAATCGCGATGGAGGCGATAACGGACGCCGCCAGGACTATGAGACCTATGCGAAGACCGAGGGCCTTGTCCTTCCCCATAAGGGGATTCTCCATGAACCTCATTCCTTGTCCGTCCATGCTTCGACGACGACGGATGCCTTGTCGCCCTTGTACACTCCGAGCAGAATGCCCATGCTCTTCGACTTGCCGGTATCGAACGGCCCCAGGACAGCGTCCATCACCCCGTCCTTGTGTCCGGCGGAGGAACGGTCCTCGCGAGCGACGACGACATCCACCGGATGGTTGGACTTGACGCTCACTCTCAGAAGACGATGCGGCCTCACTTCGAGCGGAATGGTGACGACATTGCGGTAGCATCCGTCGACCGTGATATCGAAATCGCCAACGGAGACCGTCTCCGGGCCATAGACCTGCTCCCTCTTGTCGAACAAAGCCATCTCATCACTGGTGCGGTGAATGGAATCGTCAGATTAAATGTAATCGGGCGCCCGTGCTCCATCACGCGATGGCGAAGCGGGTCCGACCGATCCGTCCCGAAACCGTTGTCGGAATGGAGCTTCCGGATACGAATCCTCCGGAATCCGAACGATCCTATCTGCATCATGTTGAGATCCACAAGACCCGTGAAAATCGCCTGATCGGGATTCGAACGAATGATTGAAGATCATGCATGAGGGATTCGTCCGAACAGAAGACGATGTACGTCTAAGCCTCATGAAGCGAAACGGAATACGGTAGATTACAACCGTTCCTCACCAGTCCTCTGTAAGCCATTCCGATAGAGGGACGACCTTTATTCCGTCTATGTCATTCAAGGGAAACCTGTCGTATGTTATGATGGTCTTCGGATAGTTGTCCCTCACCGACCTGAGAGGCTTCAGCTCCCTCTCCCTGGTGGACTCGTCGCATATGTTCATGCAGACCTGATAGTAAGACAGGACACCTTCCGAATCCGCGATGAAATCTATCTCGAGGTCACCGACGGAGCAGACCGATGCTCTGCCGTATCTGAAGACCAGTTCATTGAACACGATGTTCTCCATGATGCCGTCCAGGTCCGCCTCCGTATACGGGACGATGACGTTCCTGAGACCGAGGTCCGCCGCATAGAACTTCTCCGATGTGCGGAGATACTCCTTCGTCTTCAGGTCCATCCTCCTGGCCCTTCCTATGAGGAGCGCCTTCTCCAGCATGGAGATGTACGAATCCACTGTCTCGGGACGAGTCTTGGTGCCCTTGCTAGTCAGATAGTTCGATACGGAACGGATGGATGTCCTGTCGCCGATATTCTTCATGATGAACCTGCAGACATTGGATGCAAGCTCGTTGTTACGGATGCTGTTCCTCTCGGAGACGTCTTTCGTGTATACAGTATTGTAGATACCCATCAACATATCCGGCACAAGCTCTGGCAAGACATCTTCCAAGAGCGCCGCCGTAGGGAATCCGCCTCTGCGGATGTAGTCATCGAGAAGAGCGGCGGCATCCTTGCCCGAATCCTTCCTGAACTGCAGATACTCGCGGAACACCAGCGGTTGCATGCGGATTTCCACGCATCTGCCGGAGAGTTTGGTGGAGAGCTCGGTGGACAGCATCTGGGAGTTGGAACCCGTGATGTATATGTCCGCTTCATTGATGAAAAGGGTCGATACAGCTCTCTCCCATTCGGGAATATTCTGAATCTCATCAAGAAACAGATACGAACCTTTCGGATCGCCTACCATCCCTGCGACATAATCGAGAAGATTTCTCCAGGTCTCTATGCCGGAAGATTCGTCATCCAGATTGATGTACAGAATCCTGTCTTCCGGAATGCCTGAAGCCTTGAGCTCCCCTATGAACTCGGCCATCAGTGTGGACTTGCCACATCTGCGTATGCCGGTGATCCCTTTGATGATGGGAAATCCTCTCAATCCGCGGAGCTTTTCCAGGTAATGCTCCCGAGGAATGATATCGATACCTTTCATGTACTGTTATGTGTGTACACGTATTTCAATTAATATGGTTTTGTACGGTTATAACCGTACAAAAGTATCGTATTTCAGAATATGACCGTTTATAGAATCTGAAAATCAAGACTTGCGAAGCTCGTATGCTTCTGCCTGAATGCGATCAATCCGAAACGGAATGAGGCACTGGCACCGTGTCAGAAGACGAACTCCGGCTCCTCGTCAGAATCGAAATCCGTGGAGTAATGCCACATGCGCGGATAATGCCCGCGATCCATGAGGATCCTCTTCGTCTCCACCGCGACACCCGACTTGGCAGCCATGACCTTCTCGGTGGACATCGCCATGCGTCCGAGGCCTATGAGCTCTCCGCGGGCGGTCATCATCGCCACGAGCGCATTCTTCCTGATGTCGACGTCTAGCATATGGATGCCCTTCACCGCCAGGCTGGCACCGTGGCAGACTGCATCGACCGCGGTCGCCTTGACAACGACCTTCGGCAGAGGCTCCACGAGAGCCTCGAGCGGGATTATCATATCGCGGAGATACTCGGGGTGTCCGTACTGCTGCCAGAAGACGTAAGCATCCCTGATCTCCTGAAGCGTATGCGCCCTGTCCTCTGTCATGCGGCCGGAACGGGTCCTGCGGAGCTCCGTCATGCTGGCTCCGCATCCCAGAACATCGCCGACATCCACGCACAGAGTGCGTATGTATGTTCCCGCATCGCAGGAAACGCGGAACAGGACATCGCGGCCGGAGATCTCGAGGACCTCCAGCTCCTTTATCCTCCTGATCCTGAGCTGCCTCTTCACGGCCGAACGGACCGGAGGAAGCTGATATATCCTGCCGACGAAGCGGGACAGGACCTCTCTGATCCTCTCCTCGGAACGGTCGGCGTGGAGCCTCATCAGACAGATGTACTCCTTGTCGGAAGAAAGAACGACATCGGTCAGACGGACAGCTTTCCCGAGTGTAACGGGAAGAACCCCGCTCACATACGGATCCAGAGTGCCGCCGTGCCCGGCCTTGTCCATGCAGAGCGCATCGCGGACCCAGGCGGAGGCCTGGTGCGATGTGGGTCCTGCAGGTTTATCGAGAATTATTATGCCGCCGCGGAGGAGCTCCCCCACGGTGCGGTCCGAAGGCCTCTTGCCCCACTTGTCCGGAATCGCGTCGGGATCCTTAACTGCCATAGCGGGCATGCACGCCCTCCAGGATCTTCTCGAGGACCTCGTCGGGAGTCATGTGGTCCGTATTGAGAACGAGATCGTAGACGCTGAGGTCGTTGATGTCGATGTTGTACCACTGCATGTAGCGCTTGGCTTCGGACCTCTGCCTGTCGATGGTGGCGGCGGTAGCCTCCTCGAGGGACTCGCCTTCGCGGAGACCGACCCTCTCCATGCGTATCTCGGGGCTGGCGTCGATATGGACCTTGAAGGCATCGATGCCGTTGCGGACCAGCATGTAGGCTGAGAGACGCGACTCGAGAATGAGGTCGTTATGCGTCCTCGCCATCTGCAGGATCCTGTCGTCGATCATATTGTCGATGGATGGATCCTGCTCGGCGATAGCGCCGAGCTGGGAAAGGGTAAGGTGTTTCTCTGCAGCCAACTCGCGGAATATCCTTCCGAAGACTACGGCCTCGAGGCCCAGGGTCTCGGAGAGCTTGGTGCAAGCGGTCGTCTTCCCAGATCCGGGGGGACCGCTGATGGTTATTCTCATTCGATCTCAGCCTTCTTTGCCTCGGAATCCAGCTTCTTGAGGTCCTTCTTCAGGAAGATGAATCTGATCAGGCGGTTCTCGATCTGTCCTATCGGCAGGCTCACCATGGTGTAGATGACGATCCATGAGGGCATGAACCCGAGCAGCATCGTGTTCAGGTCGTAGCCCTGAGACCACGGGATGTTGACGACGGGGATGTTCTCCGCGTCGAAATACTGTCCCGTGACCCCGTTGAAGTCCCCCACCAGCAGGAAGTACCATACCCAGGCGTACATCGGCAGCAGGAAGATCATAGTTATGGGCATGGTCTTCATCTGCTGGGTGCTCGCCTCCATGGACATCGCCATGATCTGGGGCTGCATCTCCTGGAGCTTCTTCATCTTGAACAGATTGTTCTCGATCCTAGCTTGGCGGAACTCCTTGTTGAAGTCGCTCTGGATCTGCTGGTTCCTCGCCATCTTTATCGGGTCGGTCATCAGGCTCCTGACGATCGTGCTGATCGTGATCATGATGAGACCTGCGATCACGAGCGTCAGGACCGGGTACTTCCCGTCGAACGCGATGACGTTGAACACGACGTCCAGCGCCTGCCCGATCTGGGCCCTGAACATCATGACTACCATCATGATGACCAGGACCATCATCATGCCGACCATCGTCTTGGACGACATCGGCGGGGCCTGCTGCTGGGCCTGCTGCATGCTCTGGGGACTTCCGGGGTTCGGCATCCGCTCACTCTCCGTTTCCGAAGAATCCGCGCATCACCGGGTTCATCTCCATCATCTGCTCACGGCCGATGGCCTCGTACAGATGGATGATGATACCCACGGTCAGCAGCACTCCGGTACCGCTCGCGTTTCCGGTGGTTCCCACCATGTCCGCGCATGCGGCGAGGGCTCCGACCATCGCTCCCGAGAGGATCGTGATGGTGGGGATGTACCTCTCCAGCACCCTCTTGAGGACACGGGGGTCGCGCCTGAATCCGGGGATCTGCATACCGCTGCGCTGGATCTGGTTCGCCACGGACTCCGGACCGAGATTTGTGGTCTCGACCCAGAACTTGGCGAACATGATGGATCCCATGACCATCACAGTGAAGTAGATGGCCATGTGCGCCAGATTCTGCACCGCATTGTGACCGTTCCCGTACTGCGTCGGATCGAGGATCGGCATGAGCCAGGTGTTCAACCCCGTGGGGGCGGACAGGTACCATGCCAGACCTCCGGCGGCCGTCGTGGAGCCCTCCTCGAAGTATCCCAGGCTGGCGTTTCCGCCGAGCAGGGGGATGCTGCTGAGGAAGCCGTTGCTGTAGAACAGCAGAGCTACCATGCTCACGATGGCAAGCAGCGAGGACATCAGGATGACCGGGATGTTGCTCGCGTACATCAGCTTGATCGGATAGCGACCCCTGGCTCCCCTGGCATTGCCGTGGGAGAGAGGCAGCTCGATACGGGACGACTCAAGATACGCCACCACAAAGAAGATCACGATGGTTCCGACCAGCGCGATCACAGGATTCGCGTTGTTCAGGAACACCTGTTCGTAACCTCCCGAGGCCCACTGCTCCGGACTGGCGTTGAACACGTAGTACAGCGCCATCGGGATCGTACCCGCAGGGGGATTGCTCAGGCTCATGTCCTTCGCCATATCGACTGCGTTCCAGTTCAGCGCTCCGGTGAACAGCGCCTGCGCCACACCGGCCGCGATGAACAGCGATATTCCGCTGCCGATACCCCATTTGGATACGACCTCGTCCATCATGAAGAGGATGTAGGACCCGGCGAAGAGCTGCAGTATGATCAGCAGCTTCGCTCCGGCGGATCCGAAGAGGTCCTCTGCGCCCGAGGAGGGCACCAGGTATCCGAATACCTGGGGCGCCGCCTCGAACAGGATCATGACGATGACGAGCAGCTTGAGGACGGACTGATAGCAGGCCTTGTCCTCGCGCTTGGTCAGGTCGAGTTTGATGATCTTTGCACCGACGAACAACTGCATTATGATTGATGCAGTGACGATCGGCCCGATGCCGAGTTGCAGTATGGAACCGGAAGCTCCCGCCATGATGGTCCTATACTGAGCGAATATGTCCAGCGACTTGGACTCATCCAAGCCGTACAGGTACACATTGGTCATCACGAAGTAGAGGACCAATATGATGATTACCCACATCATCTTGGTCCTGAAGTGCACGTGGCCTTCAGGACGTTTGACGGAGGGCAGCCTGTCGCTCAAGGGCTTTACCTTGTACAACAGGCTAGGTGTCTCTTCCATCCCTATCTACACTCCCGACAGTTATCTCACTCTTCGGCCGAGGCTTCGGCGACCGCTCCGCCGGCGGCGGCGATCTTCTCGCGGGCCTTCTCGGACGCCTCGGCGACCGTGACGTTCACCGCGATTGCGATACTGCCGTTGCCCAGGAGCTTGTCTATGCCGGCATCGGAGAGGTTCACCGCGTAGGCGTCCCCCTCCTTCTTGGCGAAGCCCATCGAGACGAACCTCTCGATCTGCTCCGACAGCTCGCCGACGTTGATGGTGCGGTTGGCCGTCACCATGCACTGGGGCCTCTTGAAGCCGTGGCGGCCGTAGTGGTCGCGGTCGAACTTGAGCATACCGATCTTGCCGGTCTTGCCCAGTCCGGCCTGTCCGTGACCGCCGATGATACCGGCTCCACGGCCGGATTTCTTTCCGCGTCCGTGGGTCCTGTATCCCCTGAACTTCTTGGTTCTGCTAGGCATTCTTCGCACCTCACAGCATCCTGTTGATGAGGTCGTTGATCTTGGCTCCCCTGTATCCGAGCGCTCCGCCGTTCTGGAACGAGCGCTTGTTGCCCTCGTATCCCTTCACGGGCGGGTGCAGGCGGAAGACAGGCTTGGCGCCGTCGACGTCCTTCATCCTGTAGTCGTTCTCGATGATCGCCTTTGCCATGTCGTCCACGGTGGCGAACTCGGACTTGTCCTTGAGGTAGTCGTCGGTGACGGCCGCGTCGCCGGCGATGCGTCCGCGAGCGCGGATCATGGCGGCGAGGGTGGCCTGGTCGACCTCTCCCCAGGTGACGTAGTCCTTTGCCTTCTGCAGCATTCCCTTGATGGAGTCGGTCTCGGGGACGACCACGGCGTGGTTGACCCTGTTGAGGCCGAGGAGGTCCATGGTGTGCTCGATGTCCCTGTTGACATCGGGTATACCGCGGACGCGGATGACGACGTATGCCATCTTCACTCCTCCTGCTGCTCGGTGCTCTCGGCGTAGCTCACGCCGATGGGCCCGGAGACGATGTTCAGCGTCTTGGCCTGCTCGTCGGTGACCCTCATGCGGGAGGTCATCCTGAGAGCGTCGAAGGTGGCCATGGCGTAGTTGACCTTGGTCTTGGTGTTGCCTCTCGCGAAGCCCCACGCATCGTTGACGCCGGCAAGGGTCAGAAGGCTCTTGGCGACGTCTCCGACGGCCAGGGACACTCCCCTGGGTGCGGGCTTGAGCGAGACGGTGACGGAACCGGAGGTTCCGACGACCTCGAAAGGCAGGCTGTGAGCCTGTCCGCAGCCGCACTGCCAGGAGCCGCAGCCCCTCTTGATCTCGATCATGTTCAGCTTGGCGTTGTCGATCGCCTTCTTGATGGAAGGTCCGACCTCCTTGCCCTTGGCCCTGCCGATTCCGATGAACCCGTCGCCGTTTCCGACGATGCAGGTGACAGCGAACCTGACCCTCCTTCCGGAGTCGGTCATCCTCTGGACCATGTTGAGGTCGATGACCTCGTCTTTCAGGTCCGGGAGGAGGATGTCCACGATCTCGGGCTCGCGCAGGGGCAGCTTGGTGGCCAGGGCGTCGCTCATGGTGGTGATCTCGCCGTTGAGGACCATCTGTCCCAGCCTTGTCTTGGGAACCCAGTCTGCCATTTTACTCAGCCTCCATCTTCTCTTTGAGGCTGTTGATCTCAGCCTCGATTCCTTCGTCGATGTGCTTTCCGGCGAGCCTCTCCTCATCGGGGAGGACGTCCTCTCCGTGGGGGACCTCGAGTCCGGCATCGCACATTCCGGCAACGGTGGCGAAGAGAACGCCGCCGTGCTGGACCTTCTGCATTCCGATATCGAGCACAGCGTACTCGATTCCGGCCTTCAGGGCCCTCTTGCCTGCGAGGTACCCGACGAGGTACGCCGCGGGGATGGACGAGCAGGAGCGGGTCCATCCCATGCCGGCAAGCTCTTTGGTGCTTGCGGCGACGAGGATCTTGTCGCCCTCCATTCCGAACTCTCCGAACTGGATGGTGACGTTCTTGTTGGACCTCCTGACTATGGCCCTTGCCTCGTGGCTCGAGAGCAGCTTCTTGCGGGCATAGTAGTTGGTGCGCTCCTCTCTCCTCCTGCGGAACGCTACGTTGTATCTAGGACCGTTTGCCATCAGTTCTCCTCCTCCTTGAGGTGGCCGGCAGCGACCATGTGCTGCTTCAGGTGCCTGCGGGACTTGAAGATGCCTCCCTTGGCCTTCCTGTAGTACAGCCTGTAGACTGCGGGCGTGATCTTGCCGTCGGCCCTGAGGGTCTTCAGCTCGTCGCGGATGGGCCTGATGGTGGCCATCCAGCGCTCCTTGTCGCGGACGCGGGCGTTGGCGGTTCCCTTCCTGGATCCGGGGCCCTTCCTCTTTCCGCTGGCCTTCTGGCCGGCGGCGTACCTTATCCTGGCCTTGGACGTGCCGTTCTTCGGCTTCGCCTTGATCAGGCCGGATGCGATGGCGGTGCGGATGTCTGCGCGGGTGATGCAGTCCTCGACCTCGTCGAGGCGGTCGGGGTTCATCCAGACCCTGTTCTGCCCGCACTTGAGCACCTCTGCGGCCATCCTTCTCTGGTTGGTAAGATCGGCCATGCTCACACCATCCTGTTGAGGACCCTGATTCCGAGCTCGTCCGCCCTGTCCTCGATGGCGACCCTCTTCTTCGTTCCGACGGTTCCGCCGATGCGGACCGCCTGCTTCTTGGGATCGATGTTCTCGAGTCCCTCGACGTTGTAGACGAGGACCTCCTCGAATCCGGACGGGTGGAGTCCCCTGACCTCTGCGGGTCCGCGGTATCCGACCTCGACCATGGGCGGGCGCCTCTTGAGGCCCCTCTTCATCTTCGAGTGGATTCCCTTGGGCTTCCTCCAGTTCTCTCCGAGCTTGGAGTATCTGAACCACTCCTGCCTCTTGAAGGCGGGCCTCCTTCCGGAGATCATCGCCCTCTTGGCGAGCGCGTCGGCGGTGCAGTCGCTGAGCTCGGGCTTGAGCTTGACGACGTAGGCTCCCTCGGCGGCCTCGACGACCTCGGACTTCTCCTCGGCCTCGGCCTTCGGCGCCTCTGCGCCGGCGAGGGCCTCCTTCCACGCGTTGACGGTCTTGGGACCGACGCCGGAGCAGGTCTTGATGACGGTCTTGAGCTTCTCGTCATCGTTGAGGGCCTCCTTGAGCTCGGCCACGTTGCTGATGCCGACGGCCTTAAGCTCCTCGACGTTCTTCTCGCTGAGGCCTTTCAGGTCGGTAAGATTCTTGACTGTCATTCTTTCACCTTGTGGGACTTCTGGACGATGTAGATTCCGTCCTGGAACGTTCTCTTGTCGAATCCCAGCCTGGAGGTGGCCCTCTCGAGGTTCGCGGCGGTCTGGCCGCAGGCCTCGATGTCGATGCCCTCGACGGTAACATCCTGGCCGCTGATCTTGACGGTGCAGCCCCTGACGATGTTAGCGAAGCGGGGGGCGTGGCCTCCCATGTAGTTGTTGATCTCGACGCGGTCTCCCTTCACTGCGACTTTCATCGGGAAGTGGGAGAATACGATCTTGAGGTGGTAGGTGTAACCCTGGGTCACGCCGTGGATCATGTTCCTGATGTGCGCGACATAGGTTCCGACCATAGCCTTGTCCTTGATCCTGGGGTACTCGCAGCTGACGCTGACTCCCTCCCCGGCGACTGCCACGTCGATTCCAGGGTGCGCGAAGTTTCTGCTAAGTTCTCCCTTGGGGCCCTTGACGGTCAGGACGGCTCCGTCCTGGGACACCGTCACGCCGCTGGGTATAGCGATGGTGCTTTCGATTTTCCCTGCGATTGTCATTCTTATTCCTCAGTACACGTAAGCGAGGAGCTTTCCCCCGATTCCGAGCTCTTTGGCGCGGTCCTGGGTGATCACTCCGGCGGTTGTGGACATGATCAGCAGTCCGAAGTCCTGGGCAGGCAGGAACCTGGCCTCGAACCTCTCGACGTCCGCCACTTTGACGGAGTACCTGGGCTTGATCACGCCGCAGTTGTTTATGGCTCCATCGAGCATGACGCGGAACTTGCCCGCCTTGCCATCCTCGATGTACTCGAACTGGGTGACGTATCCGCGGTCCTGCATGACCTTGAGTACGCGACCGATCAGTTTCGACGAGGGCTGTATCATGCACTCGGACTTTCCGTTGAGTGCAGCGTTTTTGATGACGCACATTGCGTCGTTGAGTGGATCGCTCTGCATCTGGAACACCTCACGAATACTTCTTGAATCCCAGCTCGGGTGCCATGTCCCTGAAGCACTGGCGGCAAAGGTGCATGCCGTACTTCCTGATGATTCCCCTCCTGCGTCCGCAGCGGGTGCAGCCGACCGATCTTCCGAACTGCTTCTTGGGCTTCATTCGACCACCTGAACCTCAAACTTGTCTTTCATGAACTGGATGGCCTCCGCGCGGTCGACGCGGTGGCTCCTGGGGATCCTCCTCTTGACGAGGGACCTGAGCGCGACCCTCTTTCCGGGCCTCTTCAGGACGACGCTGATATCCATTCCGAAGATACCAATCTCGGGGTCGTATTTCATACCCTCGAAGTCGGTGTAGTCGGAGATACCGAAGGACATGTTGCCCTCCTTGTCGAAGGAGTACTCGGGGATGCGGCTCTCCCTGATGGAGAGGGCCTTCCTGAGGAACTCCTCGGCGGCCTCGCCGCGGAGAGTGACCTTGCATCCGAGGGGCATGCCCACCCTGATTCCGAGGTCCCTGTTGACGGTCTTGGAGATCGTCTCGACGGGCTTCTGCCCGGTGACCATCTGCAGGACCTTCTCTGCCTTGACGAGCCTCTCGCCGGCCTCGCCGACGCCGATGTTGACGACGACCTTGTCGACGGACAGCTGCTTCATCACGTCGCTCATTCGGATGCCTCCGGGAGCTTGAGCGCGGGCGCGGATGCGCCGATCACGAAGCAGTTGCTGGCGACGGTCTCGGTGCCGTCGGTGAACATGACGAGGTTGGCTGCGGGGCCCTTGACGACGTCGATGGCCTTGACGGTCTTGACGGATCCTGCGTGGGACCCCTCTTTGATGAAGACTGTGGCTCCGTCCGCCAGAGGGTAGTGGTCGAGGACCTTCTGTCCGTCGAACGCCACCTTCAGGGTGTCGCCGCACTTGTACTCGTTCTTGTCGAGGAGGATGTTCCTTCCGCCGCTGAGGTTGAGCTGGAACTTCCCGCCCTTGACGACGGTCTTGTCCTCGATCTTGCACAGCTCCCAGGCAGCCTCGTCCGCGTCGATGGGGACGAGTGCCAGCTTTCCCTTGTCGGTGAGGAGCATGCGGAACACGAGGTTCATCTTGGGGATGGACACGACGTCCATGAATCCGACGGGCATCTTGGGGTTCTTGACGGCCTTTCCGTCGACGAAGAACTCCCTGTTCCCGATGATCCTCTTGGCCTCCCTGGCGGTGTCGCAGACGCCGACCATGTCCCTGAGGACGGTGACGGCGGCCATCGACTCCTCCACGGAGTGCGCGCCTGCGCTCTGCTTGGCGATGAAGACGTTGGCCTTCCTCTTGAGGGGCCAAGTCCTGGGCGCCGCGAGCCTCTTCATATGGTCGCTCATTGGCTAGCCTCCTTGGATTTCTTGGAGAGGGCGTCCATCCTCCACTGGTCCTCGGTGTTCAGCTTGGTGATCACGAGGTTGGATGCGTGGATGGGGCGCTCGGCGGCGGTGCCGTCGGCCTGGTTGATCGTGATGCCGTCGATGGCCACGCGGCCGGTCTTGGTGTACACGTTCAGCACTTTGCCCTCGATGTTTCTGATGTCCTCGTTGCCGCGGACCACGATGACGGTGTCTCCCTTGCACACCCTGGCACTGCGGACTCCGTACTTGGCGCGGAGCTCGGAGCTGAGGTGGGCGGAGAGCATCTTCCTCTTCACGTGGGCGGACGCGTTGGCCTGGTTCTTCCTCTGAACCCTTGCTTTGCTGCTTGCCATTCCTCACACCTCACACGATGATGCTTGCGGTTGCGGAGACACGGGGCCACCTCTCGGCGGCTTCCCTCGCGACGGGACCCTTGATGTCGGTTCCTTTCGTCTCTCCGGTCTCGGTCGTGATGACTGCGGCGTTGTCCTCGAAGTAGACGATCGTTCCGTCGGGCCTCCTCATGGGGCGCCTCTGGCGGACGATGACTGCGAAGACGATCTGCCTCCTCATCTGGGGGGTTCCCTTCTTGACGGACGCGATGACGAGGTCCCCGACGCCTGCGGAGGGGACCCTCCTTGCGACGCCGTGGTATCCGGGCACGGTGATGATCTCGATCTCCTTGGCGCCCGTGTTGTCGATGACCGCGAGCCTGGAGCCGTTCTGGAGGCCCCTGGTCTGGTTTCCGGCAATTCCCTTCATTCACTCCACCTTCTCGACTACGACGTACGAAACGGTCTTGGAGAGGGGGCGGCACTCGGCGATCCTGACCCTGTCCCCGGCCTTGACGCCGAGGCAGGAGGGGCAGTGGGCGGAGTACCTGTTGCTCCTCTTCTCGTATCTCTCGTACTTCTGCGCGTACTTCATGTACTGGCGCTCGACGACGACGGTCTTGTTCATCTTGACCGTGGCGACGACGCCATCGATGACCTGTCCCCTCACGGGAAGAGTCCCGTGGAAGGGGCAGTTGGGGTCGTCGCACTCGCCTTTGGGAGCGGCGACCTCGATGCCGATGTTCCTGATATCTGCTGTCATTTCTTCACCTAACCTTCTTGATTCTGTCCTCTGGTCGGTGGGCTATCTCTGAACCTCTGATGACGAACGTCCTGCCCTCGTGACTGAACCTGAACTCATTGCGTGGTTTGGGTACCATTCTCTCAGTTCCGGCCGATTCGATGGTGAACGTGTTCTTCGTCTCGTCGACCACCTTGCCGGCTATGCCGGAGTATGGCTCTGACAGCACTTCCACGTCCAATCCAATGAGCTCGGTCCTCACGAAGTGGTTGTCTCTCATCTGACCTCTGTGCGGAATCCCATCTCCTCCAGGACGGCTTTCACCTTCTTCTTGTGATCGCCCTGGAGTTCTATGCGCCCGTCTTTGCAGGTTCCGCCGGCGGCGCATCTGTTCTTCAGCTTCTTTGCGAGATCGTTGATATCGATGTCGTTCTCATCGATACCGTCGATCACGGTGACGGTCTTGCCGTATCTGCGGCTGTCGATTGAGATCCTGACGGTCTGCTGCTCGCGTGCGATCTCCTCGCACATGCACAGCTCCTTGGGCAATCCACATACTGGGCAGATTTCAGCCATCAGATCTTTTCCTCCTCCTTCTGGACGGTGAGGATCCTTGCGATGTTCAACCTGAGGGCGCGGATGGCGCCGGGGCTGGAGGGGGCTCCGCCCATGGCGGAGACTCCCCTCTCGTGCATCAGCTCGTCGCGGAGCTCCTTCAGCTTCTGGTTGCGCTCCTCGACGCTCATGTTCCTGATGTCCGCGGTCTTGAGGGATGCCATTTCACTGCACCTCCTCGGTCGCGGGAGCCTCCTCGGCGGGGGCTGCGGCAGGAGCGGCGAACAGGTCCGGAAGGACTGCGGCCGCCTCGGTCTTGTTCAGGACGTTGATGTCCGCGGGGAGCTTGGAGTCCCTGGCCATGATCTCGACGGTCACGCCGATGACACCCATCTTGAGCTTGGCGACGGCATAGCCGCGGTCCATGAACTCGGCCTTCGGCTCGCCGCAGAACTTGATGGAGCCCTCTTTGAACTTCTCGGTCCTGTGCCTCTGTCCGGTCAGCTTGCCGGCCACGATGATGTGGCATCCGCGAGCGCCGGCGTCCATGATCCTGCGGACGGTGGAGTGTCCCGCGCGGCGGAAGTGCCAGCCTCTCTCGAGGGAGAAGGCGAGCTTCTCGGCCATGATCTGGGCGTTGAGGGACGCGTTGGCGACCTCCTGGACCTCGATCTGCGGGTTCTCGAATCCGAAGCGGTCCTCGATGACCGTCGTCAGGTTCTTGATGGTCTGTCCGCGGCGTCCGATGACGAGCCCGGGCCTCTCGGTGGTGAGAATGACGCGGGTCCCCATGGGGGTCCTCTGGACATCGAGTCCTCCGAACCCCGCGCGGCTGACCTCCTTCATCAGGTACTCCTTGAGGAGGACCCTGCGGATGTTCTCGGCTACGAATTTCCTCTCTGCTGCCATTTCACTCGACCTCCTCGATGATGATCTCGAGGTTGACCGTCTCCTGGTTCCACTGGGTGGCGCGACCGTGGGCCCTGGGCATGTGCCCGGGGATGGTGCGGCCCCTAGCGACGGAGATGGTCGCGATAGCCATGTTGGAGACGTCCAGGCCCTTGTACTCCGCGTTGGACGCGGCGGAGTCGAGGACTCCGAGGATGGCCTTGGCCGCCTTGACGGGGTACCTTCCGGGACCCACGCCGGGCTTGTGGGAGACACGCTTGTTGTATCTCTTGAGGGGCACTGCCCTCTTCTTGTCGATGACGTCCTCCAGGGCCTGCCTGGCGGTCTCGACCTTCATGCCGCGGATCATACCGGCGACCTCGCGGGCGAACTTCGGGGAGACGGGCATCTCCCTTCCGAGGGCCTTAGCGGTGGTGTCGGGGTCAGCTGTTGTAGTGTATCCTGAAACCATATCAAGCACCTCACTTCAGCGGCATGAACTTCGACGACCTGGTAGCACCGACACCGGGACCGGAGTGCACAGGAGGCTTTCTGGTGAGGATGAACTCACCGAGGAAGCATCCGATCATCTCGGGCTTGATCTCGACGTCTTTGAACTCCTTGCCGTTGTAGATGCTCACGGTCTTCCCGACGAACTGGGGGATGATGGGCAGGTCCCTGCGGTGGGTCCTGACCGGAGCCTCAGCCGTCATCAGCTTGTCGAACAGGAGCTGCTGCTCGTAGTTCAGACCCCTGACGTAGGTCCTCCTTGCCCTTGCGGGCAGGAGTCCGAGGAACTCGTCGAACGGCATGGCGAGGAGCTGCTCCATGTTGTACCCGCGGTACAGGAACTCCTTCTTCCTCCTCGCCTGTATCGCCGATGCCTTCTTCCTGGACTTTCTCCTAGAGGCCTTCGCCGATCCTGCGATGATCTTCTTTGCCATGATATCACTTCTTTACCTTTTTCTTAGGAGGCAGGAAACCTACCTTCTGACCGGGCGATGCGGTCCTCTTCTGACAGTTGGGTCCACCGACGTGCGCGTGGCTTCCACCACCGTGAGGGTGGTCGACAGGGTTCATCGCGACTCCCTTGGTCTTGAAGGCCGCAGTGGACCTGGACCTGAGGGTGTGCACGTTCTTACCCGCCTTGGCGAGGGGCTTGTCTCCCCTTCCTCCACCGGCGATGACGCCGATGACGGCGCGGCAGTCGGGGCTGAACTCCTTCAGCACTCCGGAGGGCATGAGGACGACGACCTTGTCTCCCCTGGAGACGACGGTTCCGGAGGAACCGGCGGTCTTGACGAACTTGCCTCCGTCCCCGGGCCTGGCCTCGACGTTGTGGACGAGGGTACCCTCGGGGATGTTGATCAGCTGCATGATGTTGCCAGCGGCGACATCGGTGCCGCCGATGGCTATGATCTGTCCGACCTTGGTTCCCTCGACGGCGAGCTGATAGTCGGTCTTGCCGTTGAGGTCCAGGACTGCCAGGGGGCAGGTCCTTCCGGGGGCCTGGATCAGGTCCTTGATGACGGCGGAGCCCTCGGACATGGCGGGGAGCCTGACGTCGTCGACGTGCCTGTGGCTGGGCGAGCGGTACAGTAAAGTTCCGCGGCCCCTCCTCTGAGGAATCAATCTCTTTCCCATGTTCACTCACCTTCAGAAGACTCCGACGCGGGCACCGACATCCTCAGCAGAGTAGCCCTCCGCGAGCTTGATGATGGCGTGCTTACCGTCCTTCTGGATTCTCACCCACACCTTGTCGACCTTGACTTCGAAGCGCTCCTCGAAGACGGCCTTGATCTGGTGCTTGTCGGCGTTCCTGTTGACGATGAACTCGATCCTGTTGCCGTCCTTGAAGGCCTGGGTCGGGGTTCCCGACATGTGGTTCATGGCCTTCTCTGTGACGTAGGGTCTGATCAGAACGTCGCTCTGCTTCATTGGGTCCAGCCTCCTATGGCCTCGATGGCGGATTTGGTGTAGACCGTGAGCCTTCCAGCGTCTCCGCCGGGGGCGAGGATGCTGGTGTTCAGGGTCTTGACCTCTTCAACGTTGACTCCGGGGATGTTGGCGGCGCTCTTGAAGATGGGGGATCCCCTCTCCTCGTCGCTGACGACGATGAGGACGGACACGGGGGTTCTGTACCTCCTGTTCCTCATCTTTCCCTTTCCGGCGCGGATCTTGCGGCCGTCCTTGGCGCGCTCGATGTCGTAGCCGATTCCGATCTTTTCGAAGAGCTCGATGACGTCGGCGGTTGCCTTCAGGTCCTTGATCTCGTCCTCGACCACGATGGGGAAGGAGACGGAATCGTCGAACTGGTGGCCGCGGGCCCTGACGCACTCTCCGCAAGCGGTTGCGGCGAGAGCGGACTGGCGGGCGATCTTGGCCTCCTTCTTGTTGACCTTCTGCTCCCACTTCCTCTCGGGCATCGGGGGGTGGGCCCTCCTACCGGAGACGTTGTTGGGGGACTCTCCGGCCTTTCCGAGACCGTGGATCCTCTGGTTGCGTGCGGATCCGGTTCCCTTTCCGCGGGTGCTGACGGCGTGCCTCATTCCGGACTCCTTGGAGGGTCCGTAGGGCTGCCTTCCGTTGGCTGCCGCGGCGAGTACTGCTTTCTTGATTATGTCGGGCCTGTAGGGGGTCTCGAACGCCGCGGGAACATCCACGGTGCCCGCGACTCCTCCGCGGACCGAGTAGACATTGGTCTGTGCCATTCTCATGCCCCCTGCTTGGACTCCGTGGACACGTAGGTGACATCGACGGCGTCGTTGTCGGCCTTCTTGGGCATCCTGGTGGCGTCCCTGAATCTGATGAGCCTCTTGGTCGGTCCGGGAACGGAGCCGTAGACGAGGACGTAGTTGTTCCTGACCTCGCCGTAGTTGAGGAAGCCGCCCCTGGGGGTGACCTCGGAGCCGTCGGTTCCGACCTTGATGATCTTCTTGTTGAACTCGGTCCTCTGGTGGTATCCCATCTGACCGGATCCGGGGACCGTGGATCTGACGTAACCGGGCCTCTTGGGTCCCAGGTTACCGATTCCGCGGCGGTGCTTGCTGTTCCTGTGCGAGAGGAGCTTGACTCCCCAGCGCTTGGTGACTCCCTGGAATCCCTTTCCCTTGGTGACGGCGATGACGTCGGTAAGGGCTCCCTCGTTGACGAAGTCGGTGAAGTTGACCTCGGTTCCGAGGATCTTCTTCGCGAACTCGACGCGCTCGTCGATGGTTCCTCCGGCGACCCTGAGCTCCATGAGGTCGGGGACCTTCTTGGGGACTCCCGTGACCATCTTGGGCTGGGTGTAGGCGAGGACGCGGACGTCCTCGATGTCCAGGCCATCGTACTTGGCGAATGTGTTCTCATCGTGGTTCTTCGGAACGCTCAGGCGTTTTCCGAGGAGGGGCTCCAGATCCTTCGCCCAGACCTCTCCCGCGGTCTTCAGACCGACGACGCTGCTCTCGTAGAACCTGACGGCGGCCACCTTCATGGGGGGCACTTCGACAACCGTCACGGGCACCTGGACCTCCATTCCGGAGGTGGTACTCTTTGCGCGCTTGTCGACGACGAATGCATGGGTCATTCCGGCCTTGTATCCGGCGAATCCCTGAATCTTAGGGGCTCCGCTGATCTCGGGCCACGAATCCAGCCTCGGCGTCTGCGACTGCGCTCTCTTCCTAGGGCCGTATGCCCTGGATCCTCTCTTAGGACGTCTCCTTTGCGGCATGCTTTAACCTGCCTGCGAGGGTATCTTCGCTAACCTCGCCGTATCAGACGAACAACGTCTAATGCTCCGACCGTGGCGCCTCTCTCGTCCCAAGAACCCTGAGGATGCGGGATGGAAATGGGATGCGATCGCATTGCCCGATGCGTCTGGTCGAACACTAATTTGTCCAATCTAAGCGTGTGTATAGGGGTGTCGTATTTAACCCTATGCCTTCGCCTATTATAAGGTAAGAAAGGGAATGAAAGGGTTTTGGGTGGACCGCGAAAGTCCCTCAGAGCTTGCCTTCCTTGGCCTTCTTCTGCGCCCTCTTCATGCGGGCCTTGGCGTCGAATCCGGTGGCCTTCTCGGCGAACTCGTTCAGGCGCCTCTTGCTGTCGAGGATCGCCTCGTCGTCCGACGCGCAGCCCTCCTTGTTCACCGTGACGATGTCGAGCTTGTCCTTGGCGAGAACCTTGACCTCGATCCTGTCGAGGACACCGTAGGTGGAGACCAGCAGATCGCCCTCCTTCTTCACGTTCCCGAACACGTCGCCCATCATCTTCTCGAGGAGGTCGCCCTCGATGTTCTTGAACCATCCCTTCTTGATGTCGTACTCCATTGAATCACATCCTGAGTGCCAAATCGTTTTCCAGGCACCTGTCCAGGTCGGCCGGCGTGCCGAGCAGCTCCTCGGATTCCATGTACGCCCTCCACCTGTCCTGGCACGCGCACCCCACTTCGAGGTCGCCCGTGTCCTGGCTGTAGCTGAATCTCTCGACCGCCTCCAGAGCCTTCTGGTCGCAGCTGCCGCAGTTGTGCACGCCCCTCGCAGCGCCTCCTCCCGATGGGGACGACATGAGCCTGCAATCGACAGTGCCAGACAGCTGCCTGAATACATCGATCAGAGACCATATCCACGGGGATCTGAAATCCCCCCTCTTCCACAGGCGCTCCACGCAGGTGCCCCTCTGGACGTTCAGGGGGTTGATCGATATCTCGTCGGAGAACGGGGCCGCGAACCTGGCGGAGCGGACAGCGTCCTCTATCGCCATGGCCTCCGTCATGAACGGGGGCTTCAAGAGGAGATACGTTCTCACGCCGTACCCTTCGGATTTGAGCAGAGTTCCCGCCCTCTTTATGTCGTCGGGCGTGAACCCCTTGTGCACGGATGTCCTCAGAACCTCCGGATCGGAGCTCTCCAGCCCCAGGGCGACCGTGACGGTCTTCGGCACGGGAGACAGTGACTCCTCCGTTATGAATTCGGGACGGCTTTCGAACAGGATGCGCTCGCATCCCGAGAAGGCCTCGAATATCCTCGCCCTGACAGAGGGCGGGACCTCGTTGTCGTCCAGGAAGCTCCCGGAGGTGTAGATCTTCACGAATGGCTCCCCCTTGTAGCGGGACAGGGCCTGATCCAGCTGCTTGAGCAGATCCTCCTCGGTCACACCTCCGAGGGATGCCTCCTTGTAGCCGCACATCGTGCATCCGCCATTCTTGACCCAGCAGCATCCGTTGGTGCGCATGATCATGACCATCGCATCGACCTTGCGGCCGCCGGACATGTCAGACTCCTTCCAAACGGCCTCCAGCTGGGACGGGGACCTTTTCTCCTTCATCGCCCTTCGTTATCCTGCTTCAGATAATAATCGTTTCCAGTCGCCCTTTTGCCGGGATCTCGATGTGCCAGACATCATCGCTCCATCCAATCCCCCATACCGTTCGCACGCGCAAACGTCTTTATGTGCGCGCGCATGGGGTGGTCGATAACATGTCCATGAAAATCGTTGTCATCGGATCTGGTGCCGCCGGAATGTCCGCCGCCTCGTCCGCAAGGAAGGCATCGAAGGACGCCGAGATCACAGTCATCACAGAGGACAGGGACATCGCCTACTCCCCCTGTGCTATCCCATGGGGCATCGAAGGGAGGACCGGATGGTCCGACATCGTGATGCACGACCCCGCCTACTACGAGAAGGAGCGGGGGATCAGGGTCCTCACCGAGACGAAGGTCGAATCCGTCGACGGCGAAGGCAAGACGGTAACCGCGGGCGGCGTCGCCTACCCGTACGATTCGCTAGTCATCGCGACCGGCGGAACCGTCTTCGTCCCTCCCATAGAAGGGAAGGATCTCGACAACGTGTTCGTCGTCAGGACCGTCACGGACGGGAAGAGGATACAGGCGGCCCTCGAAGGCGCCGAGAACGTCGTCATAGGAGGCGCGGGAGTCATAGGCCTCGAGCTAGCCGTAGCCCTGAGGGATATGGGCAAGCAGGTCACCGTCATAGAGATGATGGACCAGGTGATTCCGCGCATCGCGGACCGCGACATGGCGTCCATGATCCAGGAGGAGCTGGAGTCCAAGGGCGTCAGATTCGTCATGAAAGCGCCGATCCAGGCCGTCAAGGGCGATGGGAAAGTCGAGAAGGTCGTCGCAGCGGGCGCTGAGTATCCGTGCGACGTCATGATCTTCGCCACCGGCGTCCGCGCCAACCTCGAGATCCCCAAGGCCCTGGGGCTCGACATCGGACAGCTCAACGCCGTCATCGCCGCCCCGACCATGAACGCGTACCGCAGAGGCCGTCTCGTGCCGGACGTGTATGTGGCCGGCGACCTCGTCCAGTGCCAGTCCGCTGTCATGCCCGGCGCCACCATGAGCCAGCTGGGCTCCACCGCCGTGAAGCAGGGGCTCGTTGCGGGCAACAACGCCGCAGGAGGCGCGAAGAGGGAGTTCGGTCCCGTCGCCAGCCCCTGGGTGAGCATGATAGGGGACCTGCAGATCGCGGGAACCGGACTGTCCCTCGGACTCGCGTCCTGGTACGGCATCGATGTGGCATGCGGCCGCGCCGAGGGCCTCACCCGCGCCAGATACTATCCCGGCGGGAAGAAGCTCGTCGTGAAGGTCCTGGCCGACAGGAGCACCCACAGGCTCATCGGAGCGCAGATCGTAGCTGGCGAGGAGGCCACAGGCCGCATCAACTGGCTGACTTCCGCCATAATCGACGGGAAGACGGCGGAATGCTTCTTAGCCGACTCCGAGAACGCGTACTGCCCTCCCACCAACATGGTAAGGGACGTCGTCGTGTCGGCGGTCGAGGACCTCTGCAGCAAACTCGCCCAGTGATCCGATGAACTACGAAGAGTACAGGAAGCTGTATGCCGAGCTGAAGAGCCCCTCCGATGTGGAGAGGCTCTCGGCGACGTACGACGAGCGCATGCTCGACAGCCTATACACGCAGAAGACCACGCGCGAGGTGAAGAAGCGCTTCTACATGGTGAAGAACGCGGCACCCCATATGCTCAAGGAGTGGACCAAGGGCAAATCCATCATGGACCTGTCCCGCAAGTACAACTTCCCTCCGCTCCTGGTCGCCATGTTCATCTTCCTCGAGGACGGCGCCTCCAAGAAGGAGTTCTGGTCCTACGTCCGCGACCCAACCCTTCTGGAGAGCCCCGAGACGGCGGACGAGGTCCGCGAAGCGATCAGGGAGGACATCGTCTACTCCCCCGCGGCCAACGACAGGCAGAAGCAACGCGGCCTCTGGGGGGAGGACCTCCTCCACCAGTGGCTGGACGGCCAGGGGATCACCTACCGCACGGAGAACGACCTGCGCGGGACCGAGTTCACCAAGACCCCCGACTGCCTCCTGGATCATCCTGTCATGTATGAAGGGCACAAGATCTACTGGGTCGAGAGCAAGGCCTCCTTCGGGGACAACACGGAGTTCAAGTTCAACTCCCGCAAGCAGCTGATCCCCTACACCCAGCTCTTCGGGCCGGGGCTCGTCGTCTACTGGGTGGGATGCCTTGACGACCTCGAGTGCCCCAAGGACGTCTACGTCAACGACATATCCGTGATGGACAAGAAACTGCAGAAGATCGAGGAGCGACGGTTTCCCGCCGCGCCTGCCGCATAAAAGACGGACCCGGGAGACGGACAGCCTCCCGGGATCCTGTTCACTGGTTCTCGGCCCTCAGCTCGCCGAGGGTGCCTATCCTCTGGGCGTATGCGTCGTGCTTGTGTATGGACTCCTCGGAGTCGCTCTGCACATCGACGGAGACGCAGTCGGGAAGGTCTGTATATTTCTCAACAACCCTCTTCAGAACGCCCCTGACGACATCCTCCACGAACTTTGTGTTCCTGTGGGCGTTGATGACGACCTGACCCTCGTCGGGCCTCTTGAGAAGCTCGTACGTGGGAGAGGAGAAGGAATCCTCCACCAGATCGATGAGATCCTCGGCCTCGATGGAGACATCCTCGGGCATGGTCAACTGCAGGGTGCACACGTTCCTCTGGTTGTGGGTCATCACGGGCATGTCGCCGGTGTACTCCAGCATCTCGGTGACGGTCTGCTGGGCGCACGGGCATGCGGTCATCCCCACGACACGGGTCCCGACCATCTTGGTGACCGGGCCTCCGCGCTTTATCGTGCCGCCGGCCAGGAGGGTGTATATCTCGAAAGTGTCCCTCCCCTGGGGGGTCTTGTTGGGCTTGTAGTACTCCGCAGTGATGTGGACCTCGGCGTTCTGGGCATACTCGTGATGGACGAGCAGCTTCCTGCAGATGTCCGCCGCCATATCCTCGATGGCCGTTATCGGGTTGCGCATGCTCTCCTCGACGACCTCGTTGATGACCTCCACGTTCCTGGACATGTGGGAGCCCTTCTGGTCCGCAGGGAGATCGACGAATATGTCCATGGAGCAGCTGAGGATGTTGTTGAGGGTGCTGCCGAGACCCTCCCTTTTAACCAGCACCGGCTTGCGGACGTTGCGCACGCCCACACGGGTTAGCTTATAATTGGCCTCGCCCTTGCCGTACTGCAGGTCGCACTTCAGAGTCATGGTCCGCCTAAATCGCGCGTCACTCTTTAATGGAGCGCAATCTACAAGGATACGGGTAGAGAATGCATTGCGGAGTAGATGAGGCAGGGAGGGGATCCGTCATGGGGCCCCTCGTCGTGGGAGCCGTTTGGATAGAGGATGACGATATCCTGTCGCGCATCGGCGTGAAGGACTCCAAGAAGCTGACGCCGAAGGTCAGGGAGCGCATGTACGACGAGATCGTATCCCAGGCCGACGGATGGTGCACCGTCGTCGCGACGGCCGACGAGATAGACGCTAGAAGGAAGGAGATGTCCCTCAACGACGTCGAGCTGCTGATGTTCGCAGAGGCCGTTGGAAAGCACCCGTGCTCCGCGGCCTACGCCGACTGCCCCGATGTGAACGAATCGAAGTTCTCCGTCCGCCTGGAATCCCTCACCAAAGGCCCGGAGATAATCGCAAAACATAAAGCGGACGATACCTACCCTGTGGTATCAGCAGCCTCCATAGTGGCCAAGGTGACCCGCGACCGCATGATCGAGGAGCTCCACAGGGAGCTCGGAGACTTCGGGAGCGGATATCCGAGCGACCGCTACACCATGGACTTCATCGAAGCATGGATGAGGGACAACGGATGCCCTCCCCCTCATACCAGAAGGTCATGGGAGCCGATACGTCAGATGATATCCGCCAGATCGGTGAGAAGGCTGGACGATTGGTGAAGCATATGAGCATGCAGAACGAGATTCAGGCGGTCATCGACAGATTCCACAGGAAGATGGAGAAGGATCCGGAGCTCAAGAAGGAGGTCGAGCATCTGGAGAAGACGTTCAACCTCGACCTCGGAGAGGAGAACTACACCCTCAAGCTCAAGGATGCGCACATCTACTATTTCGAGCCGGGACTCGACCCTAACGCAGATGTCACCCTGACCACCACCCCCGAGAACCTGCAGGGACTCATCGACGGGACGCTCAGGCCCATGCGCGCATACGTTCTGAAGAAGATCCAGGTCAAGGGCAAGATCGACGACCTGATGTTCTTGAAGAAGCTCTTCTGAGTCGAAAAGAAAGCATTAAATATCCCACCCGATTAGGGTGGAATCATAGCGAGGTGGGGTAGCCAGGATATCCCGTCGGGCTCATAACCCGGAGATCGGTCGTTCAAATCGACCCCTCGCTACCATCTCTTCTCAACACATGTCTCTGCTGCCGAATGGTCTGCAGAACCTGCACTCGAGGAACCGTTTCTGCGGCGGTGAGATTCTGCCTCGGTCGATTGTCCATCGCCATGATAATTCTAGAGCGCCTTTCGAGGAATGCAGGCACCCGAGAAGCGTGTCGATGCGGATTCCGGCATCCGCTTCGGCAATCAATGATTGAAAAATGGAGGATGCCTCCGCACGAGTACCAATGCATGCGGAGGCGGGGGCCGAAGCCCCCTGGGATATCAGGATCGCTCGGACTTGGGCTCCACCTCCCCAGACCTTATCCTTATCGACTCCAAGACCGGCATGATGAATATCCTTCCATCGCCGGGGTGTCCGGTCTCGGCCTTGGCACGCACCGTATCGACGACGGTCTGGACCTGGTCGTCCTCGACCACGGTCTCGATCTTGACCTTCTCGATCTCGTCGACGACGAATTCGCCGACCCTGGTCGTGAAGATCAGACCCATCTGCTCTCCACGGCCGGTGACGTGGGTGATCGTCATGCCGTTTATGCCTGCCGCCTTCAGTCCGTCCTTGACGCACTGCAACCTTTCGGGCCTAACTATCGCTACTACCATCTTCATAGGATCACATCACGTATGAGGGCTCTCCGTGCTCGATTATGTCCGAGCCGATCATCTGCTCCTCTTCGGACAGCCTCGCTCCGCGGCCGGTCAGGCGCAGCATCACGAAGTCTATGACCTTCATTATGACGAAGGACACGACGAAGCAGTAGACCAGGGTGACGACGACGTTGACCAGCTGGCCGACGAGCATGTCGAACTGTCCCTCGATCAGTCCGCCGGTTCCTTCCCAGCAGTACTCGGAGACCGAGAATATGCCTACGGCGATGCATCCCCAGATTCCGCCGATTCCGTGGACGCCCATGACATCCAGGGCATCGTCGATTCCGGACTTCTCACGCATGAATATGATGCCGAAGTAGACGACGACAGCGGCGACGATACCGATGATCACTGCGGCCCAGGGCTCCACGAATCCGCATCCGGGGGTGATTCCGACCAGACCTGCGAGGACTCCGGCACAGAGACCGGTGACGTTGACTCTGCCGACGTGGAGATACTGAATGATGATCCATGCGACAGTGCTCACTGCAGACGCGATCATGGTGTTGACCATCGCGAGGATGGCGATCTCGTCGAATGCACCCTCGGACCCGCAGTTGAATCCGAACCATCCTACCCAGAGGATCATGGCACCGAGGAACATCATCGGCACGTTGTGCGAACGTCCCTTGGATATCCTGCTGCTCCTCTTTCCGATGGCGACAGCACAGGCGACTCCGGATATTGCGGAGCACATGTGGACGACAGTTCCTCCGGCGAAGTCCTGAGCAGGGAATCCGAGCTCGGATATTCCAGCGGACAGGAATCCTCCGAACCAGACCATGTGGGCCATGGGCGCGTAGACCAGGAAGGACCACAGGGTGAGGAATGCGAGCACTGCAGGGTATCTTATCCTCTCCGCAGTGGCACCGAATACAATACAGGCGGTGACGATGGCGAAGCATCCCTGGAACACGAAGAACTCCATGGTGGAGATGTTTCCGTTTCCTTCGGTGATCGAGAGATCCTTGCCGAATATGTAATCGAAGTTGCCTATGAACTGGCCGTCCCCGCCTGCGGCAAGGGAGTAGCCGACGACCCACCAGATGACCATGACGAGTCCCATGACTCCGAGGCACTGGGCCATCATGGAAGTCATGCTCTGCTTCCTGAGCATGCCTCCGTAGAACAATGCGATGGCGGGCGCCATGATGAACACGAGCATCCCGCAGAAGAACATGAAAACCCCAGATGTCGGATCGACCGTTTCCGTGTCGAACGCAGCCGACACCTCGGGCAATGCGAACACCGTCACTGACAGAAGCGCTATGACTCCTGCGACGGCCTTCATTATCAACCTCAAACCTTCACTCTCCGATTGTATCTCTTGGACGAGATAAATTAGACAAACATCTAATTGTATTTGAATTTAGTCCACATACAGATAAGAGAATGATTCATCCTTCGTCAAAAGGTTGTACATATCATCGACTCCAGGGCCGGATGCCGAACAAATGATCAGGATGAAGAGGAGAATGGGGCCGAAGCCCCTGAGAAGGAAACGGTTTGAATACGGATCATTCAGTGGTTTCGGACCTGATCCTTATCGACTCCAGGACCGGCATGATGAATATCCTGCCGTCGCCGGGGTGTCCGGTCTCGGCCTTGGCGCGGATGGTATCGATCACGGCCTGGACCTGGTCGTCCTCGACCACGGTCTCGATCTTGATCTTCTCGATCTCGTCGACGACGAACTCGCCGACCCTCGTGGTGAACACCAGACCCAACTGCTCGCCGTGTCCGGTGACATGGGTGATCGTGATCCCGTTGATTCCCGCGGCCTTCAGCCCGTCCTTGACGCACTGGAGCCTTTCGGGCCTTATTATCGCCATTACCATCTTCATGCTATCACATCACGTATGCGGGCTCTCCGTGCTCGACCAGATCCTGGCCGATGAGCTCCTCGTCCTCGGTCGCGCGGACCCTCATGACCTTTCCGAGAGCCCAGATGATAACATACGACACGACGAAGCAGAACACCACCGTCACGATGACGGCTACGATGTTCCCGACGAACAGCTCCCACGAGCCTGTGATGAGGCCGCCGACGTCGCAGTTGTTCTCTGCGAAGATACCTGTCGCGATAGCTCCCCAGATTCCGCCGATTCCGTGGACGCCCATGACATCCAGGGCATCGTCGATTCCGGACTTCTCGCGCATGAATATGACTCCGAAGTAGCACACCACTCCGCCGACTAGTCCTATCGGAACCGCGGTGAGAGGCGTGACGTATCCTGCGGCAGGGGTTATGGCGACCAGTCCTGCGATCGAACCCGCTGCGAGTCCGAGGACTCCGACACGTCCGACATGCAGGTACTGAACGACGGCCCAGGCCGCGAGAGCGCAGACCGATGCGATCATGGAGACTGTGATGGCGGAGATGGCCTGTCCGTTGGCGGCGAGACCGGATCCCCCGTTGAATCCGAACCATCCGAACCAGAGGAGGAAGCATCCGAAGAACACCATCGGGATGCTGTGCGCCCTCTTGATGGTCCTGGAGCTGCGCTTCCCGAGATAGAGGGCGAGCGCGACGCCGGTGGTACCGGCGCAGATGTGGACGACGGTTCCTCCGGCGAAATCGAGGGTCTCGAGGCCGAAGGGCAGGTTGGCGAGCAGGCCTCCGCCCCAGACCATATGGGCCATGGGGGCGTAGACGAGGACGGACCAGATGACGAGGAACCATGTGATGGCGGTGTATCTTATGCGCTCGGCGCATGCTCCGAGGACGATTCCCGCCGTGATGAGGCCGAACATCATCTGGAACACGGCGAACTCCATGTCGGGTATGACGGAACCCTCCGCGATAACGGAGTCCGAAAGTCCGTTGAAGAACAGGTAGTCGAATCCTCCGATGATCGTGTTGCCCTCGGAGAACGCCAGGGAGTAGCCGACAGCGAACCACATGATGCCCATGACTGCCATCGAGAGGAGGGTCTGGGCGATGACGGACGTCATGCTCTGCTTCCTCAGCATGCCGCCGTAGAACAGGGCGACGCCGGGAGTCATGATGAAGACCAGGATAGAACAGATTGCGACCCAGGATATGTTAGCATAATCGGAGGGGTCCTCTCCGACCATGTGATCCGCGGACACCGCACCGGGAACCATGGCGACGAATAGCGCCGCAACGGCCAGAACGGCAGCGAATGCGAAGATTGTCTTTCTCGAGCTCATTGTATCCCTTATTTGTCTAACGGATATCGTTGAAGCTGCTCAGATAGACGTTCTACTTAAGCTCTTGTACTATTGTCGGCTACAAATGCCCATTCTGCCGTGCATCAAACTGCTAAAACCCTTCGAAATAGACGAATGAGCTCGTATGCGACAATATATCATACAAATGAACAGAAGGAAAGGTGGAAATGCGGACCGCCGTGGCGGCCCGGGTTTAACCTGCTCAGAGCAGGGATTTGGCTTCCTCGGGATCGATCTCGAGAGCCTTGAGCATGTAGGACAGGGCCTTCTTCTCATAGGGAGCGCGGGCCTTGGGGTCCTCCATGATCTCACCGTAGGTGGCCATCACGTTGTTGTAGTATTCTATGGCGAACTCGGAGTAGAGGGCCGACGACATGGACTCGTCGATCTCGGCGGCCTCGTTGTAGGCGCCCTCGGCCTCGTCGTACTTGTTCAGGGAGATGCAGAACTGTCCGTAGGACTGGTAGTAGTCCACGCGGCTGGGGTCCAGCTCGATGGCTTTCTTGTACGCGTCGATGATCTCCTGCGAGTCTACCTTCGCGCCGAACATGCCGGAGGCGTAGTTGCCGCACTCGGCCTTGTAGTACCATGCATCGGCGTTGTCTGGGAACTCGGTGACCAACTTCTTGAACGCCGTATATGCCTTCTTGAAGTCGCCCTCGTCCATCGCCTTCATCGCCGAAGCGAGCTTCTTCTCTGGAGAGGCTTCTGCCATGAGAAGCCCCACTGACCAGGGCGTTATATACCCTATCGATAAGCCTTAAATCCGGACGATTCCAGACACCCTGTATGGAATGCAAGGAGGAGCTTCTGGACGGAATCCAGAAGGAAGGCTGGACCGTATGCGATGCGCCGGTGCCCGGGTACGACAGCGGAGATGCAGTGGAGTGCGCCGCCTCCTGCAGGAAGAACCTGTGCGGATCATACGGGACGACCTGGGCGTGCCCTCCCGGCTGGAGCACCTCGATGGAGGAGCTCGGAAGGAGATTCGACAAGGCCATTGTGATCGAGAAGACGTTCGTCGGGGGGCCGGACGATGCGCCCCGGATGTCCGCGGAGCTGCACAGGACGATGAGGAGGATCGTCATGTCGCTGAGGTCGGAAGGCAGAGACTGCATGGGATTCGCGGACGGGGCCTGCGACTACTGCGGCGTATGCGCCTATCCGGAACCCTGCAGATTCCCGGAACAGCTCCTGCCGTCTGTATCCGCGCTCGGCGTGGACATGGGGAAGTACCTCTCCTCCGTCGGAAAGACGTTTTCGTTCGTCGATGGGAAGGTCACGCTCTACGGGATCGTGATGTATCGCTGAACCACGTTCTCCGAACACACGATTGGGCTCCGAGACTCGCTGCATGATGATGACTCAGATGTTTTGAGAAATCACTGCAATTTGCAGTAGATTCTCATTACAGATTCCGATTATCTGAGCATCAGCGATTCGTCGAGAAGGAAATCCTTGATTCCGACGATCAATACGCCCTCGTTGTTGTGCCAAGGGCGCACATCGTCGCCCACGATGAGGATCCGCCTGAACGAATCCGGGATGCGCCTGAACGGTCTGATCTCCTGATCCATCTTCTCATCGTCCGGTATGCCATAGGCGGATTGGATGTACCATCTCGAATCGGCCCTGTTGACGACGAAGTCTATCTCCATGCGCCGATACTCCTGCTTCCCGTTCACCAGGATCCTGGATTCTACAACCCCCACATCGACATTGAATCCCCTGGACCTGAGCTCGTTGTAGATCACATTCTCCATGATGTGCGTCGGCTCCTGCTGCCTGAAATTGAGTCTGGCGTTCCTGAGCCCCACGTCCGCGGCATAGAACTTCGCCGGGGACCCCAGGATCCTTCTCCCTTTGATGTCGTACCTCTGAGCCATCTCGAAGAGATAGGAATTGCAGAGGGCATCCATGTACCTGGAAACGGTATTCGGAGACATTCTGATGCCGGAAACGGTCGCCATCATATCCTGTATCTTCGACGGATTCGTCAGAGATCCCACAGAGGAGCACAGGACATCGAGAATCGAGGAGAGCTCCTTTGGCATACGGATGCCTTCGTGCTCCTCTATGTCCTTCAGATACACCTCTTTGATCAGATTGTCGAGATACGCCATCTTCTGCTCTTCATCGGATCTGACGACGAGCTCCGGCATCCCTCCGAATACCATGTATTCGCGCCATAGGTCGCCTGTATCCTTATCGGGAAAAGCCGAGCGGTATTCACCGAACGATAGAGGACGTATGCGCACCTCGTCTCCCCTGCCCCGGAATTCGGTCAGGATATCTGATGACAGGAACTTCGAATTGCTGCCTGTAATGTATATGTCGACACCGTCCAGATGCCTGAGACCGTTGACCAGGTCCTCGAATCCGGGAACCAGCTGTATCTCATCGAGAAGGATATGGCACGGCCCGTCCGCAGACCTCACACGAGATGCTACATAACTGTAGAGGATATCAGGGTCACGAAGATCGCGGTTCGCATAATCATCCAATGCTATTCCGATGATCCTTCCTTCCGGGACCCCTTCGGAGAGGAGATGGTCTCTGAAGAGCTTGAAAAGCAGATACGATTTCCCGCACCTTCTGATTCCTGTGATGACTTTGACAGAACCGTTGTTCTTCCTCTTGATCAGCCTTTCAAGGTATCTATCGCGTCTTATCTCCGTGAGCCCACCTCTATTGAGAATAAACTGCAATATGCATTGAATTCTCAATATAATATGCTGCCCTCGCCATATCCTTTCCGAATCGTTACAGATTTCGATCGTCCGAACATCGGCGATTCGTCGAGAAGGAATCCATCGCTCCCTGAGACAGGCCAGAGGAATCACGTGGATCCCGTCCTGGCGCGTGTATGCAATATTCGTTGAGACGACGATTGCCAGGAACGACAGCTTGTTGCGATACTGCTCGTTCACCTTGTCCCTCAACACAAGGAGATTGCGGACCCCTTCCTCGATGCCCCTGTCGGAACCCAGCTTGACCTCGATGGCCCCCCACCTTCCATCGTCGAGATGGACGATGATGTCGCATTCCAGGCCATCCTTGTCTCTGTAATGGTAGACCTTTCCGCCTATGGCCTGAGCATAGGATCTGATGTCACGCACGACCATTGACTCGAACAGGAATCCGAACGTCTCGAAATCATTCAGCAGGTCTGCCGGGGTAGCGTCCAGAAACATCGCGGCTATGGCCGGATCGAAGAAATGATGGACATACGAGGTTCTGACCGGAGTTTTCGTACGCAGCTTCGGGGACCAGTGAGGGAGATCCTCAATCACGTAATTCCGACGTAGATACGACAGATACCGATCTAATGAGGATATGCTCATAGTACACCCGGAAGAAGCCGCATCTCCGAGCAGGCTAGCTTTTGAGGCTGTTGTGGACACATTGCGGGACAACGACGTCATTATGGCTGCCATCTTCTCGGAACTCAGGTTGAATTCTCCCGGACGCTCCGATATCCCGTGAGAGATTCTGTCGCAATAGCCTTCTACGATCTTGCGCACCGCGGCATCGGATTTCCCGAACATGCCAGGCCATCCGCCCAGAACCAACAGCCTGGCTATGGCCTCCGTTCCGTTTTCAGTATAATCGGATATCTTATCGACACTTTGGAAAAGATCCAGAAGGCTGATGCCCCCTGTGGAATTGCCGGATTCGTGGAGACTCATAGTCCTCATGCGTATCGTTCCGATGCGCCCGGCGCCGCTGTGCATTATCTCCGCCGAATCCACAGCAGAAGAGCCTGTGAGAATGAACAGCCCTGAAGCATTCTCGCGATCGACATCGCGCCTGACGGCATCCCATATGCCTGGAACCAATTGCCATTCATCTATGAGACAAGGTTTCTCACCCTACAGTATCGAATCCGGCAACAGAGCAGTATTTCCGCCCCGCCCGGAGATGTGCACAGCCTGTCGACTTCTATGGAACTCTTGGCGAATTGCTTGGAGGTCGTTGTCTTACCGCACCATTTCGGACCTACGATCTGAACCGCTCCGAATGCCTCCAAAGACAGCGCAACTCGGATTCGATAGTACGCGTACGGTAGTCGACCATGTGCACATGAAAGACTCATCAGAATCGTTGACGAGGTGGTTTGGCGAAGTTTAGACGAGGTGGTTTGGCGAAGTTTAGACGAGGTGGTTTGGCGAA